>Ga0065711_1043697_pt1 | contig 14570 bp, 7 predicted proteins | sample Hoacrofraction12_FD_59098 | JGI IMG/M metagenome (GOLD analysis project Ga0065711, IMG submission 59098) | Hoatzin crop microbial communities from Cojedes, Venezuela - Epithelial fraction 12 v2 (version 2) | ecosystem: Host-associated > Birds > Digestive system > Esophagus > Crop | place...
TTTTTTTTTTTTTTTTTTTTTTCTTCCCTTTCTCAGCCTGCGGAGCAGGCTTGTTACCGGCTCTGGTTTCATTTGTTTTGGGGTTTAAGGCCTTGTGTTGATTGCTTCCTGCAGGGAGGCTGGAGCATGTCCTCATCATCCTGACAGAAAATAAAGAGTTTCACATTATATAATACATTTTGGGGACTCTGAAGATCGTGTTTTTCACTCACATATACCAATCAAACTTTTAATGAGTTGCCACTTAACATTTCTGCAGAACAGAAATAATCTATTCATGCAGTGGCTTTGCTAGCTAAAGAGATTTTACAAACTGGTGTTTTCCCAGCTGCAGAACACAAGTGTTCACAGATGCTAACCAAATGGCCTAAGCTGAAGACATTTTATTGCCTAATTGATGTTTTTAAGGGCACTTCCCTGATACATTTTTCTCTTTATATTTTATGACTGCACTTACATTTGATTTCTTTGTATTTGCTGAATAGGAATTAACAAGTATAGGAGAACATTTCAAAACCTGAAAATAGTCATCAGCATAAATTAAGGAGGATTGTTCTCACAGATTGCTACCTGAAATGGCTTGTAAAAGTGTTCTCTCCACAGCAGTATTTCAAAGTCTTCTTTGTGTTGTCCTTCACTATTGGATGTAAGAGAAGAAAGTTTGCTTTCTAGAACATGTTTGTAGTTGCTTTCCTTTGGTGACTGTCAGCCCTTCCAAGGCTTCTGTTATTAGGATCAACAAACTGATAACTGGTCAGGGATTGCTCCACAGCAAGCATTTTAGCAAGGTGGCTCTGGTCATGGTGTAATTCAGATGCTGTTCAGTAGTTCACCACCTTCTGGATGGTCAGTCTGTATTATTGTTTGCCACACACTTCACTCATGAGTTACTCAGAATACTGAGGACTTTACAAAGGTGTCCTGGAAACTATGTGCAGAGGTATTTCAGGCACTGGAGCAGAGCTAGGCTTGGCTAGTTCTGGCTCTAAGTGCCAGAGAGGTCAGGCATGGAGTTGTGATGCTGGTATAAAGATGAACCCCGGCTTTCATCTGGGCCAGGATGTTACTTCATTCTTTCTGTGGAGCAGGACTCATCTAAGCCAGGATATGGCTGTGGTGGGGTGGCCTTGACTGGCCACCAGGTGCCCACCAAGCTCTGTCACTCACCCTCCTCAGCAGGACAGCGGAAGAAAATAAGATGAAAAACTGAAGGGTCAAGATAAAGGCAGTTTAATGAGTAAAAGGAAAGGCCATGCTCAGAAGCAAAGGAAAACAAAAGATTTCTTCTCTACGTCCCATCAGCATGTGATGTCCAGCCACTTCCTGTGAAGTAATGTCCCAGAACGTATAGCGATTCCTTTAGAAGGCAAACACCTTAATAACGAACGCTCCCCCTCGTTCTCAGTTTTTTGTTGCTGAGCATGATCCCATATGGTACGGAATATCCCTTTGGTCAGTTTGGGTCAGCTGTCCCAGCTGTGTCCCCTCCCAGCCTCTTGCCCACCCCCAGCCCACTGGCCTTCGAGGGGCTGTTGGAGAGACAGCCCTGGTGCTGTGCCACCACTGCTCAGCAGTGGCCCGGATGCTGGAGTGGTATCAACACCCTTCTAGCTATGAACACAAAGCGCAGCACTATGGGGACTGCAGTGGGGACTGTTAACTGTGTCCTAGCCAGACCAAATACAATGCCACGACTCTTGGGTGGCCTCTGTCCACTTTTTTTAAACAGGTAATCTAGACCCAGAAGAAACGAGCTAGACACTTACATAGCATAATTGTATCTTGACCTCTTCCATACTCCCTGTTTCTCATCTCAGTTTGGTGTTTGAAGTCAGCAAATCCCTGACTTCTCTGTGTGTTTGTCTTCATAAAAGCTTTCAAGATTTTGCACAAAAATACAGTATGGAAATACACAAAGGAGAATTAAAGCTGTTAAAATTTAAAGGAATTGGGTATACATAGAGCAACAAAGCCCAAATAACAGAAAAAGGAGCTGTTAACCTGAAAGATGCAATGGCAACAATCAAAATTGATCACAGCCACTTTTCTTTATGGAAGAGGCCCCGTCTGTCACAGTGGTTGTTCAGCAACATCTCTCATTTTCCTGAAATCCTTCAAGCCAGACAGAGAAAAAGGACCACAAAGTAATGTTGTATTCACATCCACAAGATCCCTGAGGAAATCCGCCTATCTTACCAGAAGGCATAATCATCCACTGGTTGGATGCAGATTCCCACAAGAAAGAATTCCCCAAGTAGATGTTTCCTTCCAGGTGAACTCGGAGCAGTTTTTTTTAAACTTTAAAAGAAAAAGTGTAAATTAATAATCAGAAGAAATCAAAGCCTTTAACCCTATGGGTACAACTATCCACTATGAAGGCATTCATAGACTTGTCTAGGTATCTGTGGTGGTTTAACCCAGCAGCTGGCAACAGCCGCTCGCTCACCCCTCCCCTGTCCCCCCAGTGGGAGGAGAAATGGGCAAAAGGAGAAACTCCTGGGTTGAGACAAAGACAGTTTATTATGGAAAGAAAGGAAATACTACTACTACTACTACTAATAATAATGAATATGCAAAAGAAATTATACACACTACAATTTTCTCACCACCTGATAACCGATTCGCAGTCAGTCCCTGAGCAGCAGTCACAAAACCTGGAACTCACGGATTTCACAAATTTCTTGAAACTCCTGAAAAAGATGTAACTCCCAGAAAAGTTCAAACTGCCGAGAAAGAAGGGATTCAAACTCGCGGAAAACAGAAGATTCCTGCCCCCCTGGCCAACCCCCATTTATAAAATGAGCGTGGTCCGTGATGTGGAATATTTCCACTGGCCAGCTTGGGCTTGCTGCCTGGCCGTGCTCGCTCCCAGCTCCTGCTCAGCTGCTGAACATGGGAAACTGGAAAAAAAGTCCTTGATTTCATAGCAACAACTGAAAACATGACTGTTAATGACATTCTTCTCATACTAAATCCAAAACACAGCAGCTACTGGGAGGAAAATTAACTCTATCCCAGCTGAAACCAGGTCAGTATCTTAGACTAAAAAAGCACCCAGTTGCTGCTAACAACATGGGCTTTGCTTGTATTTTTGTTTGTGAAAACAGTGTTTCCACTCTAGTCTAGCCTAAGACTCACAGGTCAGAATTAAACCAACTCAGGGCATCAGCCAGAATATGAAAAAAAAATGTAAGCAGATAAAAAAAAAAAAGCTATTACAGGTACATGGATGATATGTGCTTATTCTGAGGCAGTGTAATAATGCTCTCTGGGAGCAGGGGAGCAGGGTAGGGAGGGCAGCTGGCAGGTACATCAGCAGTAAGTGCAGGAATGAGCACGGATGGTACAGTTCTGCACTGAGAAGGCAGGCTGCTTTCATCTTTTTAGCTTTTGTCCACCAGGTGTCATCTGAGAAGCGTCTGATAGCTACTACAGGCATAGCTTTTGTATATTTTCGTTCTAAATACCAACAGCAAGCTTTTACTGTCTATAGCTAACATAGCCTACACCGAGCCCTTTGGCTCTCTCTATCCATCCATCCATTACTTTCTATCTTTACAGGGTGATCTGTCCCCATACTGGCGCCATCATCTCCCCTTCATTTGTTGAGGACAGAAAGTGGACTTTTCTTCTCCCTGTGACATCAGTCCTGGAGCGCTAGCAGACCTGACAGCCTGGACACAGCAAAGGTTTGTTGCTCTGCAGCCACACCTCAGTGTCAGTGTCCCCCAGTACCTTGTCCTGCCAGTTCCTCGCCCCAGAAGTCAAAGAGCTTCAGGCTAGTCAGTGGCAGTACAGAAGATCCCTTTTCTGTTCCCCACATGAGTGCCTGTTCCACTCACCCTCACTGATGTTTGCATAAAGCTGTGCTTTAAGTAGAAGGGACTTTTTGTGGTGACACAATAGCAAGGAATTTGTCTTTGAAGTTTAGTTCTGTGTAGAAGGTGTCTCCAAAGAAACAAAAAGCGCAAGATAGAGAAAGAGGCCTGGAGTCAGTAGCTTAGTTTTAGTAAATGTTTGTAGGAGAATGGAGATGGTAGGAATAAAAAAAATCTGTATTCATAATGTCCACAGAAATATCTGCTCATCTCAACTACAATTTGCTTTCTTTTCTCTAAAACACAGCCTGTGTCTTTCAAGAAAGTAAACCTTTATTTGAACCCTGATTGAAGTCTAGATTTCACGCAAAAAGTAAAGTGGAAGACCAAAAGGGAAATGAAAAAACCTGAACAAATCCACTTGACTAATCCAAAGGTCCCAAGTAACAGGAGCACATAATGGTAGTGTTCTTCACTCTTTCCTGATTTATAACTCTGTGAATGACATCTGAATCTGATCTCTTAATAATTCATCCTATTTCTTCATTTTTTCCTCTAATTCTTTCCTTCATTTTTTCCACTTTCTAGAATTTCCTCATATATTTTCACATCATCTCCCGTTCTTGACTCTTCTGTAATTCTCTCCTTGTTCATCTCCCTTTCCTGTTATAAAAGGAAAAAGAAAATGTTTCCCACAACTGTACTTGAAACAAAGAAACAAAATGAGATAACAAGCCTACTAGTAAAAAACAAACGTTTCCTAATGTGTTTCTTAAGCCTCAAAGGTTTTCTTATAATCATTCTGAATGGGATGAAGGTGATAGTCCTAAGTTCAAATCCCAGTCTTCCAAAATACCTTCCTTCTTAGATCTGGCAAGCAGAAGACAGAAATGTGCTCTGGCAAAATTACAGAAAGTTTTAGGCTTGGCCAAACCTCAACACAGCAAAAAGTTGGATGCTCTCCCTGGTACACATTTGTATATTCAGTCAACAACCTTAGCAGCTGCTTGTGTTGGAAACTGGCACACTGCATAGGTCACACTACTGACAGCATCAGTCACGCTGGGGCTTCAAGACCTTACTCAGCAGCTGTCTCTGCCACTTCTTTTTCATTGTGAGATTTTAATTTGTCAACTCCTTTGCTAGTTTTCTGTAAGTGATTATTAATGCAGTCAAATGTGATGAACTTCCTTATGCCTTCCCTTTCACTGCCCTTTTCTGTGGCTTCTGCAAAAAAATGGGCTGCCTACTTTGGACTGTCAGGAGCTTTTCTTCTTCCTGTCACATAAAGGCCAAGAGTCTACTAACTCAAGCCAGTCTCAGCAGCACTCCAAAAACCTCACATAAGTCAGATAGATGAGAATGCATTACCAACTTAATGAAGGTTCTCTAGTGAAGTGCGCCCTGCAGAAAAGAGAGGTGTTCCTAGATGCGTGAGGAAAATGGCTGGCTGGCAAACCTGACCTGTATTAGGAGCAAGTGCAAGGATGTTTGTGCACGAAAGCAAAGCTGCCATACACAAATAAAGAGAATCACTTGGTCTGTCACAAGTGTATGGCCTGGCATTGCTACAACTGGAAGTATTTAAGAGTTTTGGAACTGATTTTGTAATAGGCACATTAGAGCTCTAAATTTTTATGATTACTTTTCTTTTTCTCAGTCCTAGTCCCTACAGTTTACTGTGGTAGCTAAGAAAGCTAAGTGATTAAATTAATAATCAGAATTAAATTTTTAATCACAATTAAAAAGCTACATTTTCAAAAGTTGTACTTCTACATTTTTCATTTGTAGTTACTGGAAGTCCTTATGCTTAAGCAGCTAATGGAGCATGTGTGTGACTTGGGACTATAACTTCACAAACCAGTACAGCACTACACATATGTCAATCACAGTCACAGTTTTCGCCTCCATTATTCTGGATATATGGCTGAAAGATGCAAGACACATTCACTGCTAAGTAACATGGAAGCAAGTCTCTGTAGTTTAAAAAGAGAAAATATAAGGAAAAAGTCCATTTACAGAAAAAAAGTAATACTGTCCAAATTCAGATTTAAAAATAAACTTGAAATTGTGACAACAGTTACTATTTTCATGGCCACCACAAAGCTACCCCAGTTTCACAGCTTGTTCCAGATTTCAGCAGCACTGAGTTAAATGTTGTGGGTTTCGCAGATCTGCTCTTGTAATGAAAACAAGCAGTTGGCTAGCAAGTTTTATTCACGTTTACTGAGTATTCTTTCACCAACACCCATTTATCAAAGAGAAACACCTTCCAGACCATATTAAACGTTGCCTCTAATTTGACACCTGGCCTCAGAGCAGTTTACCGTAAAACATGACAGTATCTGTGCAAGAATATACCTGTCTGTGCCAATATTAGGTCAAATAAGAGTTTGGGCAAAAGATGCAGTAAGTATTTGTGGGTGTAAGATAGGCTCTTGGTACTATTTTATAGGAGAGGATATGGCAAAGACCCTCAACATACAGTCTAGTTCCCTTCATCTTTCATGGTGTCTCTCACATGGAGTAGTCTCAAAGTTGTGTGACGCTGGGAGAAGTACTCCTGGTTTCTGTCCCGACCGAACATTTGCCCCAGTGAAGTCAGTAGAAATATCACCTGTGTGAAAAAGTTGACACAAACACGATTTGTGTCTAACTTCATGTTTTTTGCTGGGGCTTTGGACAGGTTTTCCAGACTTATAGCACTGCCTTCAGGTTTCAGGACTTCTTGTGGTCAGGTCTCCACCACAAACACTACAGAAGCAATATTCATAAGCAGTGTGAGAGGAAACAGATTGCTCAGGAGGCTGTAAAGCTCTTTGTTTACACTATTGTCTTCATCTTTCATTTTTCTGGGTTTCAAAATGATACTTGGAGCCAGAAGAGCCCCAGTGGAAGAACTTTAGAAGCAGAAACAGGTGAGATGACAGGTCAAGGAGAGACTAGCAGTTACATGTGCAGGGACTGATCTGGGAGCCTGCATACCATTCCTGCAGAACTGAGCCTGTAGCAATACCTTTTGGCCCTCCATGACACCAGTCTTGTGGTTCCCAGCATAGCTCCGGGAAGCTGAGGCTGTGATAGGAACCTGCAAAATACTACCTGTAGGTGATTTGAAGATGTGTTTGAAAATACTGATTCTTTCTGTATTTGGCCAGCAAGAAGCACAAAGTGACAAGCATTTTTTTTTTTTTTGATTGCTGCTACTGCATAACTAGTTTAGAAGGATCAGCATGGCCGTTATTGATTTCTATCTGCAGTAGATAGAAATTAGATAAGGTTTGAAATGAGCCAAAAGTGAAAATGAATCTGAGTGACATCAGTAATATGCTTCTGTTGGAAACCTTCAGTGTCAGGCAAGTGTTGTGCTAACAGGGGTTTAAAATGCTGTAATCACTAAGTATCCCAGGGTCAAATTGGGATCAGTAATTAGATTATGTTCTTATATTTTTTTATTCTTTCCTATATGGGTTTTTTGCTTTTCTTGGGATATCAGATTTTTGTCCCTTTCAAAGCAGAAAAGGAAAGCAGAGGACTTTTGATTAGTCCCTGCCTGTTGGCAGAACAGCAAAATATCAAGCTGTTGTTTTCAGTGGAAATAAATGGGCTGTCAAGATGTATGGAACATCATGTGTGTGCAGTGCTTGGGGAGCTTGTGTGGATTGCGCTGCAGCCTTGCCACGCACCATAGGAATGACAGTGTTGCAAACTGCACGTCAGCACTCGGTTAACCATTCACTCTGCAGCACACAAGGTCAAATAAATAGTCACATCCACATTTGTACTTGTCGTGCTCTTAGCCACACCTGTAAAATACATGATTTAGAAAAGAAAACATGCAAATGTATGTAGAGTGTGTGTATAGTATCCTATCCTTGGTTGGTAACACGGGCTGCAAGCCTGCAGGTCGCAGCTGCCCTGAGTTAGACAATCCACAGAAGTATGCTTGGCTGAAAAAAACAATGTTGTGGGGCACAGCAGAGAAAATGAGGTATTCTTGTTTTCACCTCACAAACAAGCTCTTGTACCAGGCTGAGTCATGCTTCAGGCAATTGATAAGGAAATGTAGGAAGCCATAAAACAGGCTTTTTCCCTTAGTGAAGTGTGTAAGTACGGGTAGTGCTGCTCCCTCCCCTGTGAGAGGGAATAGCCTGCCATACATACTTCTAGAAGATGAGAGGCGTGAGGAAGGTGAGAGACCTGGCTGTATGTTAGAGTGCTCTCTGGCAGGCCAGGGATAATTATGTAGTGCAGTATATTGCATACTTCCAGAGTAATATAAACAGGTGGGAGTGTTAGTAGGGGAATTTGCAAGGATAATTCATCAGCAGACAGCCCAGAGTGATGGTTTCAGCTGTGTATGAGCATGGACCAAGATCTAAAGGTCAAGGAGAGACTGCAAGTTGTTTAAATGCTGGTGAGAGTAGTGTACTGACAAAGCCAGTTGCCAAAGAGGTGTGTGATGGTGTAGACTGTTCTGTAGCACTGCTAATAATAACATCCACAGGTTTCCACTTTTTTATGTGTTTCCTGTGAGTACTAGTCACAGGTACCATCCACTTCCCACATAAATATTCACAGAAAGCTTCCAAACCCCACTCAGGTGGGTAATTCCCAGAACTGAGACAGCACAAAAGATTGCTTAAAGCCACTTTTGCCCCTACCACTCCTCTCTTTGCCTTCTGACTGAGTGGTCACTTCAGTACCCACAGGACAGGGAACCCACAATGAGCTGTAGGGCGCCAGGACTTTTCTCTTGTCAAAAGGCACATGAACACACACTGTCTGCGCCCTATATATAAACAAATGGTAATTACTACCCAAGCAAAACAAAATACAGGTTATCACCTTTTACAGATATTTAGCTGGATCTATGTTGAGAGAGGTATAAAACCCCTGAATATAGAATAGTCCATTCGGTAGCATATGCTAGGTTGGTACATGATCAGGCTGGAAAATATCCCTCAAGCTCAACATTCTCCTTGGAAACGATTTCACTGCACAACCACACCATTAAGCAAACTACTATATGCTCTGACAGAACTTCTCAGGCAATTTTCTCCATTTCCAAGCTAAGTTAATCTCTTTTTTTTCCCCAGTGTCATTTTTTGTGTTTACTGGAGAACTCCAGTAGGACTGATATGCTGTCTCTTTTCCATAGTTCCCCCTCTGACATCTGTCAAGAGCTGTTCCCATTAATTATGTTTTCTTTTAGGGAGAGCAAATCTGTATCCTGACCATTCCTGCAAATTAGATTACACTATCAGGGCATGCCACCTTATTAAGAGCCTTTAGTATCTGAAATGTATCCTGCAGTGCTGAGGATAATTAATGTTTATGACAGGGTACTAGGAGTTGTCTGATCCCTGCTATGCCTAAGAGGAATTATCCTTTTTTTCAACTAGAGCTTCTCTGCTGACCTTTCTGGTTTTTTGTTTGTTTGTTTGCTGATGGTTTGCTGTCACAGGCATACACTGAGCATTCAAATGAGTGCACGGTTTGCTAGGACCCAGCGATAACTCAGGTGGCAAACAAACATGTGGTTAAGCACACTGACTCTCTGACAATGCTGATGTAAGGTGATGTGAAAAGTTCCCTTGCTTGGAGAATTCTATTGTAGAGAGATGCGTGGCTTTAACATGATCTTTGTGTTGGAGGCATCTGTTAACACATCATCGTATACATACTAGCATTTCAGTGCTGCTTTGGACCCAAATCAATCCTTCTAACACTCTACTTTGTGTCTGTAGGATTAGATCCTGCCATGCATTAAGGTCACTTTGTGTCTTTTTCTGAAGCCAGCTAAAATGACGCAGGAGGATTTTCCCAATGCACACGTGTCCCAAGTGGCAAAGAGCTGAGATCATCTCTCTTCCATTCCCCAGCTGCGGGCTCCAGGCACAAGGCTAGGGAAGAAGCTCGTCTGGAAGTAGAGGAACCCACGTACCTGGAGCCAGCTGAGTTTGATGGCGATCTGGCTGGATGAGTTACTGCTATGGAGATAATGGTTTACCTACAGATCAGCATCCGTGATTCCTTCCATCCTGCCCTCAGTCACTTTTTGGGTGCAGTCAATGCGATGTGAGCATCTGACTGCCAGATTATTTTTCACATCACAATTGCTTCTATCATGTTTGTACAAATACAGGTTCCTGCAATGGTAAAGGGGCAGGCACAGTGGTGTGTCCACAGCAGTAAAGTCAAAAGGAAATGCTGGGCCTTTCAAATCTGTCTCTAAACATCATGTCATTTCATACAGCTTTTACATAGCTTTGCTTTTGTTAGGTGAGATTTTACCTGGGTGGACGAAGAAGCAGATGCTGACAGTACCCTACCACTGCTTCTGGACTGTCTATGAGAAATAGGAGCAGTCTGATGGTTGTGGAGGCACCCATTCAGACTGAGCCTGTGCTTATCCGTCATGTCACGTGCAGTCTCCGTCAGAATTAAGTCCTAGTCTGCGTGCCAAATCCCATAACCAGGTACATGCACAGAAAACTTGACATGGTTGAGTAGGTCTCCCATAAAACAAATATTTGTGGGCTCAGATTCCAAGGTGCTGAGGAATATGTTACACAATCCCTATCGCAGCACTGATTGCTAGCCTGAAGACACATTTGTGTGGGCACCTACTGATACATAGACATGTTCTGGTTTTAAACTCTTGTAAATAAACTTAGCCATCATTCCTTATCTAACAGCTCTATCTTATCTCTGTTGTACAACATCAGGGTACTTTCCTTACATTGCTATGTCTGGTGTGCCAGAGTTAACAGAAGAAAGCCGTGGTCTACCATTTCTTTCTTCTTACGGACCTAGCCTGCTGCTGAACTTTGCAAGTCCAGCCAGAAGGGACAGTTTTACTTGCAAATCTGTTTTCAAATGGTGACTATTTCAGTTTTATTTTTTGTACATCAGGAATATGAATTGGAAGTCCAAATATACATTTTGTCTTGTTTCAGATGTAGTTTTACTTTCCCTGGGAAGCAAAGATTGAAATCCTCCCTATAAAGATCCCAGAGGAGCAAGAGGAGAAAAAAGAAAGACAACTGCTTGGTCACGATTAGCAATTAGAGGAAAAAACAGCAAGGGAATCTACAGATGCTTGTGTAACCCCAGTGCAACTCCTGAGACTTAATGCATAGGAATTAGTATTAATAATTAATTAAACAAACATCAGGTTCTTCCAAATGCTTTTTATTCATAACACCAAATTTTTGAAGTGTTTAGTCACAGCATACTTTAGTGTGCTTGTTAGTGAATCAGGCCATACTCCTCAATATGCACTTCTTCTGAGTTAGCCTCCAGCTGACCAAGAAGATGTTGCATAAAGGACAGCATCCACAAATAAATATGATACAAAATTGTACAGAGTGGCCAAACCCCAGATCTATGTTGTGGATGCCTTACATGACACTCGCAGCACAGAGCTGTCTAAGCATTCCCCCTCATGTGTGAAAAGCTTTCTGTGGGAAGCACCTGAGATGGCAGCTGCTGTCAGAGCTCACCAAAAAGCACCAAACCTACCTGTTTTCTGTCAGTAAATGCCATTCTCTCGCACGCTTCAGTCCTGAGGACATTTTCATTCTGACCATCTGCACATGCCATCCGCTGAGTACTGACTGGGAGGCATGAACGCTGTCTGTGCAGCTCCCTCACGCTGTCCTGGCTTGGGGCAACCCTGCACACAGCTGGTAGAGCGACGTGGCAGCTGGCTGCCCAGACATGGATGCCCTAAATATTCAAACATATTTCCTGTACCAGACTGTAAAAGTAGGCACAAAGCACTCGATAAATGGACAGATGTTAAACTGCCCTTTTTGCACCGAACTCTCAGTATTCATCTAAAGTTTTAGAATGTGCCCTTCCCCACAGCTTCTGTGCATGCACCTATATAATGGAAGTAACATCTGTCTTTACAAACCTATGTGCTCATTGTACTCATATCAATTTCAGTATGTTACATTATTTTATAGAACTGTCCTGCTGCTGAAAGTAAGACATAATTAAATTCAAGTGCTTTTTAAAATAATGTTTAAGATATATTAGGAATTAAAATTTTGAACTTTACTTGAAAGAGAAGTATTCACTGTTTACTTGCAAAATAGAGACAACACCCACTGACTCTCAGAGATGCTCTGCCATGCTAATAGTGGATGAGGATCAAAACTATTTTCCTTAAACAATTAATATCCTTCACAAGTACAGAAATACAGTTTTTAAGTGGGTTTTGGTGTACTGTTGTGCACAAATCTTTTGAAAAACTATCATAATCTGGAGCTAAATTGTAGACGTCGTTTCTACCAAACCTGCACTGTGGAGGGTACAACCAACTTAGTACACATGCTTCACAGGTATCCCCTTACAGGCCGATGCATCTAACAGATGTTTGCAGAAAAGCGCTCCATTGTTGTCCTCTGCATCGCGTAACTTCTGCTATGAATGGCATCTTTTTAATTAGCTTATTAAGCTCTGCAACAAAAAAAGGTTTAGCTTTAATTTTACCATCTGGTGCCTTTTAAGCTTTGTTCTTCTGGGAAATTTTGTTTTCCAAATGGGTAAACTTTCAATGCCCTCATAAACTTCGAATACTTCATTATGTGGGCACAAAATAATAAAAATAGTCCAATGTGTAGTTGTAGTAGGAATTCTTTAAATTAGACCCTATTCAAATTATCCTTGATTGTTCAGAGGATTTTTGCTGATGAGACGTCATATCTCTTCAGCTGGGCAAACAAGCAGAAAGACGAATGCCAGTAGTTCTAGCTCCGGGCTCTTCCTCTTGCTTTTGTCTGCACTTCGGCAGTGAGCACAGACGCTAGCAAAGGTGAGGTCCCTATTTGTTAGAGCTGGTCTACGCTGCAAGTCTTGCCAGGAATAGGATGATTTTTCTGGCTTGGGCTTGTAGACCAGCAAAGTTTTGGATGGTAAAATTTTCTGAGGCATACAAGGCATATGTATTGGTCAAGTGAAAGCTCATTTTCAGCCTTCAGAATTTAGATCGAACATGAAATTACCTGATAATTAAGACTGAAAGGGGCATGAGTGCCTGTCCAAGGGCTGTCCATGGGAAACCCAGGGAGATATTCAGGCGGTTACCACCTGACTGCAGCCCAGGTGCCTGAATCCCACGTGCCTCCTAATACTAGTAGTAAATTCCGTAATTTCAACAAGGGTTGGACTGAGTTTCTAGATAATGTATGCAGGTCCCTTACAAAAGGGTTAGTTAATCTGCAAAAAGGACAACTTTCCCAAGGGAAACCGGAGATCTGAAATTTTAAAAAGAGCATATCTTCCCAGAACAAAAACTTTGCACTTTGAAGAATGTTTCTATCATCACCAGTGCTTCTGTGGCAATAGATTTTGAAAAGAAATAGTTCTCTTTTTGACTCCATTCCAAACAACAAAGAATTTTTCACTCTTACTTTCTGCAAGAGCTTGGCTAACTGGCTAGCAGGTGACTTGTTACACCACCACAGTAACAAATGGTCTGATGCATTTCAAACAGTCACAATGGAGGCAATGAGAATTCTTGTTTCTCTTGTTCCTGTGCAACTTTCAGCATTTCCAAAGGAACAATGAAAGCCTGAATTTGTGAAAACTAGAAGACTTTTTTGAACATCTGAAAGAAAAGGAAAAGAGGGGTCAGGTTTCCTGCCGTGTTTCTCAGAAAGAACAAGAAAATAAGTTAAATCAAGAAACAACTCAATTTCTGAAAATAAATAGTAGGAAAAAATGAATTTCTGTATCAAGGGGAACTTCTGCACAGAGGATCTATCCACTGCTACAGAGAACAATCCGGGTTGTCTCTTTAAGCTCAGAGCCTGAGTGCCAGCAGTGCAAGAAGTTAGAGGCCAAAGCTAACTTTCCTAAGTAAAATACACATTTCTTACAGCAAATAAGAGAGCACATTATTTTAATATGGATTATTTTTATTTCCTTGGGTTACATGCAGTTCACAGTAGACATATAATGATTTACTTCATCTCATTTTTTCTACTGGCCTAGGAAGCTGCAAATGTGCCAAGTATCTTCCTCCAGCTTGATCAGCCAATATCAGGGTTTTATCTTTGGGGTATATATTCCGCTTCTCTGGTGTCCCAGCGTTTCCTGCACACAGTGGGCTAACTCTGATTTAATTAACACCTTCTTTGGCTGGTGTTCCTCTGTTGACTTCTACACAGTTGGTCTGGGTGCAACCAGCTAGCAACCATACAATTAAGGGCTCTGCTACCTACAGCAGTGCAATTGTGGTGGGATGCATCTCAGGCAAGCACAGATTTGTCAGAAATCCTATTTAAAGACTCAACCAATGAAGCCCGAGGTGTTACACTGGCTAATTTCTCTCTGGTTAGTTCAGAGCTTGTTTATTGTTAGCTGGGGAATGGATAGATTGCAACCACATAGAGAGCTGATTATATACGCAGATGCAAAGTCAATGAGACAAAAAAAGATCCAATGCTATTCAAGTGCTGCCTCAAATGTTGTGGCACAGGAGAACGTATCAGGAAGGCCCAATATAACACCCTCTGGACTCAGTGATGGTCATTTCATGGCTTTACTGCAACAGATCCTTTGACACAAGTAATAGCTGGGAAGTGTTTGAGAAACATTACTTTGACAAATTATTATTATTATTATTATTATTATTATATTATATTATAATATAATATATTACATTACATTACATTACATTACATTATATTATATTATATTATATTATATTATATTATATTATATTATATTATATTA
>Ga0065711_1043698_pt1 | contig 14570 bp, 6 predicted proteins | sample Hoacrofraction12_FD_59098 | JGI IMG/M metagenome (GOLD analysis project Ga0065711, IMG submission 59098) | Hoatzin crop microbial communities from Cojedes, Venezuela - Epithelial fraction 12 v2 (version 2) | ecosystem: Host-associated > Birds > Digestive system > Esophagus > Crop | place...
GCGCTGCCCCGCGGCGGGCAGGGCCGCCTGCACCGCGCCCGCCACCACCACCTCAAAGGTACGGCTCGGCCGGCACCCCTGGCAGCACGGGCACCCCGGGCGCCCCCGGCAGGAGGGGCACCCCCAGCACCCCCGGCACCCCGGGCACCCCCGGCATCCTCGGCACCCCGGGCACCCCCGGCAGGACGGGCACTCGCGGTACCCCGGGGCACCCGCGAGCAGCCCGGAGCGGGATGGGTGCTCTGGAAACCCAGAGGTGGGATGGGCACCCGGGCAGGACACAAACCGTGGGCACCCCGGGGACCCCAAACTGGAATGAGATCCCTAGGCATTCTTAGCACCCTGAGCACCCCATGCCAGACAGGCACCGCAGGCACCAGGGGACAGGCTGGGCACCCTGGGCAGCCCCGGGTGGGATGGCTCTGTGCCTGGCACCCCTTGGCCTCTGGCAGGGTGGGCCCCCCTGCCCTGCTCCCGGGCCTGCAGCTTCTTCCCCGGCAGTGCCCTGTGGGTAGCTGATGGGTGCATAGGTCTCCCTGGGCAGTAGCACCCCGGGAAAGCAAGGGACAACATGTCAGAGGAGTTGGACCACCAGAGTCCCCAAGTGTTTCTCGGTGAATGAAGGCTTTGCTTTGGCATCTTTTCTGGGTACTCCAGGAACGTGTCTGTGTGTGGGGGACTGTCAGTCCTGTTTGGAGGAAGGCAGGGGGTATTTAGCGCTTTTTGTCCAGCTGCCGTGGTTATTCTGTTCCTCATAAGGATGAAATCCCTTTTCTGAAATCCTGGGGCACTGTCAGGACCGAATCGGATGGGGATGACTTCTGTAAGGCGAGCAGAAATGACTGCCCAAGGTTTCCTCTGTCCCTGCCCTTTTTTGCCCCCTTTCGCTGTAGGCTGGGAGGGTGGTAGGAGAAAATAACCCATCATTCTTGAAAAGGATTTCCTTGGGCAGCAGAACACACCGTATGTGTTCAATGCTACCTGGGTAACCCTTCACTAAGCACATTTTCATGGCCAAAGGCACTGATAATGGGGAGAGAGGATGCCAGACATCCCTCTGTAAGCAGGGAATGAGGGAAGGTGCTGCTGCCACAGCCATTTCAGATGACCAAAACTTGTTGCAGCTTCCCCAGCGTGTTACAGAATTTGCAGCCATCAGCGTGGAAAATAGGGATTTTACTGTTCACCCTCATTTCTACTGAGCTTTCGGGTACTTCTTCAGCATGGTCTAGGGGAGCGGAAATGGTTCATGATGAGCTGGGCAACTGGTTGTTATACTGAAGGATTTTCTGATACTTTCATTATTCTTTCTTCTGTTACACCTCTCTGCTCCGTTCCTCTGTACTTGGATGGTTCGGAACAGCTGCGTGAACTGAGGGTGATTATATCACGGCTTTTCTAATGGCAATGCAAGGAGACGTTCTGCATGCTTACTGCTCTGTCATGGACAAAGTCAGTCAGAAACTCAGCCCAGACAATAGCTGTGCTTAAAATTAGACTTGCAAGGAGGGGGATACTGAACCCTAAACCGTGAACCGTCATCCTCTATCAATGCAAACATGAAGGCACACAAGATGCTGTAGTAGTTGGTGTGCAATTGTAAACTGCCAGGGAGGATTTGTCTCTTAAGAGTCATGCTGTCAGCTGGAAATCTTTCTGGAGCAACCTTAAGCAGATAAGAATTTATAAACTGGAGCCAGAAGGGACACTGCCACTTAATCCATTATCAGTGGCTTACGTGAGGTTTTGAAGATGCTTTGTATGAATCACCTGATTTTGAGGGTGTGTGGGGTGTGTTAATGGCACTTTGTTTCTTTCTTTTTTCCTTTAATTTCCATTTTAATTAAATTTCTACCTGTGCTGAGGAAGCAAGCACAAATATTCACAATACTGTAATGTACCAGAGCACTGAAATGGTTTTGATTTGGATTAAAGAGTTAACAAGACATTGCCTTTGTTGTAAAAATCAAGCAACTGCCAGGGACAATATGTGCCTTTTCTGTCTTTTTTGAAACCGGACTGCCTCAAGTCCTACATTTAAATGCGGAATAAACAATTCTGATTGCATCTGACAGGTTCCTGTAAAATGGTCTGGAAGCACAGCAGCGTAAGTATGAGTGTCGCACAGTTGTGTTACGTATCTGCCATTTAACACTGTGTAAAGTGTGTTTCAATTCAAGGTCCCCAGTTGTTCTTCCCTCAGTGTCTGGCTCAGTATTAGGGATAGTAAACTTTGGTAATTGGCCACCATCTAGTACTTCCCTTCTGCGATGACCTCTTCATAACCTGGTGCCAGGGGGGATTTAGGCTCTTTGTTGCTAAAGAAGCAGCTATGATTGCATTAAGTTTCCCAAGGTGGTCTGGGGACTCTGAAGTCAGTTCCTGAACCTTACAAGTTCATCTCTGCTATGTAAGAAATAAGACCTCCGTACATACGAGAGCTGTAGCCCACATGTACAGAGATTTTTTATACCTTTCTGTTAGTCCTGCTAAAAATGGTCACCTTTACTTAAGCAGATCTTCTGAAGACCATGTGGTACTTTTGGTCGTGTTCAAAGCGTGACAGAGAGATATCACTGAAGATGGGCATGGCTGGCAGAATACTTGCTTTGCTTTTGATGGTTGTGCATAAGAAGGCACCCAACTTCATTCTCAGACTTCAGCTGCTGTTTTAAAACCAGGTAGCTGAAATAGGCAGGTCTTTACTGAAGGTGCCTGTATCAGTAAACCTGGAACCCCGAGCTGATGATTTTAGAGTTGTTTTCAGAACAATACAGTGCTTGAAAGTCTGATCTGTCCAGCCCTTTATAAAAGGACTTCACTTTGCTGTTCAGTAGAAACCACTGGACGTGAACAGTTTGGAATTATCTACTCCAAAGCAGTAAGTCGTGCCTGGGCTGTTAATCCAGATTTTGGTGTGACAGTTGTGTCTGCAGGCTTTGGCCGGTTTGGAGACAGTGAAAACTGAAGTCGGTGGAAGCAGGAGTCCTGCTGGACCACAGCTGGTCAGATGCCATGGTCTTGATGTGACTGTTAATCTTACAGTCGTGGCCAGTGATTGGAAGGAGGTTGTCACTTGGTGGTATGATGATGGGGAGGTTGAGGTGAGATTATTTTCAGCATTCCTGTGAGTATTTCCCTTCTCGTAACCCAGACGTGGCTGTTCCTCTGGGGTGACAGCAGGTGATCCATTGTGTACTTCCTTCATGCTGAACAAAAGATTATGATTTTCTGGTAACAACCTCCTTAACAATGCAGCCAGATAAGCTCCAGGAAATTTTTGCTGCCCACCCTCTCTGAAATATGGTTTGCGATAACTGTCAAACAAGGTGTGTATGGCTGCTTAGAGTGGAACAGAGTGGGAAAACTCCAGCCGTATCTAGTCTCCTGGATTCTCAGATGAAAAAGGTCAACCTTTGCATCAGTGGCTCTGTGTGCTGTTTATTTACTAGTGCCAGGGCAGTCTGGCTTGAACTGTTCCAACCAAGGAGACTTCTATTATTTCTCCAGACATACATCCCACGTTCAAACCATCTCCCTGCCCCAGGGTTCTTCCAAGATAGTCTATTCAATTCCCTCTCGTAATTCTCCTTTTTAATCCTGGTGTAGCTCTGGAAGTTACCCTCCTTGCCTAGTGTTACATCTTCCAAATCTGTGTGGCTGTTGCATTCCTTCCTTCACTATTGCTCAGCCTTGCTGGATGTGCTTAACTCTTCCTACTGTGATGGGTGGGCTGTGTACCCTGTTAGGGCTGTCATGTAGTTCCCAGATTTGCTGGTCCAGGATGGTAGAAATGTAGTTTTTGCTAGCCCTTGGGCCAGAGGTGAGGCACGGGACCTGAATGCCATCTCCTGCGCTCTGTGGGCAAGCAGCTCTTTATCCTCACTTGTCTCCGTGTCCTCAGCTTCAAGAAGGCTTAGCCATTTCTGTGGACAGCAGATCAATATTCCACTGTAAAAGCTAAGAAGTATTACTCGCTCCTCTCTTAAATCCTTTCCTCCAGCCTCCTACTCAGGTTTGCTTCTCTTTCCTGAGCCCTCTCTTGCCTTTCAAGGTAGATTTCCACAGTGAATGACAGCGAGCAGGATTTCTTCCTGTTGGTTTTCTCATGGGTTAATGCACCTATGATATTTATGCAAAAAAATGCATGTGCTATATTACGGAGACAGCCCGAGCTAGTCAGAGATCCCTTTTCAGCAGTGGCTGATTACTCATGGGTTATTCTTTATTATTTGTATTACAGTGGCATCTGGAGGCTCCCGTCAAGATCTGAGTCATGTTGTGCTGGGTGCTTCCATGGTCCCCTGTACTTACTGCTTGTTCATGCAGATTGCTCTTGCTCACGTGTCTGGGTGATCTCTGTGCGATGGTTTGGGGTGTATATTTCCAGAGTGTCATGTGAAGCAGGCTGGTACCTCTGCAGGACAGTTCTGCTTAGTCTCTTCTTTTGCCTGGAAACCTGAAGTCGGAGTCAGCAGTGGTTTGCTGAAGGGTGTGACTCTGCCTGTCTGGCTGCAAGCCCCCAGAAACACAACCCGGTGTGCAGCACTTTACTGAGGAGGCAGGGGCTTTACTGCTTTTGCTGGTGCATGGGGAATGCCAGTCATGATTATAGATTTTGCAGTTGCTATTCCAGATTTTATATGTCCCACTGACACATAAATATGTTGGACTGTTTTCTCCTTTCACTGTTATTTTATGAGCCTCTGAAATACATGCAGAAGATAGTAATCTGGCTGGTGTAGGCATTTCAATAATTGTATGTTGTTGACAGGAACAACTGTCCTGCAGCCAGCTCCATTTTGTGCACTCGCTAGGTAGAAGTAAGTGGGGAGTAAAAGGATGTCAATGACTGATGATCATGGAGATTAGAAGTTGGGGTGCAAGCAGTTAACTTGGAGGGGATGCCAATAATGGTGCTGTGAGATAACCTCACCTCCTATTGCTGTCGTAAGTGGTTCTTCTTTGAAGTACTATTTCATTTTCTTCCAGCCTTAGAGAGTTAGAAGTTTCATCATTCAAGGCTTTGAAGGATGCCTCCTGCTTCCTGCCCTTCTGCTTTCATTTTGTCCTGCATCATGCTTCTTCCCCTCTGACCTGTCTGTGTGTCTGGGTTGTAGGTATAAAGCTTTTCCTGCCTGAGGTTCTCAGGTTTCCATGGACTTCTCCCAAGAACTAGATTTTTTTCCCAAGCCACTGAACTTTGATTTATTGCATTTAAATTGCCTAAAATTGCTTAGTGCTCCAAACACGGCAATTTATCGATCTTACTTTTCCTTTCCCATCGTCCTTTTCATAAGGTGCTGAAGCCTCTTGGTGGAGCAGGTAATGCTGCAGCTTGTCAGAAATTTCCCAGGAAATCATATGGTGCTTTGCCAATAGGTGATGCTCTGTATTTCTCAAGGGCAAGAAAGGCTACTTTTGAAACCCAGTAGGAATCAAAACATCAGTGGGGTGACTGAACTGAAAATGTTAGCACAAGGCTCAGCAGCAGTTAAAAAGAGCGAATGGAATACTAGAAATTGTAAGGGAAGCCAAACAGAAGAAAACAGAGGCCATGACTAGTTTGTTGTATAAGTCTGAATATTGTGTGTGGCTCTGGTTCTTCCCCTTCCACTATCTTAAAAAAGGTAGAGGAGAACTGGAAAAGGTTCAGAGGAGGGCAACAGCGACAGTCAAAAGTCTGGATTAATTTTATATAAGGAATGATTGAATAAACTAGGACTTTTAGCTCTAGAAAAAGGGACAAGTAGGGTGGGAAATGACTGACATATAGAGAAGGGGCACAGCTCCACTCTTCACTGTATCTTCTAACACAAGAATTAGGAGGACATCAAATGAAGTTAATAGATGCCAGCTCCTTTTGAATGAAAGGAGGCTGTAGCCATCTGCAGTGGCTAGTAGCTCTGTGAAGCTCATTAATAGTGGATGTTATAGATGCTAAAATGAGTTCAGTTTTATGGGAGGCTGCAGGAGGTCGTGAAAGAGGAATCCCTCAAAGTTACAAAGCCTGAACACTCGCCCTGCTCATATGGACTTCCCAAGGGTGTCTTCCTAAGGCTACGCATGTTCAGTGGATGACACTGAAAAGAGAACTTAAAACTTCTCCACACCAGTGACAGGTGGAGCTGGGTTGTTCAGACATTGCAGTGATGGATGGAGGGGTAGAGCCTGCTTTGATGTTGGCTGGTCTGTAGCTGGATCCGTCTTCTTTTTCATGAATGTCCCTGCCTAGTGTTTACAGAGTGGTTCATTGCCATGGCAGCATCAAAGTCACGCACAGACGGCTAGGCTTTATTTGGGAGACGGTAGGGAATGTGACGAGGTCCCTGTGCAAGCTCCCATCACGTCTTTCTTGGATGAGGCTGTGTCTCCTGCAGTCTGTGCTTTTGATAAATACAGGTGCTTTTGCATTTTTGGGCTCTTCTGGGGTAAGAGGAAGCAAGTTCTCTTTGCTTACAATGACCTCCCAAGAGAGAGAGGCCCAAGTAGCCCCCACTTCATTTTGTTTCCTAGACTACTGAAATAGCAGCTTTTGTGGATATCCCTGTATCTGGGAAGGTTTCTAGTACAGAGGCTTGGAAGATTTCAGATTTGGCAGCTGTTCTTACCTACTGCTGCTAGGATAATTGCAGGAACCAGCTACTTCTGCATCGCTGAAATTGTTGCCCGTGGCAAGTACAGAGGTACATGTTGTTTTGCTTACGGTGCATACCTTCATGGTGGCTACTTACTTCAAGCTGGGGATCCATGAGTGCTCTGACTTGGTCTGCTTCGAAATTTTAGGACATCTGAGCAATCCAGTTCTGAGCAGTCCCGAGGAGTGGGGTCTGCAATGCCTGTATTTCCATATTGTCTCTATCCAGAAATGGTTGATCTAAGATTAACCTTAATCGCAGCACTGTGCAGGTGCTCAGCGCTGAGCTGTGAACTGCCAAATCCCAGAGTAGTTTCTTACTTTAATCACAGCACTGTGCAGGTCCTTAGTTCTGTGCCACAAACTGACAAATCCCAAAGTAGTTTGGGGGACAAGAACTGAATTTTAACTGAAACTTAGGGTCTGACAACAGTTAAAGTTTCTGCTGCGACTGCGACATGTATACGTGAACCTGAGCTACCTTTTAACCTACCTAACTAGGGTGTTGCTAGCTGTGTAGCTGTGGAGGAGGACAGGCACTTGGATACTTACATGTACTAAGCTCATGCAACTATGTGGTTAAAATTGAGGTGGGGTTGGTTTTCATCTCCATTCATTCTTGGGGATCTCTAGCTGATAAAAACATGTTGTATATAAGATTCTAGTTCATGTTTACACTAACGGTTATTTGGCCTTCCAGTTACAGGATTAAAATAGGATCGTGTTTTAAAATTATAGGGTGGAGGATGCCATGGTGGTATTATGTTTATACAATTCTCCATTAGTCCATGTCGGTTCAACTCTTTACTGAAGTGTAGGGAAGGGTTCTCAGCTCTCAGAAAACAGTCAGGTTAAACCTCAGGGCTATTTTATGCAAAACTCTGAAAAGTAAATGTTAATAGTTCTCAGCCAGCCTCAGAGATAAAATACCATGCAGCTTTTTAGTTTAAAAAAACCCCACATAATGTAAACGTTTTTTGCAAAAAACAGTAATAAAATTTTAGACAAAATAAATTCTAAAGTACTGGCATTGCTTGCAGAGTCTCCTTCCTCTCTGTGTTCCTTTGTGTTCAGTATTTGGATTTCACACGGGTAACACTGTCACTTGCAGATATTCCTGCATGTGTGGGCTTGCACACGTGCCCAGGCATATGCAGAGATTCCCTGTGGACTGTTGATCTCGTTGTTTTTATGATATGGCCAGAACACACCCTGTGTCTAGCATCGGGACTTGAGAAGGTCGGTAGCTCCCAAGTTATTTTCTGATGGCATTACAGTCCTTTCAGCAAAGCAGTGGCTGGGAGTCTCTGTCACTAGCCACTGCCAGCATCAGTAACTAGCCAGGGGAGTAGCACAGGAGGAGCCTGGCTTCTGCAGAGACAAGGGACCATGGGATGCTGAGCAGAGCTGGAAATCTAGAATCCTTTATCCCAGTGGAATTAATCAGGGGCACTTTTTGGGTATTGGTTTTTTACTTCGGGAGCTGAATTAGGAGCATGAAAGTCTTTGCAAGCTGCCCCTGCCTGGACATCCCTCTGTCTTCACCTTACTTGAAAGCTGTATCTCACACCCTGACCCAGTCAGAAGAGACGTGATCATGTTGGGCTTGATTCATTCTAATTTACATTGAGTTCCCATATGTCAACATATGATTTTAAAACTCTACTGATCATCTTTTATCCTCTGTTAGGCATAAGCTCTGCTTGACTTCCCTTTAACTCTACTTGGATGGAGACGTGACTGTGTTTTGTGCTCTGCTGCTCATCAACACCGTCTAATGTAAAGATTAGTATTAGAGTCTTAACTTGCTACTGGGCAGGCTTTTGCCAGATAAGCCAAGCAGCTGTAGATCCAGAGCTTATTTACCATCCAGATTCCAACTCTTCATCAGAAGGTTAGTTCAAATATCCTCCTTAAGGGATACCTGTTTAATGTAGCATTTAATTGTATTGGTATTACTCAGGATTTCTTTTATTTGAGCAACTGGCGCCATTGCGTTTTTAAATATCTATCTGTCTACCTTGCAGGATCATTTTTTTTCCATGATGAATGCCAGTTTTTTGTATTTAACAAGTATTTACTAGGTAGGAAGGGAAGAGATGGTTTCCCATAGAAATATTGAGTCATTGTAGAAGGCAGGATACAAATAACTGTAAATGTTGCTCACAGAGTCTGTGTGTTACGTGAGTCACTTGAATAGATGTGATAGAAAATGGAAAAGAGAAGATGTGCCTCACTAATTGATTATGTTGCAGCATTTCAGCAAATACAGAAAGAGGAGAAATAGCTGAAATAATTTACTTTTTAAATTAAAAACTACAGCGAACACATTATAAGGGACCTGGATAACCTCTGATGTTAGTACTGGATTTCTACATTCCCATTCCCATCTCTGTATATCATTTAATGTACCTGTTTTAACAGTACTACCCTTCAACCATTATATCTCTTAACAGGTATAAAATAAAATAAAATAAAATAAAATAAAATAAAATAAAATAAAGGTGCAAAAAGTTCTCCCTGCTTAAATCCATGAATACCTTTTGTTTTAAAACATTTAGAGGTGAGATGCCAAGCACTGACAGCCAGCAGCTTTGCTCCTCCACTTGAAATCTGCCCTGTATTAGCGGTGGCAGAAAGTTCTCACCATCTGCTGGATGCTTCCTGGCCCGGGGAGATCATTTGGTGTTCAGCTTTTCCTTTGGACAGTTGTTCTCAGACCCTATTGGCATGCACTGGAGGACTTAGCAGAGAGATTAAAAAGCAGCTTGAGGTTTCAACCAGAGAAGTCCTGCAGGTGGGACCTGTAGCAACGAACGGAGCGAGTTCTGGTTGCTCTTGCCCAGGCTCTGCGTGCGTGGTGGCTGAGCAGATATTGTCAGTCTCCGGTTGTCAGTCCAACACGAAGCTCAGGAGGAAAAATTACCGAGTGGGAGGGAGCAGAGACTGAGGGTAAACTCCCAGTTTGGAAATGTTACTGCTCCATCCATTATTAATAACCCCACTGCGAAAGAAAAAATGCGTTGCTGCAAATGAAGCTGTGATACAGGGAAGAGGCAGGCAAAATTAAAATTTCATACTTGCAGTGATCTTACAATAAAGGTTTTTGATACACACCCAGCAATACCACTATAAATAGTCTTGTTATCTAATCTTCCAACCTGGAATACGACAGAAGATTAAAAGTAGGGAAACAGTTCAGTGTAGCTTTTAGCTATTTTCCCACTGCTTCCCTTGATTCTGCTGGAGCATTATTGCTGTGCCCCTTGTAATTCATGTGGAGACAACGTTATTCAGAAGTACAGAATGTCACCAGGAGGAGGAGAGTTCAGATAAAACCCAGAAGATTTATGACATAGTTTAGATAAGGCCATGTAGGAACTGAGACGAGGGAAGTGATGATAATGCGCAGCCCAGCGGTGTTTCTCAGGGTGTGGTGAGAACTTCTTCATGCCAGCTCCATTGGGTCAGATACGGAGCAGGGCATGTTTTAATAGGTGCTCTACATTCTTGATTGTAGAGGGAACCCTTTTGCTAATGAATAACCCAGACACATCATACAGTGTGGGTTCTGTCCATACGGGTCTAGGACCTGATCCAAAACCAACAGAAAATTCCTAGAAAATTTCACAGAGGTGTAGCTAGCACAGAGAAAACCTCTTTTTCCTTTTGATCTTATTTCCCGTGGGAGAAGCAGAAGTTGGCTGGTGGCAAGAACGATACCTCCTCTCCTCCCCTCTCTCTGCCTTGCTGGTGGTGCATATCTTTGTTTCTGACCCTTCCTTGGAGCCCTCCCTGGCCCATTTCACATGGGGTGCCCGAAGTCAGTGAGGAGGGCTGAGTCCTGGGGAAACTCCCCTTGAGCAGGGGCAGCTAAAAACGACCTTCTGCAGCCTTTGTGTATGGACACAAATAACCCTTTCCCACAGAGGACCGCAGATGGCTTTCTAAACCCTCGTGAAGTTTTCTTGTGGCGGCCATGGGAGGAGGCATGAGGGAGTACAGCTGTTGTAGATCTGGAGCCCCACAAGACTTAAGCCATCCTCTTTGCTATGTGAGGGGAGTTAGGAAGACTTTTAATATTTATTCAAACCATGTGGCTTGGAGGAGGCTCTCCACTGGCATCACATCGCTGTGTGTCCAGGCAGCTCAGCAGAGTGTGGTGGTGGTGGGCATGCACATGCTCTCCAGCCATGGCCAACTACAGAAATCTTCTTCTGTGCCTCTATCGCACCTTCTTGTGGAGGAGCTAAAGCAATGACAAAACCTGAGGAACTGAGCCTCACTGCAGCTGTTGCGAGGAGGCAGGAAAGAGCTTGGGCCATCCACTTGTCCTAAAATAGGGTGATGTCTAGGGAGGTAAAATAATTTATTTATATTTTGCACAGAAATTCAGCAGGAGGAAGACTCAGTTCATCTGTTGAACACAGTAGACCTACAGCCATCAATTCCCACAGAGTTCATGTGATCCGGACTCGGGATCCAGTTTTGCCTCCTAGGGAAATGCTGGGACTTGAGGTCTTCCCCCTGTATTCCCAGTCCATCGACACAGCTGATCAGGCCTTCACCTCCATCTGCCCACGTCACCCCCTCCCTGCTCTGCAAAGCATCGGCAGTGTCCTTCTGAGAGGAGGCGATGGCGTTCAGCTACTGCTGACTCACTGAGTTGGGGACTTCTCTTTCTTGCAGCCCACTGAAAAGCATCCTTAAATATTGTTAAACATGAAAGAGCCAAAGTACTTCCCTGGCTGAACTGAGGCTCAATACTGCCAGCAAGTTCTTTACAAGCCCAGATTCTGGTATTTCAGCTTAAATTCCCAGGCATACGCAATTCCAAGCGCTGTCAGGTGAAATGCTTTCTGGACATGGGCCTTCTCGTGCTGTAGCCTATTCAGCAGGAAGGAGCATTACCTTCTCATGAGTAGATTCTGCAGGCAGATCAAATTTTCTGTTGGAACAGAGGGTTTATATATAGTAAAATGCTCCCAGGTGTGCTTTTTAGTAGCACTTCTGGGCTAAAGCAAGGATTTATTAATAAGAGGCACCCAAACTATATTGCGCACTGAAGCAGAGCTGGAACAGGGTGCTTTTGCTCTGATTCAGGGAGCTGATTGAATTCGGTGGCAGATGCCAAGTATTTATGTCCTTGCCCGAGTTTATCTGTTAAATTTGAAAGTGTTAAAAGCAGGAGTTATTTTTGGAATAAACATATTTAATAGTGATGGAGAGTTCCAGCTAGGTATTAGTAGGATGATATTTTATGTGTGGTTGTCCAAAGCATACTGCTCTGACCATCAGAATCGAAAGGCGTGGGGATAATAAATGGCTCTAGATTTGCACCAGAATACTTGAGTTCAGAAAGCCTGGTGTCTTTGCTTGTGACATTGCTTGGTAGTGTGAAGAATACAATTAAATTATATTTATTATATATATACAACTGCATATAATGTATTGTTAAGCAGTTGTAATATTTGATGTAAAGTTCCTGACAGTTGTCTATATTTCTACATTAACATGGGGGGGAGGGGGGTGCAGTAGTTTAAATGTTTTTTGTCATATTGACAAATGTCCAGACTCTAGAAAAGCTGTTACTTTGCTTGGAAACCATTGCAAACACACCTCTTGGTTCCTCTTGCTCACTCTCCCTCCTACCAGTAGCCTTTTGTGCTTGTTTGTTTAATTTATTCTGTAACTTCACCGAAAATAGCCCCCCGGCCTTTATTTTATTTCATAGCTTGTTTGTAGTTCTTAATAGTTTAAAATTATTTAGATTTTATTATCCTCTCACCTCCTTAATGAGTATTTTACCCTGTTAGTCATTATTTAGCCTTTTAGTCTTTCCATGGGCCATCTTGAAGCCCTTGAATGGTGACTTCTTACAGCTGAAGCAAGACTCAGGGTGAGGATGAACAGCTGACCCGTAAACTGCAGGCAAGTTGTCTCATTTCCAGTGCCTCTGAGCCATCTTGTGCCTCAAAAATTAATGCTGCTTACAGATTGCCTTCTGCTGTGCTCCACCAAATACTAAGATGCTGTAATTATTTATGACAGTTAAAATCTCCTGAAGTATTCAAACAAAAGCCAAATATACAGGGAAAACAAGTCCTGTGGAGGAAGGTTATAGTATGAAAGTAAAGATGGCTTGCTTTGTCTGCAGGACACATTGAAAGGCAAACTAGAAATACGTGTTAGAGATGGAGACCTAGATGTGCTAGATTTAAGGGGGAAATCCGTAGCTGCTGCCATTAGACTATTTTCAGGTGTTTGGATGAATGAATGACCCAAATATAGTTTAAGCCTGTGACTATTTCATTTTAATAGCAATGCAAATACAGTAGGTGAAGGCTAAGAGTGCTGCATCTAATTTAGCAGTGTTGCTTTAGCAACATCGTGCACCATGCAAATAGTCTCCTTGGTAACACTTCCTAAGTGTCGTTAGATAAGTGATGGTTATAAACACGGAAGCAGATCAGAATGAGAGACATGCTCTTGTGCTGTGCCTTTTTATAGAACCAGACATCACGATTAGCAGGATGGCAAAAGGAGAGAGGAAAGCTGTTTTGAGGATCGTAGCGCTTGTTAGCGTTTTATATGTTGTGCTTTGGAAAACCACACCAGTGGTGATGGGGTTTTCTGACTTGATTTAAATAAGGTTTTAAATAAAGGGAGAGTGTTGTCGCTGCCCACTGATGGCACTTGTGAGAGACATACTCTAAGTGTCCTCTTGCCCCTCTGGGGGATGCAGATTGCAGATGTTAACCTTTCTGCTCTTTACCCTAATGGCATACTCATGTCTTGGTGAGTTTTGAATCTACAGGTTAGGAAGGGGAGAGAGAAGGAGATCCCAGAGCTCAGCATGAGTGTGAGCCTCCCGTCTTCATCCTGGAGAGGATGTGGAGGTTGAGGTGGTGGTGGAGGAGCTGCTTCTGGGCTGGGATCAAGTACAGGATCTGCTCCCCTTCTTCCGAGCTTCCCCTGCCCTGGTATCACTGGCAGTGGATTACCTCTCCAGAACCAGATTTGGGGTTCTCTGTTGAATTCTGAAGTCCCTTTCCTAGGAATCAGCAACAGAGTAGGGATGAAGGTGAGAAATGGGGTTACTTAGTGCTCGGAAATAGGGCAGTTGTTTCTGCTGTTGGCATTGTCATATAGAAAAGAGTCATGAATTGAGGGCAGCTTTTCTAGCTCTCACAATAACTGATTTTTTTCCTAAAGCCTCAGCTGGTGGACTGAAGGGATTACATGAGAATCCTAGCTTTTGTTTAAACCCCCTCAATTTTATGTACTCCTCTGTTACAGAGAAAAGCTGCAAGGTATAAAAGGGATATGACCTAATGGCTCAAAAATCAGAAAGCGTACAAAAAAAACACCAATGCTTTTGTTTTCAGCTGATCTTTATTTTAATCCGTCTGGTTTATGCCTGAGGATCTCATCCAAGGTATCTGAATGCCTGATAATGTTTAGAGAATTTAAGAATTAAAAAAACCCAGCCATCTCCCACAGCCCTTTTTTGCTTCCAATCTTCTTGGAATTCGTCCATCTTCATATCTCTTATATCTTGTGGCCTCCATTGCAAATGTCAGTGCTAATTAATGAGACCTTGGCCTTCTGTGTAGTTAAGATGAGTAACAATCCAATGCTTGTTTGCGAGATGGGTGCCCTTACATCTCCCCTTGCCAGAGGCAGGCACTGGGGCTGTTAGCCTTGTGCGTGACAGGCTGCACGAGGCAAAGTCTGAAACATCACTCCACCTCTGTAGTGTCAAAAGCATGCAGGCGAAGGTCTCCTGAGCTGGATAAGTGTTTCCTAAACCTTCTAGAGATTCAAACTGAAAGTATGGGGTCCCCTTACTGAATTGCCCCCATCCCATCCCATCCCATCCCATCCCATCCCATCCCATCCCATCCCATCCCATCCCATCCCATCCCATCCC
>Ga0065711_1043699_pt1 | contig 14570 bp, 11 predicted proteins | sample Hoacrofraction12_FD_59098 | JGI IMG/M metagenome (GOLD analysis project Ga0065711, IMG submission 59098) | Hoatzin crop microbial communities from Cojedes, Venezuela - Epithelial fraction 12 v2 (version 2) | ecosystem: Host-associated > Birds > Digestive system > Esophagus > Crop | place...
GCAGAGGAAGTTCCATCTGAACATGAGGAAGAACTTCTTCACCCTGAGGGTGACGGAGCCCTGGCCCAGGCTGCCCAGGGAGGCTGTGGAGTCTCCTTCTCTGGAGATATTCAAGACCCACCTGGACAAGGTCCTGTGCAGCCTGCTGTAGGTGACCCTGCTTTGGCAGGGGTCTTGGACTACATGACCCACAGATGTCCCTTCCAACCCCAACCGTTCTGGGATTCGTTTCAGTATTTCTGGGATGCTCGTGTAGATGGTGTGTGTCCTAGGTTCGTGTCCTTGCTCTGAAACTGACTGTTCTGAGGGACCGGCAAAGCTGTTCTACATGTTCTGGTTTTCATCTTGTTTATGAAAATATTTTTGGAAGGTCCGTCTTACCTGATGTTCAAATAGATGTAATTAATACAGCTATAAACTTACCCAGAACACAGCCTCCAAGCTCGGCATGTTCACTAGTCCTAGAGATGAATGGCTGCTCAGTTTGGGACATCTGTTGGTGACACAGAGGCTCAGAGGTAACTTAGGGGGGTATGAACCTATAGGAGCTATGGGGAATCTGTGATGTAATGGCTTAGCTTTTGGTCAGCTCCTGGCCAAGGGTTTTTGTGACCTGAATACATGTTCAAGGCATGTTTTGCAGACTGTTGTATATAGTTGAAGGGACATAAATCAGGCTCCTTAGATTGAACTATCTATGAATATTAATACACATTCCAATATCTCTGTCCACTGAATTTAAAGAACTTTTTCTACTTTACTTTCAGAACCCTGCTTGTTGTTTGAAGTGCATTTCAGTTTTTAGTTGCTAGTCCTTGTGATACATTGTATCAGAAACTTCTTTTTTTACTGATTTACTTGTTTTTGCCAGGAATGTTACTGAAAGTGGCAAGCAGTAAAATTGTGAGGTAGGAGATGTTGGGATCACTGTGGGAAATAGGGACAGAAAGGAGAATGAACATGCATTTTTAGTTTTTTTTGTGGCATTTAAGTTGGGTGAAGTTGTTTTTACAAATAATAAAGGAAACATCAGAGGCTGCCCTTTTCAGGAGGTGCAGAGTTAAGTATTTCCAGTTGTTGACCTGTGAAGAAGGAAGGAATTCTTTTTAGTGCACTGCACGTATGTGCAAACATCAGTACATAGACCTGCATGAGATTGTTGTGGCAGTGTTGCAACTTGCTAGAGCAGGAATGATTGCCTATCTATGTGCTGAAAGCAAAATTGATCTGAGCTGCAGTGGCCCCTCTAGAGTGTACGTTTTATCACTTTATTAATCTCTAATCCTTTCAAATCCAATTGATTCTTTGCTACAAGAAGAATGATTAGTGCCTATAATACATACTGATATGAAAACATACAGTGCTCCGCCACTGAAGACAGAGGCTTAGATAAAAGTTAAGCTTCCAACCTGACCACTTTGCTTTTCCGAGACATGGTGACCAGGCTGCCTGTGCCCACCAGCCTCTGCCATCAGTTCCTCCTCCCTTGCCCTCCCCGAGTGATTCCTTGTTGGAGTAAGGAAGGGAGGCAGTGTGAGGGTATTTCTGTTAGCTTGACTTGTTTTAAATCTCCTCCATCTGTGAGATTCACAAAACTAACTCTGTTGTTCTGCGTATGACCTATGGAAGCTTGCTCCCAGTTGCCTTTTTTTTTTTTTGACGAAGGTGTTTTGACACTTCAGTTTAAGACAGGTGCAGTTGGTTTGCATCTTGGAAGGATCAGTAGTCTGTTAAAAAGGTATTGACTGAGATTTGTGCATCCGTCATTCCAGATGGGAAATCAAATAGTAATTGAATAAGTAGGACACCGTTTGATCCAGGCAGCTGTAAGCATTGTTCACTGTTTTTTTGATAAAGAAACTGGAGGCAATAGCAGTACCTGGCATGAGCCTTTAGTACCTATCTTATTCCTGTTGCTGTAATGAGGTGGGAGGAATGGGAACCTGTATGAGACCCTGACTGCTAACCTGACCTACCAGCCCCTCTGGGGCAGGAGCATCAGGGAAAAGGGTATGTGTCAGGGCAAGCCCTGGAGGGATACAGCCCCCCTTTCAGTGAACAGGCCTGAAACAGGACAAAAAGGAGAGCCCAAAGATCCCAAATTCCTTTCTTGTGTTTAAAGTACAGTATTTTGTATGTCGCTCTTTCGGCATCCAGTAACCGTGTGTGCAGTTTAAATGCTTGTTAGGGCTGCGTCATAGATGCCTTGAAACATGATGGTAGTATTATTTTTTTGACTTTCTGTATTCTAGTTGTGCTTTGCTACTTTGGCAGGGTTTTTTTTAAGGTCTCATGGGACTATTGGGTGTTTTTAGTAAACATCTACTACTATGATTATTTGATACAAGTGCTTTTTCTCTCTGTTTGCATCATAGTTATTCCCATTTTACAGATGGTAGAAAAACATCCAGAGATGAAGCAGTGTTCAAGTTGCCCAGCATACTGAAGCTGGTGTGGAGGAGTAACATGTATAAAATGTTTCCTTCTGTTCTGTTGCTAATGCCTTAGGCAAAAATGAGGAAACCAGTACTGTCTGCTAGAGAAGTTTTGAGGCTAAATAAGCAGTGTGTAGAATGTGCTTTTATGCCCTTGGATATATGTGCTAGGGAAAAGTGATTTCTGCTATTTTTTGGTAGAAGGTAGCAAGATGTATCTGCTAGAAATGGAGGAGGAAGAGGAGAGAGATTCTGCTATACCAGGTTTTGTGCATTAGTTTTAGGCTAAGAGCTTTTGCCTCTGAAAGTTACCAGTCTGTTGCATGTATTGGCTGTAAGCTGTCCTCCCAGTGTATAGTGAGGGTCACAGGAGGGAAAAACACTTAAGACTGTAAAATGACATATGGAGTACCCGAGGGACCATTAGCCTTGGAGAGGCCAGTCAAGTCTCTTGGGTAACCAAGTTTATAGAAGCCTATACTTACTCCTCTGACCTAGAGAACATTTGTTGATCGTAAACTGCAGCGGCTCTGCAGGCGGTCGGCTGCGTCTGAGCCACTCTGGGCTCCATCTGTGCTTACCTAGTAGCTGCCTTTAGATTTTTAGCAATACTGGGAAGTGGAGTTCTGTTGTCAGATGTGTGAAGAGCTTAAAACAGCTTTATCCAAGGACACCTCAGTATATAGTATAACCAGAAGTTCGTGTTTGTTTAAAGAAATACTGGTCCTTTCATCCTACTGTAGAAATACATATGAAAATTTGAATGCAGAGGTATTTCACAGCATTTTTTAAAATTTATTTTTTATTTTTTGAGAGTTAATGGATATTGTCTGGTATGTTGAAGATAGAAGTAACTTAATATTTGTGAAGACTGTTCATATAGCAGATCAGATTTTTCACAAGACAACAGGAATTGTTTGTTCTTGGTTTTGAGCATTATGTTTTTGTTTTGCTGATGCACTCTGTGATCCTAAGGTTATTTGGATCAATGTGCAGAGCCACTTCATGCAGGCTTTTGCTGTCTTATACGTTCAGTAAAACATACATATGGGTGGGCCTGGAAGGGGAAATGTAATGTGAGATATAATCATTCTAGTGTCTTTGGGCTAATGCCAAAATGCAGAAATATAATCACATTCTGCAGAATAGGGCTCATCAGAATTTCTTTTTCAGTGACACAATTTCATTTTGAACAGTAAATTCCTTGAGATGGATACATTTAATAAGCAATGGAAAACTGCTGGAACATGAATCAAAGGCAGGGTTATTCCCAGGCTCTGTATCTCTGGGGCGTTCAATAGCTGCAGCGGAACGCTAGGACTTCTGAGGTCCTTGATACGGATGTTGGATGAAGAAGCTGGAAGGCTTGAACACATAGTGGTCAGGACCCTACTGTTTCTGAGATTCCCTGCTGGGAAGCAGTTGGCCATGTCAAATCTCTCAGGTTGCCAGCAGAGGAGATCTGAAAATGGAGAAAGTGAGAGTGGTTTAGTGGAGCCGGGTCACCTCGCAGGCTTCCTCAGCTCCCAGGTTGGAGGTGGATCTGCGGCCATCAGCACTGCTGTCTGGCAGACCTCTCTGGTGAAGGAGGACCACCTTCTGGACCTGCTTCTTCCTCTCTTGTGGCAGGCTCCTCATTGCAGAGTATGTTTTGTTGAGAAAATAAACCAATTTTTAAGTCTTTCTAAAACCTGTGTGGTTTAGAAAAGCAAATTTTAAACTCAAGCCAAGAAAAAAATTGTTGTAGATTTGAGCCCTTGAATCTATTACTTGTTTTTGATGTGACCTTGAAAATCTTGTCCCATTATATAAAGCCAGAGAGGTGTGAATAGTAATGTGGTTTTAGACAATCAAAAATAAGGAAGGAAATTAGGATGTGTATCACTAATGACATTTTGAATGTAATATTTCCATTCAAAATGACATCTGTAATTTTAGGCAAGTTGGGAGACTACAATGGAGACTGCACTTTGGAGTGGAGTGTCTCAGCTTTATTGGAGCAGATTGAAAGCTGAAGCTTTTTGACTAAGTTCTGATGTAGGTCATCATAATTCTTACTGTGACTTTACATCGTATTATTTACAGCATTATTTTTTCATCTGGATAGGATGATTAAATTTGCTCTATACCATTCAGTGTTTTTTGGAAATGGTTTTGTTCCAGCTGCAGAACATGCCCCTGACTTAGTGCATGAGGGTTGAAACCTAAATCCAGCCATGGGATACCTGGCTGCAACTGTTGTGGACCTTACACAGGGAAAATGTAAAGCTCAACCGATGACGAAAGGATCTTTATTAAATTCTGTTTCAGAAATGTCTAAAAATGAACTGTTCCATTAACCATCCTTCATAAAGAGCTGTAATTGATGGCTTTCTCTGAAGGACACAAATCCCGTGTGAACAGTTGGTTGTCCACCACGCCCTTGTGTGAAGTCTTTTGCAGAATGTGTCACCAACTTGCTTCATCTTGTAGTGAGGAAGACCCTCTGTGCTAGTTGTAGTCTCTTGAAACGATTTCCTCCCCCACCCTTCCCCCAAAGTGACATGCTGGGTACCATGGTCATGAGAACCTAAAAAATACAAATTCCACAATATAGTTGTAGAACGGCTTGGTAATGCCAAACCAAGTTGAAATGTGACATTCAGTCTCTTATTGGTGTGTAAATGTGAGCATCCTCGAGGAAGGCAAGTGCTTTGCTTGCTGGGGGCTGCTGGGTAAAAGCTCTCCTCTGTGGTGTTTTCATGGCTGTGATTGGAAGTGGCATGTTTTTCAACTTTGTGCAAGACAAGCGCATCCTTTCCTGCACATAGGGTTGCCCTTTCAGAATCATGATGAGTAATATACTTGTAAAAATCAGATCTCCTTTAATGGTTTTATTGTGCACATGAAAGTTGTGCATTATCAATGTAATTACTGAGATAATTTAATACTCATTCTATGCTTTACTACAGCACTTCACAGCAGGGAGCTGTAAAAGGTAATTTTGATCTCCTTAAACTTTGTTTAGGTTATTAAGAAATATTTTTTAGTGGCAGAAGAGGGAATTCTGGTTTTGCATAATCTAATAGCCCCTTAAGGCTCACCTTTTAAAATCACATCAGTCAGACAGGGGACGAGATGGGAGCAGTCAGTCATCTTGCTAAGTGTTCAGTGATTCTAGAGCACGCAGCATCCACGGCCGGTGATCCCCAGGTGCGGAGCTGTGCAGGGTTTGGTGGTAGTCAGTATCAGATTTTTCCAAACAACTAGGAGGTAAGAGAGAATAAACCCATCAAAGGTCTTGTCTAAGTGTGGTACGGACTCTTCCAGTCCGTCCTTTGAGGTGTTTTTAAAGGTATCTTAGTGCCCCAAACAGTCTAGAGCGAGGGAGCGGGCTGGGCTACCCCCTTGGCAGGATGCTGTTCCTGCCTCGGCTGCCTTGGGAAGCAGCGGTGCAGCCCCTGCTCAGGGTGGGTCCAGCAGGGACTCCTCAAGCTTGTCCCCCACACATGGGGTCTGGGCTCTGCTCTAAGGAATTGGACTGGGCTGTGTCGTGTTCCTCTTTTTTATTTTCTTTGAGAAACTTTCTTTAGAATAGGATATGCTGTAATATGCCAAGAGAATTAACCAGAGGAAGCTTCTGTGTAGAGTGAGAGAGGAGCTCATTAATTGCTTAAAAATTAGGCAGTCTCCATCTGAGTAATTGGTGTTGGCTGACTGGCCTTCCTCAGTCTAAGAAGTAGCTCATTAGTAGAATACACACAGATGGTACTGTGCTCTAAGGTATTTAAAATACACAGGCAGAGAACTGTATTAATAAGGCAAACCTGTTCTTAGTCTCCATGACTGAGTTTGCGACAAGCAGCAGAGGGAACAGTGTCATTTGGTAAATATTGTTAGGTAAATGCATTTCCATAAATTTATTTAGTTTCCATTTTTCTGCAGATAACAGATGATGATAAATACTCAAAGTAATTTACTGTTTCTGGAAAAATTGCATTGCAAGAACTGGCTTACAATAACTATTTCATTTGTTCAGTACCTAATTTACCCATACAATTGCCTAGAGGGAGAGATGTATTCAGAGACTAATTTTTATTTGGGATATATATAGTTTTTTGCTTTTTGTTCGTGCTTATGATGCTTTTCTGTATGCAGTTTGTTAATAGCTTATTCAAAATAAGACTTTTCCTGAATGGGTTAGGTTCCTTCTGCAAATGGTGGTGGATGGCAAAATCAGAAATTACCCCAGGGAAGAGGAAAAGCGGCAAGCCTGGACCCCCCAGCAGTGGTGGGGGGAAGGAGCCAGCCTGCAGCAGGTGAGCAGGGGCTGAGCGGGGTCACCTCCGGCTTCCTTCCTGACAAACCTGCCAGCGCAGCTGTGGAGGGGTGCTGCCCGGCATCTCCCAACTTCAAAGCTGCAGGGTAGGTTCAGAGGGGATGATAAGCATGGCTTCGTTTTCAAATGGCAGACTCGCCCTCTGCCCCTCATCCCATGTGTCTCATTGAACAGAGACCTGCTCCATCACTCCTTTGGGCAGTCTCTTTTTTGTCCGAGCTCGTCTTATAGTTACTGTTGTCCATTGGTGCACTTTACTGTGAGCAGTGAGACTGCTTCCACACCCCATCTGTGAATTCATAAGCATATTTGCTTTCCTGTTGAAGAGACTTTTACCATTAAGACTGGGCTGGGGAAGCAGTTGGGCTCCTGCAGATAATCATTCTTCCCCGAACAGAGTTTTGTCTCCTATGTAGTTACGCCTTGTTTAGAGCTACTTTTCCCATCAGTGCTTGCATGTCTTTGTCATGAACTGTGATTAATTCTTTCTGAGAAAGAATGGAATATTTCCCGTGTTGATTCTCTGCAGACTCAGTGCATTTCACGACTTCCTTGAGGGGGGGGCTTAAACAGAGCTGCTCATTACACCCTTCTGGCACGTGTTTTTTCACCAAGCCCTCACCAGAGCTGTTTGTAGTATTTTCAGTGGACATAATTTACATTGTTGCTTCACTCTGTTTTTCATTTCTGATAGACTGGATGTGTGTTACTTGGGCGCATGCTGTTGTTGAAGAGAATGGTTCTACTTCAGCTTGATTAGTCTTTGCGTTGTTGTGTGTGTGCAAGTTATAGTGCCATTTTGGTTGATCTTTTTGAGTTGATGTCAGTTTTTGTGGAGGGTATTTTAAAAATACTAGCCTGGACTAGGTAACTTTGGAACAAATGTAGTCTGTGGAGAATATTTTAATAGCTACCATGTTGCTTTAGTGATATGCAAGTGTTGTAAATGATGCTGATCCTCTCTGAGGTGGAGTGCTACTCAGTTTAAGTCCTGCTTTGGGCTTAGGTTCCATCCTTGTTAGTGTGCGTGGTTTCCACAGCCCACGCTGGAGGGAGCAGAACTATCATGAAACAAGGTTTGTTTTGTAGAACTCAAATATTTGAACCTGAAAAATTTGAAGAAACAGTGGAATGTACTTACTGCTCTGGGGTAATGGGATTCAATGTTTCCAAGGTCATTTAAGGATGGCTGCAAGTAGAAATGCAATTTAGTGGTGTATCGGGAGATGGGAGGATGGGATAGATGTTGTGCGTAGGGAACTGGGAAGGCTTTTTGCAAGGGTGTGTGTAGAAGACAAAGACTTTAGAAGAAAACTCTTTACAGTTTTCACTTGATTATAGATTTGGCTTGATGGAGAAGTGGGGAGGGTCTGGGGTTTACAAGGACAGAACATCACCAAGTTACATGATTGTCAAGGAAATTTCAGGAATTTGGTGGCAGTGGGATTCCATAAACTGTTCAAAGGTGGCGGTGTATGCAGTCCTGGAGGCGAGGAGGGCTTTTGAGTGAAGGTGTTGAAGAAGGAAGAGCTGTACGTCATTTTAGCTTTCAAATTGCAGGGTAATTTGATAGGGTTTACTAGTAACCCTGGGCTGTGGGGTGTGTTGGTTTTTTTTCTGCTTCTTCAAAGCCATTGAAGTTGGTGGAATTAAACTAGGAATTAGCAAACATGACTGTGTAGCACTGGGACTGTTTCTCCCTTCTGTGTGCCAAGCTTCTGCTTATTAGGTGTGGTTCTGCAAAAACATCCATTGATTTTAGTTGTTCAGAAACTAATTACTTCGTAACCCACAGGATCAAGCAGGAGAGCTGCTTATTTAGCCTATAACAACACAGATCTTATTGTGGTGCCCAGTTGTGGTGGCACTTGCTGCAGGGAACCTCCCATTGACCCTGCTTGTGAGATGGCTGCAGAGCACGGCCCCACGCATGTATCCTGCCTCTAGACTTCGACTGTTGTGCATGCAAATGGACAGCAATTATCATTGAAGTAATGAGTACTTAATGGATGTTTATACTCTGCAAATTTGAAGCATTTTGAAGCTGAAATGTCCCTGCTGGTGTAGGTTGATGTGTGCCACAGATTGCTCAGGTGAGAACATAAGTGGGAGGAGAGCAAGTTATCAGGGAAAGTAGACTCTGACAGCTCCCTCTCCTGCTGCTACCTCAGGTGTTGCAGTGGGTAAGTGGAGAGAGAAGTATAAATGCATTGCAGTAAATCCCCAGGAAGAATATTTGCCTTTTCTAGGCAGTATCATGATGAAAATTCCACTGTGGCGGATTTTGTTGGGACCTGGCTATTCATTAAAATGAAAGCCAAGCCTGTCAATATGGTAGATGTAGCAGCAGAAATTCCCTGAAAATGACACCTTGGCTGTAGTTTGACTAAATAATCAGCAAATAGTTTAGTGCAGGCTGAATTCAGGCATGCTACGCAGATTCTTTCAGTGCATCGACTTGAAAAGGCCCTTTAATGCCAATCCATTTGGATACCGCGGTATTGTTTCCAAGTACAAAATCTGATTTTTAATTGAAGTTTTGTAACCCACAAGAGAAAAGTAATAAATCACTACTATTATTTCAAAGACAAATCCTTTGGGGGCAACTCCCAATTGCAATTCCTCAAGCATCTTTAAGATTCTCAGAAGAAATCAATACATTTCTCAATGACGATTATCCTTGGAAACCTTCTCAATTAGATATGATACAAAGAAACAAAGCTGTGGTGGTCCCCAGCTGCGCTTTGCCCATGAAAGTGCCTTTGCAACTGGAAAAGCTAAATGAAATTGTAAAGCAGAACTTGTCTATATCAGTAAGCAGCTATCTTTTGTCAAGTACATGTGGTGATAAAATTACCTCCGAGGTTGGAATTGTTGACTCATTTAAACTGTAAGTTCTCATGGACTGGCATGGTCTGTCTTCTCTATTTGGCTGGAGCTCTTGAGTGCTTCTGTTCTACAGAGGACCAGGAATACTTTAGTAGTGCTAATTAGAGGGCCAGAGCCTGTCCTAAAGTGCTCGTTTGAACTTACAGTGTTAATGATAAAATAAGAATCAGAATGTTAATTAAGATTATTTGTAGACATTGGGATCACTGTGTACAGCAGAACAGAAATGCTGCAATTCCTGGAAGGGCTATTTTTTTTTTTTTAAATTCAGAAACAACTGTTTTACTGATATTGTTAGTGAATAATTTTTTAATGGACTTACGGTGATTTGGGTGGCTGCGAACTACACCGTGGATCAAGATTGCTTGGTAACTCTTCCACTGTGAGTTGGGTACCATTCTGTGGCATTTGTCTGACTGAACGCACAAATTAACTTCTTTCTGCAAGAAAAGACATGGGATTGCCTGACCACCTGTTTAGTGGCCATCTCAGTCCTGTCCGGTTCGCAGCAGCATATAGATAAAGTTTATTGGGATGGAAGGACCCAGTGCTGTGTAATGAGTGTTTCTGCGTTAGTTCTTGGAGCATTATGGTTGGATGCTGCTGTAATGGTAGCGGCGTCTCCGTCTTCCTGTATATGGCAAGAGCAGGAATACTCTCAAGCAGCTAGAACAAATTGGTTTTGTCTTGAACAAATTTGTTGTGCTCAAACATGGGTGTGTGAACGATGCCTCTGCCAAAAAAGCTGTTAGTCGGAGTTGTTGGGGAATAACAGGCTGAAGATCTCCACCGCCTCGATCATCATTCTGGCCAGTGAAGGCCACCAACAGCTCTTTGCCAGGTGTCTTCCGTGGAGCACACACGGAGACTGAGGCTGCCTGACAGTCTTTGTGAATCCAAGTTTGCTCCATCCCAGGTTCATTACCTTGTTCAAGCTGTTTTGTTTGACCTGAATGGAATAGCCATGGGAACAGAGGGTTTTTAATAGGATGTGGGAAATTCAGGTTCTTGCTTTCTGGCATTACAGAAGCATAATTTATAACAGAAAAGAACAGAAAAATTATCTTCCTGCATTTAGTCATCTAGTGTGCATTTGGTTACAACTTTCACAGTTTGACTCCAAGTCCACGTAGTTTGTGTTGCTAGCTGGCAAAATAGAATATGACAGCCTCCTACAGACAGTAAAGGACCCCAAAATCGGGAAGGATTAATGAAGTCCTTGGGTGAGTCTGTAAATTATGGCTGCTTTCTGCCATAGTCTTTGATGGCACAGTCACAGATTACTACTCTCAAGTGCTATTCCAGAAGCACCACTAACGTGGTCCTTTGGTCTGTTAACTTTTATGTCTCTCCATACTCACAACAGTCCATCAAGCCACATTTCTAACCAGAAAAAAAGGGTCAAAAAAAGTGCATATGTTTAATGCAGCCGATTAAAAACTGTCAAAGTGAATTCTCTTGCTGCTGTACTGTATTGGAAAGCTGCATAAGAAAATCTCTTGTGCAGGGGATCGCAGAATAATCATAAAGTGCTTGAGGTCTCCTTGGACTGAGGGGTCTCTGACTGGTTAGAGCTCAGCAAGCATCTACTCTGCTGTGTTTGCTCAGAAAGGGTTGAAGACTTTCTGGCAGCTTCTGAATACTAGAGCAGTTATTTTTCCTGTGCAACAGTGGAAGGATGACTATGCATAATGTAATTTTAACTTAATTTAGTGTACCTTGTAGATTTTTACATACAGAATAATGCCAGAAGAATTTGGAAAAGGTTTTATCTTAGTGAAGCCTGTGTTATAACTCTGACATCAGCAGAGAAAATACGTTGATTCAAAGAACTTTTAAAAAGCTCCTCTTGACTTCTGCATTTGACGATTTAAAAACACATTATCATGATTAATTTGTTGTTCTTAGTAAAATCTTCAGCTCTCCTTTTAATGAGATTGTGCTGATAGCAGAGCTTCATATGCTGGTGTGATTTCCCTATATGTTAGTTAATAGCTAACTAATTAGAAATGTAAAAGTAATTCTTGTTGTGTAAACAAATAGACTCCAAAACCTCCTAATGGATAATGCAGTTTTAGTATTTAATTTCTGCAGTACTGACAAAGAGAGGACTTTATTGTGAGGCCTCTTGTGCAAAAAAAAAAGGTCTGCTTTCAACTAAACTGATTCTCGAGAGAGGGGATAAATAGTGGTTTCGAAATGGCAATGTGAGTTCCCCTCTCCTGTGGGAAATGTAAGCAAATCAATGGACGTTCCAGAGTGATTGTGAGTTTTTCCTGTGTTTTGTAAATTTTCTGGAGGCTTCCTGCACTGTTTGTGTTCCTCTCCAAGGACATATTTTGTTATGTCTTTTTTTTTTAATTTCTGTAATGAAATGGGAGTCTCCAGTGTTCCTGTCATCTTTTCTGAACCAGGAAGTAAAACATTAGGGAGAAAAGGTGAAAAAATTCAGAATGTGACTTCTGAGAAGTGCTGAAGGCCTTCGCACCTTTCAAAGAACTGTAGTTCCTCAATTCTTGTTGACTGCAATACATTTTAAAATACCTACCTTTTAAAAAAAATTTGGCCTTGAGTACCTAAACTTTGCACTGCAATTGATGAGAGCTGCAGAACCTAAGCACCACTGAAAATCAAACTATCGGTCACGCTCACTGGCTTCCTTTGATGGGAGCAACAGTATGCCTTGGGGAGTTTTGGGAGCTTTGCTTAAAATTTCAGCACCTAAATGAAGAGAACTTTCTGTTCATCTCTTTGCTTCTGGTGGTGTCACCTCCTGAGAGCAGAGCTGGGGCTCTCCTACGAGAGAGGTACTGCAGGGTCACCAGGAAGCCCATTTACTGTCCCTGAACCCACATGTGCCTCCTCTCCCCCATCCTACGATGGGACAGGCAGCCTGGAAAGTGAGCACTGTTCGTAACGCACTGATAGCTGCTGCTGGCGGCCAGTTCCATTTTGTTTGCTGATTGCTGTAGCTTATTGTTAACAAGAGAAATTATTTTTTTTTTTTCTTGGGAAGCAAATGTGCTGGTTTTTGGGGCAAGAAGAATTGCCCAGGATGGAAGGTTTTGTCCTCATTAAATTAGCAGATTGTACCTCCTCATTTGTGTTCATAAGCCTTCAAATAATAAAAATGCACCATAATGTATAGGGCTTTATTAAACCACGGTACTTTCCATGCTGGAGGATTCTAATACTTGAAGTGTTGCATACTGGAGTAAGTAAGTAAAAAAAGATCAGTAGGATGACTTCTGTAAAAGAGACAGTGGCATGTGTGTGTTCGGAGTTAGAGGTTTAAACTTTTGATAAGATGGGTTTCATCTTTAATTGCAGTACTAACTCAAAAAAAAAGACTATGCAGTGTTACGTCCTGGTACATGTGGCATACGCTGAAAGGCTGACCCCATTTACAAGTGGTATGTAAGAGCTTTGCAGGACCTGTGGGCATGCTTAGAGCTGCACCAGGCTCATTCACAGCCTGCCTCTCTCGCTGCTGTAAGCTGTTGCTCGGGAAATTGGGTCTCCCGGGCTTCTGCACACACTTGCTGAGTTTGGGAGTGTAGTTTAACTTCACTGCAACTGTTGAAAAGAATAACCAATGCACAGCAAAAAAAGTCACGTTATAAGCTATATAAAAGAGTGCAGCTGAGGCTCTTTGCAAGAGTTTGTTTGCGTGATGGATGAGGGAAGGAAGGAAGAGGAGGGGAAAGTGAAAAGTTTTGCAAAGCCACTACCTTTGCCAGGACTCGGAAGCTGGATTGAAGAGTGCTGCTGCATTTGTGGAGAGTGGGTTGCTTGTTCAGTGCGCTGTTCCTCACAGCCTGGGTTTGAATCTTGGGCTGTGTCCTCATGATGCCTTGTGAGAGGAGAGGAGCTTGCCTCTGGGAATGCTTTGGGAGCTTTGGTTGAGCAGAGTGTTAATCAAGGTAAACAAACAGATCCCAGCTAGCCTGGAGCCTGGCCTGAGTACTTTTTTTTTTTTTTTTTTAAACTTTATGGAGAACTGCTGAACAAGGAAAAGAAGTTGAAGTTGGAAGAAAAATGTATATGGCAAAATAGTCGAGCAATGACAGAATTCCTTCGAAACTTCTGGAGGCCTCCATGGCTTGCAGAGCCAGCCTCTCTTCATCCAGGTGCAGCAAACTGGGGCTGCGAGTTATCCTCCCACTGTGTATGGGGCCCTGGTTTTTACTGGGGGACTCTGGCAGCTTCTGGAGTTTACAACAGCCCACATAACACCTGGGAACTCCTGTGAATTGGACCCCAATGGGACTTGTAAACTTTTGTCCTTCCAAACTCTGCACTGATGAGAGGTGGAGGGAAAAGCTGGGCTTGGTGAACCAAGGGAGGGAACTTGTGCCAGCGAAATGGGCTTACTCAGTCAAGAGCAAAGAGATAGTGAGGAGATTAGAAGTGAAAATGTCACAGAATCACAGAATGGTAGGGGTTGGAAGGGACCTGTATGGGCCAACTAGTCCAACCCTCCTGCTGAAGCAAGGTCACCTACAGCAGGCTGCAGAGGACCTTGTCCAGGAGGGTCTTGAATATCTCCAGAGAAGGAGACTCCACAACCTCCCTGGGCAGCCTGTTCCAGTGCTCCGTCACCCTCAGAGGGAAGAATTTCTTCCTCCTGTTCAGCTGGAACTTCCTCTGCTTCAGTTTGTGCCTGTTGCCCCTTGTCCTGTCGCTGGGCACCACTGGAAAGAGTCTGGCCCCGTCCTCCTGACACCCACCCTTCAGATATTTGTAAGCATATATTAGGTCCCCTCGCAGCCTTCTCTTCTTCAGGCTAAACAAGCCCAGCACCCTCAGCCTCTCCTCATAGGAGAGATGCTCCAGTCCCCTCACCATCCTCGTAGCCCTCTGCTGGACTCTCTCCAGTAGCTCCTCATCTTTCTTGAAGTGGGGAGCCCAGAACTGGACACAGTACT
>Ga0065711_1043681_pt1 | contig 14568 bp, 5 predicted proteins | sample Hoacrofraction12_FD_59098 | JGI IMG/M metagenome (GOLD analysis project Ga0065711, IMG submission 59098) | Hoatzin crop microbial communities from Cojedes, Venezuela - Epithelial fraction 12 v2 (version 2) | ecosystem: Host-associated > Birds > Digestive system > Esophagus > Crop | place...
AGGCCAGCGCCGGGCCCAGCACCGCCGCCAGCCACAGCAGCCCGCCGGCCGCCATGCTGCCGCGTGACGTCACGCCGCCGCCGCCATGGCTACCGAGGGGCCGCCGGTTCGAGGCTGCGGTCCGCCTGGCAGCGGGGCTGGGGCCTCCTTCCTCCCCCCTTCCCTCCCTCCCAGCCCGGCCCTGCCCCGCTGCAGCCGCCCGTATGCCCCCGCCTGAGGTCGGAGCCTCTGTGGTCATCCCCTGAGGGGCCCACGGGGCCGGCCCCATGGCAGCTTGGCCTCTGTGAGACCCCTCTCCCCTGGCCTGCCCGGGCAGCCAGAGCAGGCCCAGGGTCTGGCTCCAAAACCCGCACGTGAGGGCCGGGTGCCTTCTCTGGGGAAACAGGGCAGAGTCCAAGGGCCTTGTGGCCAGGCCCCGGGCCGGGCTTGTCCCTGTCGCAGGTGTTCGGGAGCCCTGCTCTCCCCAGGGTGCCAGCCACGGGCCCCGTCCCACTCTGCCCTCCTTGCAGGTTTTGCAGCTAAAGGTGCTGCTTTTGTGTAATTTACAAAAAAATCTATAGAGTTCCTCATACTCAAGAGTATCTGCCCCAGCTTGGGCTTCAGCCTGTCGCCTGGAGGAGTTTGTGCCCCAGAGGTTAATGGAAGAAAAGGCTGAAAAATGGCTTTAATGTTTAATCACGTAACATCCAATAAATGCCTGCGTGGCGCAAATTAGCTTTCCTTAAATCCGCTGAAAGAGATGTGCTGCCTGCAGGGTCCAGTCCGCCCTGAAAACCTCAACTATGGCAGAGTCCGTAAGCCCCAGCGAGAGCATTTCAGTTTTCCATAAAGAATTAGATGATAAAATCAAAATTACCCTAAATGCTGTAAGATGTGATTAGCCAGGACTGTCTGCAAGCAAGCCCAGAGAAACCATCCGCACATTTCCCAGCCAGGGCTGGGGTATGTCCTGCTGCTGCTGGTCCCACTCCTGCGCCGTGCAGCGAGGCATTCACCATCGGCAGGAGCTCGTCACAGCCCGGCGTTGTTCTCTGCCACCTTTGCCAGGACGTGAAGGCCTTTTTTCACCGTGCCACTAATACAGAACACCCTGAGACGGCATTCAAGTCTGGTATAAACAGATGTACCTCTGCTACGTAGCGATGTGCTGTCGCACTTTGCTGATGGTGCTGGTACAACTCTGCCCGTGCCCAGTTACGGGGTTTAGAGAGAGTTATGTGACGCCTGGGGATTTCTAGAGAAACTGAAGATCTGCAGAGTGTTTTACTTGAGGTTAGCTGTATTTTATGGAGTGTAAGGAAGACACCACTGAATGTAAGAAAAATGGATTAGGAGGTTACAGGTGGACAGGTGGGAGGCCAGGCAGGAGGAATTGTTATAAAATGTTAGGATCTGCTGTTCTGGGGCATGGCGTTACCTGCTGCCTCAGGGCTGGCACGGTGATGAGGCACCAGTATCTCTGCAGCTTGGGGACTGTCTGCCTGTGGAAATCTGTGCACTTTATGACCCAGTGTCTAAGAATAACATCAGCAGGAGCTGGCTGCATGGCAGGCATCTGATGTCCCATCTCCCAGGACCTCCATAAGAAGAGAAAAGAAAAAAGGAAAGTGATCCAGACTCTTTCTGCCAGTGCAAGTGCGGACTTCCCACAGCTGCCGCCCTACATTACACGCGTGTCCTCGCAGACAGTCTCTATGATGGAGGACTTGTGGGTGCTGTCTGCTTCGGGGCTGTCCTCTGAGGCCTTCAGCTGCCTCCTGAACCGAGACAAGAGCATCCTCAGGGAGGAATACAGCTCCTTGCTCCGCAGGGCATAAATAATGGGGTTCACCATGGAATTGAGCAGGCAGAGGGTGCTGCAGAAGGCAAACACCTTGCGCAGGTGATTGCTCAGGCTGGCAAATATGCTGTAGATCATGAGAATGAGGACTGGAGACCAGCACAGCACGAGGACCGTCAGCACCATGACAAGGGTCTTGGCCAGCATGACATCCATCCTCATCCTGGTGTTCTGCTTTCCCATCTGCACTTGGTTCTTCTCCATGTAGGCCACGTGCTGGTGAGCCCTCCACAGCACATGTGCGTAGGCATAGATGATACACCCCAGCAGGACCATGACGAAGCAGATCCAGCTCGACAGATAGTTGTCGTCCACAAACGGGAACAGCTCAGAGCAGGTTGAATTGAGCGTGCAGCAGTTCCAGCCCAGGAGGGGCAGGGAAGCAATGGTCACACATGTCATCCAGAGCAGCCCCAGGACTATCCACGCTCTCTTCCTTGTCATGAGGAGCTTGTATTCAGATGGTCGGCTGATGGAGATGTAACGGTCCAGGGCTGTCAGCAGCAAGCTGCTCAGGGAGGCAGAGAAGGACGTGTTCACCCCTCCCAGCTGCAGCAGGAACATTTCTTTAGAGAAACGGGTTTCATTAAAGACATGGAAGTTCACAAAACTGCAGACGAAGATGATGCTGGCCAGAATGTCAGCCAAGGCCAGGCTGCTGATAAAGAGGTAGGAAGGCTTTCTCCTGGTCCCGGGGGAGGAGAAGATCAGGTACAGCACCAAAGAGTTCTCAAACATGCACAGTGTCCCAAAGAGGCCACACAGTGTGGCAATGCTTATCTTCTGCGCTTGCGTGCTGAGGACCATGAAGCACTCCATGGTGTTCGCACTGCATTTGGAGGCGTTTTCATACATCTCACAAATATCCATTGTGATTAACTGGAGCTAGGATCTTGCAGAGAGCCTTTCTGCTTCCTTCGCACTTCTTCAGATGCTCTGAAAAAGACCAAGGGGAAGGGGACTTACAGGAGCACAATTAGCAATAAACTCAACCCACTTGGACACATCCCTCCCTTTAGAGGGAAGCATGCAAAAGAAAAAGAGCCCAGGGAGACCTACTTCAGGTCCACAGCCCAAATGCTGTAGCCGACTTCCACCCTTTCCCAGCAGACATCCAGGCTTTAACCCACCGGTGACTTGGCTGAGACCCGTCTATCACAGCCCATGAGTACCACGGCCGTACCACGTCCGTCTCTCGGGGTGTTTCCTCACCACAAGAGGGAAGCAGCAACGCTGAGAATTGTACAAATCCTGGGCCAGCTCTTACCAGTCCTCCGGGATTCACTGCTCAGGCCAGCAGTGGTGGAAGGTACTGCTCATGGTGACATTGTGCTGTGGCTGGGGACAGGAGGACAGGAGAACAGCCTGTCTAGGTGAAGCTGCCCCGGGAGGTGGCTGGGATAGAGAAGGATGAGGGATGCTGCATTGCCAGGGACTTGGTGAAGCTCATCTGGGAGCACAAAGTGCACTTTGAAGCATTTATTCCTCAACACATAAAATTACCAGGCTGGTTTTATATTTAAGCTTGCCCATTGCAGTTTTATAAAGCTCAGCCTCATCAAAGCTGTGTTTCTCCCCTCCTGATCCCCGTGTCAGGAGTCAGTCTGCCCCATGGTCAGGGTGATTAAAAGTAATTGTTCAATATCAATATTAGAGTGCAGGTTGGACATAAAAATGGGGACATGCAGGAGCTAGACCACTTGAACCTAAGAACCCCTGTCCATGCCCAGGATTAGGTTGATTTTATCAATATTTTTAGCTTCAGCAGAGATGTGATAGAGAGCAATGCTTTATTTTTCCCTAGGTCGACGCCGAGATGCTCAGTGCACTCTGTGGCAGCAAAGTCATGTTTTTCTCTACACTTCTGCAGCTTAACGCATTTAAATCCCTTCATCTTCATTACACTGATGAGCTTGTCCTTCAGAAGTTATTCTTCTCCCATTCTTGGTCGTGATTATACTCATGCTTTAAACCAAATGTACTTTACCTGAGGGCTCACCTGCCTTGTGTTGCCTCATGTAACAGGGGAAGAAGGTCATCCTGGACCGGGCTCTGTCGAGCAGATGAAGAGGCGGATGTTGGATACACTAAAGCTGCCTGATTAGCAGAGAGACATGCTGTCCCCGGAGCGCTGCGCACCGGCAGGTCGTACCGCCCTGCTGCAGAGACCGTGGGACAGGACCCCCCTTCCTGAAAGCATCCGCCTGGCTTTGAGTATCCCGGCGATGGGACTGTGAGTCCCCAGTGCTGGAGGAAAGCCCTGGGCTGATAGCGCTCCCTTTCCCCCAAAGCAAACAAATCTCTGTCTCTCCCTCCCCTCAGCTCTCTTTTGAAAGATGAAACACCCAAAACATGCAAGAGGCAGCAGATGGGACGTGCGGCAGCTCCAGCTACCCGGGCTTCAGCGCTGCCGGGCTCCAGGCACCTGTAGCCAACCATCTGTGGCTTCTCTGTGTTTTGAAATTCAGAAAAGGCAACGGCTGTCTTTAGAGGAAACAACAGCCAGCAGTGACCAACACACTACAAAACCTCTGTCCGCAACATCTTAGCAGTGACACGTATTTTATACCTGTCTCCGCTACTTCCTTCCCCACCGATTCCCCCGTCCCCAGACACTCCTCACTATTTCTGTGTTTTGCAGTAGGTGCAAAATACCCCCGAGCACTTGAGATGCTGCCTAGGAGCTTGCAAAGCAGAGTCTGAGCCCAGCACTTTGCTCCTGCCCGCCTGTCAGGGCTCGAACACGGGTGACTGCAGGGCATTCGGTCCATATTACAGCCAGAGCAGTTGAACCCTGGTTTGCGTTTCTTGGCGTACCAGGCTGGAGGAGGCCTGGACTTTGGGCTGCAATGTGGCTCAGCATTGCAGCAAGCCTCTCTGCTCTTACATCAGGCTCTGGAGTGGGGTAAGCACACAGGACCGGAGACGTTGCACTCTGATCTCAGCACTCGTGTTTCCTGCAGCTCGTCACAGAAACGCTCTGTGTGCAGCAGTAATTGCTACTGCTGCTATTAAACCTGACAACATCTCTCTCTCCAGAGAAGATGGATTTAGCGGACAGATGGACTTGGATGTAGCTCAGGGCTCACCAGGGGCCACTGGGGCAGCAACTGCCTCTCTGAGTATGCAAAACTCCCCAGCCAAAACTCCAGCATCCAAACCAAAACATCTCTTAATAAGCAGAGTCCAGCATCACCTTGACGCACATTAATTGGACCCAGAATCCCCAGGACCATCTTAAATTCTCAGTATCTGCAGTTGTGCAATGTCCAACAAACATACTTAGGAGCTTGAAAACTGTACTGAACATTAGGCAAGAGTCTGAAGGCCAGCAAAATGCTATCCCTCATGTTATGTTGCTTGGGGAGAGAATTTGGTTATAACGCAAAATAACTCCTGCACTGACTGTTCTGGTACAGCTCTCTCCATTAAGCTGACATAATTCAGATAAGCCCTCAGGTTCAGAGTACTGTGCTGGGCTCGTAGCAATCAGTCAGCCAGCCCAGACCTTCTCCTCCCACATCTGTTGTGTCTCAAGCTGAATGGCAAGGACGAACCTCTTTGCAGTTTTGACTGAGCTCCCCCAGATCTTCCTTCCAGCTCCCGTGCCTGTGAGGGAAAGCACGGGGCTTTGCTCCAGCACAAGATGCCTTCTGTAGAGGCTCCAGAGCATGAACACATGGGCAATGCCAAGACCCCCTCTCCTTGCACTGCCTGTCCCTTCTTTTTTTGGCCATAAGGCTGCTTTTTCCTGCCCGGGAGACATTTTTCTCTTGTCAGATGGGCTCCTGGATTCAACCATTTGTTTGTTCACACCCCCTGCCTTCTGCACGCTCCAGCTCCTGGGAAACAAGCCAGCCCGTATCTGGATCCTGGGGGAGAGCTGGTCTGCAGCATCCTCCATGGGGCAAGTCCCACTTCCAGGGTGGAAACCCACCTTCTGAGGGGCAGCATCTCCCCCTCCCTGGGAACTGCAGCCCTGGGCACGGCCGTGCATCACTGCCACAACCAGCCCAGCGAGCCCAGAGAGTCCCTGCCCGACGGGCTGACATTTCAGCTCAGCAGGAAAGGGTGAAGGGGCCTCTTGCCCTCATGTAGAGCCAGGAGACTGCGGCACGGAGGGACTGGTTCCCTGGAAGCCGCAGGAGCCAAGCGGGGATTTCCTGGGCCTCTGCACAGGATTAACTCTCCTCCTAGCACAGCAAAGTGTCTCCTGCCAGCAGGATCTCCCAGGGCGGGGAACATTCTGCCAAAATAAAGCAATGGAAACCCCATCCCTTGCAATGGAGAAACCCCCAGACAGCGCCAATAACAACAGCCCCAGGAGGCAGCAAATGCATGCAACGCACTGAACGAACAAGAAGCCCAGCTATTAGAAACAAAATACAGATAAGACATTTGGGAATGCAATGTATTTCTGATACAGCCTCACTGACTGCAAAGTCTGCCCAGAAGCAGCAGAGAAACCTTCCCCCTGTTAGAGCTGCTTGCGAGCCCACTCACTCCAGCCTAGTAACTCCGCTGGCTTCAGTGGAAATTAAATCTACAAATGAAAAAGTCCTTTTCCATTTCAGTGCATTGCTGCGATTGATTTCAGCTGTCAGAATTACACTGCCTTGCATGCAGCAGCAGCGTGGTTTCTGATATCACTTGGGATGGTTTCTTCATTTACAGAGACATCTCGGAATCCTTGTGATTAATAAGTTAACATATTGGTTGCTTAGAAAATGTAAAATTAAATTTTCCTGTTGCAATCAGCCAGTGCAATGTGCCTGCAGCACTCTGAAATCGCTGGTCTTGAATATTTCATCGCCAGAATTTCTGAGAGATTTGATCTTACAATAAAATAAAATGTCTTAAGTGATCACCTAATATGAACACGGGAAGTGATTTATGTAAAAATTGTCATTAATGCTTGGACTTTTCGCTTGCTGGAAAAGCAACGTATCTTTTGCTTTACAAATATTTTAGTTTGTACATGGTTTCTTGTTTTAGTTGTAGAAGTTTTGCCATTATTAGGGAAACAGCTGTTCATCCCAGTTTGCCCCTCTGCCATATTAAATAATGCCGAGCGGAGTTACCTCCCTGATGTAAGCACTGCCCTGTACAAATATTCCTGTTGAGAGTCCAGTTCTGCCCATGTGTGATGGCTCAGGTGACAGCATTCCGAGCACAGCGGCGTGGGGGTGCAGAGCAGCACTGCGAATGCCAGTTCGGGTACAAAGCATGGCAAAACAGAGCTCCTCTGCCTCCACCAAAACCACCACGCGTGGAGAATGCTCAGCCGGAGGGCTCAGTACCACACTCATGCTTGCGAGACATTTGGAAATACCTCTGACACCTAACATTCGTATTTCCTAAAACCAACTGTAAAGAGTTAGCCCTCAGTCTGTTATTTAAACACTTACCTTTCGCGTTCTCCTTATGAAAGCATTCATCCTAAAAAGCAAATTTCCCACCCTTTGTTACACACTGCGTTGCAGTTTATTCCATATAACACCGGCAATCTCCCTGTGACAAACCCTGCATGGCGGAGTCTCCCGGGTCTGCATGCGTGCGTGTCAGCACCGTGGGCTCAGAGGTACGGTGGGTTTTACCACGAGAAAAAGGATCCTGGGCTGCAGGATCTCCCCCTGGGTTAGCAAACACAAACCGCTCACCTCCTCTCGCCGGCGTCGTGGGCTGGGGGTGCCTGGGGGCTTCCCATCCTTCCAGCTCTCAGGGCAGGCTGTGCAGCTGCGGACGTCGCCTCTCCTTTCACATCACTTCTGGTTTCATCTGGGTTTCTCATACCATTCTGTTTTACTCCCCTGGGCTGGAAATCCATCAGTGCAAATCCTTCCTCTGGTTTCTTGCTCTCTTTTGCATTCTTTTGGTGAACGTGTGTCAGGTTTTCTTTCCTCCCCCACTTCCCCTCTGGGTTTTGTGTTCTGCTTCTGGCTGCTTGGGCCACATCTCACAACCACCCTAACCCTCTGACTCGCTGAAATAATTTGCTCAGCCCCTCTGATTCCCCCATGTACCTGCAGCATTTGAGGCAAGAGATATTCAGGGTCTTTTCCTGACTTCTCTGGGGAAGTGCAAGAGGAGGGGAAGGAAAACAGCTAGGAGGCAAGGACAGAAAAAGCTGGATATACCAAGCTGTGTGCAGGTCTAAGGGCAAGCTCAGAAAATTGCTGTCTGTGTGCTTGCCAGCCCCATTAACAGCAAGAATCCCACCTCCCTGTGCCCCAGAAAGTGGGCAAGCCACTTTGTACACAATTGTGCTCTGCTAATGCCAGCAGAGTAAGGTCATTTTCTCTTTGCAAGTGGAAGGGAAAGGAAATGGCTTAAGACCTTAAGTTACACCATCATACTCCTGTGGTGACGATGGATGGAGGGCAGCAGAGGCTGAGGTCTCTGCTCTACCAGCTCTCAGCTATCCTTCCTCGCAGCTGACCGCTTCTCCCCCTCCGCTGGGCAGCAGCTGCCCGTAGTTGGTTATCTGCAGTTTGTGCTGTGGCTGCAGGAAAGCAGGGACATCTGGCAGGTGACACCAGAGCACCAGGGACAGTATCGCCTGTTACTCAAGGCTTGGTGTTGGTGTTTGCCCAAAATCCCAAGGGAATTGGCCAGGTTATGGCTGGGTAAGACCACACAACACGCAGTGGGGAGGACACGTTTCACTGGCTGCAAAGGCGAGGCGGTGCTGCTTCACCCCCAGATGCACCCTGCATCCCCAGCACAGTCCCAGCCTCCTCCCACAGCCCCATCCCAGCACCATCAACCCACCCTCTCCCAAGCAGGAACTCAAGCTTCCCTCCTGCGGGGATCCCAGTTCCCCCCATTCCATGGATTCGTGCTGGGTTTGAACAGCAGTTACACCTCTCGCTCTCCAGATCTTTGCTTTGCCATCAGTCATGGCTCGGGAGTCTCCCAGCAGCTGCCAGAGCTCAGTGCTCAGCAATGCTCGGCTGCCCTCTCCAGGGACGGCCGCAATGCTCACAGGGACATCGGTCTGCGGACGCTTCAGGAAGAGACAGAATTGGGAAGCCAGCGCTTCCCCTTGGCCCCTGGACAGGAAAAGTGGGTTCCCCAGCTCGCTGGGTTGCTCAGGCATGGCTGGGACCTGGGGCCCATCTGCCCCTTGTGATGCCGCTCAGGGGTGGGCGCTTTTAAAAGCTCCACTTTGGATCTTGTGTGTGGAAACCACAATAAAGATGAAAGGCATCACAGGCAAAAGCATCATAAGCAAAGGGGAAGAGCCAGGTTATCAGCTCTGCCTCAAAAAAGAACAGCTTCCATTTCAGCTCCCAGGAACAGACGCATTGTTCTTTGCAAGAACAAATATCAGACTGCAAAGAGCTTGCAAAAAACAGAATGATACTTGGTACTAGTCTTGAGCTAGAAAAGCAGCACTCAGCCTATTCCCTGCTCTGTCACAGCTTCATGTCCACCTGAAATGCAGGCCCAGGTTTCCTGTCTGCAAAGAGAGCCGTTCTGTCGAGAGAGCACATGTTGCAAGAAACATTAATACTGCAGCATAACTAGAAATTTGTAATTTGGTTTCTGGACTCTTTTATAGCAAAAAAATGTCCTGCCAGTGTGAAAGTAAGCTCTTGAAGGCTGACTTCTGTAATGTAAGGGCTTTTTGTTCCCCTCTAGCTTGGATATTTTCCCTTGGCATCAGCTGCAGCTAACATAGCTGTGAACAGCCCTGCTTTGGGAAACCCCCACAAGCAGGGTTGACAGCTGGGACCAAGGAGCAGTCCCAGTAAGGTCACATTCTGCTTCTGTCTTTGTGCCTGCTGGCCTGGAATAGAAGCACAGTCAAGTTACAAACAGTGCAAACTAAAGGAACACCATCACCAGAGGAAGGCTCTAACAGACTACCTTGGCTGGGTGGGCTTTAAATGCCCCCTCCACTCTCACTTGGGTGGGGTGATCTGAATTCCGTGCACCTGATTTTATGGTATTTAAGCCAGATGCATCATCAGTTTTGTTGAACTCTTCAGGACAGTCTTGGCAGTAGTTTGTGTTCCTTGCCTTGCTGCTAGTACTAGATCTCCCCAAGTGAGGGAGGCTGAGCAGAACTGGGGAGATGGCCTTGGGAGGGATGCTGTTCCTGCAGCCCTCACACAGGTATTCTGGCTGTAGGGTGCCTGCTGGGTGGGCATGCCAGCTGGCTGGGGATGTGTTGTGGTGAGCTGCTAGCTCTGGTCCCACAGTGTGCTGAAGGCAAGGCTTGAAGAAAAGTTGTGTAGGCAGTGGGGAAGAGGGCTTGTGAGCTTGGTCTTGCTCAGTAGCAGTGTCCCTGCCTCTAGAGGAGTAGGGAACAAGCCTGGGGCTGCTGTTAGGACATAGCTCATGTGATGGGGTGCTTAGTCACCAGGGCTTGCAGAAAATGTGGCTGTGCTTTGGGGCAGGGCGGTGACTTGCTTGTGTTTCTCTGACTTTGGTGTGTGCTGGGGCTGAGTTTGAGAACTGAGTGGCTCAGGCAGGGCTGAGGGTGGAGGCACTGCTCCTGCTGATAAGGTGTGAATCAGAGAGCCGTGTGGCTTTACACTGCAGGGTTAGAGGAAATGGCCAGAAAAAAATAGACCTATTCTCTCCTATAACACCTGGTGTGAGAAAAGCAGGGCTTGTCTGATGAGTTTGGCCTCTGGCCCTGTAAGGCTGTGCCTGTGCCCTGGCTGTGCTGTCCTGCTGGAGAGCCAGGTCTGCTTGCAGCAGGTGGGCTGAGGATGAAATGTTTTTCCTGTTGATAGAATATGAACCAGGCATATTGATTTAAATGGATTGAAGCTTCCTCTGGGCTTTTGTGACTCAGTGCTGGTGTGGATTTGAACGGGGAGCTGTCGAGACAGAAAACCTACAGGGTGTGACTTGAGAGTCATGCCTGGGTATGCTTTTATTTACAGAGTTTGCAAATCAGTTGCAATGAAGCTGCTTCAGCACAAGCCCTTTAAACCCCCCTGGGCAACAAGGCTCAGGGTTTGGGTAACTCGTTTTCAGCGAGCTGTGTGTCCATGGTGTTCTCACACTTGGGGCTGAGTTTGTAGTGTTCTGTGTATATGCATCTATACAAATGTGCACCCTGCAGTCACACAAAGGAGAGATGATCCCAGAGACACTCCTGAGCACGTAACTGGTTTCAGCAGTGCAGAGGAGCAAACTCTTACTCTGGAGACGATGCAATTCAGGTACTGGTGGACACTGACCTAACTGACGTCTACAGCTTACATAGAAAGTATCTTTAGGTATTCTGCCTCTGCTTTATTGAACAACAAACTTATAAGGACCTTTAAGCAATTAAAGTACATACTTTTATTGAACTGTTGGGGCACTTGCCTTGTACCTCTTCTCTATTTACTCTGGAGAGATTGAAATATCCACCTAGTTCCTGCAACTCACTGCTCTGGATTTCCTGAGCTTTATCTGATCGAGAAACAGGGGTGCTGCCAAAGAGCATAAAAGATATTCTAAATGTTACTGTATATTCAATACTTTCATGCAGATTTTTAAGAAAATACAGACTCAACACATCTCCCACACAAGCAAAACTTAGGAAGATTGTCATCCTGGTTAATGTTTGGCTCAAATGGAAACATTTAACTAGTTTCAAGTGTGTCATGGGACTCTTAGTAATGCCAAGGTGTTACTTCTTATGGCTCTAAAAATCATGTACCACCAGAAGCTTGTCACCTGTGGAATAAAACTGGGGCAATGGTTTACCACTGACTAAACAAATGATTCATCTGTGGCACTTACTTCCTGCAGTGTCCATCAGTGGGTATTTCCATGGAAGTGCTCTGGTATTATGTGTGTGGTTAGAGCCATCTCCATCACAGCTGGAAGCATTTCTGTTTGGGGCTAACAAAGCTCTGGGAACTTTGTCTTCACTGGAACTTCTGTGCAAATTGCTAGTTATGGCAATGCCAGCACAGATGGAGCCACTTCCCTGGGCTGGTATTAACACTTGCTTTGAGAGGGAATGGAGATACTGAGTGAAAAATAATAGTGGCTAGGAAAAACCTTAAGTTGTTGTCACTGTGGCAGCAGAAGTTTGGTGGAAGGCCAAGAGGGGTGATGTAGATCCTACTGAAGAAACTGGCTTCATGGGAACATGAGGAAACTTCAGTAGTTACTGCAGTCAGCCTTGGGTTACCTAGAGGGAGCAGAATAATCCAGACCAAGCAGACATTTGCACAAAAGAAAAAAACCTGTACAATAGGTTATAAGTGCATGTAGCACAGGTGTTGTGAAGTCATTGAGCCTGTGTCTCCAGGTAGCAATGCACAGCAAGGTCAGAGTTGGGGACACCAGCCTGTTCAAGCAGTGTGTTTGAGGGCACAGCCTCTGGGACCTCGGCTGCAGCGATGGAGGGCTGCATGGCAGGGGCAGTGGGTGTAAGCTGCTCCTGGAGGCAGCCCAGACAGCCTGCCCGCATCTAACTGAGCTCAATATAGTGCTATGAGCTTTGGAAGGCCATTGGAAAAAAGAAAGAAGGTTTAAAAATCATTATGTGAGGGAGTGAAGTAACTTCTCTTGAAGGGAGCTCAGATCTTGATGATAAGGGGTCAAAACTGAACCCTGGGACCGAGTCTGTGCTGTGTCTTCAGGACATGCAGTCCAGTCCAGGTCAGGCACCTGAGTGCTTCCATACATGTTAGGGCTACCACAGCTCTGGGAATACCTCTTTTTCTTCCACTGCAGAAGAGCAAACCTGCCCTAGGTTTTAGCAGCTGAAGTGTGAAGCATGGCTTTCTCTTTGTTTGCAAGTTGGGCATTATGGTGTTTCAGATATTCTGGACTGCCTGCCCTTTTGATTTTAAAAATACCCCTTGTGTTCCTGCCTGAACTGTCAATGACACAATTTACTGGAGTGTTCAACTGTTTCCTGGTGTGTTTCAGTGAAACAATTTCTGTACAAGTGTAGGACTGGTTTATCACTGACATTTCCTGCTCCCCCCTGGCTAAATCTGTCAGCCTGACCCCAGAGCCAATTCTGAAAGACAAGATTTTTTTGAAATATCTAAAAGGTACTGAGGAAAAACTGCCAGACCTTGTGTCATCCTTGATCTGAATTGAAAAGTACGTGGCTGTTCCACTCCCCAGACAAGAGAGCACATTTGCAGCCAGTAAAATGCTATTTCTAAATCTCAGTGACATGTCCTGACTTAAAAACATCTGCACACTGAGATGATGTTTTAGCAGATATAAACACACTAAAGATAGAACCAAAGCAAAAATCTGCTGATGTGCATTATAGGAGAGTTGTTTGAGATAACTGGTGGAGTTTCAATGTGTGTTTGGTTACAGCAGATACTGTTGTCGTCTTTTAAATGAAAACTACTGAAAGGATCTTAGCCCTAACATTATGCCAAGAAATACAGAGCACAAGGAGAAAACAAATTAATCTCAGCTTGGTTTGTGCAAACATACAATAAAAAAACATGAACAAAGGTCTGGGCTCGGTTATGTCAACACATTTTCTGTATTAGCACATACCACGTCTTGTTCAGGAACACTGCATAATGAAATGCAAACTTCTTAAAGACACAGCGTCTCTTCGGAGTACTTAACGTTGTCCTGTTGGTGCTTGGAGACCCTCTGATGGCTCAGACCTGCGACAACCAGGTGCTGCTCCGTGGGAAACCAGCTCTGTTTTCAGTGGTTTACAGACAAAGGAAGAAGGCAGTGATTTTCCCATTCTGTAGCTCAAAGTGCAGGGTACCTTAATGAACTGAAGGTGTCTGTCTATACTGCAAAAGAGAAACTTTGACTGTTCATGGGTTGGGTTTAACTACTTCCCTCTGCCCTGGTGGTGTTAAACTGAAGGAGTTGCTGCCTGTTTTTTTTCTCCGGTCCCTGCGCGGTGCCGGGCGGGCCCCTACGCGCTGGCAGCGGCCCCAGATCGCTGGGAGTCTGCGGGTTTTTTGGTTTGGGGTCGTTTTCAGAGAGTCTGTGCGTGGCGGCAAAGGCCGAATCTCATGGGTTTCGGTGTACATGAGGCAAAATAAAAGAGTACGCGAATGAAAACAGCGGCCGGGGCCTGGACAGCTCTGAACCCCTCCCCACGACAGCAGTTCAAAACCGGAGGGCCTTTTCCCTTCGCGCCGCTCCCTCCGTTTCGAGATTTAAAATCCCTCTCAATTATGTTTAAATTTTAAAAATTATTGAAGTAAATGTCGGTGTGGGGTACGGGCTCGAGGGACTCCAGCTACCCCATCTGGCGACCCGAAAGCTGCGGGGGGTCTCGGCCCGGCTGTGTTCTGCTCTTTGTTCGCTGAATCCAGGGGACCCTCTTACAGCAGGAGGGTGGGGGTCTTTTTGTTGTTGTTGTTGTTAATTCTTTTACCTCTTTGAAGGCCCAAGCGGCAGCTGGCGTGGCCGCCCCCACCTTTTGTTGTGGTAATTCCAGGGGGGGAGGGGGGAAGCTGGCTGCCGGGCCCGGGACCCCCGCGGAGGGGCCGCGGCCGCTCCCGAGCTGCCCTGCGCTGAGGAGATTCAAACGGCGGCCCCGCCCGCCCGGTCTGCCCCGTCTCCGCCCGGCAACAGGCGGGGCTTGGCTCGGATTGGCGGAGAGGACAGGCAGCGCGCTCCCATTGGCTGGAGCAGGGTGGTCTGGGGAGGGGGGGAGGAGGACGAGGGTGTTATACGGCGTAGGGAGGCGGCAGCCATTTTGTGTGGGAGACAGAGGGGCAGCGGAAGGAGTTGGTGGAGCAATTTAGGCTGCTTTTGGGGGG
>Ga0065711_1043700_pt1 | contig 14568 bp, 12 predicted proteins | sample Hoacrofraction12_FD_59098 | JGI IMG/M metagenome (GOLD analysis project Ga0065711, IMG submission 59098) | Hoatzin crop microbial communities from Cojedes, Venezuela - Epithelial fraction 12 v2 (version 2) | ecosystem: Host-associated > Birds > Digestive system > Esophagus > Crop | place...
GTAGCTGCTGATCTCTGTGCCCTAAACGTGCCCCAGCCAGGCAGCCTGGCCATGACACTGAGCTGGCAGCTGGACTCTGCTCCCCCTGCCCGCTGCACAGCCGTCTTTGGCCCTGCCAGCAAGACGGGAGTGCCCGTGCGGCTGGAGGCTGGGAGCCCTGATGCAGGAGTGCCCGGCCAACGCACCCGGCCCCGGGCAGCCATCTCATCCTGCCGTGAGACAACAGCAGTCCTGGTTTCGAGCTGCCCGCATGAACTGTTCGCTCCGGTTTTCTCGGACCTGGCAGCCAGGTGGGTGCCCAGTCTCCCTGTGGAGAGCACAGGTGCCCCACCGGAGGCGGTGGACGGAGTCAGACCAGAGGAGCAAAGCAAGATTCTCCACCTCCAGTGGCTCGTTCTCAGAAGGCCACTGACGGGACCTTACACAGACCTCCCCGTGCCGGCCACGCTGTTCGCTCGGTCCGCGCTGCGGTTAGCGGGGAAGCGGTGAACAGAGCCGCCAGCTCAGCGCCCCGTGCCTGGAGTGTCTCCTGACTCGGGGCTTGCTGCTGTCACCTCGCAGCCCGCTGATCTGCTCCAGACCCCCAGAAAGCTGCACTCGGCTTGGTTTGCTGCTTCTGAGCTGTCGGCAGGAAACAGTGCCTTTGTGCCAAGGGAATGAGTCCTTGCTCACAGTAACTGCTCATAAAACCCTCGTTAGAAAAACCTGAAAAATGTCTTTATATACCCACAATTGTGCCACTGTTAGGGCTGCGTGCCACCCTGGGGTCAATCTTCTACCGCACTCTGTTTCCATTGCCAGCATTTTCTTCTTAACTATAAAGCTCCTCACTTCCAGAGTGGTTGGTTGGGTTTTTTTTTCCGAATTCAAAGCCCTCGTGTTGAATACCCAGCCAGGTTTCCAGGTCTGAGAAGCAAGGCATCCTGAAGGTCACTGTGCATTTTTCAAAATCTAGGACAGTTTTGTTTTGTTTCTTTTTAGCAGAAATTTAAATCTGAAGGAAACGTTGGTCTGCTGAGCTAGGCTGGTTCATCTCTAGCTTTTAGCAGGACTTGGGAAAGGTGAATGACCAAATTCAAGGGATTTATGGGCAAATACGCCAGAAACCTGGTTCTGTCATGGAAAGTGTGAGAAGATCCGAAGGAACGGACCACGTGCTGGCACTTCGCTGACCTCTGGCAGTACGAGAGGAGCGGGTCAGCTGTCCCCACTGAGATGAGCTGTTACTCAGGGCCGGGAGCAATAGTCCTAGGAGGCATCGAGGACGGAGCTGGTACCTGCCACTGCAGTTCACTGGTAATTTAGGGACAGAGCAGATCTGAATTCTTGCCTTGAGAGAGGGGATTTCCAGCACAGCACTGGCGCTGTGACTGTCAGGCAGGTCTTGACTGATCCTTCCCCTCGGAATGTGCTCCGTGCACGTTACACGGTCGCTGGCAGGTCACCACTCGCAGGAGGAAGAGCTGTAGGTGCCAGTTATTTTCAGGAAGGAAGGCATGGCTGAAAGCATGTTCTTTCTGGAGTTCGGCCCATGCAGGCTAAGGCACAGTGTCCCACAGCTCGAGTGCTGAACCGAGGATCAGGGCGTTTGGTTTTTATTCCGGCATGGAGAGCAGTAGCCTCCACTCAGGGGGCTGCAAACACTCCAGGTTTTTCCATGTGACACTGTATAAAGATGGAGGCTGCTCTTGTTTTGATTCTCGCCTGATTTAATTACATTTGCTTTTTCTCTTTTTATTTCAGTTGTGATTCCAAAGAGCCCTTTACCTGCCTCCGAAGTAAACTCGGAGAAACCTAGCATGCACAGTAGCACAAAGACTGTTTTGGGGCATCAACAAGGGCAAAGGCGTCGCAAAACAGGGAAGAAGCGTGGTCGAACGACCAAAGCGCTAATCCATCACCCCATGCCTACACCCTCCAAGTCAGTGGAGCCTTTGAAATTCCCCAGAAAGAGAGGCCCCAAGCCTGGCAGTAAGGTAAAAGCTGATGCTGATGCAGGCGGGTGAAAAGCAGGTGCTGCAAGTTCTGCCATGGGATGGTGCATGCGTGTGTTTGTGCACGTTTGTCTCAGCCTCTGGCTGTGTGACTGCAGCAAGTAGGAGACCAAAGGGGTGTGTGGGCTGGGAATATCCCTCAGAGTCCAGCCCCAGCGCTGTAGAGAATGTCTGTGTCCTAAAGATCATTTCCATCAAGAAACTGTGCCTTTGGAGCTGCATTAGCTGTGAAGTAGCATGGCAGATGCTGTGATAATGACAGGATGGCCAAACGGTGGAATAAGCTCTTCCATCCGTCGTGTGTAGCTAGTCTTAAGTCAAGCAGAGGTGGCAGATCTCAGGCTTGTTATTTTTTCAGGATTGTGGTTTTTGAATACACACGTATTGATTACTAGGTTCTTGAGACTCCCCGTCATCACCATCAGAAGTGTGTCATGTTCCACAGTGCCTTGTCTGTTGGATGCAAAGGAGAGAGTGTAGCAATCACGGGTGGTAAAGGAGAGCAGGGATAAAAGGAGAAATATCTCCTCTTTTTCTGCAGAGGAAACCTAGGACATTGCTGAACCCAGCACCCACCTCTCCAACCACCAGTACCCCAGAACCAGACACAAGCACTGTGCCTCAGGACGCTGCTACAATCCCCAGCTCTGCCATGCAGGCTCCCACAGGTAAGGGTCTCGAACCGCATTCTTGACGAGATTGCGCAGGTAGGAGCTGCATCAGTCAGGAAGCGACACGCCGAGAGACTCCCGTTTCTTCCTAAACCCGTACACCAGCAAACACGACAATTCCGGAAAGACTGGCCTAATAGAGAGCCTGTCGGGAGGAGAAGCGAGGCGCAGGAGTTCAGATCAGCCGCTCGTTTAGCTCCCTGTCCGTTCTGGAAATACGCAGTGGTAGGAATCTTGCGAGTCCATCTGGTCAGTGCAGGAAGCCCTTTCACCACCTGCGTGCTGGTGACTCCCCGGCTCTCCAAGCGCCCTGCTCGTGGCCCGTCGTGCCCGCAGGCAGCTGGGTGTGCGGCACCTCTCGCGAGCCCGGAGCGCCAGCTCTCCCCGACCGTGCCAGGCACAGCTGCAGAGCGACTGCTGAACGCCAGCGGCAAGGAGCTGTTCAGCTTCAGCCCGAACGTGGAGCCAAACAGGGACAAGAGGGAGCAGGGGGGGAGCAGGAGTGGCAGGGCAGAGTATGTGCTCTGCTGCAGCTGTGAGGTGTAGCTGAAGGTGGATCTGGACAGGAAGGTCTAATGCAAAGCTGTGTTTTAGATGTTTGGTCAAGCAGTGGCTATGGGCTGAGCCCTCTGTTCCCCTGGAACGTAACTGGCCAGTTTTCAGAGGAACCCAAAAAGTGAGGGCTGTGTTCCTTCATCTCCTTTGAACATCGCAGGCAGCTTACCTGGCTGGCACAGGAGCCACTCGGCAGCCTGCCTTTGGGAGCCGGAGTGCCGGGGAAAGCATAGGAGAACCAGCAGCAGCTTGGAAAGTGAGCGTGAGGCAGGAAGGTTGTGGAGGTGATTGCCCTCCGTCAGCGGCTCCGCTGTTAGGGTGCGGACAGGCTGTCACCGTGGCTTCCCCTTTGTGAGTGCTTTGATGGTCTTAAACTCTCAGCATCTCTCAGGTTGGATTTTAGGCATCTGTTTCTTGCTTTCTTGAGTGGGTTAATGGCAAACACGTTTCTCATCTTGGCAGTTTGCATTTACTTGAACAAGAACGGCAGCACTGGGCCCCACCTAGACAAGAAGAAAGTTCAGCAGCTGCCGGACCATTTTGGACCAGCTCGAGCTTCTGTTGTCCTGCAGCAAGCAGTACAGGCCTGCATTGATTGCGCTTATCATCAGAAAACAGTCTTCTCCTTCTTAAAACAAGGCCACGGGGGAGAGGTCATCTCAGGTGAGAACTGGCCTGCAGCACTTTGCCTTCAGAGATGTCGTTGCAAGAATTCGCTCGTTAGAAGATGTCTCTGCTGAAGCCTGGTGCAGTCATGGGCCAGGGGCAGGCAGAAGATTTCTGTCTTCTCTTTCTTGCCAAGCATCGGTGTCAGTGAAGCAACAGCTAGAGCTGACTCAGAGCAGAGCAGTTAGCGTGGCCTCCAGGCACGGCTGCTGGAGAAGGCAGCGTGCAGCCTGGGCAGCCTTACGCTTCACCCATCGTCCCCCAGCGCTGCCCGAGCCCCCAGGAGGAGGCGAGACGGGTGGGATTTTCAGAATTCCTGACGGAAAGACAAGAAATACCCTGGTTTTTAATTCTGACTTTAAGCCTGGACGCTGGGAGTGCAGGTCCCTCCTTGACCGCCTTTCCATTCCCTCGAGCGCAGCTCCTCCGGCGCTGCGGCCCCGTACCTGATGCTGGGCGCAGCAGACTGGTTTTGGCCTGTCCCGGGGTGCCGAGCTCGCCAGCGCTTAGCCAGCGGAAGGCAGTGGCTTTTGTTTGCTCTAGTCTAGACCAGCGATGCTGAGATACAGAAGCTGGCTGTGCAGCCCTGGGCGTAGTCTCCTGGCTTTGCTGGGGGTTTACGTGTCGGGCTCTGTTTGTTTCTGTCTCCAGCTGTGTTTGATCGGGAACAGCACACTCTGAACCTGCCAGCAGTAAACAGTATCACCTACGTCCTCCGCTTCCTGGAGAAGCTCTGCCACAATCTCCGCAGTGACAACCTCTTTGGGAACCAGCCTTTCACTCAGAACAGCCACATGCAGCGGTCACACCAGTACGACCACGACAGGTATCTACCAGGTAGGAGCTGGGGCGGGGGCGGCGTTGTAGGGACCCCAGGTGCTCCGTGCCTTAACCCAGATTTTATCTTTGTCTCAGGAGGCAGGCGCGTGTTTCAGAGCCCTCTCTGCCGCGTTCATTGCATCACACCTGGTGTCGTGCACGTGCCCGGTGCCCGCAGGGCTCTTTTTGCACAGGATTCAAGCTGCTGTATTTTCTGCCTGTCAGTCTGATTTCCATCTCTGCCTGTAGGTTTCCGCTTATCCGTGCTGTCTCCTTGTCTTCCCTCCACTCCTTATCCCCCAGTCCTTCCCGCTTCCTGTAATCTGATGAGGGTGACTTCATCCAGTTAGGAATTAAAGTGAAAGACTCCGCATGAGAAGTAGAGGAGTGATAACACATCGTAGGTAAACTGTAATTAGAAACGGAATCAAAGCCTAGCGGAGTGGTTTCCACAGGGCTGCAAATCTGCTGCCAGCAGCCAGCACGTCCAGCCCTTGGTGGAAGCCGAGCCCATGCGGGGACGATGCACGCTGCAGCGATCCGAGGCGTAGGTGGCTTTGTTTTTCTTGGCATGGCGAACGCTCCGCTGCGTTGGAGCAACACACTGCCGGCAAGATAGTTCATGCCACGACGCAGATTGTCAGGCTGCAAAATTGCTCTGAAGCGAAAGCGGTGGAAAACAAGAAGACCAAATAGTTTTCCCTGCCGTGCTGTGTAGTGGCAGCAGCTCCTGGGGTGGCAGCTGCCTCCCCACGCTGGCTGTGGCGTCTGGGGGAGCTGCTGCTGTGGGAACGCCAGTCGTGGAGAGGATAAAACTGTCTGCACCCTCCTTAGATAGTTGACAAGTGCCTTGTGCTGATCTGCTCTCCTGTCTTGCTTCCTCCACTACCTTTCTGCCTCCCAGCTCCACAGATAGCTGTTTGAGGTCTTTCCAGAGTTAATCCTGTGGATAATTATGGCTCTGTCAAGAAAAACATGAATTTCTAATGTGAAAGGATAAGCACTTAGGAAGAACTGTTTAAGGAAGAGTTGCGATGTGACACTTGGGGGCAGCCACCTGATGGCACAGAGCTCCATTGCGTCTGGCAAAGCACCGGTGCTGAGCGTGCGGCTCTCGGAGCGGCTGAGCAGCTGCCTGCAGGCTGGGGCTGTGCAGAGCCAGGAGCAGCAGCCACGCTGGGCTGTAAGACGAGGAGCTGTAGGAAGCAGGCTGGCTGCGTGAACAGCGTCTCGAGTTCCTGGGGCTGGGGGTTACCCCGCTAGGGAACCCTCGATTAGAAGAAGTGCCCGGGTTTCAGTGTGGGAGCACCCTGTCGTCATGAGATAGAGCAAAACCAGGGTGGGAGGGAGGGGACCCAGGGTCTGGGCGTGGATGGAGAGGGTCCTGTAGCTGACGCCCGTGGTGTCTAGCCATCATGAGATGTCAGTGGTGTCTGTGCTAAGAGCTGGACTGCCTGGCAGGGTGGGAAAATATAAAGAGCAAAGTCAGAATTCAGGGAAACTCAGGTAGAGCACCAGATATGACACGGTGCAGAGACCTGCCTGTCCTGACCTCTACATGAAAGTGTCTGCAGGGATGAAAGATGAACCGCAGTCCGGAGAGGTGATAACCTGGTCCTGTAGTTCATACTGATGTCTTGGGGATTGCTGGGCCTCTGGTCATCTAACATTTGTCTCGAGTACCTGAAAGATTGTTATAAACATTGTTGTCTACACATTACGGTGGCTTCTGGGGAGGGCAAAGAAGCAGTGCCGGCGATTTTGAGATGTTAGGGCTGGTCGTGAAAGAATGAGGATGCAGCTGTACATCAGCTTAAATCACACCAAGTGTCAGGGCTGCCGTGGGCTCACCTTGAGCTCTGTGGGTCCTGCATTGTCTGCGCTACGGTACAGGCGCTCGTGTGCCTGAATGGGGCTGGTTCTTCCAGAAAGCGATCACTGGTTACGACTGGGAGCTGGTCTCAGTTCCCAGAACAAACTTGCTTAACAGGAGCACGACTGTGGATACTGGGGAGAGTTGGTGTGTGTGCCTGGGGCAGGAGGAGGAGGGTCTGCAGCAGCCCTTAGGTCAGCTGCATCCTGGCATTCTGTCTCGCTCAGTAAGGCGCAGTCGTGGAAATGCGGGGAAACAGATCAGGCTGTACAGCGGGAAACAGCGGATTTGCAAGAAAACGCAAAGTTGGTCGGTGTTAATAGGAACAGCGGTGGCTGTGAAATGTTGTGAGCAGGTAGATCTGCTCTGGAGCGATGCGAAGACACAGGACTGGAGGGACCTTCTGGACCATTGAGCCTTGGGTCCTGTTATTACAGGCACCACAGCACAAGGTGTTGCTTTAATTAACTCTGGAGCTGGGGTCTGGTTTTTCCACTGGAGGCTGCTCCAAGTTTTTTTGCTGAAATTTTGAAACTATATTGTAGTTTCTAGCCCACATTTTTTCTTGGGCAGCTTGGTATCCATGTCTCCTTGTCTTAACATTGTCTTTTAGCTTAACTTGGTTCTCCTTCTTCTGGAAGTAGTTAGAGAGCAGTCGTATCCTTCAGGGGAGCTCGCCTTTTGGCCGCTCTGGTAAGACAGGTTCTCTGCTCTCCTCGTCTGGCGTTGGTTTGAATTCAGCTTCATGAGGTGACCAGAGTGGCACCCAGCGCTCTGGGGACGAGCTCACGGGGACCTGGTGCCACAGCACTGGCACCACCACATTGACCAGAAACATCTCTGGAAGCTGCTTTTGGTCACTGTATCCTTGTAGCAGGTGATGACCAACCCGTCCTGGTGGCATACCCTGTTCTTCTCATCGGTTATTGTCAGCTGCAGGTTCCCAGCTCATGGGACAATGCTTCAAGTGCACATCGGCGTTTTGCTGCTGGATTTACCTCATTTCTGGTACTCCGTTCTATATACGTATTTTCTGCATGATTTCAAATGCTGTGGTATCTGGTCTGATGTTGGAAGACATCAGCAGATTTCATCAGTCAATCTCTAAAATTTGTGCCAAAATTATTAATAAAAATATTAAATGACACTGGGCTCAAGAATGATCCTCAAGACAATTCATTAGCAATTGCTCACCAAGCTCGTGTTCTCACTCAGTGCTCTCCGCCTGCGTTTCCCCTCGACTCAGATGTTTGTGCATGTAACAAGGCTTCTGGTAGTCCCCATGTTCTCTGTCTCAGCTGGTGGTTCTCCCTATCAAATGCCTTACTGAATTCCAGGCAGATGAGTCTGGCCACTCCTCCTCTGTGCGAGAGATCCGTTATTTTCCCGTGGTAAGGAAGCTGTCGGGTTCGTCTCCTCTGACGAACGCCTGCTGCAGTGTGTGCCATCTGTAATTGCAGAATTGTCCCTACCCTTCAGAACCTCTTACAAGCCTTGCGGTACAGCTGAGGTCAGACATGAGCATTTTGTTGCCAAAGTCATTTTTTCACCTTCTTTTTTAACCATTAGCACCAAGTTTCCAGTCACTCTGAGCAGCGCGTCACGGAGTTTTGTTAGAATTTGCTGCAGCAGAACCCGGCTTTCGTGTGCGCCTTCCCCTTTTGGTTATGTTTTGGCTTCCTCCGCACCCTCACGTCCCCAGTTTGAGTCCGTTCCGTTATCTGACTTCCCCTTCTTCGTCAGTGGCGTGTATTTTCATTGCTGCCCCGTTTCTCTCATCCGTTGAGCCGTGCCCCGGCGTTCCGCGTGGCTGCGACCGGACGCGGAGGGTGGGATGTGTGTGGCTGAGTGCGGGCGGGTGTCGCAGCGGCGTCGACGCCTGAGCTGGCCGTGTGGGCACCTCTGCGGCCGGGCAGGAGGTACCAGTGCAGCCGGTGCACGTTACAGCGTCCCGAGGCAGGAGCCTCGACTTTGGCTGGCTGAGCCTGGTGAGCCGACTCTCCCTGACTGTGGAGGCATCCATCCTGACGGCTTGGGCTGGCCAGCAGCACAAACCCAGGCAGGGGCAGGCGTGCTCTGCTTCCTCCCAGCCAACCTCCCGAGCTAGGTGAGGTGAAATATCCCTCAAAGCTGTCCAGTCATTTGCAGACAGGGACAACCTGCCTGCCTTTTTCTCAGTGCTCACCTCTGCTCGTCTCCTCTCACTCCGTTCCCGTGCACTTGTCACTTCTGTAGCTGCAGACGCGGTCCTGTCTTTTCCTTTGCACCGTGTCAAACGACGGAATGAGTTGAAAAGTTCCCTTCGTCTCGCCACCCTCTGAAGTGTACGGCTCCGCCAAGGAGCAGGGTTAGGGAACCTGCTGAGCAGGTCCTTTTCATCTCCAGTAAATGATCTGCTTGTTCTCGGCATCCTTCTCGAAGCGAACATTTATCCACTGAGATTTGGGGTCCTTTCCTCCCAGGTTGTTTCCTCACAGATAATACACATTCATGATGTTTGTGGCACCTTTTGAACTGAAGGTATTTTCTTTTTTTCCTGATGGTTGGCGTCGTGACTGCTGAGCACAGCTCTAGGTATTAATCCATTTCTTTATTTTCTTAAAATTTGTCTTTTAAAGTCAGACACCCTAACTACAGACCTACGTTTGGTTGATCCATTCCATTAATTTCCACTGACCTATCTTCTGATTCCCCGGGTTCCCTTCTACAACATGACCTTCTGGCATTAACTTTTAAAATCAACCAATTTAAAAAAATAACCCAAAACAAAACCTGATCAAACCTTGAAAAGCATCACCTTTGGTTGTGGTTCGGTGACTGTTTGGGGAAGGGGGTCGTGCAGTTCTACGTTTGGAGATATCCAGAGACATTACTGAGAGCATTTGTCTGGGCAATAAATCGCTGACTGGGCAATAAATGTGTCTTACGGGGACTTGTCCCGAGGACAGTGTTCCTCTTTCTAACAAAGTTACAGTGATTTTTGGTCATCCTCACGTGTGGTCCCTTTCCCTACAGGATTTTAATAGAATGAGTGCTTTACCTTTGTATTTCCCTTTAGTCAACTAAGCCGTGACCGTCTGATGCTTCCCACCCGTCTGTCCCCCGTGTGTTTGGCGTGATGCTTGTCCCTTGGTGTCCGGTCCCCATCGCTCCCCGCCGTGTTTCCGTCACCCCGCCAGCACCCGTCCCGGCCCTGCATGGCAGCGGGGGCTGCTCCGGGCTGGTGTCCGGCTCCCCGCGTTTGTTCTCCGAGCACTTCACCCCTCTCTCCCCGCACACCTCGAACGCTGCCGGCTCACGCGTGTCACCCGTGCTCGGGGCAGCTGCGAGGGGCCAGCCGGGAGCGCGGGTGGGCTGGTGGGTGACCTCTGCATTGCTTCTCGACTGCCACCCACCGTATCGCTTGCCTGGCTGCGGTTCCCGTCCCTGGAAGCGCTTCCATCCTCTGTGTGCATCCAGCCACCGACGCTTTGTGCGCAGCCCGGCCCGGCGCCTCGTCTGCCGCGTACCGTACGGAGAGCCCCGTCGCTGGGAAGCGCGTGGAGAGGAGCAGCAGCCGCAGCTGGGGCGGGGGGGATCCGTTTGGGGAAAGATTGAAAACTGGAGTACGGTTTAATCATGCGCTGTGTCTGGCACAGAATGTTTGCAAATCGTCCAAGGGTTATGAGCGTCTGCAGGGTGAAGAGTGGGGGGGGACAGGAATTGTGCAGGGTGAGCCAAGGGGTAGAACGAGGAGAAAGGGAATCAAGTCAATCGGAGGTGATATTTGGGGTGAAATGTGGCAAAACATGGCTGATTCTTCATCAGTTTTCTCGCCACCCTTTTTCTCTGATAAAACTTGCTAAGCAAAATACAAGATGTTCAGCACTGACAGATGTGCTGGGTCGCCGTTCTAACAGGCTGCTACCAGGCTGGCCGTGCATGCGAGTCTCGCGTGACTCTGGCAGGACTGAACTTCCCAGCAAGTCTCCACTCCTAAATAGGGCTTGTTCTCTTTTCCTAGACAGAAGCAGTTCGTTAGACGGCACGCTGCAGGGACCAGGCCGGGGTACAAAGCGGTATTCCCAAGATTCCCCTCCATACAGTGCTCCTCTCTCCCCCAAGTTACCAAAGAATGACCGTCACCCTTTGGAAGGTGAGCACAGCGTCTCTTCCCAAAGCAGCTCGGAACGGATACAGCAGGATTAGATTTGCCCTGCCAAATCGAGCCGTGGGTTTAGGAAGTCTGCTTTGCTTTGTCTCTGCCGTGGGTCGGTGCTTGGCGTTTCAGAGGGAGGTGGAGGAACCACTCTACACCAAGGCAGGTTCCCCAAGCAGTTGTGTAAAGCATGTGGAACGCAGGGAGAATTCCTTCTAGCCCTTGTAGTCATCATCTGATACCATATAATCTGGGATTTCGTTACCCGTATTTTGGCTTCCATTGCTATGCATGGTATTAACGGTCATGAAACTGCCCAGTTGCTTCAGTCAATCTCCCCCTGAATTTCTCCACGATGGTTTGCTGGGCTGTGTTGTACAGATGCTGATGTGCAGCTGTATGGCCAGGGACCTGCTGCCCTCTCCCAGGGATCCCATCCTGTTCCCCACAATCCTCCCTAAATAGCAGGGAGGGTCTCACCAGTATGTGCTCCACCAGCTAAACCACATCACATCGCATCCCGCAGCGCTGCTGCTTCCTCCGTGTCCGTCGGGTGACACTGGGGCAGGAGGGCTGGGCAGACAGGTCCTCTTTGGCGTGTGGTCCACGGGCGTCCCTTGCATGTGCAGGTGGGAGATTTCCATCAGGTCCAGGTAGCTGGAGGACTTCAATAAATACGCTTCCACCTTCGCTTCTGCTGTGAACTGCAGACACTCCGTGATGCAGACTGGAGATTTAACCTTACTGAAGCCTTTTAACCCATTGATGGTGAAATCTGCCAGGGTGTTAGTCTCAATTCTTTGTAATGTGTCCCTGAAAAAATTGCTGGAGACTCTTGGCTGGGCTCACAGTTCAGTGGCTTTGTGCTCTGTTGCTGGCCCTTTAGAATCACCGTTTCCCTGGGCCGTGCTGAGTTTGCTGGGCTTGGGTTGTTGATCCCGGATTTGAGCGTGCACAGCCTCCTGTGCGCTGAGGTGTGATTTCGGTCTGCATCCGTCACTGTGCCCTCCGGGACTGCTGATCCCGTGTCCAGGCACAGCTGGGCTGAACTTGCACCCTGTGGTTGGACAGTTTCTAGTGGCCTTAGTAGCTACATTGATGAAAATTGTAGGTTTGTCACATAGCTGATGTGCAGAACAAGGTGATGTGTGGGACTGTCTCATCTATTCCAGCATACTGACAAGTAAAAATGGTTTCCTGAGGCCCAGTCTGTTTGTCACCTCTGGATACGTGTCCTTGCTGGTCTCCTTGACATTCTCCTCTAATACCTCAACCGCTGTGCTTAGGTAACCATTAGCAAAGCCTGTCCACTCCTCCTCTGCCAGCAGGTGGAACATACAGTGTTCAGTCTGTTCTTGAAGCATGGTGATGTTCTCTGAAGAATGAGGTGCCTTGGTTAAGTGGTGAGAATCGTACACTATGTGTATTGTCAGTGAAGAGAGAAGGCTTCCGTAATGGGTACCTGCAAGGAGGAACCTACGTTAGGTTGTCTGCAAGATTGATTCTTCATCTACTTCAGAGTCTGTTCCATTATCTCTTGGCCTTTGAATGGGTCCTGCCATCTGGATACCCGGAATACTCCAGCCTCTTCTGTAAAGGCAGGGACAAGTGGGCAGAAAGCGTGCCTTCATGGTCCTGTTCCTGTGTGAACTTCCTACAGCAACTTCATCTTGCTCTGTTCTTGGTCCAAGCAGAGGGTGTACAGAGCAGGGCAAAGGAGGTGCAGTTCCACATTCCATCTGGAAATTAGGCTCTGTCCCACAGCTAAAATCCTATTCATCCTCCTCCCCCGCGAAATTTAAATACAAGCAGGAATATTTGCATTTCAGAGGATATATTTGAAGAATATGAGCCTGAAATACTCAGATATTGAACATCCCTCAAGCAAGGAGAGAGGTCTTCTCGCGGCGATGAGCTCCCCCGGCAGAGCACAGCCTGGCTTCAGCAGTGTGAGCGGCAGCAGTACCGGAACGGGTCCCAGTTTGCCACACTGAAGGCGATGAGCAGCAGTGGGAAGTCTGCGTTCATCGTGCCTTTGGCAAGAAGTCAGGAAGAAGAGGAGGGGATCTCGCTTCTTACATTGTTTTTCCTCTTGCATCCAGTGGCATTTATGTAGCTTTTTGCTACCACGCTGCAGTTCCAGCACAGTGGGGACCTGCTTTTCAAAGACTATCATTTGCTGGAAACAGTGGGTGTTTAGTACTTGTGCAAATCAGGTTGATGCTTGTGGCCAAACTCCATGTTTTAGCAGTACAACGACGCTGTTGAGTCTATAGCACTATTTGTTTAATTAAACTTTAATTATCCGCTCCCTGCCTCTGCACCACTGCTCGTGGCATGATTCCCTACAATGCTCGAAATGCAAGCCTTTATTTAAAACCAGCAGTTTGTATAAGAAAATCTGCCTGAGAATTAACCGCCTCCTCCTCACTCCGAAGCTGCTTGTGAAGGGCGAAAGGATCCCGGAGAGCGGCTGTGCCTGGGCGCAGTCCTGCCCTGCCGCTCGCGGCAGCGCCGTGTCTGCTGCTGCAGGCGACGCGCAGCGCTGGTAATCCTTCCCCTCTCTGGAGGTGTCGTTCATCTGAGCAGTTCTGAGTGTGTTTGTATTTTGAAGAAAATGCGAAATCTCGTGCATTGACCCTACCAAGAAGCCTCCAGCTCTGCTGCAGTCTTCACAGCGCAGCCGAGCGCTCGCCGGTCCCCGGACGGGTAACCTGAGGATGAACGCGCAGCTCCACTTCTATCTCTGGAGCAAAACCAAGAAGCGCTCCCCAGCTGCGTGGCCTCATCCTCTTCTTCAGCTGTACGATCCCAAGCACGTGTGCGAACAGGACCACATATTTGGAGAGTGCCTCACAGCGCATTCACGTCAGAATAACGACAGCGCGTTAACTGTTGAGTTAATCGCGTTCGGAGGGCGAGCTGTGGATCCTTGGCGCTGCGCCAACACGAACCCGTGCGCGTGCTCTCGCAGCCTCCCAAGCCATAGTCTTTGCTACCTGAGCCCAGAAGTTCCTTCTGCTGACACAAATCCCTTCCTGTGAGCTTTGGGGTCTTCACGAGTGTCATGGCTTAACCCAGCAGCCGGCAGCTAGGACAGCCAAACTGATGAATTCTGCAAATTGCACAAAACTCCTGAAAAAAACACTCACAGGGGTGGAAACAGGCGCAGGGCCCTTCGCCGGGCCTACAGCCGCGACGCCGGCCTGCAGGGACATCGTTGTCGGGCTTTGATGAGCGCCGGCACCAGGCACCTGAACCCGCTGTTCAGTTCATCCCGCAGCGCCAGCTCTGCTCAGCCCTTCCAGCCCCACCTTGGGTGTCAAACCATGTCAGCCTTCTTCTCGTGCTAAATCCAAAACACAGCAGAGGTGGAGAGGAAAATGAACTCCATCCCAGCCGGAGCCAGGACAACGAGTGGTTAGACACACACATTTGCCTGACCCAGTGCGTGTTGGACAGATGTGCCGGGGCTTCCTGGCAAGCTGAGGCTGCATGTCACCTCGCAGAGGATGGAGGGTGGACGTCCTCGGAGGACAGAGATGTGCGGGACAGAGCTGATCCCACACCTGCGACTGCTTCCCTGTCACAGAGCATCCCGGCCGGTGCAGAGGGCTCTGCTTGCTGAGCCCCTCACACCTCTGCACTCCCTGTGAGGCAGACATCGCCCTTTTGCAGAGAATCCCAGCAGGGCAGGGGTTGGCAGGGCCCTCTGTGGGTCCCCCAGCCCAGCCCCCTGCCCAAGCAGGGTCGCCCAGAGCAGGGGGCACAGCACCGCGGCCAGGCGGGGCTGGAATATCTCCAGAGAAGGAGACTCCACAGCCTCCCTGGGCAGCATGGGCCAGGGCTCCG
>Ga0065711_1043701_pt1 | contig 14567 bp, 8 predicted proteins | sample Hoacrofraction12_FD_59098 | JGI IMG/M metagenome (GOLD analysis project Ga0065711, IMG submission 59098) | Hoatzin crop microbial communities from Cojedes, Venezuela - Epithelial fraction 12 v2 (version 2) | ecosystem: Host-associated > Birds > Digestive system > Esophagus > Crop | place...
AAAAAAAAAAAAAAAAAAAAAAAAAAATTACATTACAATAGTGCAACTCTGCATTGGTTCAAGGGTCTGTGCAGAGCTTGCAGGATTGGGATTGCTTGTCCTGGTAAGCAGATGAGGCTCAGTTTTACTGCAAATATGTTATAGAGTTGTTTTACAAGGCTAAAGTCATCCAACATCCTCTCCTGCCTTCCCTCTCGGGTTCTTGAACCAATTATTTGACCAGCTATATTCATGTTGATTTCTCTTGTTAGTTTTTTCCTCAGTCATGACACATTCCTTGTTTTGTCTTATCATGTAAATCTGCAGAGATGATTGGTTTTCCTCCATAGATTTTTTGTGTGTGTGTATTCTTCCCAACAGAACAAGAAGGAGCAAGTTTAAATGATACAGAATTGAGATGCTAAGAGTGATGGGGAAAATTCAGGGAAGATATCAACCTGAAAATGTTTTGAAATTCTTTTTTTTTGCAAAGTGGCGAGGTTTCAAGTTGACAGCCTCTTTTTAAATGAATTCATTTCCAAAGCTGTCACTTATTTATATGCCATAATACTTGTTGTTCTTTGCTGGATGCAAGAGTTCCACTCACTCACACCAGCGACGTGTAAGTTATGCGCTTCTGCCAGATGCTCACATGTTTGCACAATGTGAGACACTTGAATTGAGCTCGACTGTCTTTAGGTAGCAGAGTGCATGTGAGTAATGTAGGGAAACAGTTCTGGGTTTCCTTACTTTTCCTTTTCTTCTGAAATATTTTCTTGCCTGGCTTTTATAGAAGAGCACTCCAGAACAAGGCACTTTTTCTTTTCGTAGGTACGAACAGACAAACAATCCTCTTGTTTCTGAAAGCAATGCTAAAGTCCATGGAAGACAGTGAGGAAACTCTCATTTGCTCAGTAATAAATCGTAGCCTGGCACCAATAGCTGTGATATGGAGAGCCAGGACCTGGAACCAACCTGTGACCACAATCGTGACCTACTGGCTTTCCATGGTGTTTTGGACTCCTGCCACAGCAGAAAGGAGGTGCTACAGGTGAGAGCTAAGATCTCTTTCTGTGCTGCAGGAAGGAAGAGTGTGGAGGTGTGGATGCGTGTCTCTGACATCAAACAGAGCCACAGACTCGCCTTGGGTCTGCTGTCCTGCTCCAGCAAAATCCCCCCATACCTTTCAACTGTCCAGAGAGGAAAATGCGGGCAATTCCAGCTCATGGTTTTGCCGTCTCTATTACTGTTCAGTACTGGAAAATGAGGGTTTCTGGGGACCAGAGGAGTCCTGGAAATTAAGTCGGGGTCTTTGGAGGCCCTTATTTGGGCTTTCCACTTGCTGGCCCCTGATGTATCTCGGCCCCAGGTAGAGCACAGCCTTAGCCCATCACTGCCATTTCTCCCAAAGCATTCCTTTTCTGTTTCAGGGGTCAGATGCTGCACTGGGAACTCATCTCCCTGCAAGGAGATAAAGCTTGGGCTGATTGTTCTGCCATGGCCGTGAGGGTACTGCTGCTGAATTACCATTCAGTACGTGGGTATGAGAAAGGGAGGGAAACCGAGGGCCAGGTTGTACTGGAAACATAAGGCGGTTGCTTGCAGAGGTGGATCATCTTCAGGTTTGGGAAGGGTGACATTCGTGGGAGCCTATGGGGACTCCGGTGCATCTAACCACCATCAGGAGAGTCCTCCGAAGTGCTGAGAAGAGGCTTGTCCTCTTGGTCCCTGACAAGAGCCTCCTCTCTCCTCTCATTGCTGCCAGTAAATCCAGGATTAGGAAGCTGACAGCCGCCTACACGCTCTGGAAGAACACAGTGTCCACATGCAAAATTTATAGCCTACAGTATTGTGGTAGGTGGGGATATAAAATACTTTCGTGGGGTTTTTAGGCTTGGGATTCCCCACGGATCCTGGCAGTGACATACCTATCCCGATACATTATCCACCCGCAGCAAGGCACGCTGAAGGGGAGGCCTGGCAGGCCACCATGCTCCATGCCACTGCAGAGTCCCAGAGATGGACACTGCCCTGCGCTAAGTCCCAGGTTCTCTGGCAAGGGGCAGGTTACCTATGCATGATACATCTTGAGCCTGGCCTTCACTCCACAGTCAGATCCATTTGCCTCGGGTCAGTGCTGTGCTTCTTTTCCTCTCTCAAAATGCTAAAGCCCTGACTGGTCGCCCTTTTGAGCAAGCTCATTGACCATATAGGACTCCTCCCTTAGGGCCTCAGCAGCTTACTGTGTAGATGGTCCTCCACTTGTAGGCATGGACAAGAGTGGAGAACAAACACTGCTTTCCTTCTGTGCTCCCATGCACTGACGCAACTCCATGCTTTGAAGCTTTTGGGACCTCTACCCTGTGCACAAATCCCATGGGCCATGCAGCTGCTTTCCTCCCTCCTCCACACGCTGCGCTGAAAAGTGAAGGACTAGTAGAAACCGAAAGTGCAAGAATTCAACAGGAGTGAAATGGCTGGGGTCTGTAGAGAGGGTGCAGATGGGGAGCAGGACATGGGCTTTCTAAAACTTGGGCACCACAGCTGCCTGCCAGCTGCTGTCAGCATTAGCCTGGTGGCTTGTCCTCTGCTGACAACATGTACTGCTTGCCACTGGTCACTGCTGTTTCACCAGGTTTTGTGACCCCATGCTCACAGAGGGGAAGGAGGCAAGAAGGGACCCTAGAAAGGTCCGTGGGAGGCTGAAGAAAGCTAGTGTGAAGTGTGCTGGGGAAAATGAATTGAACAGAAGTTGTGGATAAAAAGAAGTGGCATACTGAGCTCACATGGGCTTGGTATTTTTTGGTTTCTACAGTGTTTGAGATCCAGGTCTGAAAATCTTAGGTAAAATCATAACTTGGGAGGATGAAGTGGTAAAGGCATGCCACTCTCACCTGTGTCTTCATTGTTGCTGTTGGAAATAGAGAATGACAGCTGAGAAATTTAGATGTTGTGAAGGACTGCTAGCCAGCCAGCCGTGGGGTTTCTCCTCTGAACTGAAACTCTCTTGTAGCGAGAAAGTTTCTTTTTGCTTTGAGTTCCCTTTCGAATCTACTGGGATGAATGCAAAATATGACTAATTCCTGAAAAAGAACTGCTGCGTCTCAGTTGGAGATGCTGTGGGTAAATAAGAAGCTCTGAGATATGTAGTCTGCAACTCACAGAGACTTTAAATAAGATACCTGGAAAACTGCAAAATCAGCAACCACTGGAAAACCCATCGTCTCTGTGTTGGATATTTGAGAAAGGGCAGAAACCCAGCTTCAAAACCAATACAGCTGCCTTGCTTCTGAGCTATTTAGTTTAAAGCTAGCTCAGTGAGAGCCACACAAGCTGCTCACTGAAACCGGATAAGCCTATGGATGAAATATTAAAGAAGAACTTGCTGTTAAATAACGATAATGAGAAATACGGATCTCTTGATTCTACTAATATATGACAGTAGTCAGTCCATATAGCTTCCCCATGCCTCAGCTTCCAGTATAACAATATGAGTGGTATTCATCTATTTCAAAAAGACCTTGCCAAGCTCATCTGTTTGATGTTTAATGAGTGCTTTGTGTATCTCAGGTGAAGAAAACACAATTGAAAGGCAAACCTTATCAGAAACAGAATAGTATTTCTTGATTTCCAGACCTGTCTTAGCCTCAAGCAAGGGAGAAGTTTGACCAGCGTAGTTAATATGATTAACCATGACTGAAGCCACATGTTTCCTAGACTGGAAGAGCTGCTAAATCTCCAAATTTTGCCCAGTTGCATCACTGAAAGTGATACCGTACACCTGAAGAAGACTGCTACCCCCAAATGCTTATTTTTCTGACAATACTAGTTGACCTACTTACTGCCTACCAAGGGAGATACATGCTGTTCCTATTCAAATGTCCTGAGACCATCTCAGATCCGTGAGCTGTCTTTCTTTCAAACCTGTTCGAAGTGAAGTTATATTCTGGATCCAGCCTGGCACGGAACTGAGTTCAACACCTCACGGTCCCCTTTCCAGCAGCGTATGCGTGCCTGGCTGACACTCTGCAGAAAGACAGCCTCTCCTAACAAATAATCCAAGCTTCTGACTTTTTCTGGGAAGAAGATGTGATAAAAACACACATGTCAGCCAAGGCACGTAAGGGAGAGCTGCTGGTCCCGCTGCACGACAGCCCTGCCTCTGGGAAGTCCCGCGGGAGGAAGAAGCACGAGTTTGTGGGACGAGCACTGAGGATGAACCCAGCACCCACCACTGTGCTCCGACTGCTAAATAGCTACTTGCAACTGAATCCAGCTCTTCTCAGTATCCAAAAAAGAAAACTGAAGTTCTGCTAAAGAAAACCAAGCCTCTGGTCTCAAGAGACGCAAGATACGCTTTTATTATTAATTTGTATATTTGCCTTGCTGCGGATGTCATCTAAAGCTGCATAGGAGGAATGTAGCTGGAGGCTTTTTCCAAATTTTTATTATTTGGGGTAGACAGGCTCTGAAATAAACCTGAGACATGGGAGAGGGAGGGGGGATGGAGGTTGTGCTTGAACCTTAAGCCCATAGGTGTGCTTCCCAGCTGCTTGGGCTCTGGCTGCGCAGCCCAACAAGCATACCCTGGACTCCCCACATTGTCTCACATGGCAGCATTATGTAGTTAACTCCAAGACACAGCAACAGGGATTGATGGGGGTTGTAATTTCTTCCTTAACTTTCTGACTATCAATGTTTTCTAACAAGAAATCCAAACTGTGACGAGGCAAATGGGCTAAGAACAGCCTTGCGAAAGGGAAAGGAAATGGGAGCCAATTCAAGCGTCCGTAATTAGCTAATGGCTGTGAACATTTACAAAATCTCCCAGCAGCAGCGGCAAAGTGCTGATTCTAGAGAAGCGGCCACCCTCTTCCTTGATGTCTTTAATCCTTGCAGTCCCAGCTGCCATGGCTCAAGTGTTGGAAAACTCCACCCTTTCTGGCCTCTGATCAAAATCAATATTTCAGAGAGAAACTCAGAAGATCAAAGGAGTTAAACAAAAGTTCAGATAAGCATAACAAATGCTGGAAAGTTGAGATCCTCCAAGCAGATGCTCTAGAAAGCACTCACGTTAATCTGGGCAAGGCTCTCATCAATTGCTGTATGCAGAAAGAGCTATTCTTGGACTCATAAGGAGGTGAGGGATTTATTTCCTCAGCTGCATGGAGTCATGCTACGAGATATCATTAAGTAAGAATAATTAGGATTTGAGCTTTCAATGCACAAGATTTGTAGGTTTCCCTGTGTTTCCAGCTCTTTCCAAAAAGACCTTTCCTAAGTGGTAATCAGGATTTCTGTATCATTTAACTATATAATTCTTGCAAGTAATCTCTTTAGGTCTGTGTGTCAAGTGGCTGTGTTTCTTTCCATTTGAGCATCTCTAGATGAGCTTGGTAATTAATACTTCGGTGTGGTAACAAAATAAGATATTGAAGTGTATTTTAATTTGAGCCATTCAGCAGTGATCCACCAGTGTGGATTTAATTTACCTGGCAATACCCTGACTACAGTTAAGGCAAATCACAGGAAAAATGATGGTAAAGTCCAGAGCAGTCACTTCAGGGTATTTGGTTTCATGGTTGCAATGGCAATATGAGGAGCTTGCACCAACTGAATTTTCAGAGTGTGTGAAGCAAGTGTGCAAAAGGTCTGAGGATTAACTGTCTGGCACCAGTTGCTTTCCTGCGACACCGCAATCATTACCTCAGGCAAAAACAAATCGCTCCGTGATGTTTTGTTGCTTCCTCAGCAGAAAAAAATGTTCAGCTCTATCTGCTGCCAAGCCTGAGCCTTCTCTTCCTTGCTGTGCATGTGGAGGGTCCCCAGGAGGCACACGGAGGGTCTGCGGGCGGCATTGTGTAAGAGACCGGAATGAAGGTGGGAGGAGCGCAAGGAGATCCCTAGTGCCCAACTGAGGTTGTTGCGATGGAGAGGAACCCAGGGACAGCCCATTTTTTTGAAGCATTTGAGATCTACTGAGGTGTTTAGTTTTGCAGAGCAACAAACCATTTTTTTCATTATCAGAGCCACAGTCTTGATCTCTTGTAAAACTGAGTGTTACTCAGATCTGGACCACAGCCTATCATTGCTAATTCTGATACAGAAGTTTACTTCCCCTTCAGAGGCAAGGGTTTAAACTCAGTGTTTTTCCTTAAAGGCAACAGAGATGGTTTATTGAGTGACCTAGTGTCAGAGATCCCAGAAAGCTTAAATGGATGAAATTAGAAATAATGTCCAGGATGTAAAGAGACGGGCTGTCTCCTAGTAGGTGAAGCCAAGTTAGAACATGGGTGATGCCGCTGTGATAGTGGAACCAAACTTGACTGGGATCCTAAAACTTCTACATTTTCCCACCCACTTTTTTACCCAAAAATGACTGGGCTGACACTCATTTAGGCTATAGTTGATGTTACTGCCACAAAACCTGTTACCCTGTTAACAGAACAATTCATGTTGAGGTTTCCAAATCAGGAAGACATAGTCATTAACAGGAATAATTTATACAAAGCTACTTATTGATGAGCTAGGAGAGCAATGAACTCCTTTCCTGAAGAGCAGCATCACACAGATCGTGTCAGAAAGGAGAAATAATCTCACCGCTGTGAGATAACTATTTTTAAACTTGCTTGCTTTACTACCATTCCTGGGGAAGGTAACTTGTGCTAATGTAGTTCCATTAAATTCTAATTCCCTACTGCAATTTGGAGAGTTTTGCTGCTGACTATAATGGGACAGGAGTTTACATTGGGCTGCTAATGAGCCAAATGTTTGCACATGCTGGAGTGTAATAACTCATGATGGGGCTGGGATGTACTCTGTTGCTGGCGTGCCGTGTGCTGCTCTGCCAAGCTCTCTGTGCTCGCAAGCTCTATCTCACCAGGAACAGCAGAAGATTTTTGGCTTTCTGTCTTATTTGAGATCACAGGTTGCCCTGCTAATGTTCTCCATGGCACCTGGCAAGGTGAGCAAACAGCAGAGAGTGAGACTGGGCTTGGGAGCTGGGAGGGCGTACCAGAGGGTATTGCCTTGGACAGGTGCAAAGACTTGGCGTGGCCCGGGGTGGGGGGCAGAAGAAGGCCCTGCTAGGGACTACAGACTCCCAGGACAGACGTGGCAGAGTGTGACAGGCACAGTGGTGCCAAGCAGTCCTGGCGGTCCAGGAATCCACAGAAATGGGAATCTGCAGGAGGAAAAGAGAGTGGCAAAAAAAGCAGATGAAGGTGCTGAAGATTCCCCTTTTCCTGAGTAATTTCATGCCAAAGCACTATCCCAACTATGCATCCTAGGGTGTGCTGCATAAACATAACTACACTTTTTTCCCAAAAGCGCTGTCCGTTGCAATGATTGCAATGGTCCAGGATAATTAATTGTAGCTATTATAAAAATAGTATGATTCTGGAGCACATCTGTATCTCTTAAATTCAGGCCATTCCAAATACCTGCTGGTTTCATCAGTCACATGCTCAGAAACACTTTCAACACACTGAGGAGAATGATAAAAACTATAAATCAGGTTCTTAAATCCCCACAAGTGTGCTAGCTTGATAGAAATTCAACATCCCAGGCAGAGCACCAGATTTTGTTGTTACAGAAAAAGGTCTTCTGCATGTGCTAAGGGATTAGATGTTCCTGATGTTCTAAGCAAGTGCACTGTGGGTTTTACAGTGGTGATAAAATGCAGATTTCGCCCATGAGTCTTCCTGTTGACATGGAGGATAACAACATACAGGTATATATGTGTGTGTGTTTAAAAATACTCTTTTGAAACTGCTGGGAAAGGGAGCGTAGAACACTATGACTTCTCCAGATTGTTTTTGAGATAAATATACTGAATTATATTAAAAATGTACCTAATTTTTAAGTTACTTAAAATTGCAATGTTTAATATGCAGTATAGACATGTAGCCTGTAGCTCATCAAGGTATAGTGAGCATATCAACGTAGTGAGTGTTAGAGAAAGAAATACATTTTGCAGGATCAGAAAGAGAGGCACAACACAAACAAGATAAGGAATGAAAGTCCAGTAACAGGAAAGCATCTGTAATAGTTATGATTGATTTTCCGTTGCCCTGCATTTTGGTAGCGACCACGTCACAGGTCACGTGGACATGGACACAAAACGCTGTTAAAAGAAAAGGTTAAATGGAATAGGCACTTTACAGTGACGTGGCTGAACCTGCTTTGGGTTTGAGTCGCTCGGGGTGGATTAACCCCTGGAGTCACAGTTGGGTAAAGTTGCAATGTGCAACCAAGAGCATTCAGATTTTAGTGATCAAAGCAAAAAAAAACGAATTTTAGAAGCCAATATTGCAAAAGTTTCCCTGCCCTAGGACACACAAAGTCCAGAAGTGCCCTGACATTAAATAGTCTGCACCTGAACTGTCTTTCACAGGACACAATGCTGGTTTTGCAGCAGGGGTTTCATCGCTGCTGACGAGTGCTTTTTGAAAACCTCAGCCCTGAATATCCTGAAAGGTGACGTGCAAACGAAATCAAACCCCTTCCAGCAGACTTGGTTCTCTGTCCTCACCTGCTGCTTTATAAACAGCTAATTAGAGGGTTTAAAAAACAAATGTATTGTGAACTTCTGTCAGAGAAATGAGATGAGTACGAAAACTTTCAGAGCACTCTGTCCATCTGCCTGCAACCAGAGTTAAGCTCCACATGGCAGACCCCACCCATATACAGATGGTCGAGACTCTGTTTGCCGCGGTGAAATGGTGTCCACTTGCTTCAGATGGAGATTTAGACCACTTTTCGTGAGAGGGTCACTGCCGTGATGCTGGCTGGGGGGAAATCCAAAACAGAAGTGTTTCTCATAGATACATTCTTCACTTTATGCAAAACGTGTTGTGACACATTGTCTCTTCAACATGTAGCAAAGTGTACTTTGCAGCGATCGAAGAGATTCAGTTAAATCTAGCCTGTACTTGTGTTCTGGTTCGTTATTTATAGCAAGTGTGGGAGTGTGTTGGCCTCTTCTGACAGCATATCATGGCCATCTTAAATTCTGAAAGCATTTTTTGGTTGCCACAGTAAATGTTCAAGAAGTTTAATCTTAAATTTGAGAGTGCTTTAGAGATCAGTCTGTTCATGACACATTAGCAAAATTAGACCAGGAAATGTGTGCGGAATGAAATCTCATGCTTTATAGTGAGAGAGGTTGTTGGGAGTATGCTGCCTGCTGTGTGTGCTGCTAAGGTATGGCCTCAATGGTCCATGGTGATGCCATGCAGGTGTGTTTGCTCGTGGCATTTCAAGGAAAACATGTTTACTGAAACAGTCTAAGTGATTTAGGAAACCAAATCTCAAGCTGTTGTGGAGAGCACTTTGCATGTTATGAACTGGAGTTTTGACAGCGTAGTCAGAGGCAAAAGAGTTAATTTTTCTTCAATAAGAAGACATGGGAATAATTTTTTTCTCACTAATTAAATATGAATCTGACTAACTGTATGCAAGTGTAATTTTCTTATCTTATTAGCCATGTTCATTTCTGAAGTGAATAACTGCCAGCACTGGTACAGTATATGGGCAGAATAATAGTCGTACTGATTTTTACTTTAATCTTTGAATACAATTAGCATAATTTAAACCATTATAAGCTGCAGCAGATAGAAATTACATTATAGAGACTGTAGGTGGAGAAGTGGGTGGTCACATGCAGAGGGAAAACTGGAAGAGCACTTAAAATACAACCGAATAATAAGCATTCAGGGGAATGTAAAGCTACGTGGAATTGAAAGGCATATTATTGCTAGTGATGGGGGGAGAAAAGTGGATAATCAAGAAGAAGATTCAAGGACTTCTATTGGTGCAGGGCCTGATCTCAACAAATGCTGTACAGCCCATCGTGTGTGCACTGTGTTCACTCCAGTCTGGTTCATGTGAATGGGGCTTTCGGGCAGGTGCCCTGTACCCTGCAGGCAAGGCAGGAGCTGTTGGTGTGGCAACAACTGGCCAGCCATGGAGTAACCACAGCAACTGATTAAGCAAAGAAGTAGAGAACGTGGAGGTGACATTTACACATAGGCAGAAGGAATGATGGCCTTTACTCATGAGCATTTTTCATTATTTGTCTTTGGGAAATAACTCTTGAGTTTCCTTTCTAAGGCATTATGTGAGTGGTTTTGGTACAAGTAGCAGAGAGCAGCACCACCTCCCTTTCCCTTGTTAGCAGGTCATAGGTGCAATAGTTTATACAACTATTTTATGGGGCATAAATCCCAAATTCCATTCTCTGTCAGAGGAAGAAAACTGCCCAATGGAGATGTACAGATCACATCTTGTCTGACCAGGTGAAGAGGTGAAGAAGCTAAGATATGATGGGGGAAGGAAAGAGGTGGGTCAGATGAGGAACCAGAGGGAGGGACCTGGGACTATGGGTGTGAAGTGTGTGTTTGAGTGGATTGTGTGTGGGAGGGGGAATAGAAGAAGGAAAAAGAAGAGAGAAAGGATGGGCTGAATGAGGAGACTGGTTCTGGAAATCCTGAACAGTAGGCTAGGACTGACTGAATAAGCAAAGGCAATGAGTGTGGAAACAAAGTGTCATGAACAATGAGAAGAGATGGGGACGAGTCAGTGCAGAGAAACAAGAGCTCGAGGAGAGTGGGAAGAAGGTGGTCCCCAACACAGCCTGAACCCAAGCCTGGGACACTCACATCATGCTACTCCTGTGCTGTCAGCAAATATTGGTAGAGCCACTGGCAAGCCATTATATATCACCCGCCACTGCAGCAACTCCGTGGAGAAGAAGGGATTATAATTAAAAACTCAGGAGAAGAACACCGTGAACTCTTTTTCCTTTTGAAGACATACCTGGCTTCTTCATTTGCATCTGATACTAGTTTCTGCAGTGTTTTCTGAGCGAGTAACAAAATTAAGCCCAGGAATCTAGCCTGTTTAACCAGTAATAATCCGAAGTCAGCCATAATTAAATTTCTGTGGCCCCTTTTTAATAGTTGCAAGGAATTCTATAGGATTTGGTCCTTATCACAGAGCTGTCTGAAATGTTACCAAAGGCTGAAAAGCTGTGCTGAGCTGGTATAGCTTGTATTAATCATTAGGTTAATCTTATTTATATCCTGACAATTTATCCAGAGCATGTTGTTTGAAATGAACTGGAAATGTTCTTCATAATGTCATGACTGCAAGTATGCTGCAGACAGGCTTTACTGCTGAAGACCACAACATGACTTTGACATATTTTCCACATCAAATTTATTGGTTTCCCATCATAAAGACATTTCTGACGTACAGAACATAGACTTCACTCCTAAGTGGCTGTTCTGTTATTGCAGTGCTCTCTGCTCTTTGCAACTTCTTCCTACAAAAACCACTCCAAACTAAGTTCTCTGCTACATAATAGAAGATGCTTTCACCAAATAGCACTTGCAAAAGCAGCCTTCCAGCTGGGTGAGTGTCACACTGGAAGTCCAGAAACTTGGACAGTAGCTCCAGGCTGCCCAGAGAGCTCCTAAAGAGCTTTCATATAGAGATGAATATGTGTGCATTGTGCGGTGTTTGTAGATAAGCAGTACATATAAAGTAAAGATACATATATACTGTGCAGTTGCAATTTTGTCAAAGATGACTTGATGATATTCAATGAGAATCTTTTCAAGATCTGATATTTGTTTATTCCATTAATATTAGCTGTATTTAATACACCAAGAAAAAGAATTGAAATTGCACTGAAGCACTCTGTTGCAAAAATCTCAGCAAAACCAGTTCAGTAATTAATGAGTAGACATTTTTCCAGTTTTTCCTGTAAGTTTTGTGCTTTATAGACTTTTTAACGAGATTAACTTCTTTAATGCGAGTGCCTGTAAAATGGGTAGTGACATCTGTCTGAAAGAGAGACACACAAATACAGAATGTTTGTATTTCTGAAGCTGAAAATGAAGGCAGCAAGTAAATCATGTTAATGTATGTAGAACACTCTCTAGTTCTGCTATTTGATTTAGGAAAAAAGTTATGAAAGAATATGAAATGATAACGAGGACACCCCTCGCCCAGCCCAAACTCTTAAGAAATAGCAGCAGTTCTGCAGCATTGCATTTGTCTCTCAGTGCCAGGGCTCTATATTTAACAAGATTTCCCCAGCTCCCACACCCAAATGAATTCATTGGAATGCAGAAGGAAAGCAAGAGCTCATCTGACTCATTAGCAGGCTGACACGCAATTACCATCAATTAAAAATGCCTTCTAGAGCCACCGTGTGAATCTGAGTGTGCTGAAGTAAATGAAACCATCAGGATCTCTGTAAGCAGGACTTAAGCTTAGCATTGCACTCAGGACCAATGCAGATTTGATCAATCTGCAAAATAATTTGTTGGTGTGCTGACTAACATGTGAAGAGATCCTGAGAGAAGCAATGCCCAATGAAGTTTTACGTCCTCCACCATCTGTGACTTGCAAGCAATATACCCAAAGAGAAGCTCCTCTGTATTGTGAACATGTTGAAAAAATACATGTTGTAACAAAACATTTTGTTGATGCCAAATGACTTTCTCTCTTTCATTTCACCAGCCACTAAAAAAGGAAAAAAGTGAAGAGGTGACAGTGTGATGACAAATGATTTGCAGACAGATGCCAGTTTCACTATATCCTGATTAAGATGGGTTGTAAACACTTTCATTTCTTATGCTGATATCCTTCTCAGAATTTCTTCTATTTAGACTTAACTTGTTAGACTTACAATAAGCTATTTAAAAGACTCTGAGAAGCTTTTGGGTCAACGCAACAGAATTAAGGTGCCTCTGTCCTAAATGTTCTTTGAAAAATTTTATCTCAACATGAAATTTTCCCTTCATCTAATGTCTTAACATGCACTTTCGAACGTTTAAGTACTGTTGATTAAGTTTAAACCGACTTTTGAAAAACACAATAGATCAAGTTAATATACATGTATACATAATTACACAAGCATTTTAAAAGTACATACAATAAAATAAGCATGTGCTTACGCTGTACTTCTCTGTATGCACTAGTCATAAGAAACAGCCAATCCTAACTTTGCCTGTAAAAAGATTAATATCTAGTTATCTAGGATTATTGTATTGTTTCTTGGAAGAAAAAACCCAAAACTGTAACACTGGGCACTTTAGAACAGAAACTGCCATTGCTGTTGCTATTTATATTCCGGTGGTACCAGGAGGATCCTTATGTTCTGGTCTTTATAAGCTTATAATGATACAGAATTAGTCCCACAGATGGAAAGCACCCAGACCTCCACCAGAGCCTCTAGGAGCTGCCACCGCACAAATCATAAATAGCCCTAGAGGGCAGACATTAATCTCGGTGTGAAGTCTGACAGATCATTTTAGTTCTTGCATGAGTGTATTTTAGGACAAATAACAGAGTCCAAACAAATCCTTTCGGTTTCCTTGGGTTTTTTTATAAATGCGAAGTGGTTCAAAAACTTAGATCTGAGTTTTGCGTGTTGGGTCTGCTTCTCGTTGGAGCATTATGTAGAAATAGTATCTGCATATATATTAATTTTTACAAATATTATAATATTTTAATATATAAAATTATATATATAATATATATAACTATAATTATAATATTTTCTCTCTTGTCTGCAGTAAGCAGTTATTGTGTGGGGGCAAGTGTGGTCAGGATCCTCAAAAATCCCTAATGCTTTCTGCTGATATTTTAGACATACATCTGTACTCAGTGTACTGAGGCCAAACAATTACTAAACATGGTGAATGTCTCAAGGAAAATATTTGAAGTTAGCACCAAATAGAAGCACCTATATTCTTATATGACCAAGGAAGAGGTGCTTACAATTGAAGAACACATCAGGTCTCATGCAACTCAATTTTACCTGTACATCTTAACCTTTTTCAGTATATATGTTTTTGTTCAATTTGTTATCTACAAATAAACAAATACTGATTTTGCTTTTATACAAAAATCCCTCCAGATAACAGGAGCAATTCAACTGAAAACCAGAAGTCAAAAACCTTGTTTCACTTACGAAAATTAAATGCAGACTGAGGTATTTTCCTAGTGTTTCCCTTTTTTATTGTTTCTCAAGGAAAGGGGTGCTATGATAGGAAATGTAAGGGTCAGTAAAGTATAGAGGTGGTTTTATTAACAGTATGGATGCTGTTTTTTGGAAATATATCTAGAAGATTTACTGCCTGGTATCTCCCCTGAACTTGTATGAATCACAGAAGAAGGTGGAGCCGAGGGGTGGGACAGGAGCTATTTATCAAGAACATTTGAGAACAGCTACCAGGCTGAAAAAAACAGAAGACAAAAGATCCATTTCCTTAATCATCTTTGATCATTTACAGGCTTCGTTTGAATGTGTTTATATCTGTGCTTGCAGAACTGGAGAGTGTGCAAACTTGGTACCAGGCAGAAAGGCTCTCTCCTCCCAGATCAATGTGATTGAATTCATATGAGGGAAAAAGTAAGTGTTGGAAGCCAAAAGCAGTGTGACACTGCTGATGTTCCAGTGGAAATTGAAGTCTGTCCTGCTACAGACAGATCATCTGTAAACATGAATGTGTCTTGGGTCACCACGCCAAGAAATGAGATATTTGCAGCTACTACAGAAAAGAACTCTGGAG
>Ga0065711_1043702_pt1 | contig 14565 bp, 9 predicted proteins | sample Hoacrofraction12_FD_59098 | JGI IMG/M metagenome (GOLD analysis project Ga0065711, IMG submission 59098) | Hoatzin crop microbial communities from Cojedes, Venezuela - Epithelial fraction 12 v2 (version 2) | ecosystem: Host-associated > Birds > Digestive system > Esophagus > Crop | place...
TTTTTTTTTTTTTTTTTTAATCAAGAAAACCTAACAGCAACAGGCAGAAGTAGAGCCTAAACAGGATGCTGGAAACTCAGACTGATGAATCTTAGCTGCTTGCGGCAGACGGGTTCATTAGCAATAGGAAGTGAAACAGCCCAAGTTGTGCTATTTTATTTTGGTCTTTGTTCTCTTCAAAAGCCAGGCAGCAGTGGATCTGGGCTCTGTATCCTCCAGTACGAATATTTTCCGTATTTGATGCCCAGCCACATCTCAAACCCTGTAAGGACGGCCCCACAGGGCAGCTCGTCAGGATTTAACTCTCGCTCTGGATAGCTTAAATGCCTCTTGATCTGAACGTCCTTTGAGTTTCTGGGGCACATCCTATGTGGCTCTCAAATCCTGACATCTACTGCTAAGGTCGATGTTTAAAGACAGGTAAATGCCAATTTTTAACTAATACTATAGTGGCAAGAACTCAGTTCTGCTTTCCTAGAACGGAATTTCCAAATTCCACATTTTTCCAAAGACAGAGTCAGTTTAAACAGAAAATGTTCCTCACAAACACCAAACCACCAGCTCTAAACTCTTCTTAAACTCTTCTTTCCCCTTGTGCCCTGTGTTAACCACTTCTACTTTATGCTTTTTGCTGCTATACTAGCTGGCCATTTTTCTGTCTGCAGCACCAAACCTGTGAGCCAGGTTGTCATGTGGAACTTCAGTGACGAATCAACCACAACCCTGGCACCGTTACTGCTACCAGACATCACCCACCTCTGCATCGTCCCCCTGCTCCCTCACCTCAGAGTCACAAGCCATATCCTTCCATCCACACCGTCTTTCACTGCTCCGTACAAGTGTGCAGCCGCTTCTAAAAGGCGCTCTGTGACTTGGCCTTACTCTGTCAGCTTCTATAGACATCATTCCTTGCTAGCTATCCTGCCTTGAAGTGTCTGCTGGTCCTCTTCTCCAACTACAATTTTCATGTTCATGCAGACAACACCAGGCCCAAAAATGCCTGCAAAACTTTGTGACAATCCACTTTTGCTGTCGGCTACAGAGTGCCACTATACAATACAAGTCAACTTTTGTTAGGCAAGATTACAGCTCATTTCTTTATAGCCAATTTTTTTTTTTCCTTATTTGTTCATTTCTGTCAATCGGGATATGGACTGTCTTGGAACAAAGTGTAACATTTGCCTAGGTAGCTTACACTAGGAGTGCCAGGTGCCAATGCAATACAAACAGTAGTTTTTAGCCCTATCGTACTCCCTTCACCAGCTCTGTTCTCTTGACGGTTCATTTACACATCAGATCTCATAGCTGTCTCATACAAGAAGTCACCAGCAGTTAAATCCTTCTATGGCAGCAGCAAGTCAGAACCTGTTTATTCCCAGCATTTGGCACAAGTCCACACACAGAGCAACGTATTTTCTTGCACCATTCTGAATCTGGCTGTGGTACCAAAAGTTGCTTTGACGGCTGAACCTGACAAATGCAGCTGAGACCCCCCAGACGAACAGGCACATTTGGTGATAGCTAGAACTGGTTGGCTGACAGCTGGCAGGCCAAACCATGGGAGTGCTGAGGAAGCTGGCTTGTTTCAGCTGGAGCATTCAAATAAGGTCTCCTCGGCTATTTCTCACCTAGTGTGTCCTGTCTGTCCAGGCACCCACTCAGCATCTGGGCAGCTGTCCTGTTCTGTCTTCACTCTGTGCTCTATGCTCCGCCTGCAAGACTGAGGAACCACCCTTTCTTGGCCACAACCCTACCTGTGCTGCCGTTCTTATTAGGAGACAGCTAATGAAGAGATGCCTTCTGCACTCAAAGGCAGGGCTACGTTAACTGACTAAGACTTGTGGAAGCAAGACGCATAACAGCCGCTGGTGTGTTCCTGTCAGTTTAACTCAACCCAGGTGAAATGCTGCCTACAAATGTGCCATGCCTGCAATCCAGACAGGACTGTTTACAGACAACTGATGTGAGAGCTTCCAGTTTTCCCTGAAAGGATTTCCAAGTATCTACTACAAAATGCCTTTGAATGTATTTATTTATCCAAATATCCTTTAATGTGGATGCTGCTGCATCCATGAACAGCTTTGGAGGTTTTGCTGGAGCTTTCCCAGCAAGCTACATCAGATGGAGCATTAATAGTGGTGTGGTCAACATGCCAGAAGGACGGGATGCCATCCAGGGGGACCTGGACAAGCTTGAGAAGTGGGCCCGTGTGAACCTCATGAAGTTCAACAAGGCCAAGTGCAGGGCCCTGCACCTGGGTTGGGGCAAACACAGTATCAATACAGGCTGGGGGATGAAGGGATTGCGAGCAGCCCTGCCGAGAAGGACTTGGGGGTACTGGTGGATGAAAAGCTGGACATGAGCCAGCATTGTGCGCTGGCAGCCCAGAAGGCCAGCTGTGTCCTGGGCTGCATCCCCAGCAGCACAGGCACAGGGCAAGGGAGGGGATTCTGCCCCTCTGCTCCCCTCTGGTGAGAGCCCACCAGGAGTCCTGCATCCAGCTCTGGAGCCCTCAGCACAGGACAGACCTGGAGCTGTTGGAGCGGGGCCAGAGGTGGCCACAAAAATGATCCAAGGGCTGGAACCCCTCTGCTGTGAGGAAAGGCTGAGAGAGCTGGGGCTGTTCAGCCTGGAGAAAAGAAGGCTCCAGGGAGACCTTATTGCTGCCTTTCAGTACCTGAAGGGGGGTTATGAGAAAGATGGGGACAGGCTTTTTAGCAGGGCCTGCTGCAATAGGACAAGGGGTAATAGTTTTGAACTAAAAGAGGGTAGATTTAGACTACATAGAAGGAAGAAATTTTTTACAATGAGAGAGGTGAAACCCTGGCACAGGTTGCCCAGAGAGGTGGCAGATGCCGCATCCTTGGAAACATTCCAGGCCAGGTTGGACAGGGCTCTGAGCAACCTGATCCAGTTGAAGATGTCCCTGCTCAGTGCAGGGGGTGGGGTTGGGTTGGATGACCTCTAAAGGTCCCTTCCAACCCCAACTATTCTGTGATTCTATGGTAGTGAACCAAGTTGTCAGAAAGACATAAATTGAAGAATATTTTTTTTTCCTGATTAACTTTGAACTATTTCTATACATGTAACAAGAAGAACCTTATTAACCCACTGAATACCAAGCAACAACAAAGTCTATGAAAGAATTGAATGTGGAAATAATACTTATTGTTGACTAGATCTACTAGTACTGATTTTAGGAAGAATGAAATGAGCTGCTTTTGCTATCTTATCTCTCTCATGCATCACCCCGACTAAGAACATAAAGTAGGCAAAAGAGAATACATGCTTGTGTGTATTTGCAAGAATATATGGGAATGGTCTGCATTCTGAGGTGTACATACTTTAAACCTATTGTGATGGAAGCAAATTCATAAACCACGAGATTCTGAAATAATTGAAATACAGATTTATGAAAGACTTAGTAATTTTAGTGTCTGACGAGATCAGATAAAAGAAATTCAACGTAATTCTGGTAGGCAGACAGCTTAATAAATGCATGCCTGGACCTACCTGAAATATTCCACTTCAAATATTCAAAGAGAGAGATGAGACTCGGAGATACAAAGACAATGATAATGACTACAAAAGAGCTACAGAATGACAGAGATTTAGGTAAGAGGCGGTGGGTTTTTTAAGGTTTGTCACTGTGGTCTCTATTTGAGCCAAGGCTGCACAATAAATCACTTTTGGTTTTGAACCCAGTCTGCAATGATAAAATGTGAAGACAAACTTAGACCCAGACATTAGTATCTGGGTTGAATGTCTGGAAGGGCGGCAGCTTGAGCTACAGTTTAAACCTAACAGTGACTGACCTGACAGGAGAGCAGGCTATTCAAGTAAAGCCACCATGCGTAAAATTCATCATGATTTTCAGTTTCAGATGTATTACAGAATCAATACTCTATCCTGTTCTCATAAAAGACCATATTGCAAAACTCCAGGGATGACTCATCTACTAACGTGTATATTTTTCTTGCATTTCAGTCCTCAGCACTGATAAACATTTGCCCAATTCTTTTTCCTTTGGAATATACTGCCTGTACTAGCTGGAAGGGAGGGAGCCTAAGTGCTCTCCTTCTGGTGGAACTTTGAGAAATTCTGCACCTGCAGTTTGTTGAATCTGCTGCATCTCAGTGTATTGCTTATGGCCACATTCAGTCATGATTAACATTCAGGTAGCAACTGCTAATGACTTACTTAAAATACTGTTATGAAATATTTCATATTTTAGAATAAAATTTAGTAGCAGAATAATCAAGAATAGATTCCCAACAGTTTTTCTTCAGACCTTTGCAGGCAGAACTAACAGTATGAGCCATTACTCAGTTTGTGCGTCTCGTGCCTTTGCATGCATCTTGTCAAACAAATACGTAGCAATGGACTCAACCATCCAGACTAACAATCTTTATGAGTCCAGTACGCTTCAAGAGCAGTCTTGTCTTACCAAAAAACTTCAAGAAAACCAGCTGGACCACCTGTGCTACCATGCTCTTCATTGGAAAATAGCTCCTTGGAAGATTCTCATTCTATGAGTTTCAAGAAATACTACATTTTTCGTTACCGCATCCTTTTTACCTCCTCAGCCTGAATTTCCTTTTAAAATGCTTTCTTTCACATTGCCTGGGTAATAGCACAAAACACAGTGTGGATCCAGCATAAGCATACTTTAGGCTTGTGATAGCAGCAAATAAAATTTACATACTCTATACCGTAAAATCCCCTTCTTTCATTATGATTGACAAATAACCTATATATAACTTCCAACGTCCTGGAATACAGATCATGCTTTTGATTGGGCAGGGAGGCTTGTTCAGACTCTTCTACACCTTTTTAATTAGGAAACAAACTGCAACTTTATAAAAAATTTCTTGAGGTGCTTACCTGAATAACTCATTTCACAGGTAACATTCTCCTTGATTGTATCCCTGTAATTCTGCCTCAAAAGTCATAGTAGAATACAGTTCCAGATTACAGTTCCAGCACATAATCACAGAGCAGTAAAAGATGAACACACTCCAATGCTATTAACTGTTCCCTCCTTCTTCTCTGGAAGAAAAAAAAATAAAATTAAATTAAAAAAACCCTCTTTGCAAGTGAGAACATTTTACATTAACATCAGACAAAGGAGGAAGCTGCACATCGCTGGGGCAGAGCTTCCTCTTCTAGCTGAGATTTATTCAAGCACAGAACAGCTCATGGAGACCAACAGAAGGGAGGCATTATAGTTACTATGCACAGAAGACACTATCTTGCAAACCAATTTAACTGCTTTTGCCTTTACCATATTTTAGCTCGAGCTTACTTTTATTGGTGTACCTGATAACTGGATTTCTTGCATTTTAGGATTCTGGATGCTTCTGCCATAATTATAGCAGAAAAAGGCTGTGAAATCTGCATGGATTTGTGGAGGAAACTATGGAATTAAATGTCTGTTTAACCTACGTTTTGACCTTTCTACCACAGTGAAACATTCATCCCCAGAAGAACCATTACTTGACCACTGCAGTCTCCACTTTTATACACCAGAGCCCTCTTCATTAAGAAGACAGCATAACAGATAAGGAGCCATTTATGATGAGTAATGACAGACAAGCATTGACAGAACAAAAATGGAGGCCTTTCCCTACGAGGCCTTTTTCTTCCTAGCCTCACTACATCCACACTGAAAGAGAAGACTATTCTGCAAGTGAACACAGTATTTTAATCCCTACAGAGAATGTTAAGGGTAGGGTTAACTAAAAACTTGAGTAAACGTAGATTCAAATTAAGAATAATCTAATTTAGTATTGACAATGTCTTTACTTCCCAGAAGAGCATACTGCACAAACAAAAGTTATTGTCACCCTCCATGCTTTCAGTAAAGCAAAGTGCAAGCTGTATTCACCCTTTTGATAAGGGTAAGTACATGAAGACACTGTAGCCATGCATAAATGTTAGCACTGGGAAACAAATTCTGCCAGCAACAGAAGGAAACTTCCATCATTTTGAAGCTTTTAGTTATACTACCCACCAGATGCTGAAGTTGGTGACAGTTATTACGCAAATATTTAGAAGTACTTAAAGCTGTGATGAAATTTAGATACAAAATAGGGATTAAGATATATCTATTCTATCACTGATAGGTAGTCACCTTAGGCAGAGGGTAGCTTCCGCTCCAACAACACAAATGCGGGAGGTGGCCAGAGTCACTCTTTTCCTCGGCATCTTCTGCTATATTTTAATCAGCTTGTGATATAGAAGTCCGTAAAAACCTTGGCCAGACAAACACCTGCTTTTAATGAAACAACCCAAAAAAAATCTGTGAAATCGGACCAAAAAAATGTTAAGAGTGGGAAGGACAGTCCCACCAGTTTTATTGGTAATTGGGAGATAAAGAGCTGGGAGGAATTCCTTGCTCTGCTACTAATTTCCTTTGCTAGAGCAAAGAGACCTCAAGTCCCTAGCTCTAAAGCAAATGGTACCATCGATCCTTGAAAGGGAGAAAGAAAACAATAAACATTAAAACTTTGAAATACAGTTCTACTTAACATTTGATTTTTGTTAATTAATGAACCAGATGTTTTCAGGCTTCAGCACTTGGTTCTTCAGGCTCTGTTTTGCATATAATATTCTTTACAAAATTTGCAACCACAGTAATAAAACCACAACATGAATCATTTATATTTGTTGATTACTTAGCAATACTAAACTAAAAAGTAGACATATTCATATCTCATACTTCTATCTATTAATTCTACTTGTAGTCTCCTTCCATCCACCCTCCATTCTACCAGTAATTTCACCTGGCCTGAAGAAGCACTCAAAAAGTCTTCCATATCAAATTAAAAGGTATATGAACAAAATCTGGCCTTTCTTTCTTGCCTGGAATCATGCTGGCATTAGCACACTTTACACACTTTCGATACAGCATAATATTACTACAGAGTCTCAGGCTGCTAATGAAAGAATTTTATTCTCGTAGTTTTAGTAGCTACTTTTGCTTAAGACAAGCTCAGCACCAGTGAAAGAACTATTATCTCTTTGTTCTTATGAGCCAGCAACCAGCAAAGTCTCTACGCGATACTTCAAAGTAGCTTTTGAGATGCTTTTCATTAATAGTTGATATGTAGTTTTCAATCATGTTCCCATGTTATGTTACACTGTTGCCTTAAGCTAAAAATAACACACAGCAGAAAGTAATACATAATGCTACAACTCTTATCAATAAGAGCATTAATATCAACTGCAGCTGGTATATTTACTTGAAAAAAGGTGTTACAATAATTTATTATTGTAAATCCCCAAGTTAAGTGATGCCAAGAACAACCTTTGTTTCAAAGTCTAGAGCAGTTGCAGGAGTTTAACTAGCTTTCTCAAAGGCACGGAAGAACTCAAGTCACTTGATTTTCTAAACTGTAAAAAAACCAAAATATTTTCTTTACCTCACAACAAGACTTACATAAATCGGATGTTTTCTAACTTAGTTCATTAAGATGCTTCCTTAAGAAAGAATTAAGAAGTGCAGAATAAGGATGGTATAAATCAGCAAAGTGGTTAATCTGTTCAAAAAAGCCAAATGTAACTGAAGCCACCTGTATTTTCACTGCCTCCCTTCCCGCTCTCCCCCTTCTCTCCTCCTCTGAGGAGCTCCTAGCGTAGTCCTAGCAGAAGACCAAACCAGTCACACACAGCAAGACATTCGGATCTGAAAAATCCTGCACTGCAGCAGGATCGCAGCAAGAATTTACCAGACGCCACAGGTCAGAGGCATTCATCCCTTTCGTCCACTCACCTGTTTCCAGCAACAAGCCTCGTTGGTATTCCTCATCTGCTTCAAAGCCGTTTTCCCTTGGGCTTCTGTAGAAATTAAATTCAATGATAGAGTACTTGTGTATACTATAAGAATTATGGTAGTATAATTTTCCAGTAGAGGCAAATATCATATTATATGATAACACTACAGCCCACAGATGTCTGTAGTTACACTGTCTTAACCTATTTTGCTTCCCATATGGGACTAATCCTTGTATATTGTATAACTGCATTCACATTAAGGGATTTGCCACTTGAACCACGTCAGTATAGGTCGTGTTGCTGATGCTCGTCTACAGCCCTTGTGCAGATTACAGTTTTATCTGTTGCTCCGCTCATCTCTATGGCAATTTGCTATGAAACACCTACCTGTCATGCACACTTATTTTCTTCCCTTTTGTGGACTGTACTAATTTTGTACTAGCAATGGCGCTAGAACATGTCACATACAAATATAAGTATATCTCAGAGAACTGCAAGTTTACTATTCTAGATGATTCCAGGAAAAAATGAATGAACTTTGTTGCCGAGTACTTCACACACCTCCTTACCAACAATTATCAGCCACAATTGGAGGTAAGTTATATCAACTATGAAACATTTTGCCAAATGTGAGCGAAAGCAAAGAATTTACCAGTTTAAAAGGCAACAAAAATTTTAAAGTGTCATTCTTTATTTTAAACCAAATATGTCTGTCCTTTTAACATTCCTATTTAAAGTAAAATGTGAAATAAGGGCAGCCTACACTACAGTGAAATTTAGAATCACGAAGTGCAAAATACACAAGCAGTCCACACTTGCTGCAGAAATTTCAGAGAAAGTCAAAACACCAAACTGGTGGGTGTTACTGAGTAAGTGGCTATAAATAGCATGTTGAGTGCTGAACCAGCTTTTTACAACGCTAGCTTCATCTGCAGGTGCAGAAAGAAAGTGAATTCTTCATTTCAGTTTATTCAACAAGTTAATTTTGATGACTGGTTCATTCAGATATGAGAACTAAACAGGGATTTGAAAAAGGAAGCCAGCTCATTTTTCCCTTTTCCAAACTATGAGCAAAATCAAGATGCAGAATGATTAACTCTAACTTGTGGGATGATAAGATCTGGTAGTATTAATATCTTGGAAGTTGGGGGAGCTAAAAACAAATTTTCGTCTCTCAGTAATGATTCCTTTTTGCATTTTAACTGAATCCCATCTAAATGTAACTTAACAGAAATAATCAGTTAAAAGCTCACATTATCTAATAAACAAAAGATCTCGAATGTTACTTAACAAATAAAAAAAAAAATCAAAAGTTTGAATAGATATATGTTGACATACCTTAATGATTAATCCTGTCCTTCTGACTGACAAAAAGTAATGTCCTGCCTAGCACAAGGAATCTGCTTTTATTTAAGAAAAGCATTAAGAATTATAAATGTAAAATAAGATTAAAGTAAATCATGTAAATTGAGATTTCCTGCTTGCCATTTTAAATCATGAATCAATTATTTAAATCTCTGGTTTAAGCCAACAATAGAAAAAGGAAGTAATGAAAACAGTATTTTAACTTGTGGCATCAAATTTATATATAAATAACCATTCTCAAACATATGTCCTTGTTTTCTTCAAGTAAGAAGACCGATGTTTATTTTCTTCCAGTAACGTGCCAGCATTTCAGAACAGGCAAATCAATTACTACCTGCCTCATATTTCACATCCTTGTATTTGTTCCAAGGATTGAAAACTGACACAGCAGTGGATCTCATGACTGCTTTCCATCAGGTGTATTAAACCAATTGTCAATTAGGTCAGGCATTGCAGGTTGCAAAGCAAAAATTTCTCACACTCGGTTCTTCAGAAATATGGGCTAGAAAACTGCAATTTTCATTTTAGTTTAACCCTCCCCATGACTATTATGGCATTCAAGCCAGTCTTTCATCATTACTTTAATTTCTGCTGCTTTCGTTTGCTGTCAACTGTTTCTCACTAATAATGAGGGAAGAAATCCAATTCTGAAGAAATTATGTCCACGTTCTGTAAAGTGAACACCTCTTAGGTGGGCATTTTACCCTGATCCTAGCATTAATGACAAGGCAAAGTCTCAGTTTCCCAGCTGACAATGTTATCTGTTTAAGTAATAGTTTAAGCTTATACAAATAAAGTTTAGAACAAGGTCGTTCTGGTTTACTCAAGTCTTAAACAGCGCCTTCCTGCCAAAAGTCTGAGTCAACACCACCATAAGAATCCGTAAGGATTTCCTGCAATTCCAGAGACTGTTTTACCATGACCATTCCCGTCAAGGTTGATTCATACCAGAAATCTTACCCACAAGTCACCTCAAAACACTTTGTTTAGGTGTCACCCTTCTCTGAACAACTTAGGCTCCATCTATATACCTTCTCCCTGGCTCAAGCAATCATTTTCCACGCTTCATGCCACAACCGAAACCTTTATCTGTGGTCAGTGACCTTATTAAGGAATGACAGCCAGACACATGGTGAAGTTTGAACATGACAGCCATTGTGGTTTCATGTATCAGGGAACAGCAGTCAGGACCAGCTCCTATTTCTGGCTTCAGTACAGGCTTGCTCTGGCATCTTGGGCAGGCCATTTTAGCACCACAGACTGCCACACACATCCATCCTAACTATTTGGACTCTTAGGGAAGAACGGAGATTCTTACCTCTACAGGAGATCATCAAGGACTAGTGTTAACCCAGCGGGACTCTGATCTTAGTTGGAGAACCTAAACATTGCTACAATACAAGCAAATCTAAACATTTTCATCACACTCTGCACCAAGGTATGTTCTGAAGAGATGTGTTGTAGCAGCTGCAGCAATTCCCCTACCAGGTTTCTCTCTGTTTGCCATGCTACTGATTCACTAGTCCATTTTTTCTAGGAAACCCTCCTTCTTCACCCCCCCTCCACCTCCCAGTGAAACATGAGCCCAACAACTTTTGAGTAACAGTTAAACTTTTGAACCTGTTATGTAGGAGTAGCCTTGAACTTATGCAAAATACTTCTGGCCAGACTGATGTGTTCAGCCCAGGTTTAGTCCCCTACTTTATTTACAGGTCATACCCAATCGAAAACAAAACAGCTTTTAGTCCTTGTTGTGCTCTTATTCAAGCCAGCAGGCAGCTATGAATCGAAGACAAAATAAAGTGAATTGCTGTCTCCTTTTTCCCAAATTCTCTCTTAACAAGGAATCTTCAGAGCATTTGCCTTTATGATACACTTCCATGGTACTGGCCAAATGTTACTTTCGTATACAATATATGAAAAAGTAATTGGGATTTTACTACTCACAGGCAAACTCAGTCAAGGCTCTTTCAGAGACTCCTTAGAGGCAAACTACTTGTGTATCAGCGAATAAACAGAAAAATCAAGTATAAGGGGGTAGACTGGTGCACCACAGCTCAGCAAAAGGATACTTTTTCCTGGTGACAATTTGGATCCAGAATGTAAGCCCTTAAAAATACTTGGCCTTTACTGCTAAGAAAACAACCTGTTTGCTAGATACAAACTGCAAGAAACTCCAGCCTGCAAACATTATAACGGACATATAAATGGTGTCTATTTGCCTAACAGCAACTTTTTTTTTTTAAGCCTAAAAACTGATTCCTCACATTGCTGCCACTTAAAATGTCTCCTTACTGACTCCAGCATGTAAAATTAGATGAACACTGCAGAACATGTTACAGGGAGCTATGCCTATCTTACCATCAGCTTTTTGTTTTTGCCAAGAAGCTGAAGTAGGAGAGCAGATGTTGCTAACAGTGTGAATCCAGCTGGAAGACTCTCTACTGAACAGAAACTATCTACTAGTGTAATCTGTGATTTGTGTCGTGAACGAGGAACTGGGGGAGAAAGTCAAACGAAAGACATCATATTGAAGCAAAGTAAGATGCTGAATGTGAAACCTTGATCCTTTTTAAGGTGGCAGAAAGACTTCCAGGATTTCCTATTCTAACCACAAGACGAATGATTAAGATAATACACCCTTGTCAAGGGAGAAGATTAATGTAGCAAGGACCACAGCAAACAGCTGTAAGATCTGAACAGTCATTATATAAGAAATGATCTCAGGAAAGAGAAAATAATCTAAATTCTTATTGCCCTTCCTTTTAATGCAGAGATGGGAGAGATGGTTGCAGAGAGACACAGCTGCATGCCAGAGACAGTAAAGCAAATTTAAGAAAACAGTCGCTCCTATCTTGAGATCTTTTCCTAATATGTACTGCATGTTGCCTCAGCAGGTGTTTGTACATAGGGAGTACCGAAAGTAGATATTAACAGAAGATCACTTAATCTAGCCAAGGAAAGGCTTTTATCTCTTCTCAGATAGCCTGTTGTGTTTAGGGACAGGCAACATGAACTGTGACCCAACACAGTTCCCATTCTGCTGTAGCATGATGGCTTCATTCTCATGATGGGATTCCACAGAGTCTTCATTGCTGTACGAAAACACAAAACTAGTTTATGTCTTGTCACATACCTGCCCTCACCAGCAGCAGCCACATTCTACATTTTGCAGCTGCACACAAACTGATTTGACAGAGCAAGGTTAGAGTACTTTAAGTCACCAATGCTTCCTATAATGAAACACATATTACTTTTATAAACTAGGGTTGAATCTACTGCCAGAATAAAGGAATCCAGGTCATCTGTGCCAGCTTAAACCATACCCTTTCTCTCCCAACCGACAGCCTCCTATGATCCTTACAAGGAAAATCATACACAAGCCATAGGACACTGTAGGAAACTTCCCTTCTTAAGATGACTGCAAGTGAGTGACCTAATGGTGAACAATTCAGGATGATTTTGATTACTAGAATGTAATAGAAATAGAGTTGTTTCATGAAACCTTTCAGTCTTCAACGCTGTAGTTAGGTCCTCTATTAATAGAACTGTCAGAAACATGTACTCATGCCTGAACTAACATCAGGTACAGAAAGCTGAGTGAGTGAATTCAGTGCTGCCTTAACTGACATTGTGAGAAAAGCCTATCTTTTATTCCTGAAAGAGAAATACCATCCACAATAGCGTCACTTCCCATCAGCTCGCCTGAATTCCAATCTGGGTGGCTGTCTCTTAGCATAATAAGTTTACAAAATGCACTTGCACATGATAGCCTTCTCTGTTTAAACGGATAGATTATTTTTTAAGATGGAATGAATCTGACTGAAGCAATACAAAATAGATTTAGGAGAATCAACATACAAAGGAGAAAGACTTTCGCAAAGACTTTCTTTGGCTAAGAACACCATTTATGAGATGAATTTCAGTAACAGTAGCATACACTGTGGGATGTCTTGTATCATCCTGGTTTAATCATTGAGGAGGACACAGATCTAATCAGAACTGCAAGAATATCTGGGAATAGTATTCTGATTAATTGTATTAGCAGAGTAATGAAACTCTCCGACTATGCTAGGCCTTCCAAATTGCAGCATGGGAAATGACTTTCACATTGCAAACTAAAGCCATCTCTCTTATAGGTTAGTTCTCTTTCTTTCATTGCAAGCCAAGTTTGGTGTTCACAAACAAAATAAACCCTTTGCAGTAGAAAAAATAAAGGGAGCTGTTTTTCTAAAGGATTTGAACATCTTGACAAACCAACACAGGATAAATCCCTTTGCAGTAACTTCTGCAAGAGAGCAGTGAGTTTCCTACTTTCTGCCACTAGTAATAATGGTTCATCCAATTAGCCAGAAAATTCATTTCCTTGAGAATTAAAGTGTAAACTCAAAGACTCCAATAGGGCACTCAGAGCCTATGGCAGCGGAGCAGAGCAGCCCATTCCTTTTATTTTAGAGTCTTACACACCTGATTATCACAGTATATTTTTCAATTAGCACATGAATATCCAGCCAATTGGTATTTTTGTCAGTCCCTAGCCAATTACTTAATTCTTTGCAACAAACTATCTTCATTCTTAGCTCTTCCTCTCAACAGTGCCTGTCCTCAGACTTGCAGACATCTTCCAAAAGCTCCTTTTCCAAAGGCTTTTGCTGGAGATCCAAAATCAAGCCTACGCCCTTCAGGGACAAACTAATGCAGGAGAGTCCCTTTACCTCAGCAGCACAGCAAGGAGTTTGGCTCTGGCCTGTTACACCTCTTTCTCTTTCCTGGGCACATCTTCAGCCCAGCAGCGCGCTCCCCCTCACGCAAGCATCGCCATCACACCCACAGACAAAAATCTCCTACAGTTTGCAGCAATCCTGCGTGAGCAACTTTCATCCAGCAGCTGCTAACTCTTATTAGCCTGCCCTTTTTAGCTCCTCCTCAAAAACTCAGGTATTTTACTAGGTTTTGGAGATATGAGGGACAAAATGCCCAGATGGCTTCTGTTACTTACTGCCCTGTATCTAACAGCCTTGTGCAGTGTGGTAGCTGAGGGAAGACGCGTCTCGAACAGGGAGCGGCCAGCTGTCCCTCAGAAGCCCCTCTGCCCTCAGGGAGGCAGCCAGCAACACAGTGACCGTCCTGAGGAGGGACGGCGCGATACGCCCCTCTGAGAAGAATCCTCCTCAACAACAGCTCTCTGCGTGCCCCTCTGCAGGTGAGGGCTTTAAAAGAGAGGGGAAGCGACCTTCTCAGCATGGCGGCCGAACGGCGGCTCGCCCCGCCTCCCTGCCCTACATCCCCTCCCAAGATGGCGGCGCGGAAGGGCCGGCGGCCGGGCCGGAGTGCGCCTGCGCGCCGCGGCCCGGAGTGCAGCGAAATTCCTGGCGGGCGGGGGGAGGAGGAGGTGGCGGCGGTGAGGAGGAGGAGGAGGAGGAG
>Ga0065711_1043703_pt1 | contig 14565 bp, 15 predicted proteins | sample Hoacrofraction12_FD_59098 | JGI IMG/M metagenome (GOLD analysis project Ga0065711, IMG submission 59098) | Hoatzin crop microbial communities from Cojedes, Venezuela - Epithelial fraction 12 v2 (version 2) | ecosystem: Host-associated > Birds > Digestive system > Esophagus > Crop | place...
AAAAAAAAAAAAAAAAAAAAAAAAGAAAAAACACCACCAACCAACACCCAAAACTGACAAAAGATTAAAAAAAACCCACTTATAAAACTGAATCTAAACAAAGGAAAAGGGTGGAAGAGAATGACACATTTTATGGTGTCAATACAAACTTGTTGTTCCTGTCAGCACTGAACATCTATTTAAAGAAATTTCACAACTTCATGCTGAGTGACATTGCAACAAGCCACGCCAACCCAAACGAAACACAGCTTTACAGCCTCATACTTCAAAATTTAAAAAAAATTAAACTTCAGTACAAGAGTAATAAACATTAAAATTTTTATGTACAAAAAGACTAATCAGCAAGATCTCTCGTTAGGTATATTCTACAATACAAACAGAATGAACAGTATTGAAAAAAAAGAGAAAGTAACCAGCACAAATCCTTTAACATGGTTGCAGCACTATCATTGAAGCTATATACATAAAATCTGCCTTCCAAAATGCCTGTCTCACAAGACATAGAGGGATGTTCTAAAACATAATTGACAAAGTATCAGATCACTGAAAAGATATTAGCAAAAAAGACACTTTTTTGCAGAATTACACTCACTATATAGCCTAAATCCATGGGTACACTTTGTAAAATTCGGATACTAATGAATTAACTCCAATACCATACAAAACACAAGATTATTCCAAAATCAGTCATAGTCACAGGTCTGACCTAGTGGACCCAAAGTTCCCACCTGAAAATACAACTCAAAAGTCAAATACCTTGTACCGAACAACCATTGACCAGGAAAGTTCTACATCCTGCGGACAAGTTGCACAGCAAAAGTATTACGGGGTTTCAAAAACAACAACAATCTATTCACACCAATAGCCTGCTCTCCTTTTATTCCTACTCCCTAACCTAATGCCAGTGATTTAAAGAAGACCGCTTCTGGCCCTCACGATGCAGAAGAAAATCAGTTTCCAAACGATCGTTGCCAATTTGCTACTGTTCAGAAGGAATATGGACACATCTCTCTGCCCTTAAGGGCTCTACGGTTGTCACTTTCATTCAGACTTCTCACCAGTTTGCAGCCATTGTGGGTGCACTAAGCTCTGCAGCACAGATACTCGTTGAAAGTTTATGTGACCGAAGCCAGGTAGAACAGAGGAGATGAAACGGATGGCACAGGTCAGCTGGAAGGGACCTGCAACGACCGCCCAGTCCCACTGCCTGACCACTTCAGGGCTGACCAACATTTAAATCATGGCATTAAGAGCACTGTCCAAACACCTCTCAAGCACTGGCAGGCTTGGGGCATCGACCACCTCTCCAGGAAGCCTGTGCTAGGGTTTGGCCACCCTCTGGGTAAAGAAATGTTTCCTCAGGTCAGGTCTGACCCTCCCCTGACGGACGCAGCATTGAGCCGTTCCCACCCGGCACTGGGCACCAGGGAGCGGAGCTCAGAACCTCCCTCTCCACGTCCCCTCCTCAGGAGGCTGCAGAGAGCAGGGAGGTCACCCCGCGGCCTCCTGCTCTCCAAACCAGACCGACCCAGAGCCCTCAGCTGCTCTTCAGAGGACATGCCTGCCAGCCCCTGCCCCAGCTTTGGGGCCCTCCTAGGGACACGTTCGAGGGCCTGAACGTCCTTTTTGACCGGTGGGGCCCAGAAGTGCCCACGATACTCGCGGTGAGGCTGCACCAGCGCGGCATACAGCGGGACAATCTCCTCTCTTGAGATGCTGGTTGTGCCGTGTTCGATGCACCCCGGGATGGGGTTTGCCCTCTCTGCTGCAAGGGCACGCTGCTGACTGCTGCTGAGCCTCCTGTCAGCCAGCACCCCCAGAATCCTTTCTGCAGGGCTGCTCTCCAGCCACTCCTCTCCCAATTTAGACTTGTGCCTGGCATAATTCCATCCTAGGTGCAGAATCCGGCATTTTCACTTGCTAAATTTCACCCCATTTATCATAGCCTAGCCTCCAATCTATCTAGATCCCTCTGCAAGGCCTCTTGTCCCTCAAGAGTCAACAGTACATCCCAGTTCGGTATCACCAGCAAACTTTCTAACTGTACATTTAACTCCTGCCTCCAGATGATTGATAAGAATATTGAACAGAACTGGCCCTCAAACTGAGCCCTGAGGAACAGCACTAGTGACCAGTGGCCAGCCAGATGTAGCCCTGTTCACTGCAACCCTTTGAGCTCCGTCCTTCAGCCAGTGCTTCACCCAGCGCAGCATGAACCCGCTCGTCCCACAGCTGGACAACTTGTCCAGAAGGATGCAGTGAGGGACAGTATCAAAAGACTTACTAAAATCCAGAGGAACTACATCTTCCGCCTTCCTTTCATCCAGGAGGTGGGTGACCCTATCAGAGAAGGATATCAAATCAGTTAAACAGGACTTTCCCTTTGTGAATCCATGCTGACTGTGCCTGATGATTGCACTGCTCTTCAAACATCTTTCAGTAGCACCCAGTGTGATCATCTTCATGATTTTTTCAGGTCTTGACGGTAAACTAACAGGTCTGTAGTTTCCTGGGTCTTCCTTCACGCCCTTCTTGTAAACTGGAATAATGCTGGCTAGCTTCCAGACAGGCAGGACCTCCCCAGACTCCCATGATGGTCAAGGGGAGTCCTGCTGTAACATCCGCTGGCTCCTTCAGCACTCTGGGATGAATGCCATCAGGCCCCACGGACTTGCAAACATTCAGCTGATACAGCTGGTCCCTTACACTTTCAGTGTCCACAAATGTCAAGCCACTGCTCCTGCAGTCGTAGTCCTCCGGCTCAGGGGACTGGGCAGCCCAAGGTCTATCAGTGTTATTAAAGACTGAGGCAGAAAATCGCATCGAATGCCTCCGCTTCTTCTTCATCCCTATTTGTCAGACAATCATCTTCAACAAGCATCGGTCCAAGAGACACCTGGAATTGCAATAGCATTTTTTTTCCCCTCCCTGTCAGCAGTTAGTAATTGTTCTTCAGCCTGTGAGGGGCAGAGCGCAGGTATTCTCAGTCCGACAGATGACATCAGGTAGCTAAACATTCATATGGAAGAGGGAGGCCTACAAAGACCTCCTCAGAAAAAGTGTTACACTTGAGAAATTCTACCTCTGGATTTAATCAGTCTTAGGTCAGTAAATTTATTCTCAGACACTACAAACCAGAGTACAAATGGCAAGTTCTAGGGCTCAAAGCAGAGAATACGAATAGAGCAAAGAGTGAAGTCTCCCTGCAACGGGGTACAGAAAAGAACAATGAATGCAAATAAAAGTCTCATAAAACTAAGAAATGTTACGTGCTTGCAAAATTTGGTTTCATAAGGTCTCAATACAAAGTAGATGATAATCTATATGACGGCAGAGTACCCACTAAGTGAAATGCATTTTAAGGATCTGAATTACTAAAAGCAAGGTAACAAAGGTCTATTCCACACTCTCTGCAAGACTCCAGCACATTTTACTGGCCTCAAAACCTTCTCGCTCCTTCCTCATTTACAGAATCTGTTTTCAAATGAAATACGAGAAGCAAGCAGACTAGCCTGTTTTAAGATAAAATTTAACTCCAGCTTCCCTCTAGTGTTACTTGAGAGCAACTAAAGAATAAGCAATACTCTGAGACAACTGTTTCACATGAAAATAAAAATCCATTCTCGTTTTCTGCTTCTGCCTTCCCATTCATGTCAGCCTTTGACTCACGTGACCTACTCCGTCCACAGTACGGTGGAATGGGTGAAAGTATCATTTATCGTGAGCTCTCCTATTAGGCTTCATGAAATTCATCAATGCTAATTTTAACAGCCAAATAAAGACTGCAATATATTATACTGTTGGGTGCACATGTGCACTTCGGCCCAAATTTATTCACAAGGCTGATTTTCGGCAAGTACCAACCCTTTAACACGTGCACCGAGTATCCTGAACTGAGTGGGTTACAATATCGTGTGCAAGGTATAATAATTTAGCTGCCGCTTATCCAAAATAGCAAGCTCTGCAGCTCAGTCTCTTTACACTGTACTGAAAGTTCATCACATATGCTAATTAAGGACAGCACTCTTAACGGCCACTGACAAAAATGTTCACTTCACTAACTAGAGAAGACCCAGAGTTAGTAACTACAAAAGGGCTTAAAAGAAAACCTACCAAGCCACACAAAGCTTTACAGTAGATCCATTTCCAAAAATACCGGCCCTACTTGACAAATGAGTGATTTACAAAATACTACACAGCTGAATGTCAGCAGTTTTGAAACCATGGTCTAATACTGAGACTATGCAGTGTCAGATCTCCCAGTGGTTCAAATTACACTCAGGCCAAGCCCAGGCAACTGACTGCCTATTTGCAAACTTAATTAAGTTACCAGCCTATAGCTTCACACTCACACGATACAGTTTATACCAGTTTCATTCCTTAAGATTCCAGGACGCAGAGGATACTTAACCCAGCAAAAAGCCAAAGAGACATAGGCAGACATTATCTTTTTTGGCACAGAGTCTGCCAATACAAAGTTAACTTGTCAGAGTCTTTCTACCCAAATTTGAACTGGCAGAGAGTTCCTTACGCTTTGACACACGCATGAAGTCATCACAGCGTTTTTCTGGCCACTGTCACTTCCAGGGACATGACAGGGGTGCAGAGTATCTAATGTGCGTTGTTATGACTTAAAAACAGTAGTTTCTAGAATCCAACGCTAATCATGATGTTGTGAAAGTACATATAAAAGAAAAATAGCCAATTACATTATGAATAAATAAAAAAAAATATTCCTTGCTTTCAACTTTATACTATATTCTCAACTTTTCCACCGTTAAAAAAAGTGAACATAAGGTTAAGGTAAGCAGAGAGGCCCTCTCGACGATGGAAACAGCAGGGACTTAGAGGAACTGAACGAACAAACACCGAGATGAGAGAAAAAGGATCCCTAGCGATCCTTTTCCTAGAACCCGGCTCCCTAGGGTCTCCGGGATCTCTGACTAGGACCCCCAGTGCCGGCCGGTCACCCCACGCCCTGCCGAGCGTCGCTCCTTGAACCCTGAGAAAGAAACCCGCTGCGGTTTGGCCCCGTTTGATGTTAAAACAAGAAACGGCGTTCACACCCCTCCAAAACCACGCTCCGCGGGGCGAGCAAGGGGGCTCTCGGCAGCCCCCGGGGAGGTTCACCGCCCGGGCGGCGGCTCGGTAACGACGCGCTCGGCTCTCCCAGCCACAGCCCGGCCGCTGCCCGGCCCAGCCCCCAGCCGCGGCCTGCGCCGCCCGCCCGGCCCCGACCCTCCCGGGGGAGGGAGCGGAGCGGTTCGACCCGCTGCCAGCGGGACGCCGAGGCCTTCCCGGGCGAAGCACGGCCCTCCTCGCCGCCCCTCCGGGCGAGAGGCCGCCGGCGCCCGTCCGGGTGGTGCCAGGCGCCCAGGGCTCCGTCCCGGCCCCTCGCAGCGGTACCTGAGGCGGGAGGGGGGCGGCGCATCCCCCCGCCCCGCGCGGCAGCGCCTGCTCCTGGCTGATCTTCTGCTTCAGCTTCTTGAACATGGCGGGCGGCGGGAGGGGCCGTCTCCCCGCACGGTCGGGCGGCGCTGCGACCGAGCTCCGCCGACCCGACCCGGCCCGGCCCGGCCGAGCCGCCGCCGCCTCCTCCTCCCCCTCCTCCTCCTCCGCTCCTTCCCGGGTCTCCCCCACCCCGGGCGCGGAGCAGGTGAACGCCGCGGCTCCTGCGCCTGCGCAGCCCACGTGGAGCCGAGGGCGCGGGCCGGTACGGGGCGCGGCGAGGCACAAACTTCCCGGCGGCTACTCCCGGCGCCATTCCTCCCCCCGCCCGGGGGCGGGGCCGCCTCTTTCCCGCGTTCCGCCCCTCCCTTCCTCCCTCCCGCGGCCGAGTCACCGCTTGCCTGGCGGGAGGGCGGCAATGCGGGGCGGTGACAACAACCGCGGCGGCCGTCGTAACCCCGTGATCCGGTACCTCGAACCCCGCCCGCCCGCGGGGCTCTCCCCCCACCCAGGGCCCTGCGCCTGACGAAGCCCCGGAGGGAGAGGGCGCTCCCCGACCCGACCCTCCGCCCTCACGGGCACCGGATCGGGGCGAAGGCTCGGTTCGCCGGCACTGCCGGAGCCCGGGCCGCCTCTGAGGAGGTGTTCAGCCCCGGGGAGCCCCGCCAAAACCGAGTGCGGGGGTGTTGTGTGCGTGTCTGCCGTGCCCCTGCGGTCACAGGCTGCCGGTAGCACCGCACCGCAGAAGCACCGGGCAGGAGCAGCTGCAGCCGGCTGCTCCGGTGGGAGAAGCTGCTGTTCCGCGTCCCCCCGTGCAGCTGCTTTCTCCGGTGCCCCGGTCTCACTTCTGCAGTGCTGGTGCGCCGGAGAGAGTGAGACTGCCCTTGTGTGTATTCTCAAGAGGAAAGCGTGGTCGGTGTTATTAATAAATAGTGTTTGTAACACACAAGCAATAGCTGTGTAAATGGGCCGTTGTGTTAACTTCACGGAGCGCTTGCTGTGCGATCAACGCGGCTTCAGTGCGTCTTTGCTCTGTGTCAGGTGTTTGTGCGCTGGTTGTCCGAGAGCTTTCCAGTCGTAGATGGCACAGGCCATTTGAAAGCGAATGTGGCTTACTCCGCAGAAGAACCAGCATCTCGGTGAGCCATCAGACAAGGATGCGAACAAAAATGTGCAGATACAGTAAGGAAATAATTATATTAAAATGCTTTTCTTTTGGGGGGTGTGTGTGTTTGAAGCATGAAATGGATTTAAAATAATAAAAGGCTTACCTGTGTTTTTACACGCTTCTGCTGTTGTCTGGTTTTCTGCTGTAGTCTTGTGGAAGACAGGAGAAAGGCGACAACCGTTACCTCCTTTGGTAGTAAGAGGAGCGGAGTTCTGCCTCAGCGTTTACTTCCATAGTCTGTATTTCTGCAAGAGAAGAGGGAAAGGTCGCATCTTAATACCTTTGTAGTAGTGAGAACACAAAGGAATGCTCTTTGAAGCCATTTTTTGCATCAGAATGACTTTGGAATAAATGTGGGGAGGGTTAGAGGAACGCAAGGAGTTCTGTGTGAGCCAGTGGACTGTTTCTCTGCCTCCGGAGTCGTCCCAATAGGTATTGGTAACAATGCAGTTCAGTATTTCACCGTGTAGATTGGTCACCCTCAAGCCGTGGGACTTCTGTGGCCGCTTGAGTAGGAGCTGCTGCTGAAATCTGTCCTGTCCCCCGTCGTGTGCTCCCGAGTGCCCCTTGTGCTGGGCCCTGCGATATCTGACTCGGCGGAGTGAGTAGGCTGGAAACTACCCAGATGAATAATACATGGTTAGTTTTTTTAGCTGGATTTGGCTGCAGCTAGTGCTGGGACAAAGGAATGGAGGAGTATGAAGGCAAAGCTGCCAATGGGACTTTTCTTTTTGGTGACATCCCGTTACGATAAGAGCCGAAACCTCAGTTGCGCTTTGAGCATCAGAAGAAACCCGTTTTGTAAAATTAAGTGGGCCTCTGTGGTATCTCGTGGAATTTGTGAAAGGTTTGACTATCCTGCCTGTTGTTCTTCAGTGAAGAAGAGAGTAATGGAGATGAGGGCGTAGCGGATGGCAAAGAATGGTTATCAACACAGTGGAATATGCAAGACAAAGAGCAGGGTGAGGTACTGGCAGTGAGGAAGCAATGTGAAACCTTGAAAGTGAGGGCGAGCGGTTTGAATTTACAGGGGAGAGACAAATTATCTGTCCCTGTGAAAACTGCAGAGAGGGTAGTCACAGGTAATGTGGACTCCCTGCTTCTCTTGTGCTTGATGCCTGATAGTGTTGTGTCCAGGACATAGGCTACGAAAGGAAGGAAAAGGGTGATTGAAAACTTCATTGAATTGTGTTTAGATGTACTGCGAGGAGAAGGGGTTGGGTTGAGCGGTCCAGCATTCAGATTGCAGCTTCACCAGTTTCGGTGCTTTAACTTGCTGTCTGTACCCCAGAGGAAAAGCAAAAGAAGTTACTGGTTGATTTCACACCGGGGAAGGAAAGTCTGTTCAGTTTTGTTTCCTAGCTTTGTTTTGAAAACTCGTCAATATTTACTGTCTCTGATGTAAATAAAAATGCATCAGAAAGTAACAGTTAAGGTATTCAGGTAGAAAAGCTGGCATGTGAAGTGAGCAAAAGTGATTGCATCAGTCAGAGCTGGAAATGAGCTAAAATATTCAGAAATTAAATACAAATGCACCACCACGTTACATCTAGTGAGTCATTTTGCCCTCTTCATACCTGGGTAACCCTTTTATGTATCTGGAACTGAGCTTTTCGTTGAGAACAGATTTGATGTGACTGCTGTGGAGGAGTTATGAGAGGTGTTTTTACTGACAAGTTCTGTAATTCCAATCCCCAAGTCCATGTCCTGTTTGTTGATTTTAAAGTTAGTGAAGATTCTTAGCAGAATCCAGTTTGACCTTGTAGATAATGTAGGCCAGAGATTGCAGTCTGTGATTCCTGGTTTAGCTTTGGAGTGATAAACAGCTTTAAAAGCAGCGCCTGCGATCATTCAGCATACTTTTTAAGATAAGCTATGTGCTAATATTTATTATGAACTGCTTTCCAAATTCAGGACTGATCTGTGTATGCAGATTTCATAAATCTGTAATACAGATTAGAGAGGAGAGATTATTTTCCTCTGGCTGTTGCTAGCTGAGAGTGAAAATTACAGAACAGGTACAGCTTCTCTTTTCACTTCATGCTGCGATTGGGAATATTATCCAGAGGCCGAGCGAGAGATGTGAGTCTGCTCGTAAGATTAGATCTCCAAGACACAATTTGGAATTTACCGCATGGGCTACTTTATAGACTTTGCCCATTTTTTCTCTGAACCAAGTTTGTCATCATTATTCAGTAAAAGTCTTAACCTTTGAGCTGCCTTGTACCTGTTTGGTCTTTAGGATTTTGCTTTTTAAAACCTGCTTGTATCCTATACTTGTGTTTATCGGGAAGCTCCAGCTTTCTGTGATCAGAAACTGCAATTATTCATGTGTCTGGTATTGTGATGCCATTTAGAAATTTGTGGTACTGGACTGTGAGCAGAAGCAGCAAGGAACACTTGCCGTTGCTGGGGTTTCAGACACAGACGTTTTATAGGCTGGGCAGCAGCCTCGAGGGTTGCAACGCTTGTTGTGTTTTGCAGTTATGTCGCACAGCATTTAAAGCAGTTTGATGTTCTGTAATGTTTTTAGTCTTCATGGTTGATTTTGTAGAAATATGCATTGATATACTCCCTGTTCCATTGCAATGGCAGACAATGCTTAAGGTCACGTTAAATGTTAGCAAACTAGATGTGGTTTGTATCTCCTATTTACATGTGGGAGAAGCAGCTATGTTTAATAACACTTCATGGCACTTACTCTTTGAAGACTTCTTTGGATTCTTTTTGATAGTATTGAAATTTTACTGACTAGCAGTTTTTAGAAAAGGCATATTGTGCATATTTTATAAGTAATTTCATTGTATCACAACAATTAGTAATGTGGAGATCAGAGGTGGTGTCAGAATTGAGCAAAAAAAAATAGCATCAGGCATTTTACAGGGAAATACGTAGAGAGAAGTACAAGTTAATGACAGTTATCTGAGAGTCACTGATCCTTACTGTGGTATTGTTTCATTTAGGTTCCCATAGCCATCGTGAAACTATGTGGAAATGGGGTAGTGGAGATGATTCTCCTTCCAAAACACAAGTAAGTATTGAATTAGTATCAAAATAATATTTTCCTAAGTTTCTGACGTAGAGAATCCTTAACTGATGATATACTGGTCGTATCTGTTTGTTCTTTTGTAAACAAGTTGCTTCACTAGTTTTACTGTGACTCAGCTTTAGGACTCTAAAAGATAGGCTGGGTTCTGTCTTCCCGTCTACTTGGTATTTAACCTCCCGTGTGTAACACAGCTGCTCTGTTCCTCTTTGCTACACTTACCTTGCTTTAAGAAAACATCTGTAGGAATTACAGAGGCTTTATCCCAACCGTATTTTTTGTGTGTAGTATGTTCAATATCACTGTTTTATTGCCACTAGGTTCAGTAACACCACTGGTTGTTGCAGTGCAAATCCCGTGAATGAGGAAATTCAGTGTTAGATACCTAGGATGCTTTGATGGCTTTGCTATATTTCAAACTAATATTCCTAACCCAGTTTCTAAGATTTATCATTTCATATGTCTATCAAACTTGCTAAACATGGTCTGGTATAGGTACATACAGTATATGTAAAGTTTAGTATTGCACTCTAGTAAGATTTGCTGAGTGTGTTTGAAAAAAACCCCCAAACAAACACCAACCGAAGACTTTTTGCAAAAGCAGTATTGTCTGCACCGTTTTGTTTTTTCAAAGTATACTCAGTGTCTGCAGGCTGCAGGCTCGTGAGATGCAAGAAGCATGTCAGTGACAGATTTGACCCAACAGCTGACCAGTACTGAGCAGCTGGCCGCACAGCTAAAGGAGCTGGTCAGGGAGGAGGATGCTGAGCTTCAAAATAAAGGTCTTCAGTTAAAGGTACTGTGCGTGTGTTTGTGTCAAAAAGATTGTTTTAAAAGATCCATCAGTCCTGTTTATCATGAGCTGTTTTCGTAGATACAGGATTATATTTGGTTACAGCAACTCTAGGAACACAAGAAGCGTTGGTCACATTTAGCTGTTACAGTTCCTGGATGTTACTGCTTTTTGCCGCTGTGTATTCTGTTCCAAAACTGTAACTGGGTTTGGTTATTACAAAGGCAACATGTGTTCCTTGCATGAGCAGATGCACTTAATAATAGCGAGGGACAGACTGGCCTTCCAAGAGCTAGGGGTGCATGGTTGGTTTTGGCTAAATATGGGGAAAACCACCATCCGAATCATTACTGGACACTCAGTGAGATGCCAGCTTACCTCAAAATGAATTTCTGTAGATAATTTTTTATTTCTCCTTCCACTAGAAATGTCTTGTTGTTGTATAATGATCTTATTATTAATGCTACTGTATATTATCCTCTGCTTTTGACTGGCGTTAGGAAGGAAGGAACTAGAAAGAATTTATATCCAATATCCTGAAGACTTGAGGGTTTGTTATTCTTTACACTGTTGATTTTTAAACAGTCATAAGGTTGGTCTGTTTCTTTTGTGCTGTGTAAAAAATGTCTTCTGTGGACACTAACAGCCAAGCATTAGAATCTTGGATTTTTTAAAACTCATAGTCATCTCGCTAAACAAAATGAAATACACATTTGTAGTATTATGAAGATGTCTTTGTTTTTGCATCTAAAGAAAGAAAAATTAAGTCGTCTTGTTAAAAAATCAAGCCCTGAAATTGTATTCCTATCAAAAAATGGAAAAATTTCTAACATTGTAATGCTCTGGACTCCATACAATAATAATAACAGCCATGTGCAGAAAGCTGAAATAATGAAAGGAAGGTTGTTTCATGTGTGCAGACCTGTTGCATGTGACATGATAATGTCCCTTCAGGGGAAAGATTTTTTGGGTAATCACTTCAGATTTCTCTCTCTCTTTTTTTTTTTTTTAATGGAAGAATTGAAGGATGCACTCCTCATGCAGTTGTTCATGTAGCTAATTCAGTCCTTCATGATGTTTGTAGGAGGAAAAGGAATCTGCTAGTGCCAAACTCTCCAAGCTCAGTCTGCACAACAAAACCAAGGCTGCATCATTAACCTCACAATTGGAAGAGCTTAAGAAACAGTTAGCAGAATCAGGAGGCTTAGAGGCAAAAGCAGAACAAAAAAAAGGTAAGCATCCTTATATTTTAAAGCAGACAGAAGTTCTGTAAGGCTGTAGACAGTTTTGCATGCTGGACTCAAATGTAGAACTGAAGTTTAAATTTTGAGCTGCTTCAGATTACGATCAGGGTAGACTGCGTGGGTGCTGTCAGTCCATCTGTGTTATTTCTATTCACTCTTATCTTTCTATAGGAGTTTAGAAAATTGTACATCCCTTTCAAATTATTTTAGTAAAAAAAAAAAAAGTCCTCTCTAATCTTCATCTTCTTAGCAGCTCAAACTTTTAGCAGATGTGAATCAGGAAGAGAAGTTTTTGGAAGAAACGAAAACAAAAAACAACTTGTTAATTTAATGTCCAAGATAAGAAATGGAAATATGAAAATGTCCTTGGTGGCAAAATGTAAATTAAGTGTAGGAATGTCTCATTGAAGTGATCAGTGTTTTACTGTTAAAAAAGATTCTCAGATCTGTTTGTAGTAGCGCAGTGTTGTGAGTAGACTTTGATTTCTTCCAAATAGCATATTTTGACTTCATGCAGCTTCTAAAATAACTTTAGTGAGACTTTAATATTTCTGTGGCATTTGCTTTTGAAAGGTATGCTGAAAGGGAACAGAAACTGATCGGTTTGTTGAAGCCCCTAGGTGTCCTCAAAGGCACACCGCTGATTAACAGGCCAAGACAAAGAACAACAGTTTTGTTAAATAATACTTTAAAAAAAAAAAAATGCCAGTGGGGAGCCATTCCTTGATATTATCTGTTCCTTGATGTTACCAAGCTCTCCCAGCTCTCTTGGAAGCTAAATCTCAGATTTTAATGCAGTGTGTCTGACCTCTCAGCATTTGACTTCTGCCATGTGGGACATACTGAGATGAACAGTGTTGTACATAATTTGATGTCTGAGTTTATTTTATCTGTAACAAAAATGCTACTTTTGATCCTGAACGTGACCACATCTGTTCAGTAGCACACAGGGAGTTAGTTTAGATACAGTAAAGAAAGAAAAAGACAAACAGTTGAGACTGTAAAAGCCATTTTGGTGAGCACAGTGTCATCACTCAGATATAAATCTGGGTAGGAGTTTATGCGAATTTATTCTAAATATCGTTAGTGAGAGTCCAAAAATTATATCTGGTTCTTATAAAAATTGTGAGATAGCTGACAAAGGCACATTGGAGGTAGAATAGAGGTTTTTGTGGAGGAGGCAGCTAGGTTTCAAAGCTGCCATTTGGCCTTAATTGATAGGAACTTGCTAGAAATGAACATGGTCAGTGCAATCTTTTAGAAATTAGAAGCCTCAGAACAATGGCATCCAAAAAAGAAAGGTGAAGATCTGTGATATTAAACAAAAATGAACGGTACCGTGCTTCTCATTTAAAGTTTGCTATTGTGGAATTGAGACAAATTTTCTGGAAGTTGGAGGTTTATCCGCATGCACCGCTGATATCAGTAATCACTGACTGATTAGTGTATTTGTGGCAGCAAAATTCAGACTTGAGATAGCATACATGATCTTGCTGTACCATTAGTTAGACAGTTCAGTGTACTTCTATACCTTTGTAGACTGGTTTCATATTTACTTTCTATGTGTTTTTAGGTACGTGTCTTTCAAAATATTATCCAGGAAAAGGAAAAGGAACTGGAAGCACAGAGAGAAAAGCATGAGCAGGAGCTCTTTAAATTAGCTGGCAAATCTGATGCAAGTGCTGACCTAGAACAGGTAGGCTGCTTTGGAAACTCAGTAGCTTGCTTTGCTTTGGTTAGACATGGCAATTTGGAATCATGTGATTACTAACCTCTGCGGCACAGTTCAGACGCCTGGTTGGGAAAATAAAGAGAAGTCTTTTTCCTTCTCTTCTGGAAGTCTGAAATCCTTTGCTGATTGCTTGCTTGTTTGTGGTTTTTTTTGCTAGCTACTAAAGGCCTTGAAACAGAAGCTCCATGAAAAGAAACATAGTAAAAGGCAACATGATTTTCATTATTCTTTGTTAGGGGGGCTTTGTCAGAAGGTCCTGAAACAGATTTTGTTACTACTAGCATAAGTGTCCCTCTTCTTACATCCCTCAAGTTTCTTTTCTGTAAATGTGTGTGTATTATTATTTTTCTGTGTATATATACACACAGTTTTATAGAAAAAAACCTGCAAATACATAAAAATTAATTAATAACTTAATATTTATTTATATATATACAATCTAAACACTAGATATTAATTTGATATATATTGATATTGTAAAAATATTCAGTGGAGGCACCAAAGGAACAGTGAAGTAAATATTTATCAGGAAGGTTATTTTTAGAATTTCCTGATTGACGAGTTACTATGATAATTTGTAAACCTTACTTTCACTAAATGATACAACTGATCTCTTACTCAAACTCCTTCAGGTTCGGTGCATTTCTCATAGTTCTTTTATCTGTTAAGTTGCACATATATAAAAAAGAATTAATGATTTTAAGATGAAAGACAACCTCATATGTTAATTATTATTTGAGAATCTTGTAACAAAGCCTTTCAATACAGGTAACGTTTGGTGTAGATGAAGAAGGGCAGCTATTGAGGGCGGTACAGGTGTGTTCTGCCTCCTCCAAAATACTAGTTTATTTTCATCAGAGGTGACAAGTTTGCCATGTTTGTCCTATTTGCTGTTGAGTCTGGATACATGTTCTGCTTTTGGTTTTTGGTTGCTGTTGCCAGATTTTTTTTTTGTGGTTTTATTTTTGAATTGGTGCAGTGTATCTGGCTGGAGTAGGAGATGTGCACTGTGTTTTTAAAAAAAACAAAACAAAAAAACAAACCAAACAAAAAAAAAAAAAACCAAACCACAAACCTGTGTGAATGCAGCTTGCTTCCTGTTTCTTTTCTCCACAATCCCCCATATGCAGATTT
>Ga0065711_1007594_pt1 | contig 14564 bp, 9 predicted proteins | sample Hoacrofraction12_FD_59098 | JGI IMG/M metagenome (GOLD analysis project Ga0065711, IMG submission 59098) | Hoatzin crop microbial communities from Cojedes, Venezuela - Epithelial fraction 12 v2 (version 2) | ecosystem: Host-associated > Birds > Digestive system > Esophagus > Crop | place...
CCCCCTGCAGCGAGCAGGGACACCGCTAACTAGATCAGGTTGCTCAGAGCCCTGTCCAACCTGGTCTTGAATGTTTCCAGGGATGGGGCCTCCACTACCTCTCTGGGCAAGCCATTCCAGTGTTTCACAACCTTCATTGTAAAGAATTTCTTCCTTATATCTAGCCTAAACCTACCCTGTTTTAGTTTAAAACCATTACCCCTCATCCTGTCACCATTGTCTCTACTAAAAAGATTGTCCCCATAATAAACTATTTTAGAAGACTGGCATATGTGTACTAACAAATCTTACAGAAACACTCATCAAAAGTACTCTAGGCAAAGCAGTATGGTAAGAATATGTTACAGAATGTACAATTCAGTCTTCAAGTTAGTACTGTTCTTTCCCATCTACTGGGATATATTTTAATGGAGTAAATGCTGTAGTTTAACAACATAATTATGCGGCATAATCACAGCATCGTAACTCTCCTCCTGCACTGCAAAAGACTGTTTGCAGACGCAGCAGCCATTTTACAAATCACATTACAGAAAACAGACTGCTCTGTGTTTGTTTAGCTGTGCTACGCTCTTCTCCCTCCCTCCCACCCTTCGCCCTCACACCGCGCAGGTGCTGTCTCGGGGGCAAACAGCACTATGACCAGGGTGTCTATTTTTAGATCTCAGAGACAGCATTCTTCCCAACCTCTAAACATTGTGCCCTGACTCACGTGGTCAGCAAACCAGTACATTATTGCTGACTTTTGAGTCTTTTCAATCTTGTCTAAACAACTTCAAACTTGCATCATCGGGAGGTAACACAAAACAAATCACATTTCCCTAAATGTTTTATCTTTGACATAGCCACATTATTCAGAAAGATTTGCAAAAGTAATTAAAGTATCTTCCCGAGTAACAAACTCAGAGGCAACACAGTGAAAAGTGACTCAAATATGACATAGATCAAAGCCAAAACAAAAAAAAATACCCCCAAAAAAAAACCCCAGAGAAAAACACACCTCCACACTCAGTTCTTCCCCATTTTTCTTTCACAGTTCTAATTAGAAATCTTTTTTAAAGGTCAAAAAAATTACATTGTACAGAGTTCACCAATTAAGAGAAGAATCCTTTAAAAACTCATTTGAATGAACAGAAAACGAGGGGAATGTATATAAAGTAAACATATCAACCAGCATGGTTCACAGCCTTACTGTATGATTCTGTGCTTACAGCATCCTCCAGTATCTTGTCGCCTCATGATTGTTCTAGCTTAAATACCATCAATAAAAGCACATGCTATATTATTGGGGGTTTTATATTAAATAATCCATTTTAATTTATTGTACTTTAGAATAAATTTGTCATGTACTTCGAGAAACATGGAAAGTTATCTATAAGAAAAACTTCATTCATCTGATCTTATTGAAAACTAAACTCCTGAAAACTAAAAACTTAAGGGAGGTGTGTCAGATTCCCAGACCGTTTCCATACATCTGGATCAAATCTGAAGTAAAAATTTTGTTATTTTTACATAGATCTTAGCAGAATTGTGGATTTCAGCTGAGTTCAGATAAAATTCAGCATTTTTCACACTAAATGACTCCGTTCCTTTCTAAGTCTTTAAGTTTTAATTACTCTTTCTTGGATGAGAGCTTATGATGGAAAGTAAGCAGATTTCCATAAAATTGAGAAGAAAATCCAGAGGCTACTCTGTTTTCTCTCTTTCTTACAATAAATTTTGATAGGTCATAAACAGTTTTAAACCAACAAATTCATGTTTCAGCTTCCCTATTCCTTTAGTATTTCATCTTTCTTCTGCTCAAGTGTTTTAATAAAAGGAAATTATGCTGGGAAAAGCTATAACTAAATTCAGGCCAACTAAAATAATTTACTCCAGAAATTTATCTCATTACTTGATTATGTCATAGTATAGAGCTGCAATGCCTCAGGACTAAAAGATATGCAGAGTGAATATTTCATATTCATTTTCTATGAAAAGCACTACAGGTAATCCATACATCTGCTAAAATAAATAGGATTTATAAAAATTCAATTGCACTATATCTGCACTCATCTTTACTAAGCACTCAGATGCTCCTGTTCATGAATGTATCACTATGTTATCGGAGTCTCCCTACTGCTCCATGCATACACATTTATGATTCATGTTCTTTACATAAATTAAATTACAACAACTGGAAAATTCTACAAAGAATTTCAGTATCAGGAAATTAAGAAAGACTAAAGAATGTATCGAAAACTGGATGGAAGTAAAATAAGAGGTCTCAGAAAACTTGCACTGCATGAAATAAGCAAGATCATGCATACAATTTTTATGATCTAAACCTTCATCTACATTCATTAAGGAAAAGGTGTATTTTCACCTCCTTTTATATAACACAGTAAACAATTCAAAGTAAAACACCCAGTGACAGACAGCTACGGAGAGACAAGTAGGACAAGACAAACTATGAAAGAGTAAGACAACATTTGTTGTAGTTATCTAAATTAATAGACACTGTACAGCACGTACAGTCAAGTGGAGCCTTCCCAGAGCAACTTGGGCCCTCTGCTTGGGAGCCTATATACCAAGCTATGCTTTTAGGTACTTTCATGAGTGCATAAAAGTGACAAATTATCCTGTCTTCAGCAAGTTTTTACTTATTTGTATCGTATCTTCACTACCACAAGGAAAATGCAAAAATTTATTCCTGAGGAAGACACATGAGGAGTGTTTTAACTCTGATAAATTAATGCAAAACTAGATTAAAAGGAAAAAAAGCTAAAACTAAATATCTTGTAAGGAAGTAAATAATAAAAAAACCAAAGAACTGTAAAATTATTTGAAGCAAATAAAAATCACTAAAAGAAACCACTGCTGACGGTAAGTAAACCATTATACTAACAACCTTCAAGGAATATCTTTGCTAAGTGACAGCTGAGAAAGGAGACAACGTGGCACTACTATTGCATTAGGGTTTTTTTCTGTATTGGCTACACACTTATAATTTGGCCCAATTTTTCTGCATCAGAATGCTTTTAAGTTCACATTTATTAGCATGATATGTTGCTGAATAACAAATTGTGGCAGCTTACACTTCATTATAAGATATACAGCATTTCAAGCAGATTACAATAAATGCTGTTATTACAATGACTTTAGTTTCATGTCATTGGTATAATAAACCATCTGCCCAGAAAACTCCATTTAATGAAGTCTATTGTGTCTATGCATAAATACTGCATTACATCGGTATTATTTCCTATACACTTAAAAAACACATATCAACCTATTTTCATTACACTCCTTCCACAAAGATGCTTAACATTTAATTGTCAAATGAAACATATAGTACATTTCTAAGGTTTCATATTCACAGAGACAAAACTGAAAAGAAAAAGTAGTGCAAGTAAACACTGTTATAAGACCAGTTTTCCTGTTATATTTTAATATATTTTTTCAAGTTTACCATGTAGAAGATTAAGCTTCTTTACCAAGTATCCTATAATACAATATCTGAGAAAGAAACACCTCAAACACTCATAGTTATTTACCGTAGAACTTACCAAAAGCTTTACTGTTGGTTAAAATAGAACATATAAAATACCTTGCATCACCTAAAGGTATAGGGCAAAATCACCAGCTAGATTTTAAACTGAATGGTGCCACCTGTGTAAGAATTTAGTGTACTTCTTGTCTGCTTTGAGTGAGCCAATGTCTAAACCATGGTCCCAACATCACATCTGGATCTTTTAGCAACACTTAAATGAAGGGCATTACCTCTTTGTTTCTCTAAATGTTGGGTAAACCATTGGCTGTCGCCTAGAGGTGATAAACAGAAAGTCAGCATGTTACTCACCAATAAAGTAGTTGTTCCCTAATGCAAGCATTTCTTCAGAAAGAACAAGTCCACCCAGTGCCTGGAGAAGAGTGACACTTCTGCCATCAATAAGTGAACACTGTTTAAATCCAATGGTTGTCACCTTCCATAGCAAGATAAGAGAAGCAGTAGCGTCTTGCCTTATTCTAAGAAAGAAATTATAAGAATATTTACACCAAGGGAAATTGGTGTTATCAGGAAGTATATCACAAAAGCCTATCAACAAAGAAGGAGGACTTAAATGTGGCAAGTACAGAATCACTAAAAGGCCTGAAGGTTTTTAGCATGTCCACAAAAATAAAAAATGCTTCAGTAGTAAGATTTGCATAATAGTATACGTAACAGCAGATTTAATCATACAGAGTCTCAATTTCTCATACTTGAAGGACACCATCTTAGTGACCAAGAAGAGTTTTACATAAACATTATGTAATAGTAAAGCATCCTTATTCAGTCTTTGTATCTATGCCTTTTTGAATAGTACCTCCATTCTACATCTACAACGCCATGATCTTCTGCAGTAGAAGTGCATCCAGCCCTCTTGGTTACCAAGGAACATTCAGTGTTTATTCAATACAAGGACACGGATCCAGGCAGAATTCCTCATTGGTTTGACATACCAGATCGAAGGTTCAGAACAGTTTATTCTTGTAAATCAAATGAGTCATGTAATGCTTCCAAGGTCACTGAGCCCACGGTGCCTTCCTGAATATTGACGGCTTTGACAAAGTAATATTTACAACTGCACATATACCGGCAGTTCCCCTGGGGAGCACTGTATCTATGTCAGTGCTTCTTTCCTCTTGGGACAGATTTTTCTGACTCACCTTCATAAAGGAAAAATAAAAACCTGTCATGTTTCTGGCAAGTTCCCAAATATTTGCATTAATTTCCTCTGAAGGAATCCCAAGTGAGTTTGAACAATCCTCCAAGAATTCACACACAGCTGCATCCATCTGCTGAAAACCGGTAATTTTCTCCTGCTCAAAACAGGCCTCCAAACACCAAGAAATGAAGCTCTGTTCCATAATTTCCTGTACTGAAATTGTTTCAGTCCTGCTAAAAACACAGGGCAGTCTCTCCCTTGTCACTTCTTATCTGAGTTCAAAACAAGAAATGCAAAGTTTTGTAATCATGTTTGACACAAGTTGAGAAAATGTTGCAACTAGACCTCAGAAGCAGCAAATTTTTGACAGTATTTTGGGTCCTCTATAAGAACCCCTATCGCTACGCCCAAAGAGGACCATGTCACTTTTAGAACAAGATAGCAACTAGTTTCACTGTTTAGTTCACACTTGACAATCAAAACAAAATAAAATTATTAGACTGAAATTATTTTTCTTTCATAGATAGTCATTGAACCAGACATGCTACTTGGGCCTTTAACACAGAAAATACAATGAAATGAAGATAGTTATTGGCCTGCATTAGTCTATCCAGATGTAAGACACTACTAAAGATATATAGCGTAAAAAACGACTGCAAATGACTGTGTACTCTGCAACTTCCTTTAAAACAGGGTTCCTCCATCAAGGCTCTTAAATACAGCTGTAGAATCTACAAATGTCAGCTTATTCCTGATTTCAAGCAAGTACACTTGTTTGCTTACAGACCCCAGCCAGGGCATCCCCACTCACAGATCTCTTCCTGACTTGGGCTGAAGCGCTCATGAATGAGCACGATTCCCAGTCCTGTGGGAAGCGCAGGGCCGCTCCCACCTTTAACAGTTGCTGCTCCAAACTGTCTGCAGCTTGTCTGCTTGCACCAACTGTTTTTTTCCTGCAAGCATGGCCTTTTTTAACAGAAAGCTGGGATTCTGAAAGATAAGATGACAGTATGAGAAAAGTAGGCTATTTTGGGAAAATCTAAGCCTAAAATTGCAGAAAAGCTGTGAGCCAGAGAACTACGTTGGCAGATTTTTATTTGAAATAAAATTTCCAGCTGACAGAATCAGATCTTTCTAGGAAGTCTGGTTCTGTTAATTAAAAGTAACAAAGCAAGTATTTGATCGAAAAAGGAATGAGTTCAACAACTGAATAACACAGAATAAATTCACATTTTTGAGAAACGTGATTTGTAGGACATGCACAAAAATTTCACAGCTGATGATGACACCCAAAGCAATAATGCAGAAATCAAAACCAATGCACAAAATACACACATTTATATAATCAATGATAACGCATTGTACCAGCAAGTGCATCTTGAGATTAAAGGGAGAAAATAAGTTTCATTTCATGGAGAAAGGAAATGTCGTATCTTCTCCAAACTGATCTCTCCAACATATCTGCCCTAATTTCTCTTGCATTCTGATGGCCCAGAGACAGTTTATGTGCTTACATATCCTAAAACCTTAAATATGTGGGAAAAATTATACCACGCAAAGAGCTGTCATGGCACCGTTAGACACCTGAAGTCTCTCTGAAATTCTTTCATATACTTTTGGCCATTTGATAAATCTGCCTATCTGAAAAACGGGCAAATTAAAATAAAAGCATTTTTCTATTTAATCACATATGAAAAATATTCTTACTTTATTGATGTGTTCTGTGGAACTTCAAAGGAGATAAGCCGGCCTCCAGCAGAGGTATTCGAACTGGCATTTCCACAAGCCACATCTGGGATTATCTGAAAATAAAATTAGTTTTATTTAACACTAGATCAGAAAATCTGACCAAAGAAAACACGAAAGAATTTTTTAAAGATAACACTAAAAGTCCAGCAGTCATCTTTTAAAAATCATCAGGATGGACCAAAACATTCACCAACAGATCTGTGTGATCAATAAGTGTTCTGAAAATCCACATAACCATCCTTTTAGGTTTTTAACGAAAACTTCCTGCACATAAGTGTGAACTTCTAAAGGCATCTCCCTTTAAAAGTGATCATGTTTAGAAAAAGACGAATAGGCTTCTGGTATTGTAGAATGAAAAATAAAGCTCTAACATTTGCCACATCCAAGAAATATTGCATCATTAATTCAGGTGATCTTTGAGGATTTAGAATAGCAAATGCTGAAATTCTCTTTCTACTATATTGTAGTATGTTTTTTTCCAAACACAGATGGCTTTAAAAAAAATACTCTCCCACTTGCCCATTACTGTTCTTTCCAGGTAAAAGTTGCTTGGACAAGCAGTGCTTTCGGATGGAAAAAAATTATGAGCAGAGCTGAGAGTGAAAGGATGTATTTGCCAAATCTGTGATGCCTAGTAGGCATAGAAACCTGTTACTGTATTTACTAGATCAAGACACCATACAAGATGCCATACAACACAGAGGAATCACAGACAGTCTCTTCAATTATTCATATCTTGTCAAGCAGTAGGTTCAAAAAGGCAGTTTGAAAATCATTGGTGTTTCCAATGATAACTTTGTCTGAAATAAGGTAATATTTTATGTGGCATAACTGAGTCTTTCTATCGCCTACATTAACATCATCAGTAGCTTTAATTAAGTAGTTCTCAGGTATCTTCCTCAGCTTGCCTATGAAATATTCCAGTGTAAAAAAAAAAAAAAAATCAGTCAGTTTCATCTTTAAATTGCTAGGCAGATTTTTCAGTGTTATTTTTTCAGTCATCTAGAATACGTCTGCAACCATTTTATGTCAACCTTACTGGTAAAGTGAAAATGCAACCTGACACACTTCCATGAATCACCCATCAAAGAAAAAGCAAGAATCCAATTTGTAAATGTTAATAAAATTCAAATTCATATTTTAAACATTACTATGAAACACCTGTGAAACATGAACAACAGAAGTTCAGAATATGATGGAAGTAATAATTTTTAGGAGACTCAGAGCTGATTTTGACTCAGGCAAGACAAATACCCAGGATTCACATTTCCCAGAAATGTCTAGACTACTCGATTCATTGTTGAATTCTCTGGCACATATACAATGAATACACGTAGTTTATGAAAATAAAGTAAGATGCAATTTTATTGTATTTGTTCAAATAAATTTTGAAAAAAGATAATACATCCATTACAATTTCTGAATCTTGGAAGTCAACATTATGGAGGTAACATTCAAAGCATGATGAATCCGAAATTAGTTTGGCTAGCACTCTTCCTTTTATATTTGCCAATATTTAAACTTTCATTTCCTTTAAGAATCTACGTGCCTACTGGAACAAAGGGAAAAAACAGAAATCAACATCTCTGTTCTCACAGAGTCTTATACTGCATCTAAAAATACACTCGCTTTTAAAGTATTTATATAGTTTTACAATTTCATGCATCTATTACCTTGGAACACAACGGGTAAAAATGTAATTTAAGCATTTAATTTACTTTACTATTCAATATTATAAATTTGTAAAGTAAAGGGTATCAATCTCTTTGAAACTAAAATTTTTAAAATTACCAAAAATTAAGGGAGCAAGAGCTGAACAAACTGGCTACATAACAAGAGCTAAGATTTATCCTTGTGAAAATGGAAAATAACAAATCAAAAAGACTTTCGTTTGCAAACACAGCAGAATTAAGGATTACTCGGCATAAAAAGCACACATAGGAAATATTTCAATGGTAGTCAGAAGAGTGAAAGCCAAAATGCAGGATTTTGACTCTTCTATTAAGAGATCTGTGATGTTTGATGTCTTTCTCTCTATAGGAACTCCATTTGTAATTGGCCCTGACTTCATGCCCTATGAATCTGATAAAATAATCATCAAAACCAGTAGCACACTAAAACCAGGATTTTACAACAGCTGAAATTTGATTTTTTTTAATATATTAAAAAATCTGGTACTCGGATCAGACAAAAAACACAGGAAGAAGCAGCAGCTCTCAAAAGGAACAAAAAAATTGTGCAAGCAGTGTCCTATTTCAGAAAAATACTATGGAGACAAAAATGACAGCTTTGTCACCTGAATTAGGAAACAAATTACACAGTTCTTCCACGGCTGTGGAAAATTTGTATAAAGATTTCTAAGTATGTCTCCTTCCTGTCTTAACAGAGCTCTCCGCAAAAGTGAAAGATAGAAGAATGAGGACAAAGACGACCAACACATGACATTAAGAAAGGACACTCAGAAGATGAAAACAATCTGTAAGTCTCGCTCTCAAAACGAAAAAAAAAGGCTGCTAGAACTGGTAGGAGATATTTAAAACAGAACTCGCTGGAAAATAAATTATTTTCAGAAGGTAAAATAAAGACCAGTCCTGTCCTAATTCTTCTTCAAAATTCAAAAAGTGAGATGGCTAAAATAAAAAATACAAACAGACCATCTGAAGTCATTTATAGACAATCTTAAGAAAAATTACATATAACTGCCATGACACCAAACTCTTCCAAAATCCCCCTGAAGCACTCAACAGCACAGAACCTCTAAGCGAGCAAGAAGGCTCCTTGGGGAACAGACCTATAGGTGCAACAGAAATGATGCAGCTGCCTTAAAAACAGTCACCAAAGAAAACAAAATGTTCATGCACCTATCAAAGCCTGAAGTATGTTTAGGAGCTGCTTACAAAGATAAGCTCCTAGATCAACACAGAAGACACTGAAGAGTTGCTCTTCAATATATATTACTTAGAGTTTAAAATGCTTAAACATCAAATTGCTGATAGGAAATGCAGAATTCCTCTTTACATGCATGTTCCGTAAGTTTGCATCTAAATCGTTCTTTTTTTTAAAAAGAGAACATAATATTAAAAAACTACATTTCTGTCTCAAATGTTTTACGGTGTTAACTTTCTGAGCCTTTACATGCGTAAAAGGGCATCATTTCAGAAAGCTGGAGTGAAGACTCCTGAAGAGTACTGACTCGTACAATCTCTACCCGTACCATAACAAGACAGCAGTGACTTGGCCAGAAGATTCCCTTACCAGGCCATAGCAGCAGTATAGATGAGACTGCAAAGAAAATCAGGTGTGGTACCTATGAAAAGAGCAACAGACTGTTCTTCCATCTCACAAATTCTCTGAAAAAATTAAAAAGTGTGAATGATACAGATGCTCTCCTGCCCTACAGCCAACCAAAATAATGAGATATACACTTAATTCAACAAGTGCTGAAATACAGACGCAGATCCCAAGGCAGTATTTTCACATGCATGCCTTTATTAATATTTTGCTAAATTAAGTGTACTAGCCTTTAATTCAATGAGGCTAAGAGTATCACACAGACTCTAAGTCTACATTTATGCTAGAATACATATACACAGCCTCTCACTACTGAAACCAGTTCTCTGAAGATATGTGTTGTGTATGAAATTTCATAGTATGTTTCTTGGAAAGTTGACATTTGTTATTCTGCAAGGCCTTATCGACACTGGCAGACTAATCCTGTGATTCGAAGATCCGGCAGAAAAGCCTACCAATACAATGCATACTGTTAAGCAGGTATTCTTTATTGCGGCGCCAGGCACACGGGGGATCTCTCCTCCAAACGTGTGTGCCAAACACCCTGTCATTTCAGGTTAAATACAATCACAGTATACATATTCTTTATATTTCTGAGAAATGCTTAGCATATTCATTACTTTTCCGATAACTAATTAGCATATGTTAATGCCTTTCACACATGTCTGTTAGCATCCTTGGGTGGTCTTTGAGGGTCCTAAGATGAAGGCCCATCCTCTTCATCACGGTGTTTTCTGGTTGACCTTTGTTTCTGTGCTAACTCAGTTCTAAGATCACGTATATCATGTCCTTCAGGTTGTTTAGCTCTGGTCTTGTTGCCCTCTTGGTGTCTCCTTATGTCTGTAGCTTGGTGCATCTGCCTTCCGAAGGCCGAGCTGTCTGGAGTAGAATTATTTAGGAGTCTCTTTTATTCTACAGTTATCCCAATTATTCGCTGAGGACCAAGACCATTTTTGTTTGAATTAATTACTTTGTCTAACAACTAAATGATAACTTGTGTCTACATTCATCCACTACATTCCTTAATAGAGACAGGGATTAGTATAACAGTTACACCATTAGATCACTATGTATGCAGGAATACAAACTGCAGTAATAAAGATTACTAAAAACTAGAAAATATTAAAGCTTCTTTGTTACAGTTTCACGTTTCTTACAATCCCTTCTATCACCCGGACAGTGCAGAATACAGCCATTCTGCTACAGGGATACATGTTTGCATTTCTTTTGTACCTCAACCTCCTGAGCTTAAAGAATTGCAGAAGGCTTTTACTTCTTGCAAAACATGCCACACTTTCCTCAAACTTAAAATTGGTCTCTAAGTGGAAAGACTAAATTCACATTAGCTTTAGCCATTTCACACTACCCTACTAAGAAGATATTACTGAATATTTCTGTAAACTAACAGATAACTTCTAAACACTGGAAGAGGCTGCCCAGGTATCTTGTGGACTCTTCATCCTTGGACACATTTAAGACTCAGCTGAACACAGTTCTGGGCAACCCACTTTAGCTGACCCTGCTTTGAGCAAGGGGGTTGAACTAGACAATCTCCAGAGGTCCCTTCCACCCTCACCTACACTGTGATTCTGCAAGTAAAAACTCACCCCATGAGCCAGGTGCCTCCTAAGTCGTTCCTGTAAATTGCCATTGAAACTTCAGTGCCATCACAGCTTTCACAAGACTTCCTCTCCAACACACAGTAAGAGTGCTTCATTTTGAAAATATCCCCAAAGGTTACACAAATAACTAGGTGCGCACAAGTGTGCACACTCATGCACACACACAGACCCTTGTGTATTTTTGACTGACGCTTTCCTCCTGTGCTAGCTGTGAAAGTTCTCTTTGGTTAACTGCTTGTCTTTTCATCTCAAAAAGCTGTTCTCCTGGCTTTAACCCCTCATGGGGTACCAAAGAAACCTGCATGGCCTTGCAGCCAAAGTGAGGTGGGGCAAATTAGTACAGAATTAAACAGAATACACGAATGTACACATTTCCACACATCATTCTTGAACTAAATCAAAGAGAATACAAGCTCATCTTACAGAAAAGATCAGTGCTTTAAAGAAAAAGCTCCATGCTTAAAAATAAAAAAACAAATTTGAAAAGACATTCTGTTAGCGGAAAGAGTATGAAAATGAGTGCTTTGAGAAAACAAGGGTGTTCTGGGGTGGTCTCCCATGAAAACTGACATGGTCATCACAAAAAAAAACTTTTCATTTCTCCAGCAAGACAGAAACTGTCACAATGAATGCATTATGAGAAATGCTCTTGCACATGCTAACGCTTTCAAATCTTCTTCCAAGGGATTACAAATTAACTTTTAATTCAACAAAGCAAGATACATAACATGCAGTTTTGCCTTTTCTGAACACATAACTACTTTTCCATCAGGATAAGGCCTGCAAGATTTCTTCTTCTCCAGCCCTCTGAAGGTGGCAAGAGGTATCTCTTATTTGCTAAAAAATACAACATGTTTGTCAGCCTTCCCTATGCAAGGGAAAAATACTATGTGTGGCAAACAAAACAGGTTAGATCCTGACGATAAGATCTTGAACACCTGTCTGCAAAGAATTAAAACCGGAAAACAGAAGCAGGAAAATGAAACGCAATATAACAGAACCAGAGGAGGGGGAACAGTTACTATTTTGTTGTAGTCAAGACGCCAAGCAATAAACCAGTATCGTTTCTGGCACACAAATCCCATTCAGACAGAACAAAACTATAAAAGAAAGAAAAGCGGTACCCTTGCCCTGTAGCATGGAAAAACTACTGCTTCTGAAATCTACTATCACATGGCTTAACCTCCCTCCACATAAGCATATTTATTTCTAGCCTCCAGAGTTTCTTGTGGGACAAGGCTTGAAAGAAAATCAGGACTGCAATTAAATAAAGGCTTACTTCTAAAATATCTCACCAGTGGGAGAGAACAGCAAAAGTGTTTGGAGTAGGAGTAGTGCCTCTCTGAAGAACACCAAGGGAAGAACTGACAGACTGCATCCAAAAACAGTATCAAATGAAGAAGGCTTGCCAGTTATCGTAGCACTGAAGTGTCAGGTAAGGAAGGCTGCAGATCCACCCAGCGAATTCTCTCACTGGCAGTTTGTGTTTCTTTGCTCAGCGGAGTTAAGGCCAGCTGGTGGAGCCAGCAGTCACACTGCCAAGAGGATCCAGTGCGTTCTGATGTATGGTAGTCCTATAGCTAACACTACCAAAATTCTGTATTTCTGTCACAGGTTAACAACGCCAGTACTAGACCAAGAGGTAGATCCTTCAGCAGGCACAGTAGGTTATCTCACACAATGACGCTTTCTCAGGCAGATTACCTGGGTAATCACATTAGCCAGATGCGTTCGTGTCTCATGCTGGACATCAAAATGTCAGCTTCATAAAGTCTGACAATCAGGCTGTACTGGCTTTGGTTGGGACAGAATTCATTTTCTTCACAGTCGCTTGCATGGCGCTATGTTTTGGATTTCCGATGAAAGCAGTGTTGATACCAGAGATGTTTTGTTACTGCTGAAAAGTGCTCACACAGCATCAAGGGCTTCTCTGCTTCTCAGACTGCGCTGCCAGAACGTAGGCTGCGGGTGCACAAGAAGTTTGGGGGGACACAGCTGGGTCAGCTGACCGCAACTGACCAAAGGGACACCCCATACCACACGATGTCATGCTCAGCAATAAAACTGGGGGTGAGGGGTGGAAGCTGGCCAGGGCTGCTGTTGCTCAGTGACTGGCTGGGGATTGGTCGGTTGGTGGTGAGCAACTGGGGGTTTTAGCATTACTTCTTTTTCTTTGGTTTGCTTGGGTTCTTTTCTTTGATGGTTTTTTTTTTTCTCCCTTTTTAAAATTATTAAACCGTCTTTATCTCAACCCACAAGTCTTTGCACTTTTACGTTTCTGATTCTATCCCCTATCCCACTGGGTGAGGGAGTAAGTAAGCGGCTGTGTGGGGCTTAGCTGCCTACCCCCTGGTTAAACCACGACACAGTCATTCAATAAATATTACTACGTTGAAGAAGTAGTGGTCACTTCTTATTCCGGAGTGTATGGAGCTGTTCTGAATAATAAAGGTAAACACTGTGGAAACAAGTTAATTGAGCAAAAATTCCATACAGTCAAATCTTTACGTGCAGACTATGAGCTCAGGCCACTGGAGAGCAAGCTAGGACGTAAACTTCAACCGAAGTCTGTCAAGTCAGCCATAGATACTTCTACACCAAAACACTGAAAGGCAATAAACACGTCAGGCTTTTTTTTTTTTTTTTGCTCAGACTCTCAAAGACTCTCAAAGACTCCAAAGACTGGGGTGCATTAAGAAGAGTGTGGCCAGCAGGTCGAGGGATGTTCTCCTCCCCCTCTACTCTGCCCTAGTGAGGCCCCATCTGGAATACTGTGTACAGTTCTGGGCTCCCCAGTTCAAGAAAGATGAGGAACTACTGGAGAGAGTCCAGAGGAGGGCTACGAGGATGATGAGGGGACTGGAGTATCTCTCCTATGAGGAGAGGCTGAGGGAGCTGGGCTTGTTCAGCCTGAAGAAGAGAAGGCTGAGAGGGGATCTTATAAATGCCCATAAATGTCTGAAGGGTGGGTGTCAAGAGGATGGGGCCAGACTCTTTTCAGTGGTGCCCAGTGACAGGACAAGGGGCAGTGGGCACAAACTGGAGCACAGGAAGTTCCGTCTGAACATGAGGAAGAACTTCTTCCCTCTGAAGGTGACGGAGCCGTGGAACAGGCTGCCCAGGGAGGTTGTGGAGTCTCCTTCTCTGGAGATATTCAAGACCCACCTGGACAAGGTCCTGTGCAGCCTGCTGTAGGTGACCCTGCTTCGGCAGGGGG
>Ga0065711_1008999_pt1 | contig 14564 bp, 12 predicted proteins | sample Hoacrofraction12_FD_59098 | JGI IMG/M metagenome (GOLD analysis project Ga0065711, IMG submission 59098) | Hoatzin crop microbial communities from Cojedes, Venezuela - Epithelial fraction 12 v2 (version 2) | ecosystem: Host-associated > Birds > Digestive system > Esophagus > Crop | place...
TCTGCAGGTGCAAAAGCTGGGGCAGCACAAGTGGTTTCTTCATCAACCTGAACCCTTGGTTTCATTAAGCCACTAGAAATGACCTAGCAGAACGTCTCATCTGGAACATCCACCCTCATGCTAAGTCCATGCCAGACAAAGTCCAAAATATGAATTACAACAGTGCTCTCCTGCATTGCAGGAGGATGCCAGGGCCCAGCTAAGGAGCCATACACTTACCTTCCCACTGCCTGCACCCAAACCCTCTCTATTTATACTCAAAACCAGCAGGGAAATGCTCAGCCAGAGTCTAAACCCAGAGCTCCTCTCCCAAGCATCCTCCCAACGATCCCAGCCCACGGCTCAGCTTAAGAAATCCAAGCACGGTGACTTGAAGCACCGCTTGTAGCTTAGCTTTCGCTGCTGCTCTTAACCCAGGCGACCTTTCCAGCTCTGCCCTGCCAACACCGAGGAAAACAAGCCACTTGACAGGCTCCCTTCTGCTCCCGAGGAGCATTTCCCCAGGGAGGGAAGATCAAGGAAAGCACCAGCTCCCCTTCTAAAGAGATGAGGAGATATATTCCAGCCAACATGCAGCACTACAACATTTTATGAGCTTTGGAATCCAGTTAGTTAGCCAATATTTTACTTAGCTCCAGTTTAGATTTAAAAACTTGACCTTCTCTGGGTGTGCTTCTGCACTGCATTTCCCTCAGCCCCATTCAGCTGAGCGTGCCAAGTAGCAGATTATTTATTCCCCCATTTTTACTGTTGCCCTGTTATTTGTTCATTTATACTATTCAGAAAAATCAATAAAAAGATGGGGCTCCCTAAACAGACACTTAGGGCACCCGCACAGCTCTCGAAAGCAATTATCACATATAGCAAGAGGCAAACGACCCGGAGCAACTGTCCTCCTGGCCAGAAAGGCTGTAAATCAGGACATAAAGCAGCCCTGACCCTTCTCCTATTGTTGAGGGAATAGAAAATTGCTTTTCACCTCTAAGCAAGGCAACTGTTTGGATGTCCAGATGCAGATCAGCATCCCTCCAGCCCCTGATTTGCTTTACAGGGAGGAAAGTCACCACTGTTTGATGATGGGGAAGGCCTGAGGACACAGCAAAGCATCGACTGCCTGGCTGGCCCATCCAGCTCCAACAGCAACAAAACACACAGACCAAGAAGGGAGATCTCCCAGAGGGAAAGGGAGCAGTGGGATGAGCCACCTGAAACAGCCAGCACCCAAGATCAGGGCTGGAAGACCCCACTGAGGTCCTGTCCCAGGGAGCACAAGCATTGTGAGGAATGGGTGACAATAGCAGTGACACCCAACACCAATGCAGGCACCTGGTTCCTTTATCTCCTCTTCGTAGACAGAAACATTGCACTAACAAGACTAATTAATACCCCACAACACTTGGCTGGCTGGACATACGGCTTCCCAGAAGCTGCTCCCCATGCTCCTGCCTCTCAACGCATGGACCACATCACTCACACGATGCACACACCAGAGCCAGCGGTTCCCTGACCACATCTCAGCACATCAAGCGTGCAACAGGTGAGCAGCCGCTGTCCCCCTCCTCACGCTGCCTGCCCAAAGTAATAATAGATGAAACAATTGCATTTTAATAAAGAAAATTGATTTCGTTTGGTTTGGTCATTAACAAATGTGAGCACACGCCAAACAGGAATGATTTACGCCCACAATTTGCAAAATTATTTCTCTATTGATCAGTACAGGTTTGTTTGCTTGTAGGTTCAGTCAATTAGAGGCAGTAGCACATAGGTGGGCAAATTAATCAGTCTTAAGTAGAGGCCCCCTATGGAGAGGGACTTGGCAAACCCTGGTGCTGATGCAAGCCCTCACCGGGCAACCCCCACTGAGCTGAGCTTTATCCTTGCAAAAAGGCCAGCGCAAGGTTTTCAAGCATCATCCCAGTCCCACTAAATTTGAGTTTCAGCCGTTCTGCTTCTGATCAAGAGCAGAGTGATGAGGCCTGCAAGGCTTTCTTCCAGAGGCTTTCACATCCACTTCTCTGCACCCAACTTGTCCCCTTGTTACTCGAGCAGTCCCTCCTCTGCCCCAAACCCCTTGTCCTATGACCGACAGTCCCTCCAGGGAGGGTGGCCACCAGCCTATCTGCAGAACAACGGCCAAGCTATAGGGAAAGCACCTTGCAGAGCACATACACATGGAGCAGCATCGCTTCACATTACCCACAGCACAGACACCCGCCAGGACAGAGAAGCCAGCACCGGGACAGCAGATTGCTATCTCCCCCGTGGTTATCACTGCACAGCAGAGCAACCCAACCCCTCTGGAAAGGCCAAGGGAGTAGGCACCCATCTGCCAGCAAGCCCTCCAAGAACAGCTTGATGCTGTGCTGGCTCCCGCTCCCCATCCTGCCCTCGCAGCAGAGCTGACGGATAAGGCTGTGCGCTCACCTTATCTGCTCCAGCGCAAAGTCAGGCAGCAACATCAGCCAAGAGGGGCTCCAGCAAGCCCGTGCCGAGGCAGACAGGGTGTAATCATATGGACTCATCTCTTCTACTGAAACCAGCTTTTAAGGACCATTTAAGACACTTGCTTTAATCTCAGCATTTGCAGGACAACCCCATAAATCACAGAGCAACTCCCCCTCCGGCAGCCACAACGCCACTCCCTGCAAAGTCCGCTCTCCCCAAATTTTTGCCCCATGCTGGAAACATCCCCGCTAGTGTGCTGAACCTCGCATGAAACATACTCTCACAGCAGGGGGTCCCTGCCTGCACAGGGAGTGATGCACCCTGTGGATGCAGAGCTGACCCCACGGATGCAGCACACAAGGAAAGGGGCTTGTCTCCATCTTGGGAAACAGCAGGACCTATTCTTTCTTGAATGAGATACACACGTGGCAGTGTGATATTAAATTACAAGTCAAATAGTACAAAGGCTTTTAATTATACACCAAACACAAGCTGCTGTCAGAGAGGAGACACCAGGCTTGATGGCCCATCAGGCTGTTCCGCTCTGGCAATTCCTATCTACCCGGTAGAAGTCCAGGAAATTGGATTGGTAATGGGAAAGGAGGCCTTTCACCTCCAGACCAGCCATTCAAATCCAGCCCAGGAGGGAGAAGCAAAGTCATTACTAACCTGACATCCGGGCAGCAGCCGGTGCTATGTGAGTCAGTGGGTCTGCAAACCCCAAGGAGTGCAAGGGATGGGTTCCAGAGTCTCCAAGCAACACCAGTTTGATGTCAAAGCCATCAGGAGGGGGACAAAGCATCCTCCCCAGCTCCCCGCAACCAAGTGCCATTGCTTTCTGCCAGGAGGGATGCTGCAGAGCCTGGCTTGGTCCGGATCAGTCCTCCTCGGTGTGTTGAGCAGCATCTCATCCCCTCCCTGTGCACAGCGTGAGGATACCCTCTCCATTCACAGAAAACACTCAAAGCATTTACGTCCCTCTCCCAGCAAGCAGTTTGGTCTAGCAGAGATGAAAACTACTTTTTTTCATGCCAGCTGTTTTTAACCACCTCTCCCTGCAGAACCAGCCCCTCCAACTGATGTGGTTATACCCTCACAGCCCCCCGGGAGGTGCAGAAGCATTGCACTCATCATTAAGGGCAAGGCATCACGGCACTGAGAGACAAGGGACTTGACGGCCACCGCAGGACTTTGCAGCAGAGCCAGGTAGCAAACCGAGAGCGTCTGCGTCTCAGCCAAGTCCATTAACAACTCTCCTCCTCGCTCCGTCTGCCCGTGCCTGCAGACAGCAGGGCTTGTAACGGGGAAGCTGAGACAAGTGGAGGGCTGAGCTGCCTTACCAGCACGCTTCAGTCAAGATGTAAATTGCAAAAAAAGAAAAAAAACCAGGCAGCCGAGTGCCACGGTTCCTGGGCATGTTACACAAATCCGCACACCGCCCGCTTTGGTACCCGGGCTGTCGCATCTGCAAGCTCTGCCTCCAATCTGTAAGGCTAATTTGTTCAACAGCTCTGTTCTCCCTCGGGAACAGGGTCGCTGGTCACAGAAGATTGATTAAGCTTTTGGTGAATCAACATTAATGAAAATCAACACTGTCTAATGAGTGGGTTTTATGGCAGCCCCATAAAAAGCATTAGGACAGGTAAACAAAGTAACAGCCAGGCCAATCAACAAGGTCCTGTCCCCACCAAGCCCCTCATCCTCCTCTGCTCCCCTCTGGCATGGGAAGAGCCCGCTACCAGCTGGCAGACAGGGACCTTCCTCCCGTGTCCCCGGGGACAGGATGCTCACACAAGCTGCACTCGCCTTCATCAGTCTCTCATTTCTGCAGACTCATCTTCAGCACGAGCTGTGTAAGATTATACCCCCGGCCAGCTCCTCGCCAGAGACAAGCTGAATTTAGCTCTAGATACAGGGAATTTCTGGCCTGGGAATGGGATCCTTTCCTCCTTACCTATTCCCCTCCTGCCCTGGGGGATAAATTCGACTGAAAATTTGACCAGGCTTTTCTTTTTCAGAACTCCCTAGTTGCAGAACAAGAAAAAAATAATACAAAAAGCTACCCTACACCAAGTATTGTTTCTGAAGGCCAGTCAGCCCACAAGCTTACAGCCAAACACCCGCTTTAGGGCAAAGCAGCATCTGAAGAGCCACGCTGGGACAATCAGACCAAAAAAAAAAAATCCCCCTTGCCACGCTCTGGGCTCCAAAATGATGCTTTATTGGGGAAATGACAGGTAATCGAATCGATGCCCCCTCCCAGCCTTCAGCTGTGGCATCAGGGCTGCCATCTCCAAGAAGCAGGACCAGCACTGCCATAGCGTAGAAGCGCCTGGCAGAGGTTTTTGTCTCTTCCCAAGGCGCTTCAGCACTTCAGGTTTTCTGAGCCATCCTTTAGAGGCTCCGGATCTAAATGGGATGATTGCGGGAGGCTTCTTGCTACAGGACATCATTAAAAATGATGTATGCGCTTGAACTGCAGTCAGCAGGGCCTTGCCAGGGATGAGCGAGGGGAAAGGCAAGCTCTCTGATCTCGGATAGAGAGAACAAGCTATTAAAAAGGAATTCAGCCTCTCGCGGAGCCATCAAACTGTTGGAAAGCCCTGGTCTCTGCCTCCGGGCTTTTGTACCTTTCAAGGACACAAAAACTCTAGGACTAAGCCCTTCAACTGTATTTGAATATTTAGTGTTTTTAAAAAGGATCAGCTCTTCTGCCACTTTGGCACCAACTCATTTGACCAGGAGAGCCAAGGCAGTGACAAATCCTGCAGTCTCCGCTCAGCGACAGGCTCTTCCCCTCAAAAGCACCAGCACAAGTCATTCTAGTGGCATGAAAATCATCTCTTTTTAAATGATACACTCAAAAAAATTGTTCTAAGGCTAGGCAGAAAGTCTTGCTAGGGTTTGACAGGGTAGAGATGTGCAAGACGCCCAGCTGGGAATTCCCTCCTTGTCACCAGGATGACAGCAAGCAAGCAGCTCAGGGATTTCTCTGAGCATCCCTCCCTCGCAGCATCGTCAGCAGTACCCCCAGCACCAACACAAGTTACACTACTGCCTTTTGCATTGGAACAGCTCCTGCAGACATCACTGCGAGCTCCACAGAGCCACCAAATCCTTGGGACCACTGTGAAGTGTCACTGCAAATCTTGATTGATGCTAAAAAGCCTATTTCTGATAGGCACCAGTCCATATGAGAAGCAAGCACGAGCTCCTGCACCACCCCGGACACAGCCCCATCTTGCTTTACTCCTTCTCTGCACCCTCCTGTGTGCCCCAAGAAGCCCACCCAGCAGCAGACCCAGTCCTCATCTCCTCCCAGTTCCCATTTCCCCCCACACAGCCTTTGCCACTGCTTAAAGCCAGCAGCATCATCCTCGTACAGCATAATATTTTTATTGATGCTGCGAATTCCCATGCATACAGCCCCTTGTATCTTTTTGGTCTTGGCAATGTATTATTCATGTGCTCCCTTGTTCCTGTACAAGCTGAGAAAAATGGAGAAAGATTAATTCCCAGGGAAAAAAAATAAGCAGGATAGCTTTTTTTTTTTAAAAGGACTCCGATCCATTCAAAGAGCTGCCTTCTCCAAGCCTCCTGTGTCACTGCTGATTGAGTTTCTTCTCTCCTCAGCTCCCAGTTCTGTTAGAGTATCTTGTCTCCTTAGTATTACTGTCGCACTTCCTTTTCATATGCCTGAAATATATACTATTGTGTTCCGACTTTTAGTTTTTGTACAGGGATCCCTTTCATGTCTCATCTTCTGTAAGGTCCTTTTTTCTTGGCAGTCAAGTGCATGAATGTTTGCTGCCAGGAGATTTTGCTTCTATTGTATTCCAGACACATTATAATACATTTTTTTTGTTCTACATTGTCTGTGAGGTGTTCCATGGGTATTTTTTTCATGCTAGCGTGACTTTTTCCACGTGGATGCTGCCTGCCTTGCTCTTGCCCCTCTGTGCACAAGAACAGCCTCCTCAGAAACGAGCATGCAAGGGGTAAGAGGGCAGGGAGCTGGGGCAGCACTGCTCAGGGTCACGATTCATCTAATGATCACTCCCCACTTTCCATGTGGTTTTATTGCCCATGCTCCCTGGCAGAACTGGGACACCAGTACCAGGCCAGGCTGCAAGTAACAAAAAAAAGCAACCAGGGATTTCTGTCCCAGGGCCCACAAAAGGACTTTTCTGCTAATCCTGACCTAAATTGCCACAAGACTGTTTTCTGCTAAGAGCAGTTTCTGCTGCTGCTTCTTGTAACTTCAGTCACAATTTTCAGTCTTCACAAGAGCAAAGTCCCAAGTGAGCAAAAGCGAACAGGGGCAATGGTTTTTAGGGGGGAAAAGGGGGTTTTAGGCTCCAGGAGCTTGCAAACTCAGCCCTGTGCAAGGAGGTGGATGCACTTCACTGTGTGCACAGCTGCAGGCTCAGTTGGCAGAGCACAGGCTGTGCCTCCCTCCCTTACTAACCCACACTTCATTTCACCTATTCCAGCATCCCTTCAGCCAACAGCTCAAAGTAACATGGGCAAAGTTTAGCTGCTTGCACTAAGGTGAGTTTTGTCTGTCTTGCAGTGCACAAACACGTTTTGGTTACTCAACAGCGTCAAACCTCCCCTCTTCATCTGCCTGCCAAGCTGAAGGAGCCCTTTCTGCAGGTGAGCCCAGTTCCTCGAGCTCTGCCCTTCCTCATATACTACACCCCACTTGTCCAGGTCAAGAAAAAACTCTGCAGCTCCTTTATCAGCCTACACTGCTCCACCACTGCAACCCAATCCTGCCTCAAAAGCGACAGCCTCAATGCATGGGGGCTTTCTAATCCTTCTGTCCTCAAGAAGTGAAAACATCAGACAACCCAGAGTTTTACAGCTTCAAACAACTCCACTGTGGGCCTAAAGAGCGAACGGCTTCTGGAGAGATTAGTTCTCCTGCAACATGCTTGCGACCAGGCTTTCTGATCTCTATCGGCATCCCTCAAAGAGCGGCTCCTTTTTCCATTTGTTCTTTGGACCCCTCTCCTCAACTCTTTCACTAATTATAGTTTGTTCGTTGTTATGGCAACTATGGATTTCTTTCGGCATCCAACTCTCACGATTTGGCTGCAAACTGCAACACCGGACAAATGCAAATAGGGTTTTAAATCCTTCTTGCTTGCTAGCCTTCCGGGTAACTCCCCCCACAAAGAAAAGAGCTGTTCTGTTGGTTTGCCCTTGTCTTCCTTACTTCAGGGGCCTGCAAAGCAACCATAGAGTCTTCTGCACCCCATGGTTGGTAGGAAAAGACATGCTGTAAGTAAGACTGTCAGCCTGCTCCCACCCCAGAGTTTTAGCAGGACCTCATTACCAGGCAAAGATGAATATACAATGTCACCCACTTCGTCTTTCACCTACTGGCACAGTTTTCCCATGGTTGCTTAGCAATAATTTAAGCCAAACACATACCAGGAGTCAAGATAAGGTCAACTCAACCCATTCCAGACAAGGATGCCATGCTCCAGCAGGACCACACAGGTCAGCTGGGGACCGCTTAATTCAGACCATGCAAGAGCACACCCCAAAGCTGCAAACAAAGAGCTTTCCTGTCCCTTTCCCCATTTGTCCTCATCACATTGTGCATAAACCCTCAGATAATGGGTACTAACAGCTCAGGGATACAAGGCTGCTTCCACCAGCAGGTACCAAGTCATCCCACACCACTAATGCAAGGCAGCAGCACTGCATTCATCCCCATTCCTCAACCATCTCACCCCAGGGAAGGAGGACACCTCTGGGCCCTTCCACAATATTACTAGAGTCAGTGAAATCAGTGCTCCAGACTCCCACTTATTAATGGACATGGCTTTCGCTGGCTATGATACACAGTCAATGCTACATGACCAGCTCCACCAAAGCTTGGACACAACCTCCAAAACCTTCACTCCTTCTGCAGTGTCCCTTGCATAGGGACAGAGCCAGGGGGCAGCTTTCCCACGGGATTACCTGTACAAACAAACTGCTTCAAAGCAAACATTGCAGTCTCAATTTTCACCCTTCTCAGCAGCACAGGGTGACCAGATGGGGAGAAAGAGAAAAATCATTTGCCCGGGGCTTGCAGAGACAGCAGCAGCCTCCTGAGCTGCGGCCCAGCTCTGAAGTGCACCAAGGGGCCTTCCAATTAAAGGCTCAGTAAATTAATATGCCCCATATGCTGCAGGGGTTTCACACCGTAAAGGCCTTCCATAGAGTACATTGCATTGCCAGCTAGAAAAAAATGCTCATCTCATCTGCTTACGACCCATCATTTATACCACACTTGTCTAGTCACATCTACTCTGAACTTCTAGGCTCCAGGAAGAATATCCAACTCCCCAATCTGCAAGGACCTGCCCTGCAGCCAGGGCTTTGCAAGTCATGAATTATTTTGGCTCAGCCATGAAAGCACAAAGGCTGGCATACACCACACCAAACTGACTTTCTGTGTTTCCCCCCTTCCTTACCAAAACCAAACATGAGATTCACAGCAATGAAACCTTTTCAGGCAAGAGCAAGTCCTTTCACTTTAAATTAGATGATCCAAGGCAAAATAAAAGGCTGGATCCCCCAACTTGGGCCATGGACCACATCTCATTTTTGCACCCCCAGCACCACACGCTGACTGCATTACAGGACAACCTGAGCACTGTTCCTCCCAAACCAGAGCAAGGACCAGCTCTCCCACCTCTCCAACAAGTGTTTCTCTGGTAGGCAGCACTCACTTTTCTTAGCAACACATTTTAGTAACCCATGGAAAGTAGGAAGCCCCACAAAGTACATCGACAACTCATTAACTCATAACATAAATGGGACATCATTGTCTGCCCACTGCTTGCAGCCCCCATATGCATTCTTCTGGCAAACAAATCCAGATTCAGGACCACAGAAAACACCTGCTGAGTGGAGAAGGGGTGACCCAATTTCTTCCTACTCCTTGCAAGACAGTTTGCCATTTCCTTACAGCACTCTGCCCATGGGAGGATGATGAGAAAGTCTTTCTGTGACATTCATGAAGTGCCTGCTGATGGAGAGCCCTGTTTACCAAGCCAGCTGGAGAGGGACCTACTATCAGCTCCCAGCATGCAGCAGATCAATACCATAATTGGGCCTATTTGTAGAGCATGAACTATTGTAGCAATAGGGGTGATGGGCTGGCTTCACAGGGGCTTGCTGCCCTGCACCGTGCTGCAGCACAGGGGACAGTGGCCTCCTCTGTTAGTTTTGGCAGAGGTGACAGACCTAGGGATGGGGCTGCACCCCCGATGCACTGAACAGGGAGCCCTAACCCACACCCCTCCTGCTGCAAACCGTGCACAGCCAAATAACCCCCCTGCCTGCCCCAGGCAAGGCTACTGTGGACCCCCCAAAGCACAGGCAGAACCTGCCTGCATCCCCTCTGCAGGCAGGTGCTGGGTCAAGCCCTTTCATGACTGTTTTCTCAACTTCAGTACGGATTTAGTGCACAGGAAATCACAAATAAACCTTTAAAGTGATTTCAGAGGGGTTGGGAGGAGGGAGAAAAGAAATCCATCAGCCACTTGGATGTGGAGGAAATGGAGAAAATTAAGTGTCACAAGTGGCAGTAATCAATAAAGCATCAGGAGACCTCCTCTCAGCCTGGCAGCAGAATTGGACAGCTAAGGATGGGAAACTCCCCCCCAGCACTGCTGGCAGAGCCTTCCCAGGGGAACAGGGCTCCCCTCCCATGTCCATCATCATGTTAGAGGTTCCTTGCTGGCATTCACAAGCAGGTCCATCTACCAGCCTACAGGAGCAAACAAGCACTAGCTCCATCTCACAGAAAATAACCTGATGGAGGGTCCTTTCTCTTTCTGGGAGGATCCCCAACATAGGCATTTCTGCTGAGAAGCCACCTCTGAGGAGCTTGACCTTGCCAAGAAGCAAGTCTAGCTTCTAGAAGTAATTCCATCCCCGACTTCCCATCTTCAGGGGATCAAAGCTCTGAGCTTCTCCCACCTTTTGGGATGCAATGGCAAGGCACAACTTCGGGTTTGTAACAAGAGCTCAGAGCACAGAGTTTCTGGCAAGTCTGGCCGCTCAGACCAAGGTGAGGTGTCCCCACCACCCCCCAGCTCCCACCTACCCAGCAGGTCCCTGCATGGGCACCGTCTGCCATCTCGTGGGCAGCGGGAAGAGAACATGGGGACTCTTCTCCCGTGGGCTCCCCTGTCCCCTGCACCGTGACAACACATTTATCCCGACTCCACGAACTCTCCGCTCACCCAGTCCATGTAGCATCGCTTCGGAGGTCACCACGCTGGCTGTACATTTAGGTGAATTATTCATCGGCCAGTATCAAATATTAAAAGCAGAGTTATACTGACATATTCTTCGTATATTCAAGAACACTTTCACCAGTACATTGCTCTTTCCTTTTTTCCTCCTTCGGACAGTTTCCTGAGCAGCCCAAGGGCCTGCTGATGAAGCCTTGCTGGTTAATTGCACATTTACACTCCCCCACGCCCTCTCTCCGGATGGAGATTGGTTGGACCTTGCTGGGAGCACAGAAATCATCCAGGCCCGCAGGCTGTGAATTTCTGGTCCTCTCCAGCATCTCTCACCTCCCTTCCTCAGCTCAGCACTCTCAGGACCAAGTCCTGCTGCCAGGATTTAAGAGAAACTTGGTCTCTTCCACGTGGCATCTTAGATATGACAAGGTGTTCTGCTCTCCCCTACAACTACATTGCTGGAGAAGTCCAGAGGAAAGCATCTACACGACCATTTATTCCAACTGCTTCTAGTTGCCCTTCTGCCTCCATCCCCAAGAGCCACCAAACAGAACCTCACTGCTGCAAGGTCTCAGCTCTAATTTCCAAATGCCACCACCATCCCAAGAAAGCACCCCAGAGCCTGCTCTTAGAACAGGCTGGAGTCACCTCCGCTTCCACCACAGTGGGGTATAAGCCTGCCTTTCCTCTTCCCCCAACACCTGCAGAAGCCTCCAGAGAAGGAAGGAGAAAAGGGGAATACTTAAATACGCCAGGCATCATGCTCATGGGGATCTGCAATGCAGATGGGCTAGAGGAAGCCAGTTCAGCCAGAGCACCACCTGCTCCCAGCTCCGAGGGATGGATCCAGCAGCGCCTGCTCCCAGCAGGATGGGAGGGGAAGAGCCCAGGAAGGAAGGAGCACCCGTGGCACCAGGGAGCCTGGATGCTTTTGCATGACTGGGATGAGGGGTTTGCCTGCTCTCAACCAGACCACATCTGCTACGGGGACGCTCCATCGCAGGTGTCACACCGCAGCAGGCAGCAACGTGGCACCAGCCACTTATCGAAACATTGAAGATCTCCTAAGCTGCCGAGTTAATTCCTCAAACGCCCTTTCAAAGGGCCAGATAAATACAATCTGGGAGCATCTTCGCTCCCTCAGCTCACATATCTTTAGTCAGGCAGAGAGATAACATTTCATACAGATTGAGACAGTTTAAGCAAAGGTTGCTGGCTAACCTTTCCAGCAACGGCTGTTTCCAGCACTCTGGTTTCCCTCCCCAGCAAGGAAATACCACGCGAGTGCCACCAGCAAGCAATGGCAGGATGCAGCCTCACCATTTTTGCCAGCATTAGAAGTCACTTTTTGTGTTTTCCTCAGTGCTGCAACACTGATACCTTCAAGATGGAGTGCTGAAGTGTTCTTATTACATGATTACACCCTGTCCACCAGGCCTGTGTGGACACATAGGCACAGTCCACTTCAGCTCCAGCTACCCACTTGTCTTAATCCAGTTCTTAGTGTCTTGACTGAGGACAAGGGTAACCTTTTTCACCCAGTCTCTTGAAAGTCCTAGCTACCAGCAAGGCTGGAAGTACCCTCTACAACATTGCTTGCGCCTCACCATTGCAACAGGAACTCAGTGGGAACTGTGGACCACCCTAGCCTTGATTTGAACCAGCCTCCAAGCTCATCCCCCAAGCTCTTCCCAGACACAGCAGGACATGGCAGAGGAGCTCTGTTCCTGCAGTCTCTGCTGAGCTTCTCAACCCCAGTGCAGACTCCAGCATAGCCTGGAGAAGGCCTGCATCTCAGCAAGACCCAAGCACAGCCCAAATCCAGCTTTCAAGCCCTGGAGGGTTAAAAAGCAGCTGGAGCAAGGGTTTTAGCCACCGCTTTCAGCCACAGGGTCCAAGACACAGTCCCATCTCGGACTCCTCTGCCTGGCTGGGATGGGCTCAAAGTGCACCAAAAGTTGTTTCCATTACTGCTCTTCTCACCATTCTTCACCACAGGACCCCTCAGACAAACAGGCAGCACCAGTGAGAAGGGGAACATCTCAAAACCCATGGCTGGCAAGAGAGCAAAGGAGGAATACTGGCAAATGACAGAGCCCTTATCTTAATTACAGGCTTATTTGCATTTAAATGAAGGTTATTCTATAATTACCACCAAATGTTTTGTGTTGCAGCTGAAATACCTCTCCATGGGCTGTCAAGCTCCTTCCCATTTTCATTTTCTCTTGCCATTCTTCTGCTTTCTAATCAGCTGGCACACACTGGGAGGCATTCACAGCACCCAGCTCTACTGCAGCAGTGCCAGCCCACCACCTCGCCTACTGGGAAGGGGCCTCGGGTACCACCGCAGCCCAGCATCCCTCACAGGCAAGGGGGACAAGGCTGCAGCTCCCTGGCTGTCTCCACTAGCACCATGGGGGATGAGGAAGTTTGAAGTTCAGACACTGATTTTTGCAGGCTTCCGTGAAAAACCAAAGCAAGTATTCTCTCTGTGCACGTGCACATAAGTGTTTAGCTGGTCAAGCTTGCAAGGTCAGCAAGAGAACAAATTCAGGGAGAAACAGGGTTTGGAACAGGAGGTGAACCTCACATCCAGCTCGGCAAGTCCCCAACCCTCATGTTGCTGCAAACCAGCATCCAGGGACATCTCCCATCTTTTTGTCATCGGTGGTTATTCCTGCTGGCAGGATGGAGACAAACCAGAACCCAGGGAGGGATGTTTGCGCTGTAGCTAGCACTTCCTCGCAATAGATGAAGGGCTCCCATAGAGAAAATAACACCCAATTACATGATTCCAAACAATCACAGTGAACAAACCCATGCAAATGGCCAAATTAAGGCTGAATGAGAAGCCTTCTGCTACTTCCTAAATTGCTATACCTTTAATCAAGCCCCTTTAAAAATCTCTCATGAACATTTTCTCTCTCTAGCCAGGAGAACCACGTTAACCAGCCAGCCCGTACAGGGAGGAACAAGACAGCAGCTATTAGGGCCACAGCACAGTCTCCTGTTTGAGTTGACCTTAATGAAAAAAGACAGTTATCTCTCACTAGCCCCATCGCTCCTCTCCCTGGCTCTTACCCACCGAATCTCAGCTTCTGTACAACCTTCACATCCCCCTGCCAAATTCCAAGTCTCTGCCTCCATCTCATGGAGAGACTGGATCTCTTCAGCTCCGTTGTGAAGTTACTACTTTTTTTAAAAAAAAAAACAGACAAAATCCATTCCCTCTCCCCCAATTTCATATAGCCCAAGGCAGACTTACAGCATGGAAATTTTTAGCCTGAACAATTATCACTTGGCAGAGAGTTAACTCGCTGCAAACAGCATCTTATAATGGGCAGTCTTGGCTATAAGCAGCTTGGCTGGCTCCATTTAAGCAAGCTCCATACCTTGGGATAGATACCCCCCCCCCAGTTCATTTCACAGCTATTTATGTTTAATAAAAGGCAGCACCAGCAGCATGGTAAATCAGCAGCACATCCACAACGCAGGTTGGGTGCTGATGCACACACCAAAGCGATTCCTCTTATTCCTCCATCAGACAGACAAGCGAGATATAAGGGCAAAACCCCTGCAACAAGCCCCAGTCCTGACAGCGTAAGCATCTCCTGTTTTGTCAGCAACCCCAGCAAGGGGTGCAACACCCACAGCTCCTACCACTGTGTCACCAGTCAGGGCTGCCTCTCAGCTATTTCTCACAGCTGAACATCTTCATTTCATCCTCACTATCAGCCCCTAGTCCCCAGACACAGTTATTTTTCATCACAGACCCCATGGTGCCAGCAGACCCCAGGGAAGATGCTTTTCTTGCAGCCCAACTGCCCCTAGGTTGCACAGCAATCCTTGGGGGGGGGGGGG
>Ga0065711_1009341_pt1 | contig 14563 bp, 4 predicted proteins | sample Hoacrofraction12_FD_59098 | JGI IMG/M metagenome (GOLD analysis project Ga0065711, IMG submission 59098) | Hoatzin crop microbial communities from Cojedes, Venezuela - Epithelial fraction 12 v2 (version 2) | ecosystem: Host-associated > Birds > Digestive system > Esophagus > Crop | place...
ATAAACCCAACTCCTGAATTGGAGAAATCTATGTATAAATCTGATAATCTTTCTTGGTTGATAATCCCAAGTATGTGAAAAGAAACAAGACTACCATTTGTTGGCAGCACTTGCCTGCACGAGAGAGCCTCCACTGCTGTCCTGCATGTCCTCTGGCATGCAGCACATGCCCTGTGGCCTGGGAATATCCAAGCAGACCCTCTGAAGCAGGTTGGACTTGGAGACCTCAGTGTCCTGTGCCAACCCAGGACCTTACTGCTCTTGTTGAAGCACAGGTAGCAGCATTGCAGTGACCAGAGACCTAAGTCCTGTCATACTGGACTCTCCATCCACCTCTGATCAGAGAAGTTGCTAGGGAATTAAGTTTAATTAAACAAGATAAAAAAGGCAAGAGAAGCAGAGGGATTAAAAGTAGGGCTGAGTAGCTGGGAGTTGCCGTTGCTCTTGTTTATGCTGAGTCTCTCCGTGGGGGATGTTCTTCAGTTTGTCTCAGCATGCTGAGAGTCCTTTAAGTGAGAGGCTGTGGTTTACAGAGTCAACAGATTTAAGCAGGCTACGAATATTAATTATTAATTACCCTTGGAGAGTGCTATACATTAGATTGGTGAAGTAGTTAACAGCTCTGCCTCCTCCTCCCCGCAGACGCTCTCTTGCTGTCAGATTTCTCTCCCTGACTAAGACCCCAGCACTAGAATTAGGCCAGAAACTATTTTCCAGTCGAGTGGCTTTTAATGGGCTCTCCAGATTTGTTCTTTGCATCCTGTGAGTGACTAGATATGTGGAGAGGAGAGACAGTGGGATTGATTCATACTGTAAGAAGTATTAGGGTTTTAACTAAGTGGGGCTTGGTGCTGCTGGAGGTCGTATCTCATTCTCCAGAAGCACCCACTAACTACCCACAACACAGGACAGAGCTCTGCTCTGGCGAAGCCCATTTGCAGGACTCCTGAGGAAAGCTGTATTTCTGATGAAAGGCACAGTGGTGGTCTTGTAGAGAGAGCATCTTACCGGGGGCTCAGTGTGTTTCTGGGAGTCCCTCGTCTACCTCAGCTATGGCAGAATGAATGAAGTGGGGTTTTGTGTAATGAGTGTGATGGTTTGGAGATGGTGGTGCGTCCCATCTCTCTGCAGATGTTAAGGAGGTGTTTGAGTGTCGCTTACAGCTTTTAAAGCCATTAAGGTACTGCCCCCTTCCCGGGATGTTCCTCTCTGTGTGACGTAGCATGTCTTGGTTGGGGCACGTGCTCCATTAAGGTCACCCACACCCTCTTATGATTTGAAGTTTTGCCGATGTGAAGGGACTTGCCATGGGAGAGGAGTGCCATGAGTGAAGGCACTTTGGGATGACACTGGGGGGTCTTCTGCTGAGCCAAGACAGCATAGCTCTGCCAGCTTTAGGTGTATGTCTGAGTCTGGGCTTGTCTTCTCTTACAGCAGTGGGTGGAAAAAGACACTCCAAAATTAGTAGGAAGCCAACAGCAAGCTTCAAGTCATCCCCAGTGGGCTCATTGCATCCTCCATAGCGACGTGAGGAGCTCAGTCCTGCTTCCCAGTTCTCTCTTCCTTGCTTCAGCCACAAATCTCAGAATGGTGGCCTGGCCGTGGAGCTGGAGGCTGAGCAAAGCTCTGTGGGTGGAAGCCAAGCAAAGGATGAGCCACGAGCTTCTGGGTACATCCAGCTCCTGAATGACTCCAGCTCTTCAATCAGCCATGTTCCTCCACCTCCTGGGATGAGTCCCTGACATGGCAATTTGGGATAAGGCACAGTCCTAATTACGGGAATCACTCAAGCAGTAACAAAAAGGGCAGTGGAGAGGAGGCTCAGGAGCGCCTTCTGCAAGAGGAAGGAATATTGTGATCTGTTAGCAGCTGACTTGTTTCCAAACACCTAGCACGCTTTGTTCGTGCTCTGTATTAAATAGCCTGCAGAATTTAATTCCTCTGGGAAAAAACCCAAAACAAAACAACCTCCCCACCCCCAAAGTGCAGCGATGTTGTAATTGGGCCGTGACAAAGCTGAATGCCTCCTGAACGGGAGGGGGTGGTTGTTTGTAATTCTGCATCGTAAGAGAGACGCGGCGCGATCCTCTGTCTAGGCAGACGGTTTGGCAGGGAAAGTCACAGCTGGGTGATTCCAGCTCCCCCGAGCTGGGGCTTTTAGAGTGAAAATGCTGACAGATCCACAGCAATAGCGGGCAGGACTCTCATAATTTATTTTTAATGCCATGCTGTCTTTAACTGTGCAATTTCCTCCGGGGTGTTTGCTTTGAGATTGTGAGATAATTACATCTCAGAAACCAGGCTAATTACAGTTAACAGCCTGAAAAAGTGAAGGCCTCCGTTTCCCCCCCTTCCCCGCCCAGGTTTTTCCACCAGTGTTCCTCGCGACCGCCCCTTCGCATCGCGGCAGCAAGGGTGAGGAAGTCGCCTTGGCAGGGCGCTGGGACGCTGGCTTCCCACCCTCGCCCCACGGAGGTGACGCCCCATTGATTTGTGTTGGGTGGGGACGTGGCAACCCCTGCCAGGCCTGTGATGGAGAGCTTGATAGTGGGAAGGTCATGGGTGGCGCGGAGGGGAGGAGAAGGCGGCAGTGGTGGGAAGGACCAGGAGATGTTGGTGCCTGGTCAGTGTGTCAGTGCCCTCTGTCGAGTGGACCAGGCTGCTCAGCCGTGTGCACCTCGCTCCCTTGGAGAAGGTTGCTTCCTTCAGCCAAGTCGGAGAAAATCCTGGATTTTCCAAGCCTCACCCTACAGAATCTAGGTCCAGCATCGCGCATACAGTAGCTGGGGAGCATGTAGTCTCCCTCTAGCCATCACCCCCTAGTCCATCCATTCCCACTATCACCTTCAATTAGCCATAGGTGCGCAGGGCGGGGGCTGGGTGTTGGCCAGCCCTTGGGCTGGGATTGAGGTTGGCATCCTGTTGTCAAGCCTGCTGCTGCCTTCCCCTGTACCACAGAAAGATGCTTCCCCTTCGTGACTCTGCACTAGTTTTTTTCCCCATTGAACATAGGCATTTATTTTTAGTAGTGGTGGGGTTCTAATTGTGGTGAACTATGGCTTTTACAGGATGGTTAATACCTTCATTAGTCCAAATGAGGAAAACAAAAAAACCCCAACAAAAAATTCCAACCCAAACCTGACAAGTGTGTGGGCCTGGGGTCTCGTGAGACAAGAGCACCGTTTGCATTCAAGATATGTCCTTGTTTCTGTCTCTATCAGCTGGTCTAATAAAAGCTCCTAATGTTTCCTACAGGCCTTGCTGCCTTAATTTATGAGTTTGGTCAGGGACCAGGAGCCCACTCGGCTGTCAGAAGCACGAATGGGTGGGAGGAATGCTAATTTTAATGGGAACACAGCGAGGCAGAGCAGTCAGAGCTCCCTAGGAAACNCGGGTGTGNTTTCCCCAGAAACCCAGGGGTGGCAGGTTGTGGTCCAGGTCCTNNTGATGTTTCTACAGGGCTTGGCAAGGAAAGCTCAGGCTGAACTGACCACNACACAGCTCCAGCNCACTAGCTGCAGCACTCGAATCGACCCATGCTCCTTCAGAAACAACTCTGAAAGCTTGAAACGCTCATCCTGCCTTGAACGTTGCTTCTCTCTATATCACATTGTGGTTGCCAGGCTCTGTAGAGAATGACAGCAAAGAGCTTCAAAGCAATGCAAGGCCCCTTCCCATCCTCCAGCAGCCTCAGATGCTGTCTGGCAGCGTATGCATGCGCTTGCTCTTCGTGTTTTTACACGATCTGGAAGATTGGCCCCTAATTCTTGTAGTCTTGAAAAATAATTCATTTTTTCTTCTGAGATTCCAGATCAGGGATTAATTTAATGATTTTTTTCCTTTCCCGTTGTTTGTTTTTAATGATTAAGGTGATAGTTATTAATTGCTAACAAGTTCTGGTGGAAAAGTGATCCCTGGGAACTTTTTTTACATTGAATAAAATAACAGCGAGATTGATTTAGCAAAGCCGGTTGAGTTGCTGTGTCTTCAAAGATTATCTTGGTTCTGCATGAAGGGCCAGATTTTTGAGAAGCATTTAGGCCTATCCGAAATCAGGTTGCTAAAGCACCTTCAAAATAAGAGAAGCTTCTGTCTGTAGGGAGTGATAATATTGTGTGTTAAATCAGACAGTGTATTAGACCTTACTTTTTTGGCTGGGTAATTTTTTCAGGCAGATCATTTCCTCTGGCAAACCACTGAGCTGGCACAGAGTGATTATTTTATTAAAAAAAGCCCCTTTCTCTGCTGGAAACAGCCTGTTTCCCTGGAGGTCACCAGGGCTTGTGAGGGTTGGTGCTCAGCCAGTGACATCTCCATGGGGCGCTTGGTGTGGTGGTATTTCGGTACGACCTAGTATGGAGCCCATGACTTTGCGCAGAGCTTGTGGGGTTGCCTCGGCTCATTTTGCTTTGCTGTCCTCTCCTTCTGCTCAGTATTTGCTGACCTACAAAGCATTTACTCCTGGTAATTATTCTGATGAGGCAGAGGGTTATTTGAAAGCTGCAAACAGAGGTTTCTGGGGAAATGTCTTCAAAGGATGATCTTCTTCCAATGGAAGTTGTAATTGTTTAATGATTTTCTGTATGGATTTCCATGTGGGCTGCTACGGGACAGCCAGATCTGGTTTGTCAGCAGACAGCTTCTGCTCGTGCTGTGCCTTCTGTTTCTGCAGCCCTTGGTGGCTGGTCAGCTGGCTGCTGCGCATTATCCTAGTCTTTTGATTTATGTTTCCCTTGGTTTTTACTGCTCTGTATCAGACCCAAACCTCAAACTTGCCACCTTCTTTTCCAGTTAAATCAGTTGACCGTGCACAAACACGCTGTCTCTCCCCACATACCTTGCCTCTCTGGCATCCTAAGTCTGCATGGCTGCAGTAACGTTGCTTTAACAACACAGACAGGGTTGGGGCAGGACCTCTGAGCCATCAAGTCCCGCTTTCTGCTGCTGCAGCTGATGAAGCACCTTGTCCCCCCCCCTATGATGAAAAAAAATCCCTTCGTATTGCATTGGGTTTTCCCCTAACTGTTTGGACAGCGAGAAGCCTTATTTGAGTTTCTCACCTACATTTATTCATGGGTGGTTTATGACCTTTTGCTGATGTTGTCCTTTCACCTTAAACAGCACCTTCTCTTCCTTCTTGTTAAACCTCGTGATACATGGAGAGAGAACAATTTTACCACTTCTCCACCTTCATTTTCTCAGACTAACAAGTCAGGCTCTCCTTAGCAGGTGACTCCTTATAAAGGCCACCTTCACTCCCATGGCCGGGATAGCTTTCCTCTGAGCCAGTTCCAGTCTGAGCTCACCATCCCAGTTTTGTGTGACAAGGATTGCACGGCGCTTCATGTGCAGTCTCACCAGACTGTGTGCAGTGACTCTTTTCCCACCCGAAGCACATACAGGTACTTACGAAGGCCCAGTGTTTACATGGAGCTCCTGCAACACGTGAGATTGCTGCATTTGAGGAATGGGATTTTAAAAGGTTTGATCCCTTTCTCGATGAAGTCACAGTTGAAATTCCCATCGATTGCTAAGGTGTGTGTCCAGGACTTAATAAGTCTTGTTGCTCAGTGCCAGAAGTGGTGAACTCCTCTCGACGTGATAAATCGCGTGCCAAAGGCATTGATGTGCCTGACGGAGAGCTGAGAGGAGCAGGAGCTCAAAGCAGTTGATGGCAGTGCATGGCCAGGGATGGGTCTCCTCCTCCTGCCTGCTTTGCTTTGCTCATGGAGTAAAGATCATAGAAATATTGTTGAATAATTTTTAAAAAGAAAGAAAAAAGGAGTCAGAGTTGTACCCTTGGCTCTCTGATGGATGGCACCAGAGCTTTTGCAAGGCTGATATGGACTCCAGAGGCCTGGATCCTGAGCAGGCAGAGGTATTTTGGATGCAGCCAGTGCTATGGTGTGCGTCTGAGATGTTTGAGTCCTTTTTCCCGGGTAGAAACACGGGGAGTGGGTGATCAGGAGAGGCGCAGAAGGATTCTCTTTCCTAGCTGTCGCGTGTGGTGTTGGGAACTGCGGCTGAGTCCCAAGGCTGGCGAGAGATCAACCAGAGATCCTGTCTGATGGAAACAGAATCCTTCTGTTTCCTGGTTTAAGCCCTGTAATACAAAGCAGATGTAAAGGTCCAGCCAAGATCAGGAAATCTTTTGTGTGCAAGGTGGAGGCAAACGGCAACTCTGCGTGCTGTCAGCCCGAGGAACCTGTGCAAAGGGGAAACCAGGTACCTCTGGGGCAGGAGAGAACTGGCTCTGCAGGGGAACGGACACTATGCCTGCTGTAAAGTATAACCTGACTTTCTGGAGCGGTCCTGAGTTAAATAATGCCTGTGGCATGACCTACATCTTCTGCAGGGCCAGTGGGATGCTATGACTGATTCTGCCTTGCCTCCATCGACTCCAGCTCTGCGCCGCGGAGGTCCCTTCTGCGAGCAGCTGCCTCCCGCGTCGCAGCTCTGCAAGTTGCTAAACAAAGCAAGGGAAAATCAGGCACAAGCTGTGCAATTTGCAGATGATCTGTGTACCTGCTAGTTTGTAACAGATGTTTTCCTTCGCGTGACCATTTGTGAGCTGCTTCCTTGTCACAGTCTGTAGTAGCTGTAATGCTTGGGAGTGAGTGATATCTTACACCTGCACAGAGCAGCGTTCCTGCCTATAAACTTGCTTTGCAATTCCAGAAATCTCCCATTACACAGAGTTTTATATCCAGTGCAAACAATGGCAAAATAAGACTGCATAATATTTTTGACACAGGCTTTAGAAAAAGAAGAGGGAAACTGCAGGGACTGGATGGGATCCATGTAACTCCATATCCTCTCCGAGGGGTGGCCAGAAGTGGGTGTTGCACAGGGAGGTGCAACAGAAGGCAAATCTGCCCCGTGTTAGATCTGCTCATCATCTCCAATAGCTGGAGGTTGCCTGCAATATTAATATCACTTTCAGCAGAGATGCTGGTATTTAGCTGTTGTAACTCCGGCTATTCTTGTTATCCGCGTACATGCCTGCTTCCTCTCCGAAATGTCACAAATTCTTGGCCACGACAGCTTCCTGTGGAAGTTAGCTCCATAGTTTAATGATGCATTGTGCAAACCCCGTGTTTCCTTCTGCGGGGCTGTGGCAGGGCGGTGTCAGCAGCACAGAAATGCTGGGTCAATTATTATGGGGTTGCTTCTGAACAGCAAAACATCAGCACGGCATAACTAGCACAGGCTCGAGCTGTGCTTGGCTTTTCAGACAGGCCTATAACAGATGAAAGGACTGCAATTCCTCATCTCCTGGGCAGGCTGGCAGGTGCATGGGAATGTGATATTTTCCTTTGGGTTATGCGCAAGGGGAAAGCGGGGGGGGGTCTGTTTCAGAAAGGCTGTTGATTTTTTCCTGGTTCCTTGCGAGCTCTACCACTGGACTGCCGGACTGCTATATTGGATAAATGTGTGGCAAAAATTGAAATGAGCCAAAAAGAGTCTTGTGCTGAAGAGACAAGTTTTGCAGACAACTTCTCCCCTGGTATGTGGCCCTCTCCGCAGTAACCAAGGCCTTTCAGTAGCTTGGGGCTTGAGTGCGCAGGGATGGAGGGGTGGGTGCACCTCTGCCGTGGGAGCAGGATGCTCTGGCTGGGAAACCAGTGCTCGCCCTGCTCTGCTGGGCTACTGTAACTGTGTTGTCACACTCCCAGAAACCCCTTTCTTGTCCATTCTGGGGATAGGCAATGATAAACTGCAGGGGTGACTCTTGGAAATTTGTTCCTGTGAGCAAACTCCCATGTGGGCTTACCTGCAGATATCTGTGGGAGCCTGGATTCCCCATGGGCGCTGCCGGAGCGTGCTGCAGTCTGTCGGGAGCGGCTGCTTGCCATCTGCTGCGGAGATGGGCAGCAGAGAGCAGGGGACCGTGAAAGGTTTGAGGGAGGTACCTTCAGGCACACCATCCTCCAGTCTAACTCTGTCCAGAGCAGCAGGATCAGGCCTCTTGCAGTAGCTAAGCTGAGACCAGAATATCTATTTCTTTGCTATTTACAACAGAGGAGAATCCTTTGTTGCACGGCCGAGGTTTGTTGTGCTGCCGACCAGCCCCCTGCCTGATAGCATGTGTTTGGCTCAGTGGGGACTCTTGGAAACCGGATGGGTGAAATGGGAAATGTGGGTATGGGCAGTTGGGTGCAGCCTTGTACCCCTCAACTCAGTGCCTCTTCTTCACCTCAGTGTGTGAACTGGTCTGCTGCCACAAGAAACTCCAGGAGATCTGAGATGGCACCCGCCTTTTGAGGAGACTAGAGGTGAGTACTACGTGTTTGGGAGTGAGTGATGGGCTAAGGAGAGGAGCAATGCTGAGTGGGGGTATGCGTGGGGTGACAGAAGCTGCCACAGGGGGTCTTGCTTGAGGCATCCATGCTTTGGAGATAATGGACTTTCAAGGCAGGACAAAGGAGGGGAGAGAATGGGAAGGCAAGGAGTATCCCATGTCTCGGATGAAAGCCAAACAGGCATTTTTCCATGTGTAGCTTCAAAAAGCTGGGACAAAACAGAAGCCAGAAAATTTCCTCTGAGACGCGGCTCTAAACGAGTGGATTGTCGGTAAGCTCAGATCTCCTGGTCATCTTACTTGAAGTGCCCCAAAGTAACAAGTGCTATTTAACTTCGAAATCTGGGACAAGGTCAGGAAAAAGGGGGACTTTTCCTTGGGGTGCTGGCTTTTCCGGTGTGACCCCCTTGTGACCCATTTCTGCTCTGTGTGCAGGGGGAAATATTTCTTCCCTCCCATCTCCTGTTGTCAAATTCATGCCCAGCTAACCGACAAATCCATCTCTTCAGAGATCAATTACAGTGTCTGGCTGTGAAGCCTGGAAATCCAATTAACTCCCAAATATTTTTTTTTTCTGTTAAAAAAAAAAAAAGGCGGGGAGAGAGAGAGAGACAAAGAGAGAGAAACACATTGAAGCGGGGGCATAAATCACCTCGAAAACATTCCAAACATTAAAATAAACAAGGACGAATTTCAACTTCATTTGTCTCTTTTTGAGACTCTTGTCACTGATTTATTTTACTGCTCTGTCTGAGCCTCATTTTTATCTTTGCTCGTGTTCGGAGTCAGTAGCTGTCTCTGGAAGTGCAGCCCCGAGGCTGGATGCCTCCTGTGGGGATGCCAGGATGCGGTGTCCATGTAGGACATCCTCCCTGCTGCGGGGCTGCAGTCCGCTCACCTGAGGTTGTAAGGGGTTAAACTGTCTCCATCCCCTAGCACATTTGGGGACTGATTAAAATGGATGCTCAGCTCTGCCTGGATCTGAATGGGCTGGTAGTTTGGGTGAGGAGCGTGACCTGCCAGACTTCCTAGGAGGAAATAACTCTGCTTCTCAATCGCAGACTTTTGACTTTTTGCAGCCACGCAGAACGGGCTGTTCAAATTGAACCCCTCCATCTCAACCTCATGTCCTTGATCTTCTAGGGGGCTTACTCCATTTGACCAACTCCACCATGTCCTCAGCCCTCCCAACAGCTTAAAGCAGACTCTTCTCCACAAGAGAGTGAAATGGTGTCCATGTAGAAATACACTGAGTCCATTGAAGCGCCTGAAGGCGAGCAGGTCCCAGGTGTGTCTCAGGCTGATGGACTCACAGAGATACCAAGAGAAGGACCAGGAAATATTGCAAAAAATTTAAGGGAAAGAAATCAGGACTGACATATTTGTGAAGTGTCTGGCTTTGGGAACTGGCCAACCAAGGGTCTAGCAAGTCATCAGTGATATAGCTGCCTCTCAAAACAAGGGGGTATGAACAGCAGTGGAGTCAGAAGAAATATCTTTACCTAAATAAGAGTGTTTTCTGTCTCTCAAATGCCCATTATTTGGCTGAAGACACTTTTGGGTAGGGATGCAGTTAGCTGTGGTGATTGGTACCAGTGACAGTTACTGAGCATCTGTGCGGTAGCTGCAGACATGACGTAGCATTCTTGGGGGGCTGGTGCCCATTTGGAGTGGCAGCAAGCTGGGGCGAATACCATGGGACATCCCAAACAGGGAGGTGTTAGCCCTCGTCTCTGGGGCTGGAGAACCTCTGTCTCACTCAGGCAACAGAGATTGGAAAGTGAAGCATCTGTGCTGCTGCCTGCAGTCCCTGTCCTCTTCCTTCAAGAAGCTTTAGTTTTCATTCCAGAGGAAGATGGATAATCCTTGGGGGTTGTTGTGAAGAGGAATTGTCACCCTTCCTTCAGCTCTATCAGAAACTCTTCAAGAGGCAGTTAACAAATAACCTTCCCTTGGGATAAATTAGCTCCCAATCCCAATTCAATAGCTGCTCATTTTAAGATGTCCTTGTTACCCTGTGAGAGTGGCTGATCTTCCTTTGAATCCTGCTGTGTTTTCAGACCCTGTGATTGCTGCGAGCAATCATGAGTTCCACATTAACAGCTCATGCACTGATTGCACAGAGCAGTCCCAACACAACCTTTTGTGAAAAGTTTTGGAAAGTTGAGCTCTGTGCTATGCTATCAGAAAGCTACACAGATCTCACTCCATCACATATTCTGGTGGCTGAGTCTTCAAATAAGGACTGGTTTGCAGGGTTTGGTGTACGGAGGAGATTTGTGCTTCAGAGTCCGGCTTTACAAAGAAATTCTTGTAGGCATTGTCAAGGAAACCTGGTGATGGTGCAGAGTTGTCCAACAGCCTCCAGGCAGCCTGGAGCAAAGGCTCTGAGATGTGCAAATAGTAATCCAAATGGATCTTTTTTTTTTTTTTCTTTCTCCAGCCCACCATTGTTGCAGAGTAGGAGAATGCCATCAGGATAGCTCAAAAAAATTAAAAAAAGCAAAAAAAAACTACATCAGAAAGAAAACCTCCTCCTGTGTCATCTTGCCCAGACCTTTCAGTGAGATGGCCTTTCCCAACTCTGCTGAGGACCATGTCTCCTGTAATAAAAGCATTGCTGCTGTTTGCAAAGAGTAAGTCATCTTTATTAACAAGAGCCTCCAAGAACAGCAAACCGAAACATGCAGTCTTGCACGGCTGCTCCAATATATATCTTTGGCTTTCAGGACCATTTTGAGATTTTTATTTCCTCTCACATCAATGGCAGCTATGTTGTAAGGTATCTTGCATCAATTAAAAATCTCTTTAATCAAATACTGGCAGGGGAAGTGTTCAAAATAGCTGAAGAACGACTCCTAAAACCTGCCACGTGACTGTTCATTCAGAGACTGACCTGCCAGACTGGCATGCAATACATAATCTCTGCTCACCTTTATTTCCAGAGCTGCCAGTGAACTGCAGTGATGGGTACCAAGAGAAATCTGCATCACATGATCATTGGCAGATATTGCCCCAAGAAACCTTGGTTATAGGCAAACCTCATTACTCAATTTATCAATCCCTGGTTACACTTCAAATTCCTATATCCCAAATCCATGGGATAGATTAGATAGCTTACTGTGAAATGTGAAAGTAGGCTGGAAGTCATTATTGTGCAAATTGTCTAGAGGTTGGTTTTTTTTTCTGTTCCATGGCAGAACTGGACTTCAAAAGAATAAATAAAATCTGTTCTGGTAGATCCAAGTGAGGAGTATACTTCATTGGAGAAAGGGAAAAAAAACCCTTCCCAATATTTTACTCAACCCAGGGTGAAGCATTTTGATTTGGGGGAATTCAGCTAATTTTCTTACTCCTCAAAACCGGTCAACTTTGAAAGAGAAAATGTCACAATGAAAACAGAAAGTTGAACAGACATGTTTAGAAAATGTAAGATTATATATACATCTATTTGGAAGTTTAACAAGCTTGTGAATGGAATGAAAGCATCCAGGCTATTTATAACTCAATTAGGCTTAGATTTAGGAGTAGTTTTCACTCTCTGTAAACTGCATTTCTTTTTCATTTAGAACAATCTCCTTCCTTCATCAAAGCCCCTTCTCCTAGCTGTAGCTGGAATTATATAGCTATAATATAGTTGGAATGACTATAGCTACACTGTGTCAGCTAACTGCTGTATTTTTCTTTCCCAAGGCTCTCCAGGCACCTTGGCGAGTTCATTTGGGACTATTGGCATCTGGGACCGAGGTATGGAAAACCAGGGCGTGTGCTGCTGGAACTGTTTTCAAGGAAATTTGATCCAGCAGCCCTCTGCCACATGACTTCTCAAGGCTTTATCTCTTTTTCCTCCTTCCCCTGCAAATATCCTATTCCACATTTTCCTGTCCTTACCACAAAAAAACTAAAAAATCCTCTTCTCTCCTTTCTTTTTTTGGTAGGTTTTCGGTGTTCCTGTACCATCTCTCTTCGTGGCACTGGTTATGTATGTGTAAGTAGTAAGTTAGTTTCTATTCTCACTCTGGGGGGTTGGCTTCCAAACTGTTTATTGAGTAATAAAAAGAGAAAATTACAAGCCATTGCCCAGGGATAATGTGCTAATAATTTTATGACTGGACAAATGGTTGAAACAGCCCACAAATGGTGGTAAGCGGGAAACCTGGTATCTATTGCCAAAAGAGCCACCCCCCAGGAGATAAAACCTCACTGCTAATAATCAAAGTTGATGCAACAACTGTGAGCTATTAAAAATTACTTTGGGGGTGGGTGGTAAGATGATCATTATTACTTTCATAGTGAAAGTGGCAGATAAGCTTTTTGGAAGGTGTTTAGAAGTTAGTCCTACATGGAGTGTGTGTGATGGACCACCATGTCTGCTCACGCTAAGGTCCACACGGCTGACAGCTGCTGGGCTGGAGGCTGGGGATTCCTGGAGAAACAAAGATTAAAGGGTGTTAATGCTTTCAAGCAAACATGAATCATCACAGAGATAACAAAGGGTTTAAGTTTCCTTAGACATTGTCTAATTGCATGGCACTTATGCTCACTGAGCAGTGCCCCAGCTTTGGTGCTGCAGAGCATGGAGCCAGAATCTGCTGCTACAGGGGAATGTGGTAATATGCCCCATCCCTTTTACCCCAAAACCTGTGGTTTTAATTATTTCTATTTTTAAGCCCGTATCTGTAACTGGTTTAGTTCCCATCCAGTAAACCATCCAGCTCTTTTGAGACTCCTGATAAACCCTGGCCTCTGTGATGCTGTGGGTACAACAGGACCTACATAAAGGCTAATTGTAAAGTGTGCCTCTGACCACCAAATGTGGTCAACTGGTACCATTTAAATGCTTCCATTCGACTACCAAAGACTTAGGAGTACTTAGTACTGCTCAGCTTCCTTGTCCTAAACCATTCTGAGATGTGCCCCATTCACCATCTCCAGGAGGATTTCCTAATCTTTCTTGGGGGCAGAACATCATATTTGCACTATCTTCTTTCCACAGATGTGAAGGTCAACAGAGGACTGGGCAAGGAGGGCCCTTCAGAGGTCTGGCTCTCTGCCTATCTCCCATGAGGTGGGATGAGCTGCACCTCTTCCAAACCAGCGGCAAATACAGCCCTCACCATGGGCAGGAAACCATGAACCTGGAGTAGCTGTTCGCAGCTGCCAAGACCTCACTTTTGTATGTTAGTGATGCAGATAGAATCTCATAAACCAGTCTCCATCCTGCTTTACTGCTGATTTAATGATCAGAGGAAGAACTTGACTGTTTATTAAGGCATCAGACAGTAAACTTTAACAGTAGACAGTAAAGGGTTTTGTTTTTCCATGCTTCTGATTGTTAAAGCAACAACATGTTGGGCTGGAGAGGGACCTGCTCCCAACCTCCGAATCCAGAATGACGATACGGGGTTGTGATGTGACTGGGCAGCGCTCCCTCCATCAGGCAGAATGAAGAAGTTGGCATTGCCAATTCCATGCCTGGAAAATCCAATATCTGAAGAAGGGCAGGGCCTCATCCTTAATTGGACTGTCTCACAAGGCTGGCTTGCTAATGGCAGAGGGGATGGAGCAGCACAGCTATCTCTGAAACCCTCTGTTGCTGCTAATCAGCAGCACTGACTCTGCAAAGCTTGCCAGTGGTATTTGCTTCATCCACCGTTCTCCTTCCTCCCTGGCAGAAGGCATCTTTGCTAAGAGGCTCTGGTGGGAGCCAAGATCCCCAGTGTGTTGCATGGGTCTGGAGGATGGACTGTCTCTGCCAGCTCTTCTGTCTTCATAGCAGAAAAGCTGATCCAGACCCAGAGCCCACGGGCCTGTAATGACTGTGTACAAAAGTACGTTCAGGCATCCACTGGTGCAGATTGACACCTAGTTCTGAACTGTGACAGTGGTTCCTTGGGGGTGCAATTTCTATGGGCTATGAGGTTCTCTCCTGGCATCACATCTTCGGCCTGGTTCCTGTGCTGAGCTGGTTGGCCTGGCTTTTCCTGGGGTCAGCAGAGAAAGACAGGACTTGCTTGGATCACTCATCCTGTCTAAGCAGACTTCACTTAGCCTCCAGAGGGGCTGACCTCTTTCCACAGATTGTAATGGGACTCTAGATGATTTTTTTTGGACATCTGACATGTAGACAGGCTAATGTCTGCAGAGGCAAATCTTGCTTCAGGCCCTAAAACACGGTAAATGTGTCCTTCAGCACCCATCTCCTCCGGGTCCCTTGAAGAACCCTGACTGAGGAGTGTGGTGGGCTTCCTGCACCTTACT
>Ga0065711_1043704_pt1 | contig 14563 bp, 8 predicted proteins | sample Hoacrofraction12_FD_59098 | JGI IMG/M metagenome (GOLD analysis project Ga0065711, IMG submission 59098) | Hoatzin crop microbial communities from Cojedes, Venezuela - Epithelial fraction 12 v2 (version 2) | ecosystem: Host-associated > Birds > Digestive system > Esophagus > Crop | place...
AATAAAAAAAATAAAAAAAAAAAAAAAAAAAAAGAAAGCACTGAAAAGCGCTCTAGGTGGAAATGACAACTGCTGTGAGACCTGTCCCCTTGGAAAGAAACACCTTTCTAGAGAGGAAGGATTCTGGGTGTGCAGAAAGTTCTAAGTTTAGCTTCCACACAGGTGAATTTTCTGCCATGCAGAGACAGAAACCATTTGACAGGAAATAAAACTATCAAAGACTTGGTAGGAGCGAGCCAGACTACAATTTTACTGCCATTTAGGCTTGAGGTGCAGTAATGTGTTTGAAATAGATTTATTTTAATTCTGACTTACTCTTCAAGGAGCCTGATTTAACCTCTTCAAGGGCTCATTTTGGTGGGGCTTATGGTACCCCCATTAGTCTTCATTTGGGTTTGAGCCCAGGTATATTTCTGCTAAGCGGAGTTACTTACAGATGGAAGTGCTGGCAACGAACAAGAGACAGTAACTGTGCTGCAAAGCACCCATGCACTGAGCAGATGTTTTACCTCCAACGAAACAAAGGGAGTATCCTGCACCTGGAGAGAGATCTGTTCCCCATCTATGGTGAACTTTCTTGAATACAAAGCACCTGGTGGAAAAGTAAGATCATTAGAGTCAGTGACTGTGACAAAGACGAAAGAGTACATAAAGGCAAAATGGAACAGTTGAAATCCAGATTTTTGAGGCTTATGATATGTAGCTGCTTGTATAAAATGAATGGCACCACAGCAGTTGTGTGGGTCTTGATTTAAGTAAAGTGGTTTTGTATTTGCTATATGGTCAGATGTTTTGAATGTACGCCTGGGGTGGTATCGGGGAATGGTGGCACTTCGTATTGAATCAAATACTCAAAGTGGGCACATAAATGCCATTCAGGTTTTCAATCCACATTGTTAACTTTTTAAAATGTAGGCTGCATATATTTTTAATCTCAAACCAAGATATCCAGGTGTTGTCCATAAAAGGAGTGAGCTGTTTCCTATTGCATTTTTCTGAAAGTTTTTAAAAAAGGAAAGTATTCTCATTTTGGACACAGAGTAAATGACTGTATACAAAACACCTAGATGCTCTTTGGGATTTGTGTGACCTTAGTAGTCAGAGTTTGGTTGGACTCCCCAAAGACTGGACGCTTTGAATCTGACTTCTGGTTAATCAGTGACACACATTCAGGGCCAAGTGCTAGTTCAAAACAGCTAGGACTGATCCAGCTCTAATAAGACCATCACTGTTCTGGGCTTGAACTTTATTTTGTTACTGGAGTGCTGGTTAAGTGAGAATAAAACTGAAGTGTTGATCTTACGAACTATCCACAGTTGTGATAAGGACAGCCTCAGAGATTGATGTCATCATCATTTTACTTTAGAACTTATTCCAAGTCACATGCACATGTGAAGAAATGCTATATCCAAGGCTGTTGTGTACAGCCTTTCTGTCTTGTCCAAATACAATTGTCACTGCTGCAGATAAAATAACGGACTTCAACTCAAAGAGAAATCCTGTCTATTGGAGAGTAAGGAATTCGGATTAACAGGGAGGTCAGTTAGTGACAATAATGCCATCACTTTTGAAAATCATCTTTAGTTCAAGGAAGCAGGTGTTTTTATTCCAGTGGAAAAGAGTCTGAGCTCATAGAAACATTTACAATAAAAGGAAATTTAGTATGGCAAAGTTTGCTGAATCTGAATCCAACATTATCACATTATGTTTTAATACAGACTCTGTGAGGTGATATAGCCCTTCTGGGATTTTTTTTTTTTTTTTTAGAGCACTTCGGTTTTAAGATGAAAAGATCATACTGTTTTATGGGAAGATACTGCACCCCTGAACCAAGACCAGACAACATATTATTCCTATAGGGTAATGCACTGCAGAAAAAAGAGCAGGTACTTCCAGACACTGACTGTGCTCTGCCTCAGACCCAAGTGAAGGAGAAGCATGGTTGAATGATCGCAAATACACTGCCACCTGTTTCTTATTTCTGGCATATTTGTTTCTTCCACAGCACGGCTGATGGGCTGGTAGCTTAATGAGAAAAGCATGTGGTTCTCAGCAATGTCTCTGGCAGCAATTCATTACAAAGCTCAGAAGTCTAACTTGATATACAGTCTCCCATAGAAGAGAAGAAGGAAAAGAAAGAGAAATAGTGCAGCCAACCATCAAGGTTACTTAGGGTCAGTGAGAGGGAGCTGTAAGGAGGAGCTTTCAGATTGTATTTCATCAGACAGGCAGAGATCAAAGGTGTCTTGTACTACCATCTCCTTTCCTAACCCATCATTCTAAATTCAGCATCCATCTCCAAAGTGAGGCAATCACTGCTTTGAGTCCTGTCCTCCTTCACCCAAAAACTGTGAGATGGCCTACGTGTGGGATGTGCTAGTAGGTATGAGCACGGTGTACCTAGATCCTTTCTACAACACCGGCCAGTACAGCTGGCACTTTCTTGGAACACAGGCTGTGAATTACAGAGTTCACATGAACACATCCCCTGAGGTGTCAGGATTAAACAAGCAATGCAGCAGAAGCAGTTTGCATGGTCACTTTGCTTATCGTATGGAAAGAAGACTTCAGTTTGGAAGTCTCCCTTGTCACAAAAGCCACTGAAAAAAGGGAGCACACAGAGAAAGTTCTGAACTGCCTTTTACGTGCTTTGGAATTCCTCTGGCTTCCCTGGGGTTGCAGAGAGAGCAGCATTGGATTTCTGCGGTTTAGTCCATATGCAATTTGTTCCTCGAGTCTGCATATTAGTACAGGTATGTCCCCAAGCAAACCTTTTACTCTGATCCTTTTCCATCAAGTTGGAAAAAAACAGCTAAAAAGGATCATAAATAATGAGCCTTTGATTTATTGCTTTCATAGCTTGAGGCTATTAACTGAAAATATGCACCTTATGGACATCTAACACTGCTTGGCTTTCCTGTAATACACACCAGTCACAGAACAGAGTAGATTTCAAGCTATCTGTGGTACTGCAGCAGAAAGCGGACTCACCAGTATTGGCTTCATAGTCTCCAATAAATCTCTTCGTGAGAAAGCGCACAACCAGGGCTGTAAAACAATGAAAAAAATATGGGTCTTTAATGTGAACCAAAATCAATCTTTACAGAACACATGTAATATCTTACTGGGAGAGTCAGTATAATATGAAACCAAATTAATCTTTGAATTGCTCACATATTATTCTGCAAATGCTCCTCTCCGCACTCACAGAAAAAGATCTGGGGCCAGGCTGTGATACCTAATGCAGAGTTTTTCGCAACTTGTGTCAGAAATTACCCCTGAGATTGAGTGTGGCGATTCAGTGTAGTATGCAGAGGTTGGTTTGTTGTCATTGCAGGTGTAAGAATCTGATTTTTGGTTTCGAATAATTTTGAAAAAGAGTAACAAGCCAGTAAACTGAAACTAATCCCAATACCACATTTATGACCTCTGTGTCGTAGAAGTGAGGCTGATGGATGTAATGGTTCTTCCCAGCCTTAAAAATCCTGAGTCCTCCTCATGAAACCCAGCATCGGTATCTAATCACATCCAGCAAACAAACTGCATGTGCTCAGCGCACATAGGTCATGCTGCAGTGCCCTGGGCCTTCTTATTCACCTTAACCTGCGGTGCTTTCTTACACTGATGGATTAGAACTTTTTCCTTTTTCTTGGTCACTTTATAAGACTTAAAATCCTGTCGTGGCAACAGTAACTTCTATTCCTGTCGTGCTTTCATCTCAGCAGATTCCTAATCATTTGCAAAACCCCTTAGTTAATAGCTAAATAAAAGGGTTTATTCTGCAAATAACACCATCATAGATTTCATTTAAAATAATTATTTTTCTCACAGTGGATACTGGGTCACCTCTTTAGTACCCTCAGATGAAATTGACTGTGCTACTATCTTTAACAAACTACTTAAAAATAACATGAAAATGTGGCTCCTTCAAATCCAAAACAATCAAGCATTTTACCAAGTCCTGTGGAATCTCAGATGTAGTAAAACAGATCTGGCCTTAATAATCTCTGAAATCATGAACCATATATTCCAAAGCAATAATGCTCGCTTTAGCCTCTTTTCTTCTCCTCTGCTTTGGAGAACAATACAGGAAGACACATCTCATATGCTCTTATTTGTCTGCAGAGCATAAAACATTTACAACAGGAGAATAAAACCCACTAGTCCCATTTTTGGGGTGTATAAATTTAGACACAGTTAAATAACTTGCACAAGACCAGGTGGAATCATTTGTGAGTACAAAACTCCCAACACAGTGCCCTCTCAACTGCCACCTCACGCTGGCTGCTCACACAGACCTACAGCAAGTGTTCCTCAGAAATTATTCAGTCCATTTTAAAAAAAAAATAAAAAAGAGTAGTAACTTAAAATGCTCAGGCTGCACCAGTTAAGAGTTTTCACAGCCTTGGGTCTATCTGAGCTGCAAATGAGCTCGTAAGTACAGCAGCAAGAAAAAGCATGGAGCTACACCTGCGGACTTACCTGTCTTCCCAACGCTACTGCCACCCAGTACCACGAGCTTGATGATTTTGTTGGGCACGCAGTCTAACACAGGATACTCTGGTATGGGGAGCAAGAGAAAGTTAGTAGAATACTGTGACATCGTATCCTGAGAGATGAGACGCATGCCAGAAATGAGAGCTGTTCAACTCCAGTAGGAGCTGGGGGAGAAAAGAAGGAAAACAGCTTCTCGGCGTCTGTTCTTGGCTGTATATCCTTGGATAGAGAAGCCTTCTCATTTCATTTAAGTAGCTTTCCTGAGGAATGTTAGAGCAACTGGCCTCCTCTTCCCGATGCCTCTGCTCAGACAGCAACTATGGAAAGCAAAAGAGAACTTTTTGATCAGCCCCCGTGAAAACTGACTCCTCCACTCCCCAGCCAATCACAAGGAAACCATGACATTCCTCCAGCCGGGCACCGAGCGTGTGCCTCCATCCACCACGCTCCCGCACTCGCTCCCTGCTTTATCTCTCCCCACTGCCTGGTTTATGTGCTGTCCCTTGGCTCTGTGCTAAAACGAGATTCTTCTGTTTTACAGTCATCACAGTAGCATTTTCAGTGAGATACAGTCAGCCTCATGCTCTGCTCGAATTCCACTTTGAATAATCCCGTTCTGCCTGTCTAGTTTCTTTGCATTTTCAGCTGGCTCCAACTCCGTGCTCTGTTGTTCTCCCTGTCCTATTGTGTCGTGCAGTTGGGCCCCTTCAGAGTGCCGAAGCTGATGGGATGCTCCTCTTCAGGAAAACAACACATTTCCCACCCCCCCAGCCCCCTCCCCCCTGGTTTTCAGGCAGCTGTGGGTTATTCCAAAATACTAGCTCGCATACGTATCCTCCAGGATACATCTGATCTGCTGGTTTATACATGTTGTTAGTCTTAATGGCCCACTGGAATGTGCGTTAGCATTGGGTTGGAACGCTGCAGTTTCTCCAAACATGGAAAAGTGAATTTAGGGCTGGCGACAGACTTGGGAAGGCTGAGGAAGGACTCGGCATCCTTCAGTGGGGCGAGCCAGACAGAAGGAATGAAGAAAGAATGAATTCTATAGGAAAACCCAGAGTAGTTTTAAGGCAGCTGGCGGCTGCGAGGTCTGTAGGGATGACAGCATGTAACCGTACACTAGCTACAATCAACTCTCAGCTATCACGGATAATGGGGAGGGAAGAAAAATGGAAGAGCAGTGGAGAGGGAACGACCCAGATAAAGCAAAATTGCAAATAATATAAAACAGATGTAAATTAAACTCCAGAAAATAGAGTTAGAGCATTCATCTTCGAAAAACTTCTCCGAAGAGGTCTGCAAGGGGCAGGAGTAGCTTTAGGCAGCAGTGGGAAGAGGCGAGTCTGGTGCAGGCAGCATGCTTCTGAGACGTGTACTCTGTCACGCTGTGTGGCAGACATGGATATTAACAGCAAGTGGCACCGCAGCTAATCCACCCACAGATCGCGGAGACCTGAGGATGCAGAGTTTTACTGTCTTCTGTACGCTCCTAGCAGGCAGAAGGTAGGCATGGCTCATTGTGTAAAGGCTGCAGCCACCAAAAAGGCTTTTTCTGCCCAGTTGCTTTCACGCCATTGCTTTCAATCACAACACACACGAGTGTGTGTGCGTGAGTGTGTAAAACCCAGCAGGTTTTAAAGGCCAGGGGGACGGCCGCGAGCTAGCACAAGAGGATGGGAAATCGGGCCAGGTGTCCAGATTACCGCCCCTTCCCAAAGCACTGGGGCCAGGCTGTCAAATGATCTCAGTTTCCACGCCAGCATCACAGAGGACGAGCTGAGTGTGAACCGGCTTTAGAAGAACCCAGCTTTGGTGCACAGCAGTCCAGCGAAATAAGCACAAGATTCAGAAAGATTTATGGATGTGTCTCTTTTCTGAGGCTCTGTTTCCCCTCTGAAAAACTACTCCTGAAGCAGTATTTGTGCAGAGTTGCTGCGTAAGCACCAAGTGTGATTACTTTGACCATCACGACAGTCAGCTGATGAAGAGATGGAAGAAAATGTCTGGAGGGCTACCCAGCTCATGGTACTGGGCAGGAGCCGGCACATCATGTGTCTTTTGGGACATGGCTCCTGTGTGAATGGCTTTCAAATCTTCCAGTGTAAATTTGCTTCCAGATTTTTGCAAAAACCCAAACACTGAAACATCTTTTCCAGGAAATTTCATTACCAGGGTGCTTTAATCTCACACAAGTTTTGTAAGAACAGGGAAAATGAGAGGAGGAATAGGAAAATGCTCCAAATCTTGTGGTCAATTAACCGGGCACTTTGAAATGTGTTATTGACCTGGACACACTATAAATTTTGGGATTAGCTAGCAACAGAATGTAACTGTCCACCTCTCTAAGCGTAGGATGTTGGAACATTTGTTACCATTTGCTATTAAAAGCATATGTTAGTGAGTAATATAAAAGTATTCATCACAATAGTCCTCCTATAAAAAGAAACAGTAATATATCTATCAGCTTCTAGCTGGCCACAAGAGTTTCAGCCCAGGAAAAAAAGCCGGATAAGTTAAGCAAGATCATGGAGAACATTCTGTGTGAGCAAAGACATTCCTAGAAGAATACAGATCTGCTGGCTTGCTCCAAAAGAGAGGCAACACAATCAACAGAAACACAAGTGAAGTCCTTTTTGGTAACCAAAAGTTGTGCCAGTGCTGAGGAGCTCCAGCAGGACCTTGCAAAAGCAAGTGAGTGCAGATAAAGTCGGCAGACGAGCTTTAGTCTAGATAAATGTAAGGTAATGCATCTAGAGAAAAAGAATATAAACTACACTTAAGTGATGCTGAACTTGGACGTGGCGCTCATAAATTAGGTAAGAGGCCTCAGAGTCATCACTGGCAGTTCACACTCATCGGCTCAGTGTGCGACAGCAGCAAAAAAAGCCAACAAAATGTTTGAGATCCTCAGGAGGGGAATGGAGAAGGAGACATAAGGTAGCATTGTTGCTGCTGACGTAAACCCTGGGAGCGTCCCCGTCGCCAGTGCGACACGCAGTTCTCTGCGTCTCAGAAATACAGTGGGGTCTGCGAAGGCACGGAGCTGGGCACCAAAAACGATCACGGGCGTGGAGCAGCTGCTGCGTGAGGAGAGACTGGAAAGGCTGTTCACCATGTGCTTGTACGGATGCCGGTGCTGACACGAGAGAGGAGATGTGTGGGGGCAGGAATGAAAGACCAGTGGTGGAGGAAATGTTGAACTGCTGCTTTTGGCAGCTGTGATGGCTTCTGGTTGCGTGAAACAAATGTGAAGGCAGTTTTGGGCTGCATCTTGGAAGCAGACCAACCGATTTCCAGTTCCTTTGCTAATATGGTTCAATCTAAAATTCTTACGTGCTAGCCCAGGCTTCTTGTGCTACTAACCAAAGCTTGTTTCCACTGTGTGCAGAAATCTCTGTCCAGAGAGAATGTTTTTTAGTAGTAATAAAAAAGCAGCATATTCTTGAGAAGTTTTACATCTATTCTCAAGCTCCCCCACCCCCATCATAACTTTTAGGCTCTAATTCTGAAAGAATTTGCGTAAGATATGGAATCACAGTCAGAGGTTTTCAAATCTGATCCTTATCTGATTTTCTAGATTGTCAGAAGAGTCTTTTCACTGAGTGAAGCCATGCAGAAGGATTCACACTATTTGAGATTGTATAACCCTTGGCATGTAGAATAAGAATTGTTTTTAAAAGAGATTTTCATAGTTTGTGCACAATGGACTTATATTTAGCTAAGAAAACCATGTTGTAAATTCAAATTCTCTTGGAAAAACAATAGCTTAGATTAGAGGGAGAATGTTTGCAAAACTCAGAGCAACTTTGAAAACATTTGGATGATTCTGGAGATTTCACTAACCACTCCTTGGGTTGCTCCATGCGAAGATATGCGCCTTTGCATGTTGCAGGGAGATTATGTTATTTCCACACCAATTTTTTTACAGATTTATTTATTGGTCTCTGTTGCTTTTGGCTATGGTTTTAATAAGATTTTCTATTTTTATTGTTGTTGGCACTCCTACACATCTTCAGGGATGAAGCATTCTAAAAATAAAAATATTTGCCATTACCATAGTGCTTTTCATATGAGGATGTCCAATTGCTTTTAAAACTGGATATAATTATTCCTCATACATTTTACAAAAGGAGTAACAGTTGAGCAGAGCCAGAGCGATCTTGCTAAGATCCCAGCGTGGTGGGGAAACGGCGACTGCTGTCACTCTTTCCCCTTCTGCCTAGCACTGGCAAAAATCATCTTTCTTCTAAAAGTCACTTTGTAAGGGTTACGTTTACCTCCCGTGCAGTTTTGCACAGTGTGGCGACGGTGTGGCAACACGGCTGGAGAAGTACAGCTCATTCTGAGCAGAAATGCTCAACGTGGTGCTGGGGCGATGCCGGCTGCTTTGGCAGATGCTGTGCTAAAACTGGTAGCCGGCGGCTCGTGCACGCGTCCCCCGCTCCCGCATGCGTGCCAAACAACAACGGCTTGATCTTTGCGGCTTTGTCTGACCGTCATTGTTCTTTGTTGCAAACTTGGGGCCCAAAGGCCAGTTCTCACACTGCACTAAGCAAAAGTAGTGTTTTAGCCACCTTTTTTGCTCCCAGTAACTAAATACTGGAAAGGCAAATAAAAAGCATCTTTCCAGGAGATGGGAAAGGAACAGCACGGGCTGGGATGCGCACGAGGAAGGAGCCTTCCTCTATGTGCTTGGGATTCCACCTTGTGCAGAGCCTGATTGTGGGTAAAATCATTAAAAATTCAGCCGCCTCCTTCAGCAGTAACCTCAGAAGATGTTGTCTGGGGACAAGGCTGCCATTTTAGCACCATAATTGTACTCGGCACACAGCTGTTCTGATCCCGAGGCCAAAGGGGAAGGAAGCGTCCTCAGATGCTATTGCGATAGCCGTGATAAATCATATTTGATTCTATTTTGGGTTGTAAGGGAGGAGACCGTTTAAATATACAGTTCAGTTTGGTTAAACACAGTACAGATGCCACTATTTCTGTATTTCCTGTCCCTAATTTTATTGCATGGAAACCCTGTAACCCTTTTTCACTTTTAGCATATTTTGTAGGGATTTTTTTTTTTTTAGATTGCAGAATACTCTCCCTCGGGAGCCTGTAGTGGATGATGCGGAAAGTACAATGTGTGTATGTGTGTAAGAGAACATCGCTGCAGGGGAGCAACTCAAATAGAATGGAAACTTCTTGGCCTCATTAAAAAAAAAGTTAGTGCTTTGGAAACTGAACGGTCCTCCCTTCCCGCAGATATTCCCACAAGGTCAGGGCTGGAGGAAGGGGTGGCGTGTGGCAACGGTCCCATCACCGCTGACTGCGTGCTTCATGCCCAGCGTGGACAGAGGGCTTCCAGCCGCCTCCGTCAGCACTTCCCAATTTATCGTTAATATGAAACATGAGCCAGGCTCCTTCCAGGTTTGCCACAATCTGTAAGATGCTCGTCAGCCAGACCACAAACCCATCCCTGGCTGCACGAGGGGTGTTTTCCTCTGACGTGTCTGCACTGCGTGAAGCGCTGTATGGCGACTCGGCAATGTTTTTCTCTCCTTTTCCTCCTGCATTTACAATAGACACCGTTGTCACTCGGCGCACTGCGCTCTGAAAGAGCCCTTTTTGTGCTGGAACAGGGACGCGTGGTGCAGCACAGCAAAGGGCCACTTGCCCCAAAACCACCGTCCGGCTCCACCATCGTCATCAAGACCCGTTTGTGGGTGCTCACAACCACTGAAAAAGAGTCCTGGGAATCTCAGAGTCTCAGCAGGCACCTTCGAAGCGTTTCAGTGCTCCTGGGTGGCTGTGGTTTCCCTCGCTGGAGGGTCCGGCGACGTCCCCCAGCTCCAGCCATGGGGCCTCCAGCCACCTCCCCAGGCCTAGGGACGTTGAAGCACGGCTCGCTCCCTGCTATCCCCACAGCCTTATGGGCCACGTCGGCCTGCAACCCGCCGCCCTCCCGGCCCCTGAAGCGAGGGGGCCTGGCAGGCTCCGGCTGTCCGGGGGCGAGGAGGGCAAGGCGGGGAAGGCGACAGGCTGCGGGGAGGGGAACGGAAAGGCGGGGGGAACCCGCCGGGGCGCGGCGCGGCGCTCAGCCGGCGCCGTTTGGCCGCCGCACCGCCGGCGCCCGGCCCCATTTGGCGGTTGCTCCATCTGCGGCTCCGGCTGCCGCTGTCAGTTGGGCGGCTGCGTCCCAACATGGCGCCGGCGGCAGCGGGGGCGGCCGCGGGGCGCGTTGCCGCGTCGGGCGGATGGAAATACTGATGACGGTCCGGAGACTCGCCTCCATCTGTACCATGGTGAGAGCCGCGGCCGGCCGGGCGCCCAGGGGCCCCGACGGCGGGAGCAGCCCCGGCTCCGCGCCGAGGGGTTCAGGAGGGCCCCGCCGCGGCCGGGCGCAGTAAGAATTAGTCAAAGTAATTAAAAAAGAGAGGTTCTGGGAGGTACCGCCGGCTGTCCGGGTAGGGGGGAGTCTGCGGGGGGTGGCGGGGCGCCCGGCTGCCCCCCCCGGGAAGGCAGGGCCGGGAGCGGGGAGGCCGGGCCGGGAGGAGGGGCCGGGGCTGGAGCCAGGCTGCCCAGCGCCCTGCTTTGGGGGTTTTGCAGTAAGTGGGCCCCCATTCCGGGGGAAAGGAGGGGCACAGAGCCCTCTGCGGAAAGGCGACGGGCTCCGTGCCGGGGGTGTGCCAGTGGAAAGGCGATCAGGGCAGGTGGGCGCTTGCTGCCGGAGAGAGAGGAGCTGAGGGAATTACGGAGCGTTACTTCTGTTTCTGGCTCAGGTCACAGGTCACAGTCATTCGTTGTGATAACTGGGCTCCATTTAAAGGTCGTTATGCTAGTTTATAGAAGCTCTGTAATCATTGCATATGGATGCATGTAACAGAGTATCATCCATATTGCCAATGACAGCCTAGCAAGAGGGAGACTGATAATTGCATGATTATGCAGAATTTTTAATGAAGTTGCATTGCTGTGTAAATAGAGGCCAGCGAGTGGTTTGTCTAGCACTAAAACACAGCTGACTCATAAGAAAATACTGCATCTTGTTAATGATACGCCGTCTAAACATTTCACAAAGATTCTTACTCTAAAGAGTTTAATCACTATAACTCCAACAGGCATTGGAATTGCCGAAATCCTACTTAGAATCCAGCTGAGGATGTTCAGTTTTAGTGTTTTGTTTTTCATGGTCCCACATCCTAATTGCTCCAAGTGGTTGAACTTCAGTTTTAGATCTCAGCTGAAACAGTAGCAAGCTAGAGAGTAGACTCCGGTGTCTGAAGGGGCTCTTGCGTACCAACGTGCTGAGTCTGGTTTCACACGTGTGTAAAGGGTGCAGGGTTTTTCCATTTCTTTTCGCTGTAGGTACTGCCTACCGGTTTTGATTGACTTGAGATCCAGCTGAACTGAACCACAGTGCTGCTGTACAAAGCTGAGTGTTTGGAGTTCCATAGTAATACTCTTAACAAGAGAGATTAATTTTTTTTTTTTTCAAATAGTGGCAATGGATACCTGATCTTAGTTTTAAGTATTACAGAAGACTTTCCAGAACTTCATACTTCACTAATCTCACTAGATTTTTTTTCAACATGGTTCGTGTTTTTAATTGCCCATCACAACCCCAGGTGAAATTAAGGTCACAAGAGGTGGCTGAATCATGACTTCGCTGTGGAGTTCCGCACCCCAGAGGCAAGTGATTGACACAATCCCGTATAATATTTTGGATGCATTCCTGAGATCAGCTGACTGAGCCTCAGATTAGCAGGGCAAATGTAAGGCAGTGCATTTTCTGACGAGTTGTTTAGCCAAACCTGAACACAGCCATTCCAGTGGTGGTTTTATTTTTTTAGAGACTTTGGCTATCCGTACTCTATCTTGGATTAATTTTTGCTCTTGCGTTTACCTTAGTTTTGGTTGGAATGATAGAAGAAAGCGGAGCAGATACTTGTAGGCTACTGATGGCTCTTCTGAAGTACTGTGGTTTTGTTCAAGAGGAGGCTTTTTACAGTACTGCATCTTTGGGAAAGCAGGTTCTCTTTACTGTTTTGGTTTCAAGTGGAGGACTTACTGTTTCATTTCTCTGCAGAAAATGTTGAGCAGTGCTGCTTGCACTAAATAATTGTATGAAATTGCTTCTAAATTTCTTACATAGCTGTTTAATGAAATGCTATGGAATGTTTCAGCATCAGTGCTTTAGGTGAATATATATCTTGGCTAAATTTGCTGTCAATCTCACTATTTTTTTCTTCAGCTAGTCCAGCAAAATTAAGGTCTGGGTGCTGTATTTTAAAATTGAATCAATTTATTTGCGTCTACTTCAATGATTATTGAATTTGATTTGTCGTAATGAGAATATGAAAAACCTAAGCCGCCTTTATAAAAACGTGATTACATTAACAGAGTCCCTTTGGGAAACTACTTTCTTCAGGGTTATGCTCACATGTAGTGATTGTACCGTACTTTACATCTTTAGAGTAAAATATGCAGTTTTTACCAGCACTTCTAGTCACTATCTGTGCTTCAGGCTGGAAAACTGAAATACAGGTTTATGACATTCTCCAACCCCCAGTCAGTCAGCGTCACAGGGAATGGTGTTGCTGGCTTTCCGACTCAGACACTCCACTCATCTGCAATATCTGTTTAAAAATTAAATTCAATGCCCAATCTCATTAGTAGACAGTAATGTAGTTATAACTTTAATCATATCCCCCTCACTGAAATAACATCCATGTTTGTGTGCTGTGGATCGTCTCTCCCATGCCTCGTGATCATTGCGTTTCCTTCAAGCGAGCACCCTCCCCCTTTCAGCGATTGCATAACATTCGTGTGGCAACTGTTGGCATTGCGAAGATTGGAAACTCGTAGGAAAATACTTGTTCATTTGAATATGATTCATTGCTTGGTAAGGCTGCTGACACCATATGGCAAGACACATCCATAGCCAAGAGCTATCAGCAAGACCTCTGGTGCTCTGCTGTGTTCCTTTGACCTGATTTTATTTCCCAGTCCGTATCTTTACCATGGACTCTAGGACGTTTTGTTTTCTTTTTGCAAGCAACTGCAAAATTAACTGGGAGAGTGAAAAAGAAAGCACTGTTGAGGCATTTTGTTACCCTTCATGAAAAATTCATAGCTCCTGTTTCAAAAATATTTAAAAGCGATATCTTTGTAGTTCTGTGGCATACTCATGGTCATGGACAGATGCGAATCCTCTCTTGACTGAGGAGAGAGGGCAAGGAGGGCTGGATTCCTGTGGGTCTGACTGCATTGTTTAGTCCAGAATGTGCCTGCTGTTCTCCGGGGGGCTGAGACAGTCAGTTGTGGAACTGCGTTTTTGAGTCAAGAGTCAGGGGTTTTTTGTTGCACTGACAATAACTTTTTCAGTTGGAGAGAAGCAAAGCAGACCACTAAAATGGAGCAAGGGGTGAAGCATAGATCTGATCTTTTCCTCTCTGGCAGCTAATTTTGTGAATAGTCTAGTAAGTTATTAGCAGAAATATTGGTGTTTCTTGGCTGGCTAATTAGGGACACTTCCCCTAGATTCATGTCTAATTGTTTGCTAAACCAGTAGGACATGCCTGAAGAACTCAAATCCAGTTTGGTGGTAGTCTTATTCTACTCCTCTGAATCAGTACAGCGTGGATATAATTATTAACTTCAGTGCTAGAGAAGAGGTGACTGAATCATTTGTAAGTAATAACATTTCCATTTGCCACCTGGATAATTTACACTATTCATTTCAAGCAGGGCTTTCATGTCGCTGTTGCACGGTGTTTGCCTTACTGCTGTTTCACCTGGTTTTGCAGAACTTTGTTTAAGCTTTATCATAGAAATTGCCTTTATAGCTGGGAAGGTATCACCAAGGAAGTGGGAAGATAACAGCAGGGCTAGCTAAGCAGAGTTCTGTTTCCAGCAGGGCTCTGCTTCTTAATTGACTTGTTAAGCTGATGGAAACAAATCACAGAATCCCAGAATGGTCGGGGTTGGAAGGGACCTCTGTGGGTCACCCAGTCCAACCCCCTGCCCAAGCAGGGTCACCCAGAGCAGGCTGCACAGCACCGCGTCCAGGCGG
>Ga0065711_1043705_pt1 | contig 14563 bp, 8 predicted proteins | sample Hoacrofraction12_FD_59098 | JGI IMG/M metagenome (GOLD analysis project Ga0065711, IMG submission 59098) | Hoatzin crop microbial communities from Cojedes, Venezuela - Epithelial fraction 12 v2 (version 2) | ecosystem: Host-associated > Birds > Digestive system > Esophagus > Crop | place...
GGGGGGAAACACAAAGAAAATAATGGTGTTTGTTCAAGTGTAGGTGGCTATTTCCAGTTCTCCACTGTAGCTCTTAAAAAATATCTGGCATGTCTGTGAATAGCTTTATGAAGCTCCTAAGGGAGAAGCAACAGACGAAACCTTCACCCCCTCGAAGTGCAGCAGTTGTGCTTTCCCGTGCTCTGCCTACTGCCACAAGCAAGTGTGATGAACCACCTACTGTCTGCAGATCTCAGTCTCGCTTAGGTGCTGGTGTCTTGATGGAAAAGATAGTTGGACTTTATTCAAAGTCATCTGGCCTTTTTTTTTTTTTAGTCTTATTAGTAATTATGATAATATGTATATACACATACAGCACGATGTCGAGAATTCCCTACAGTATTTTGTTGTGGCTGGTCAGTATACAGCGTGAATCTTACCTGCGTGAAAGCCATGGTCTAGTAAAAATGTTGGTGTGATTATTTTGAAAAGACAAGAGACTCAAAATCAGCCAGAGACTGAGTCCAGCCCCAGTTGCGAGCATTTGGCGAAACCGCCCGGCTTTGGGAGAACACAGAGAGTGTTGAACAACCAAGTTGTGATCGGTTCTGTCTGTGCTGCTGGAGGTCCAAGATGTGACACCAAGAAACGGTGCTTTTAGGCAGTGAAAGATAATGTACACTTAATTTTAAGCACTTCTGCTGGTCTACTCGGGGCAGGGGGAGGAAAATCTACATTTTTTAAAAGTTGTAATAAACCCCTGTTCAGCAGAACAAAGCTCAGCTAGGTATTCTGTTTCTGGCCAGGATCTGGTTCTTTTGGGTACATAAATTGCAACATCAGGGCTCAGCTATCCAGGCCATTCATATGCATAAGGGAAAAGTCACTATAACTCATTAATATGAGATGTGTTTAGCTGTAGTAGAAAGGAGGTGGCGGAAGCTGAAGGCGCTACTAGTGCGTGCCTTAAGCTACTTGAGTATGGCAGTGGTGAATGCTTGAAGCTCTGCAGAATGCCAGTGGGATACCCCAAAAAATAGTGCCTGGCAGCAGTAGTTTACAGTAGCAGTTAGCAACGATAACCTTTAAAAGACAGGCATCGATCTAAACACATTAATCTCTGCTTAAGCGACTTTTTTTTTAACCCTCAGCTGGATAAAGACAGGACATGCTGAGTCAGACTTTGTGCGAGTGCCCCGGAGTGCAATGGGATGCTATAAAAGGGAGGGCAGGGGGCACACACTCTTTGCTCGTCACTCACAACAGATTTAGCAGCGAAGAGTTGTTTTGTACCCTGCAGAAAATTTGGTGACTTTAGTCTTTAGTGAGTGACAAGCAAATAGTAATGACAAGCAGTTAGCAATGATAACCTTTCAAAGTGCCCCACAGCCCAGCCAGAGGGTAAGCACGCATTAAGAATCTCATTTCTGAATACGTCTGTCCTCCTAGAGAGCATGCTCAGCGTTACTACACCGGCAAAACTGGCCCTTTCTGTAGGGAAAAGGACAGGCACATTGCACAGCAGCACTGGGCGTGGATGGGGGAAAGCCCCGTTTGTTATTCACGGGCTTGTCAGGACTGCCAGAAGAGGATGGCTTATGTTACTGCCACAAAAACAGAACTGCGGCAACTGAGACTCTAAAATGTGGTTTTGTCACCTAAATTTTCAGAAACACGCTTCCAAAGTTGAAGCAGCACCCCAAAGCACACAGCGTGTTTCCGAGGGGCGAGCTGCAGGGCATTAACTCTCCCGCCGAGGCAGGCTCGGTACACGCTACAAAAAGCTTGGTGGGTACAGACCCCTGGCTGGCTCTCAGAGATGGGGAACTGTTGTTTGTTCTTTCATTCTTCAAAGATCAATGCAAACCTTTATTTTCTATAAATAATTTAATAAATACTTTTGTTTTACAATAATACAACAAATAACAAATTCATAGCAAATGAGTCACAAAGAATTTAGGATCAGTATACTTTAATAAGGTATCAGTGTCAAAATACATTTCCTTATCAAGTTAAAGTTCCCATACAGTTATAATATTGTCAATAAGAATTCAGCAATATAGATTATGAAATAATTATGATAAAAAGAATGATTAATATTAAGACATGGAATATTTTTTCAGAGTGTTTTAGTAAACTGTTAGGATATAATATTTTTAATGCTGAAACTACACAAACAAGAAACAGAAGAGCCGTATTCAAGTGTCTTTAATCCTTGAAGCCTTTAAGTCCTTGCCACTGCAAATTTGTCAAATCTGTCTTGCCAATTTTGATGCTTACAATGTATTTTTTCCACGCAGTAATAACTTCACTTTAGGAGTAGATTATTTTTGGTAATAAACTCTTGACAGATTGCCTACAATAGGGACTATCACCATTTTTTACATTATGTACCAATAATATAAGATCTTCAGCTTTTTGGTAATAAACTCTTGACAGATTGCCTACAATAGGGACTATCACCATTTTTTACATTATGTACCAATAATATAAGATCTTCAGCTTTTCTAAGTACGCGTGGTTAAGACCCACTTAACACAGCGAACTCTGAAGTGCTCAGTGAACCCAAGGCTCCCTCTCTGGAAGTGTCAGTGCATGATATAAAGCAATTTCATAAACCAGGCTTCAGCGGAATCAGAAGTCCCGACCAGATCTTTGTTCTAAGTGTCTGGGCCAGATTTTTACCTTTTGTACATTGCCACTGTTCCATTTTCTTCCATGAAGCTACAATGATTTATACCAGCGGAGGAAACAAGATGATACATCCCAACATATATCTAGGTCTGTATGTATTTTTAAGTCAGAACTGCTCACCTGCCTTTTATTACTTCAATATTTTTGCTGTTTAAGTATTTTGTAATTTAAACTTTCAAATCCCTTTGCCTTTGAAAGCATTCAAAGCCTTATTTTTTTAAAATACGTGCATGACAACTAATGATAGTTGGAAAGGAGCTCTGAAAATGTCTGGCTGCGTTTTAATGACATTTCAGCTACTGATTAATGTAATGTAAGTACAAATGATAGAGACCTGCCTGCCAGCTATTATTTCATCTCACTACACCATCCTTAACTCTTTTTGAATACCTAAAACTGAGTTAGCCTAATACGCTGGGAAATACTACTATCAACTTTTAGATTTAACGATTCAACATTGCAATTCTATTGCTAGCTAGCACGTAAAATGAAAAAGGCTAACATTTTAATCAGAGGTGTTAGTACTGGCCGCTGGTCAGATTCCTGAAGTATCAGCAACACCACAACAAATACTACTAGTCCTAGCAGAAACAGCTCTTAAAAGTTGTTGTGGCCTAGATATAGCGAAAGTACCAAGAGATGATTAACAACTGACCCAGAGAGAAACTAAAAAAAAAAATCTAAAAAAAAAAAAAAAATCTGTTTTGTGTAAAAAATAAAGAGAACAGCAAAGAACAAAACAAGAAACCCCAACGCAACACAAACGAAAGCACAGGTCTAAATCCTCCACTGGGGTAAACCTGCAGGCCAAACCAGGTTAAGGGAGCTGAGAACGTGGCTTGCTTCCGAGGAAAAAAGCTTACAATGTGCAACTTTCACAGATACCCACAAACACTGCAGCTCACTATTCACATTTCTTTCAACAAAGAGTATAAAAAAATGCGGGGGGGGAGGGGGGGGAGGGGCGGACGTCTGGGCTGTTTCCTTAGTATGCTTTTCGAAAAGTTATAAAAGTTACAATACGATAAATGCTGGAAAACAGAAAGACTCAAAGGATTTCAATTTGGCAGATCAACAAAAACTGTGGTTGGAGATCAAATTTGTTTCATTCATCTTTGGCAATAAAAATAAATCTTTGCAGTACTGCAGCCAAAGCATCACATGACGAGGCGTTTATACCACAGCTTTTTATTAGCATGAAATTTGAAGAAAATTTCAGAGTATAAATTACAAGTAATGACATAAGGGGGAAGGGTAATCAAACTCTCTAAACAACACTTTAATTGCAATAGAGAAAATACAGTAGATGTATTTCTTTAATATGAATAATAAAGTGAATAACTTCAAAAGGCCACTATTTGGTAACGTGGACAGGTTCAATATCTAAGTAAAATCCTGTAAAAGTGTATTGGTATTAGAAATTGTCTACTTGCAAAAATATATTTAGAAACTGAAGCTGTTTTGAACAGTACAGGCCACGGAATATTGCAGGGTCGCTCAGGTTGCCTGGTCCAGTGCTCTGAGCAGTTCACTGCCCTGCAGAAGTGTCGAGCTGCCCAAAACAGGGACGTTCACCTCACAGTCATACCTTGTCAGCTCGGGCAACAGGTAGGGTTCAAAGGAGGGCCCCAGCAGACGACTGGTCAGACCTGAAGGAGATCAGTGAGGTCAGTCACAGGGCTGAGGCCAGGGAGAGGACTTCTTGCCTCTTCTCCCTCTCCTGTTCACACCAGTGGTAATTTCACTCTGGGTTTGTGTTGATACACCTCAGACCACCAGCAGTGAGAGGTTTCAGAGCACCGCTCTGCCTTAAGCTGTTGGAAGTGTGTCACGCGGACAGGTGCAGTTTTTCACCTCCACCCCCAATTTAGATTGCTCTGAGAAAAATGGTATCGGTGCACATGACGAAAGCTGTAGTAAACAACACAGTTTCTAAACTGACACCCATTCCCCTTATATATATAAAGGGATATATATACGTCCCCTTTAATTACTTATTTTAACTTCCAGAAGGCACGTGTTAAAACGCTACCCTACAAACCTCCCATATCAATGTTGCAGTGAAGTTGTTTAGTAAAATTTAATCAATTCCATCACAAGAGTACGGATGGAGGATGACTGGGCCTCCAAGGTAAAAATGTATTAAGTTTAATTAAAATGAAGGGCAAAATTAATTTTTCCTCATATATTACCAAATGTAAGCATTAAAGTTTCACACTAAACAACTGAACTAATTTTTCATTCTGTGAAGCAATACATATTTGATTCTTGGTTTATCACCTTCCTCCCTATTTTTTTAAGTGTTTTCTTTCATGGAATTAGTACTGGAACTAAATACCAACACTTGTGAATTTCTGTATTTGACAGCTCTTACCTGACGCTTTACGAGCTGGCTGGACAGCGTAGTCCTGATAATGGGAACTGTAAAACGGAGGGGGAAACGCTCCTGCTTTCAAATTCTCACCAGGACTGCCACAGGTGGGTGGTTGCTGCTGCTGCTGCTGTTGCTGCAGTTGATTCACTGGTTGGCTCAGACCTCTTGAGTTACAGACAAATTCATCTGAGTTACACAGTAAGGGGAAAAAAAAAAAAAAGTTTAAATTAAGCCAGTATTTGTAGTAGACGATAGTAATTAAAGGCAAACAGATCCTCGGCGTGACGGTCACATGGCGTAGGCATACCTACATCTTGTCACAAAGGAAGCACAGATACAGCACCAACTCTAGAAGTAGCACTGCACCCAAGACGTGCTTGCATAAGGAAACACAGCGTTGTAGAGAGAAAGTATCAGCTCTAGCTCCGAGATGTCCGCACCTTGGATCAGCGTGAGGTAAACTCATCTCCGTTACGCTCATGTCTGTTACCTCCAGAGCAAGGGTGTGAACACACATGAAACCATCTACCTGCTAGTTGTCAAATGTACCTCAAATTGTTCAGCTCCTAGCGATACAACCTGTGATCTTTAATTTTAGCTTAGTGTAATATTTACAGAGCTTATTTACGTTTCCTTTTGAAAGAGTTTTTGTGTCTATTCAACCTGTCTTAAAATTGCGTTGCAAACCCACTTTCTTTGTCTTACCAGTAAGAACACTTGTGCTGAGAGACTTTTTTTCTGTAACCAAGGAACGGTTTTCACCTTTCAGAAATCTCATCCTCTTCCACATGAGGTGCGACGGGTTAATGACAGACGGATCTCCCTGGAATGTGAAGAAAAGCAAAATAAATGATTACACCGATGACCATGGTGAGTCCCAAGCTGTGAAGGGGATGCATTTCTTATGATTACCCCACTCAGCTGTTGCAACGCTTGTTCCTCATAATCCAGTTGTCGCTTCAGTTTCAAGCTGTTAGACAGAGCAAGTCTTGCTGGGTTTATATCTATGCCTCGTTGCCCAAAAGCATCCAGGGGCCTGTGGAGAAACAATCTCTGGGTGAGGGAGCAGTGAGGCAAACCTAAACCATCTTGCTCATTTATACAGATTCTTCTTTCATTTAAGGTGTCTTTGACATATGAGAGTGGACAGACCTCAAACAAATGTTTTTATTTCCTTTTGTTAGTCATTCCACAAGCTTTGGAAACTTTTGACTTTTGGGATCAAAGACTAATGAAAGTCTAACACAAACAGCCTCTAGGGATCTCCAGGCAGACATAAAAATGGTGTGGAAAAGAAAGTCATGTGATTTTTAAGGATGGGATTTGGAGAGCCACGTCTGTCCCCTTGCCCTGCATACTAAATATGAACACACAGGTTGCCCTCTGGGGACAAACCCTCTCTTTCACAGACATACTCAAACACTGGTATTTCTGCCAACTTGAAAACCAGAAAGCAAACTGCAGGCAAACTGCGCAGCTTCATGTTTTAAAACAACCATTGCTATTTTATGTACTTCCTGAATGTTTTAGCGTGACCAACACTGAAGACTCCAGAGCTACAGAGGAACTTCTAGCTACGGTAGGAAACTTCTAGCCTCTGACCCACATCTCATCGCATACTGTTCACGTGTGAAGCAAGTGAACAAGGTGAGGAAGGGTTGTAGAAAAAAACCCTGTCATTTTAAATCTTAGCTGTAGTATTTACATAGGCTAACAATAAATGTACTGTCATCCCTCTCTCTCCCCTATTTGTGTTGTGCAAAAAATATATGCAGGTTAAGAAAATATGCATGGGTCCCCGCTTATGCTGGACCAGTAATCCTTTTCAGTACTCTTCTTAAACTGCATAAAGTCAAGCAGGTTTTGCAAAATTACTGGGGTAATTTTTACCTGACCAGCAGGAAATCCGCTCATGCATCCTTATAGGCAATGAAAAATTAGCCCACTTCTGCTTCCACCAGACTCACTGCCACTGGGAGAGGACCACACTAATTTCCCCAGAGGTGCAGTCTGATGCCTATCAAAACAACTTATTCCAGTTGAATTGAGAAAAGTAATTTTTCAAGATTATGACCCCCCTGATCCCCTATAATATTTTCTGAGTAAAATACATACTTATACCACAAAAACTATTACCTTTTTTTATATATGGGCACGCTCGGAGAATGTACTGGTGGTGGCCCTGAGGGGGAACTTGATAGGGATCCTGAGTATTTATCCATGAGTCTCCATTTAGCAGGAACATATTCTAACGGGGGATCAGGTGGCCACTGGGTGTTTGGTCTTCCTCCCATCGAAGACAGGGGAGTGCTGGCTTGGTCATGGTACGGTGGCAGCGATGACCTACTCGCATTGTTGAAGAACACCGACGACAGGGACCCATGACCAGGGTTAATGTTTTTATTTGATAGCTGTGGGCAATATTTCTCTGGGAGGAACTGATTCTGTGAAGCAGAAGCAAGGGGTTGGAAGATGGTACTCATGCTACTTAGACTCTGCTGGGTATTTTGTGCATTTTCAGAGAGAGGACGCTCTTCTTGGCAGATTGGGCTGAGCTGGAAGTCTTCTCCATCCATAGGAATGTAAGGAGCCAAAGTTTCAAGGTCCAGTTCATTGAAGTCAGTCTGTGCAAAAATAAAGTAAACCCATTAGAAAACTAGAAGTTAATAATAGTTGTGGCAGGCAGTGTGATATGGAATACTAGTGCAGGTGAAGCTGAAAAATCACTGTATGCCAAATTTACCTATGTGAAACCGGCTAGCTCCTATTAAAAGATACCTCATTTTTGTGACTAGCATACATGTTCATCATATCATCAGCAGCAAAGTAAGGAAACAACCTGCAGGGAAAAATCTCCCAGATAAGCAGTGTTTGCTAAAGCAGCTTGCATGCAGCCTGCAGCATCAGTGTGATTTGAAGTAGACCTTGTGTTTCATTATGCTTTGAATAACTTATCTGCCAAGACTCTACAACATGTGGCATGTAGTTCAACCTCAGCCTTTTCCATGCTAAAACAGAAAACACAGCTTTCTCATAAGCCAGCTACATGGAAAAAAGTGTCGAAAAGTGCAAAACTTTAAAAAAAAAAAGTAGTTGGAAGGACACTATTGCACTTAAATCTGTATTTTGTTTTTTCCTTGGAGGACTCGTCATATTTATATTCGTTTCTCTTGGCGTTCAACCAGAGCTGAACAGAGAAGGAAATCAATGTTGGCCCACCAGTCAGCTCACGGGGCACTTTTCCAACACTCATTTTTCCCACCAAAGCTGCTGGTGGGGTGGGACACACCTCAGCAAGCAGATATGCTCAATCTGACAAAACTGAAGTTTGCGCGTGTCAAGTCTTGCACCGAGTTTGATCCTGGTCCATATTTTCCTCCTATCTGCCCGCTCTTTCTATGGCTTTCATTGCTGCTTCTAAGTCCAGGCTTAGATGAAATTTCCTCAGGACACGGGCGACAGCCTACCTAAGCCTGAAAACGGCACTGGCAAATTGAGGCCACAGTCACCCCAAACTTTCCACAGGAAATACAGCAGGAGATGAGTGTAAGGTCTGAGCCGCCAGCCAGCAAGGCCGGTTCCTTTCTCTTAACTATAAAGAAGTATAAGCTCTTAACAAAGGCATTTCAACTAAGGCCTACACCTTTTATTCACTAGCTCACTTGATGTAATGTTATAATAGTGGAGGATTAAGAGACATATTTACAGAGGGAATTTCTACACTTACACCCTGATTAGAATGCAGGAGGTGGAGACTCTATGTTACTTTATGTGCAAGTCGTTATCACATCTCTCTGAAATCCTCCAAGAGGTAAGACAAGAAAAATATATTCAAAATGACAGTTTTCATTTTGTAGTTAAAGGAAATACATGCTACGAGGGGCATTCCTTTCTCATTTTGACATTTTGCAAGAATTAGTTTATTTATATTTTGTTCTGGAAAGGATGTTTGCTCACTAGTCATTAGGCCAGATTAAAAAAAATTGCTGCTGCTTATATCCCTTATCCAGTCTACAGAAACTTCCAAATTCTGAAAGCTCACTGCTTTTTCTTTCTTCTTCACAGTGCCACCACAGTGACACCCTTGGGCACTTGCTTCAGCGAGAGCTAGGGACAGAAATTTACACCCCAGCTTTTGAGAGTGTGTATTTTTGTTAGTGTTGTGTAATAAAGTTTTGGTGTACATGCGCAAGTGCAGTTCGCATGTACATTACTGTATCTGCACACACAGCATATTTTTATGGCTTTTGGAAGAGATATTAGTTCCTTACCTGGGAGCTGCACTGACTTTTGGACTCTGTGTCCATGGCAAAGAGTTTTTCAATCACCTCAATCTTAAGATCTTCATCCACAGAACTGTAATAATCTCCTGGGCTGCTTGGCTGCACAGAAATAAGAATTTGCTATAAGCAGCAAGACGCCATAGTACTGGCTTAGCATCATACAGTTTATACTGTGCTATTCAGTAACAGCTCTTTCCTATGATACCAGGCTGTATTATATTGTGTCCTCAGAACCCCAAACTGTCTGACTCGATCATACGCTTTTCTCTAACACAAGATTACTTGTCACTACAGAATTTGAGAACTATACTGATTAACAAAGGCACACAGTACAGGAACCTCGCTGTCGTCTTAGTTTAAATGTTTTCTTGGCAACTCAGCCCAGCAACATGAGATGTACACTATTAAATACCTGTGTCAAGAAGGGAGATGCTTAGCACTACCTCAGCATCTTTATTAAAATTGGACATCCTCTAGTAAAGGCTGGCTAAGAGTGGCCCCAGCTCTGGCGGGCAATGCCCTGAAAGCACGTTCGTTCTTTCAGTGAGGAACTCCATGGAGCTGCTCTCAAAAGCCTCAGTTGGGTGAAGTTCCTGGACTAGAGACTACAGCTTCTAGTTAACAGACAGAAAGTGGCCACACAGGTCTGGGGCAGTGTTGCTAGTGACCACACCACTTTGCATTGGCTTTTTATTTAAGGCTAACTCCCTGAAAGGTGGTAACATGTTCTTCTACTAGCTGTTTTACAGGTTATGGTAATTACTGAGGACAGCTGGGAGAAAATGAGGACTGCAATGTAAAGGCAGGATATAGTTCCCATTTGATGTCTTCGCTATTGATGCTTAAGATACATGCAGCGCAGTTCACTCTAAAAAAATACACTGGGCCTTGTTAATAAGCATCGGGACAGGACTGCTAACATGAGAACACCATCTACATATTATGATGATGACTTACTTACAAAACATAACATGCTTTTTTTTTTTTTTTTCTGATGTTAAAGCTCTTCTTACCGTGGAACAGCTACTGTTGCTGCTTGCACTGGGAGTACTGCTGCCAGGTGCAATCTGAGGCACTGTAAAGGATGGTATCGTCAGTGTTTCACCTTGAGCAGTGTGGCTTTTCACTTCCACTGGCCAAGCTTTGTTTGGTGTCAGTACAGCACTGGTGAAGGCAGGGCTTTCCTCAAACTTCTGTGTCCCTGCAAGCAGTTTTAACAATATTAATGGATGCTTTTAGGTTGTGCTGTGTTATGATATAACTGCAGCTATTCATTGAAAGTAAACACTGCTCCTAGTTGCCATGACAATAAGTTGGCATAGACTTAATGCATGTTGTTTAGTCAGCAAGAAAGCCTGATTCTGCTCTCATTCACAGAAATTTTCCACTGGTGTGAGCACGTGGGCTCTTACAGCCATCACTCCTGATTTGTACACACAGCTAACAGACCTTGCCTGTTAAGTTTCTAAACGTAGGCTCATATGTGGTTCTTTGTTGTACAAAAATTATTTATACAAATACTAACCAAAGTCCAGAGAAATAATGGCATCGCCAGGTGTCGGTGCCAGTTGAGCAAGTTCCTCTGGCTCCTCCTTTAACTTAGTAAACAAGAAGTCACTCTTCTCTGTGCCAGGGATGCCGCTTTCATAGGCGGTGCTCATCGTCAGCAGGTGAGGCTTGAAGAGCGATTCCGTTTGGTCCATGGAGAACACAACATCGTTCTTCTCAATTTCACTAACAAGAAAATAGGTTTTAGGTATTTTGCACTCTCAAAAAAAAAAAAGATGCGGGTAATGTAGGCAGTATAAACTCTCTAACGCTGGGGCCTGTGCAAGCGTTTTGGCCTCTCTCGGTCGCATGCCAGGCTCTCGACAGGCGAGGCACGGTTCCAGGGTTGCTGAGCACCACCATCTCCGATGACGCAGAGAGTGTGGTCAGGACTTCTGTGGGAATACTCAGGGCTTTGTTGCTCTGTTTTTTAAAGTGATGTAGTCGAGGCCATAATGACCCAGACTATCACTCAAACAAGTATTTCCTATTTTGGCCCCTTCTAGGACCAAAACCACTTGAGTTTTGCCAAATGGAGGCAAAACTCCTGATTGGTCCCGATTTTTGAGGTGGAAAACAGCTTCTCCTAGCAACATGAGATACAATTACTATTTCATTTTATGTCTCTGTCACAGCATTAGAAAACCAAAACATATTAGCAGTTGTGTTACACAATAAAATCTTCAGTGCAAGCTTTATGCTCTGTTGTATCAGCAGAGCAGCCGCTCTGCAGAAGAGAAGGGCTGTGGTGTATTTCAACAGCGTGTATGGGAACGGGCATGCCACATTTTTCATCGATGTCTAACATCAGTAAACAAGACTGAACAAACATGACTAAACTGATTTCAGAATAACAACACTAAATAAATAGACCCTTCAAAAGTTCCTCTGGTTATTGCATTTCTTTCAGCACATGAATCTGTATGTGGTTTTTCTGTCCTGTATGACTTACCTCAGCACATAGTTGACACAGACGATACACTGAGGCTGTAGGTTGCGCGTGTTGTAAATCACCGTTCCTTGAGTCTCCAGCCATACGTATCCACCATGCTTGGCAAGCATACGGTACTGGCCTGTCACTACTTGACCTTTTGTACACACTGAGAAAAGAGAGCAGAGAGATATAAATAATGCAGCAGGACAGGAACGCACAATATGTAACACTTGTTTTAAATAAACCTGCTTTCTTTCCATGCTAAAACCTTGCATATTAAGTTTTCATTATGCAAAACTGCACCAAGACGTTTGTTAGCAAGGATGCCTAACTTTGGGAAAATTCAGCCATTTTAAATGTAAAAGGGGGTGTTCATTTCAGGCTTCCACTCAAGACTGGAAATTTGAGTTCTGGCATTTGAGTTCTTGAGATGGTCTAAGTATTCAGCTCAGAGTGTGCTTTTTTTTTTTTTTTAACTTTGTGTAAGATCCCAAGTGCCCCCCAAATAATGCCTGCTGACTGCATGTTTCTTGGGAGTGATTCCCTGTTCTGGGGGTGCCTCAGTTTGGGCTCCCAAGCTGATGTGTAGAGATGTGAATTTATTTAGGAACTATTAGATAGCTTCCTCATGTATGTGACGGATAAGCCCAAGAGTCAGATGATTTAAAAGCTATACTCACAAAAATGTAGAAAAAATTCATGGTTTAAATCTATACCTGTCTCTTTTTATACTTTAGAGTCAGGAGCTGGAGATACCAACATCACAAATAAAGTGACAGTGTCACTAGCACAGCATTAGTCTTCAGAGGCTGAAGAAGTAATATCATTCTTCAAAAAGTATAAATATTAAGAACAGTAAATGAGACTGTTTTGCCTAGGAGACAAAAATTAAGCTGAACTACTCTTATTTTTCTGTCTGCTTGAACTGTGTTGTTCTTCTGCAATAGCTTGAAATTAGCAGCCTAAAAGGAATCAAGACCCATGTGACAAATCAAATAACGTCTACTGAACTCAAGTGTGTTTTTGAACTAGCCTGTGTTTCTCAATAAACTGACAATAGTACACTTCGAGTTTAAAGCTTCATCTAGATGTCTGAAGGGTGAACTTCCCCCCCCCTCAATATTTTGTAATATTTGAAGATAATCAGTTTTCAGTGCGGTGCTTTGGACTTCTGAGATGTAAAGTTTTATGATGCCCTGTCTGTTGGAAATACTTTCCTAAAAACAATGAATATTGTCATGCAATTCACAGTTGTCAGCTGAGGAAAAATATCGTGGATCAATGGCAATAAAATCCAGGCTGGAGTATGCAAGCAGTGCTTTTATGGCCCAGGTTTGGCTGGGAAAGGGGGGCTAAACCATGACATCGTACTAATAAGAGTTTGTAAGCAGACGTAGTTGCACTGAGTAGCAAAAGTGGGAAACGGCTCAACAAAACCTTTGACCACACTGGCAGCCTTTCATTTTAAACAGCTTTTATGCCTGCAGACAGCATGCCATCAAACTAATGCCCTAAAAATAATGCAATTTGACTCCGTAAGGCTGGAAACTTGATTCTGCAGTCTTTGTACAGAAAAAATTCCTTGTGAATGTGGCCATTAACAGAAGCTGTTTATTGTTGGTCTCCCCTATATCACCACCATACAAATGTACAAATTGAGGCCTCTGAAATGCAACAACTGTTTTGCAGATAATTGTTGCTGCGTTTATCCTTCTATCTCTGAAGTTTGTTTGTTTTCTTCCTAGGATTATTTAATCATCCTTCATTTAATTTATTTAGACAAAGTAGAACATCACTTTTATTGATTAAATACTTCTGGAACAAAAGCAAAAGGCTTTAATTTCAAAGTGTTTTAGTGACTGGACTGCCCTGCTCTGCTTTGTGAAACATAATTACACTGCTTCTTAATCATCAGCCCATCAGTAAGAGTCACAGTGTAGGCACCTGTTACATTACAAGGAAGCTTTTTACTGCTTTAATCTTTTTTATTATTATGCATGTCATGTTCTGATATAATAAAGTACAGCAGAATCCCTCCATGGGGTAATCTCATAGATTACCAATACACTCGTAACTGCTGACTTCTGCTGACTTTGTTATCAACACCACATTTAAGGTTCTGCCTTCAGAGTGAACATCTCACTTCTTTCTCTCTCTCTCTTTTTTTTTTTTTAGTATACACTACCTGTATCTTTATAGAACTAGTAACATCTCAATGAAACAGGCTCCAGTTATATTCCTGATCTTTGGGTGGAGAAAGGGGGGGAGGCAGCGATGAATTTAATTGAACACAAAATTTCTTTTAATTGCTGAGAGACACTTGAGAAATACGTTTCACTTGGAAAGCTTGTCGAACTTCTGCTACGTACTACCAAGTGGCAGGTCCCGGATGGTGACGTTCACCTCCCCACTGAAGTCAACAGCAAAGTTGCCACTGGCTTTAGTGGCAACAACACCAGACTCTAAATGGAAACCACTATAGACTAATCGCTGAATTGGAAAATATAGCTCTGCAGTCAATCTTTTGTCTAGATTTATGTGACAAAGATTTTCATCTTGCTTGCCTAACATGTGAAAACATGCTAAATACTGCCAAACACACTCTAATCTTCCATTTGATGGTGACTAATTAAGACTTTCATACTCTATATGTAGCAATACTTCCAGCCAAGAACACAAAAACTGTTGTGGCTTGCTTGAATGTGAGGTTGTTATTTCACCTCAAGAGAAAAAAAAAAAAAAAAAAAATCC
>Ga0065711_1043706_pt1 | contig 14562 bp, 13 predicted proteins | sample Hoacrofraction12_FD_59098 | JGI IMG/M metagenome (GOLD analysis project Ga0065711, IMG submission 59098) | Hoatzin crop microbial communities from Cojedes, Venezuela - Epithelial fraction 12 v2 (version 2) | ecosystem: Host-associated > Birds > Digestive system > Esophagus > Crop | place...
GGCCGTGGCGCAGACCCTTGGGGCCCCCTCGCAGGGCCACGCGCTGCCCGGGGCCTCTGGCAGCAATGGCGAGCGCGCACTGTGCCCACGCCAGGCGGGCCAGGTCCCTGCGGCCAGGCCCGCGGCTGACCGCTCCGCTGCTGCACGGGCCAGGGCCTGGCCCCGCGTCCTCGGAAAAGCGTCTGCGAGGCCTGACGGTCCGTCTGTCCGAGAGGAGTGTGCCCTTCCCTCCGCCCAAGGGACGGCTCTGTCTGGAGTGTCGCTGTGTGTCTGCAGGGGACTGGGCTGGAGCAGGGGGTCTGAACGCCAGCGAGGTGGGGGGCAGCTGCAGTTTGGGCACCCCTACCGCCACGGCCTCCATGTGCACTGCATTGCCCTACGGACCAAAGGAAGCAAATTTCACAGGAATGGCTCTAAATGGCATTGTTTCTGCTGCTTTCTTCTGTGCTTGGGAGCAACGGGAAGTCTTGTCAGTCAGCAGTTTCATACAGTCCTGCCCTGGGTACTGATGGCTGTCCCCGGCCCGCAGCCTGCCTTGGCGGTCGGAGCCGAGGCTGTGTGCTCCCCGGGCCCGCAGCTCCCCGGCTGCACTGGCAGCAGCCCCGCTCCCTGCCGCGCACCCCGTCGTCCTGCTCTCTGCTGCTCCGGGACTGCTGGTCTGCTCGTAGCTTTTTAATATTTTCGATCAAAGGTTAGGGTTAGAGGGCAATACCTAACAAAGATTATCTAACAAAACAGTAATTTTTGACCAGGAAAACAGAAAATATATTGTAAGTAGCCATCCTGTAACAAAGAGGATAGGCAGCAGTGCAATAGTCTCAGCAAGGTAGCAGAGCTATGCCATGCCTGAAGGTACGAGATAATTGCAGTTTTCACAGATGCTGTATGTTTAACAAATGCATGCTTTTCCCATTTTAAGTTCAGTTGCACTTAGAAAGGAGAAAACTTGCAGTGAAAAAATACCACTCACCTCTCAGCACAAGCTTCCTGACAGTGAGATACTGTCATTTTTCTTAAGTCGTAAAACACAGCTCCCTTCAGCGTCCTCTCCCTCGAGTTGTCGCTGAAGCATCCGACGTAGGTGCCTGTGTGCGTGCAGGACCAGAGTTAGGCAGCATGCATAGGGCAGAGACAGGGGAGAGGGAGAGGCATGCAGGGGCGATCCAGCGTGGTGAGCTGCGAGCAGGGCTGTGCCTGGTCAGGTCACAGCCTGCCCGGGGTCCTGCCGGCTCTGCAGACCTGGCCGCTGGCACCGAACCTTCGCAGGTGCTATGGAAGGGGTAAGCTCAACTGTCCGATGGAAAGGAGCAGGAGGGAAACCAGACTCTTCCCTTGCCCAGGTTACTTTAGGCAGGCCTGCCTTTGCAGACCCAGCGCCTGCGACCGCCCCGGAGCTGTGGTTCCCGCAGGCGGCTCTGCCTGCCCGGCTCCCTCCCTTTGGTGACAAAGCACGGCGAATGGCTAAAGTGAAGGAGAAGGTAGTCTTCAAAGTGGCATAAACTTCGAGAAATCCTGTTGGATTTCTCCCAAGTTTCTTGACAATCTCTACCTGATAATGAGATGGTACAAGAGAAATACTGAGAAAATCAATTTTCTCTGGGTACATAGAGTTATATTAAAGCTAGAAGGGAAAGATAACTTCAGTCTTAACTAGGCAGCAGTGTCTAGCTATCACATCAAACTATCTCTTTCTCTCCAGTGCAAATGGGTCTTTTAAAATATGTCTTGCTTTACTTAGCATATGAAAGATAAATACTTGTCTTAGACTGCATCCTCTGTTAAGCCTCTTCTTTGTTGTCATGAACGAAATACTATAAAAATGCAGACAATTTTTTAATATACTGTTGGCAGGATGATGTGGAGTCCTAATGTTGTACAGCAATTGTGTGTATATAAGTACATTTTATCATTAAAATATGAAGGAAAAAAGGAAATTTGATTTTAAAAGTAGCAGTATTCAGATGATAACACAGGGAAATTAACATGAGCTGTGGACAGGAAGAGAATATATGATGAAAAATGAAACTAAAAAGCATTATATTAACAATAAAATAATCCACAGTAAAAAGAAAGTTCAAGCCACTCTAACAGAGATTTTTGAGCTAGGAATCAGACACATAAATATTGCAAACACAACACCAGATTCAAAGACCTGCATACTGGTAATTTGCAAACATGCAATTAGAAAACTCGCAAGCTGTGAGTACACACCCACAGCACGCTGTTAACGAGATGGGAGTCACACACCTGCAGTAAGGATGTTCTGCATTCTACTGGAGACTTTTGATTTGGGTGCTTTGATTTAAACCAGTAGCAGCAGCAAACTCAGTGTGTGGGTCAAAGTGCCTGAGTCGGGAGGCACGGTAGGCCAGCCGACACCGGCCGCGTCTGCCCGCATCCCTCCCTCGCTGCCGGCAGCAATATCGCATTTACATCCTCCTGTGAACGAGTCGTGGGACAGTCCGTGATCTGAGAGCCGGGCGTCACGTCAGCAATCCAGTCCCTGTCACCTCTGCCTCCTGCGCAATGGCACACGCAGGCTGGGGGAAGCAGTGTGAAACACCCCATCCGCTGGAAGCATTGCTAACAGAAAATTGACGTTTTTTACCTAAGAAATTCCTGGTTTCATCTGTTGCATTAGTAGTATTTGCCAGTGTCCCTGGCAGGGTAAGATGGGGTCCCTGCACTGAGCCACTTGCTATGTGAGCAGGAAAGATAGCTTGACATGGAGGGAAAAAAAAAAGGACTTGAATTTTCTCACCCAGGGCCACATGATCCGGGGTGGACGGAAAGCCAGGCAAAGCGAGCCGGGAGGTGTTCCCGGTACGCTGGAGCAGATGCCGTGGCTTTTGTCTCGGGTGGAGGTTCTGCGTGCAGTCCCCATGCGTGGGCAGGGCAGAGCGGCCGTGCCGTGCTGGGACGGCACTGGTGAGGCACGCACGGACACGGCCGCCACGGTAAGGCAGCCTGACGCTTCACTGAGCGGGAACCAGCGGGCGACCCTGAAACTCTGACAGGCATTGTAACCACGGAGGAGTTCACTGCGTCTTGGAAGGGATCTGTAATGAAGTAACAAGCCTGCAACTTTACTAGGAGCAGTGAGGGGCAGGGAAGATAACGTGCTCTACACAGGTAGTTAAATTTTTAATTGATAATTTCTAAAGGTATTCCAATGCTTGTTAACAATGCTGTTAATAATGTCACTTCAGTCAGATATTCAGATGATGCATATTTGAATCAACATAATTCAGTGGGATGTAGCAATAAATAGTTCTTCTGGCTCCTCTCAGTCAGTGGTTAGAACTTGAGCAAGGCAGTAGCCTTAACTAACTTTATGGATAATTCTCAACAGTAATCTTTTTGGTTGTAATTGAAGTTTTTAAAGAACAGGTTCCTACTCTGCCTGGTCTTAGAGTAGCTCACAAAGACTCACCATGTTTCTTTAATTTTTATCTATTCTTTTGTTCATCGGGGGGAGAAAAGTCACCAAACACCAGGGGTACCGGAGCAGCCCAAGCAGCTGCAGTCATGCAGGGAGAACCAGGCGAGCTGTCTTTACCCGGTCGGACCGGGGAGGAGGCAAAGCCAAAGGGCTCGTGGGCACTCGCTGAGTGGAGCGGGCTGGGTTTGCTGCATTGAGCCCACCGACACTGTGCTGCCAGAGCACGGGCAGCGTGGAAGTACAGATCACAGGGCATCCGGGGCAAGGGAGCGTCCTGCGCCCTGTGGCACTGCACTGTTCGCTCTCCTCGCCGGCCCCCTCCCATCTCCCGGTGTGGGACAGGCAGCACCCTGCCCGACCCCCTCCTGGTCAGATCATCGGCCTCCACTGAGCAGCTGAGACCAGGGTGTCTGCTGCTTGCAAAAAAGGGAAGAAGCAATACTTGGTGAATATTAAATACTGGTATGAGGTCCAGCCCCTCCCAGCAGCACTGGGGATGGACACAGGACCCCTTCACAGAGCTTCCACTACCCTGCACCGGGCTTGGTTACTGGTGCGGGATGGAGGAGCTGCAGCCTTGTGTTTCATGCTGGTCCCGGGGCTGCCGTTAGGCTGCGAGCACCCAGGCTGCGTGCTTGGGGCACGTCACGAAATGCGGTGGGGTTCTCTGGGAGACATCGGCGCTTTGCAGCCCCTCTTCTCTGCCACCAAAACCTGCTAGCAATGGATGTTATGAAGCGCCTGAGAAGCACTCTTGGGAGCTCCAGCTTGGTGCTTCAGGGAACTCCCACAGTTATGGTTCGCCTGACTCACGCTGTGAAACTCATCTCCCGTACACCATCACTATCACCTCTTGTTCCCACTGCTGACAGTTCACTCAGTAGGAGTCACAAGGTGGCACCCGTTTTGTGGGATTTTTGCAGAACATGCCCCTTTGTCTGGATAAATTTATTCAACAAACTAAAGAGCAGTTTAGTAATGTGGTGTCTAGTCATCCAGATCCCATTCCTTTTTTATTATCAGTGAAACACCTCCACAAACAACTATTTCTTCTGAAAGGCAGTGGATCAAATCTCGCAAACTCACAGTTTGGTGCTGCAGCCCTGAGAGCACGGTCAGTCACCTAGCCTGGATCCTGGTGCTTTCTGTGTTGGGCTCCTCAAGGGGTTTTGTCTGCTCCCTGGGCACGCTCAGCCTTTGGAGATGGCTGCGGAACTGGGGCTCCAGCTCCCTGCGCAGCGAGCAGCTCGGCTGCGTAACCCCCCAACACGGTGAGCACCAGTTTTGTGCACCTCCCCGGCAAGGGGTGCCCAGGATGGTGCAGTTCTCTGTGGTGGGTCAGGAGGGTATAAAGCCATGCAGGAAACGTGCCGTTTTGCTTCTGTGCTTGCTCTGGAGAGTAGTTTTTTAAAAGCTTTCCTACTGAACAGACTAAAGCAGTCCATGCACATATTTATCAGCAGCAGTTAGGGCAGCAGAATCAGGCTCACAGTGAAGTGAGCTCAGGTTTCTGTCAAACCTGAATGGCTTTGCATTTGGGTTGGAAAACGTACAGTTCTGTACGCTGTGCTCTGGCTGCTGAGGGACTGCACCCGCGCAGCGATGTTCCTTGCTTTCCTTCCCCTTGCTTTCCCCTCGGCCTGTCGCAAATCTCCACCCAACTCGCCAAACGCCAGGAGTTTGTCTCTGATCCAGGAGTTCTCCTTTCACTGCGGTGCTGGTTTGGCACCCAGTCAGGGAAGAAGGGTTGTATGGCCCACATCTTGTCTGCTTAAGGACAGTGAACAGCAAATGTGTCTGCAGTAGCAGACTTTAGTATATGCTAGAAAGCTGTAGCAGCAAGGAGGCACTTCTGGACTTAAGGTATTGTGTGGTTTTGGATAGCTAACTTAATAAAACCCGTTTTTAAAGTGTTCCCTGTTCTGAGAAAGAAAATCAGTTAAACAGTGTTCATCTCTGCCTGCTTGAAGAGAAAATAATTTAAATTAGGGAAGCATATTTCACTGTCTGGGCTTCCATTCAATCAGTAAAAATACATTTTTGGAGGAAGTTACAGCTCAGCATGACCACAGACATCAGAATTGTACTTTGGCCTGAGCATGCGCTTAAGAAGTGGTTTGAAAGTGGTGATGAGCCAGGAGGAAGGCGTTTCTGCAGGCAGACTTTGTGGTGCTTGCCAGTCTGTGCCTGGATGGTCCTAGGAGGAGGTGCAGTTTATGTGTGTGCCAGAAAACGGGGCAGGGGTGCGTCCCTTACCTTTGTGTTCAGCAGTGTGCTTCATCGCTTTAAATCCCGCTGTCTGCATGGGCTCCTGCTCGCTGATGAACCGGTGAAACCACCTTCTTCTCAGCTGCCTGAGCTCCGAGTTGCGGGACACAAGCCACCGTGGGCTGTGCTGCTGGTCCAGGGCTGGCTCCTGTGGCGCATCCGTGCCCACCAGCCTGGCACCGGGGCGGGGGTTTTGCAGCATCCTGGGGTCTGCGATGCCGACCCCGGCCATCCCGTCCGGCACTGGCAGTGCCTGGTTAGCAGAGGTCCCACGTGACCCTTGCTGGATAACCAAGCGGGTCCGCTGTAGCAGCAGCAGGCTGCCAGCCATCAGGTAAGCTGCTGTGAGGAAGAAGAGCAGAAACTGGGTCCGACGGAGAAACTTCTGTAGCCTGAAGAAAGCTTTGGCCATGCCCTTCCTGAAGCCGGGCCCTTCACGCCTCCCGACGGGCCCCTGAATCGCCGCCTGGCCGGGCGCTGGTTCCTCCCATAAGTTCAGCCCATCGCTTCGGTGCCGTCTCCCAGGGAAGAGCCTTCTCGCCGGCCGCCCGCGGGGAGCGAGCAGCCTGGTGCGGCACTGCCGGCAGCCTCAGGCGCCCGGCCGGCCGAGGGGCTGCGCGCACACCTGGGGCGATGCCATCGCCGCGCTCTGCCAAGCGGGCGCTGAAACCTGCAATACCAAGGGGGGAAGATTGGTTCACGTCCAAATAGAAAACACCCGTCATCAGGGTGACTTTCTCCCACCCACCCCTCTTGTTTTCAGCTGAACGCTCCTCCATCTGTTGTTTATAATTATGCACTTCAGAAACTGTAATCCAATGAGAATGACTGATTAAGCAGAAGCTAGTTTCAGATATTTGGCCTTACTTTATTTTTCGTTTTTCTTTCTTTTAACTTGGAATGTACAAGAAATAGCTTTACAATGAGGTTATTTCTCTTGGGATGTTTGGAAAAAAAGTTCTTTATTTTCTTTTGTCAATAGCTGACATCTCCATTCTTTGTCACTGGCTGTAACAGGCAGCCACAGTACAGGCATCTTTTTAGGAAGGTATTATCAAATTCCTTCCTTTCAGTGAAAACAGTAGCTAAGCTACAAATGCAGATCAGGAGGAAACAGCAGTGTGGGGGTGTGGGGAAGAAAAAGAAATTGCATCAACTCACAATAGATAAGATAATTATTAATCTCTTTGTAGCACAGTAAAGTCAGGCTTTATGCGGGAAGGGCATCTGGGGGTTCTTTACTTACACACGGAGCTGTGTGAGTTGCTGTGCATGTTGCTTTAAAAGAAACCAGAGATCCTGCTATTTGTTTAGTAGATTTCTGTTGCCAAATATTGATGTATGGATGCATGGACAAAAACTAGTGAATGTTTGAAAAAAAAATCCTTTCAGGTTTCACCAGATATCTCTTGACTGGTTCTGAGCTTTGCAGGCTTTGGTTGTGCTGATGTATACCATGATGGGATCGTCTGGGCAAGAAAAGCTCCTTTGTGCCCTAGGGAACCTTTAACCTCCTGTAGCAAATAAAAGCTGGCATCTTCCCATAATTTCCTGTTCTCCCAGTCAATCACTTCTCTGCAGAGCCAGGCGAGCATTGAGAAAAGATGCAGTGTTTTCCAGAAAAGAAAATATTATGGCTTTTGCTTGACTTGCGTTTGGGGCATACTCTTGAAACCCACAGTCATGGCAAAGAAACATTTGTTCACTGTATTTCTTGTTTCAGTATCTGATTTGAAGTTTTTTGGATGTTCACTTACGCCGCTTTATTGAATAGATGCTACCAATTAAATCTCCGCCCATCCCTTTCTCATTTAGTTCTGCAAGTTCTTTCTGTCTTACGCAGCAATCAGAAACAAAGCCCAAAAACTTCTGGGCCAAGAATATATTAAAATTCAGCTGAATCTTTTGTCAGCTAAACCTCAGTTCCTTTTGTGTGACCTTTCAGCCTCGATTGCTAAATGGGTTTGGCACCAGACAGGAGTCCCTGTCTTCTAATCTTACAAGTCAGCTGGTCTTGAGAACCTGATTTAGATGCTTTTTCAAAATTTTTTTGTTAAAGTTCATGTATGCTGGTCTCGAGTATATAGGACTGAGTAAGATCCAAAAATATTCTATACGTTTATCTCTGTTTTCTCCAAGAGCTCAGTCTGACAAGCACTTGCTACTCTCTTCCCACCAGTACCTGTGGATCTGTTAGCAGCCAGTGAACTGGAGGGAGCAAGGAGGTGCAAAGGGCTACAAGGCTGTAGCACGCTGTAGTAAATTAAGACCACTTTCTCCACTGTAAATGTTAACACAACTCTCTTCTTACCAGCTCCAAAGCCAAAGAAAATGCATTGATTTACTCCAGCTGAAGAGCTGACTCTTAAATTATTGAAAATCTCTGATCAACGTTGCGAGTGCTCAAGAATTACAGTAAAAGGGTCAGAAGTACCTAGACAGATGAACAGGAAATTAGCCATAATTAGATACTGCAGATTGTTACTGTGCTAATTTATCTGAAGAAATACTGTCTATCAGCACAGGTATGATTTGATTCACTAGTTGTTCCTAACATGGGGCTACTGGAAACCTGAGCTGTTCCCAAAAGAGGCTGTCTAATCTAAAAGAAGGATGCGTGTGTGCATTAGCCGTTTGAGATTCTGGCTGGGAAATCGCCACACTCCTTACAGCGCATGGTGTTTTGAGGAGAGGCTTGGCCGACGGAGGAGGCAGCCTCACGCCTCGGCGGCTGAGCAGACAGCGCGCTGTGCTGTTCACCGGCCATCTGCACTGCAAAGGGTTGGCCGTTCCTGATGAAATGCTGCTGCAAAGCCTTGTCAGTCAGATGATAATGCCTGCAATCACGTAGGTATTCAAAAGGTTCAAGGGTTTTTTTTCCCCCTAGCAGCAAGATGAGGCTAGACAAATTTATCAGACTTGCAATCATTTTTGCCCAACTGTAATTCAGGGTTTCGTAGCTCTTTTGGTGTACTCGCAGAGCGATCGAGTTACGGTATCAAGCAGTGCTTCCAGACGCAGTTCTCAAGGGCTCCAAGCCACTTGCGCCGGGACGGCCGTACTGGGAACCTCTGGGCGCTGCGAGGCAGCGATGCCGACAGCGGCAGCTCGCTGGAGAAGGGCCGGCGGGGTCGGGCAGCGGGGGTCGGCCATGCTATGCTTGGAACCGCGGCGGCGGCCCAGTTTAGTCCCTTTTCATGCCACTGTGCGCTTCAGTCTTTCACCAATTTCAGTCAGGTTTCTCCCCATTTGTGGTGATGCATCTCCCTGTGGCGAGAGGCTCTCCGCTCGTCTGGGCGGTGCACGGCGATGCCTCCTCGTGCCGGGGACAGGTCCAGGCAGCGGCTGCCCTGCCGGCACCGGCGCGAGCGTGGTCGCTGCCTCCCGCGCTGGCAGCAGCAGCAGCCGGCTCTGCTCCGGCGGAGCTGGGACGACGGCCCGGGGTAGCGCACCTGGTTCAAGTGTGCGGCGAGCTCTGCATCCAGACACCAAGGAGCGTCTGGCATTGCTCCTGTTGCTCTGCCTCGTTTGTTTATTTATTTATTTACGAAGGAGAAGCTGCTTCTGGGTCTCAGGAGGCTAACTCTGCCTTTGCCCAACGGTTGAAAAAGTTTAAATGGTACAAGCCCATTTTACTGCAGTCAATATGACATATATAAATTACCTCCAGATGCATTCGCCCTCAGTACAGTTGCCATGACAGTACATTGTAGTAAAACCCAACCAAATAAATAAGCAGACTCTCCGCCCAGAGCAACTGATGCAAATGTGCAACTCAAAAATTAAATGTTGCTTTTTAGTGGGGAAATAGCAGAGAGCGCTGCTGACATAAAAAAAAGTAATTTGATTTTTCCATAAACTGCATATTGCAATATCATCAAAGTGTGCCTAAAAGAATTGAAGTGCATCACTTTTGATGATGATATTAAAAAGGAAAGACTAAGAGAGATATGAACTAGTATCTGGTAATAGAAAATGTATCATTTGTCTTTTTCATACATGTTTCACTTAAAATGAATGAAGCAAAATGGAAGAAAAGTAGAATCTTCTGTTCCTATTTATCAGTTCTCACAGCCAAAGGGGCTTTAGGACCATATTAATTGAGGGTTGAGTTAATTAACGACAATTGAAAGGACTTTGAGATGGGCAATGAGAACTGTTAAACAGCAGAGAAGACCTCTAGGTAGAGAGAGCAATGAAAGGGTTAACGCTGAAAAAAAAAGAATAACTAGCACTGGCAAGGATCAGCTTTGGAGCTGGTGAGTGGTAGCACAGAAGATCTGCTGAGTGCTGTGCCTTCAGCAAGGAGAGGATCCCTTGCACCACTGAAAAGGGGATGCGTCTGGTGGCTGTGTTTATAAAATGGAGAACTATCTGGTTATTGAGGGCAAGAATTTGGTGGGCTTTGGAAAAGCCCTGAGTGACCTTATTTTATAAGAAATTACTCACTTTACTAGTGACAGGTGAATTTCAACTGTTCGGAAGTCAGATAACCATTCAGTTGTTTGAACAGCGTTTTTAGCTGTTTGTGCCTGAAATTTTTCGTCTGGAAATGTCATTAGAAAAAATAGTTTGAGGTTTTTTCTGTAAGATGTCTATATGTACCAGCAGGGCTGAATGCGGAGCTGAAAAATGCTGCGCAGCCCCTGCCCGCGTCCCCCGGCTGAGCTCCCTGCGGGCGCTGGAACGGCCGCTGGGCCTGCTGAGGGGCACTGCACCTCTGCACGGCCCCGTCGGCGTTTCCCAGCACCGATGTGGTTGGCACCGCTGGCACGGGCGCGGGGAGCTCTGTGGGGCAGGGGGCAGAGGAGGGAGTTGTCCACGCCTGCTGCCCGTTCCAGAGCGCCCTGGCAGTGTACCCCTCCCCTGGCGTCGTCGCAGCGCTGCGGGGAAATGCCAGGGCACAGACTGCGAACTCAGCACGTTGCGTCCTGGAGTGCACCGATGGCACGAAGCACCAGACCCGAGGCATTTCCAGTTTAAAGCGCTGGTTTTCTTCTAATCCGTATTTTTCTTTCATTACGTATATAATAGCAGATTTATAACTGCCATTAAAAAGTTGCTGTAAGGAAAAGCAGGTCAGTACCTTGCTTCCAAAATGATCTCACAGAGTGTGACAGAAGATGTCACACCAGGCAGCTGCATTAAGATATTTGTAAAGAGAAGTAGAAGGAAAAATTGTAAAGTTCTTGGCAATTCTGCTCTCCTAGCTAAAGGAGTAGTTACAGAATTTTTAAGCGAACACTGAATACTTTCAGTGATGCTGCAACAGCCGGTAAAGGCCGAAGACACGAAAGAACAGCCCCAGACTTGCAGGTGAAGAGTTGCTCAGTTGAGGGCTGTCCCTTAATCGGTTGCTCGATGCAGAAGCTTAGGTCAGTACTGCATTGACGGCTGCAGCTCATCAATAGTTGATCTTGTCTAAGGACCAGCAGGATTTTGCAAATTCAGAGTTCTTGGCACGGAAGCAAGACTATGTTTTCTGTTGTAAACTAAAGGGAATTGGATTCATGAACACTATTTTTAGAAAAATCCATCCCTCTTCCACATTTCTCCTCTCTTTTGTCAGCTTTCCTTGAGGACAAATGTAGTCACTTAGGACCTAGCTGAACGATTCTGGCTTGCAGCCTTTCTTTTGCATATGCGCTGCCATTTTCTTGAGGCTGTGGAAAGTCAAGGCCAACATCTTACTGCGTGAACGCATGTAGGAAGAAACACTGTTGAGAAGCTGCAAATTTAGTGTTGGGATCCTGTCAAATATTTGCAGTTCCCTTTATTCTGACAGCTTAAAGCACTGTGAGTAACCCTGAGTATCTATCTGCAGTGTCGGTCCCCAGACAGCTGGCAGCAAGTGCTTCTCACAGCCGTACCTGCATACGTGGCCAGGGCCATCTCTTAAGTTTTGAGAAAGGGGTTAAAAAGATGACAACGGTGGGCCGTCTGAGCTCTGCTGGCACACCTCGAGTGGAACCAACAGAGAAATTGCACATTATCCCAGTTTCCAAACTGTGGGATAAGAGAGAAAAATAAAACCACGGATCACATTTGTGTGGAGAGCAGCACGTGCTGAAAATCAGGCTTAGAGGAAACACCCTGGTGCTGTGCTGTCTTAAGCCAAAATCCACTCAGACTGTGATATAGGTTGATGCTGATGGATTTTGGCTCAAGTCCATTGTTACTTTTTCTAGCTCCTTAAGAAAGTGTCAAGTGCAATCATCTTACTAACTTCACAATGTAATTTAGGAATTTATGTAAAGGAAAGAAAAAGAGGTGATTTCATATTTCCGTCACCTTTCCCAGGACATTCTTTCACCAAAAGGATAGGAAATTTTCAGTGAAGAGTTACTATAGTATTGCTTTCCTTCACCAACTTAAACGTGTACTTTTCTTGAGATAAGGTCTATGGAATGTAACCGGATCGTTGGCCTTTCTGCCAGCTGCAGCGCAGTGCTCAATGAGACCCAGCCAGGGTCCTGTGACCCGGCCTTCCCGGGACGCCCGGCTGGGGACGGGGAGGCAGGAGCGCCCTGCGGCTCTGGCCCTGCAGGCTTCCCCGCAGACCGGGCTGCGACCGCAGGCCCTGGAGCACGCGCAGCCGGCGTGCCGCAGCGCAGCGGCCGGTGAGGGCAGGGGCCGGCCCTGGCATGGCTCGAGCCTCGCGCGGCGGCGTGCCACGCGGCCCCAGCAGCCGCTGCGGCCCAGCCAGCTCTGTTCTCTCATCCCTGCCCTTCCTGCCCGGCGAGTGGAAAACTCTTCTTTGCTCTGAGGCAGGATGTCTAGCCCAGGCACGTGCGGCCGAGGAGGAGTTGGTGCCCATGCTTCGCTCGTGCCCATCCTACGTCACCCTCCGTGTGAAACACACCTCGCCAGGCAGTTCTGCTGCTGGCAGATGATGAGGTGACCAGTGGGACGTGAGTGAAGGGACCGTCCGCCCATCCTGACCACTGCAGCGCCAACGTGCCGTGCCAGCTGCCCGACCCAAAGACCCGGCCTTACTGCCCGGGCTTTCAGAAGCAGTAAGCACTGCTTCCAACTTACAAAGTTGTACTTGCTAGGGGATGGGTCTGTGCTGGCTCTCCGTACATGCCGCCCTCGTCAGCAGCTCTTTCCTGACAGAATGCTGCTGTGTTACCTTAAGCACAGCGTAAGGTCTGCCAACAAACGAGGTGTGAGCTAGAAGCACCACCGTTTCTCCAAATGCTGTAGTGGCAAGCGTTGCCCCTTGCGATGGCTTTCTAGCCAGTTCGCCATTTCCTCCTTCACCTGTCCTCCCTTCCCACACCAGGTTGAAAGTGCACTTGCTACGAGATGTAATCAGCTTGCAAAGTTATCTTTGATGCTGATACCGTGTTAAAACTGTTAAATAATGATGAACTGTGATTAATCAAGCAGAAAAAAATCTTTATGCAGAGATAGCAGAAAGATGGAGAAAACTCAGTAGTCCATAAATCAGTCAAATCAAGTTGAAGCTACACAAGTTAAACCTACACGTGACATCCCCTGTATGCAGTATGGGAGGCGTTTTACAGTTGATAGATAATTCAGCTTTGGAAGTGAAAGGCGCTGTCAGAGCCGGGCTGCAGGCTGAGCAGGCTGGAGAGTCAGTGCTAACTTGTGCAAATTTAGTCACAGCAGCTCCTTCACTAGATATTCTACTTTTTTGAGACTGATTTTCTAGCGTAGGTAGGTGTAAGTCTGGGCAGCAGTTGTGGTGGACGCAGCAGCCCGTGGTGAGGGTGCAGAAGAGCCTGCCGGGGCAGCTGCCCCGGGAAGGCTTGTTGTGAGACGGAGTGCTGACTTGGAAAATGTTCAGTGACAGCTTGTAACAGGGAGCACACCATGGCAATAGGTTTTTTTCTATTAATCCGATGCTTTTTACCTAGCTCAGTGATAAAGTAATAACCAGGAGGACTGATTCCATGCCAGTAAGGAAAAGATGCAGACATATACATACCTACATTTTACATATATACATGCACACACCTCTATATGTGTGCGTGTATGCATTCTGCAGAGGGATGTGTGCTCACAAGATAACACGCGCTATGCTGTCATTTCACTGATAATCTGAGACCTGTCAGCAAACAGTATGCTTAAAGCTAGAAAGTATTCTGATCAGTAACAAACCATGCATGCATAATGTACATCCCTTCGATACCGAGAACTCAAGCACCCAGCAAATGATGCTTTATCTGCAGTTTCCAGAAAAAACACAGTATAGTTCTGTGGCTATGGGCTGAAGTTTTGCAAGAGATTGTTGTAAAAAATGTACCATATATTGATTTTTGCCTCATCCCACATTAGGCAGAGATGAGATGTTTTCCTGTGTGCAAGGAAATCTACCGGAATTAAAATAACATGCAGATCTGTAACTAAATCATAGGTATCTTAAAAGTGGCTTTCATAAAGCCCTCACCATCCAAATTCCTGCAACATCCACCTACTGAAGCTTGCTGGAGCCCGCCTGTTCAGCACGGCGCTGCTTCAGGGGCTGTTCGGGGCAGCCGAGCAGCCCGGGCCGCCTCGGCGGGCTGCGCGACACGAACGCGCTCGCCTCGTCCGAGCCCCCTTCCCAGCCCGGCGTCTCGGCTCGGGAGCGGGCTGCGACCTCTGTCAGTAACGCAGCTGCGACGCGGGGGCTCAGATGCCGCGGGTAAATTTAATAAATCAAGCAGCCCTCCAGGCTGCCGCGAATGTTGATACCTCAGCCCCTGCGAAAAGTTGTCCGGCTGTGACCGACAGACAGAGCGGACAGACCGCTGGCAGACGCGGGCACGGCGGTGCGGGGAAGAGGAGAACACTCACCCTTTTGCGGGGGTCGAGGAGCTCCTGCCGCAGCCGGGCACCGTCCC
>Ga0065711_1043708_pt1 | contig 14561 bp, 9 predicted proteins | sample Hoacrofraction12_FD_59098 | JGI IMG/M metagenome (GOLD analysis project Ga0065711, IMG submission 59098) | Hoatzin crop microbial communities from Cojedes, Venezuela - Epithelial fraction 12 v2 (version 2) | ecosystem: Host-associated > Birds > Digestive system > Esophagus > Crop | place...
CTGTGCAGCCTACTGTAGGTGACCCTGCTTCGGCAGGGGGGTTGGACTAGATGACCCACAGAGGTCCCTTCCAACCCCTACTATTCTGTGATTCTGTGATTCTGTGATTCTGTGATTCTGGGATGTGGAGTTTAGCATATATGCACCATAAAGCCCGTGATTCTTCTTCTGCCACTTCATGCTCCATCTCTGGCTTAGCTCACACCATTTTTACAGCTACTGTGAGTGAACTAAGGCTTTCTGGTGGGCTGGTGGCCATCACAAATACATAGCTTGTGCAGGTATGTTATTCGGATTTCAGCTGGTCAGCTGCAGTTTTACAAGCCAGCCACAAAGCTACTGAAGAGCTTTTTCTGCAGTTCTGGCAGAATCAGAGAGAACAGCAGTTTGCTGTCCCCAGACCACATGGAAAGAAGGGAGAAAGAGACGGTTTGCTTCTGGAGCAGCTTTTCTTTGATCAGCTTCATTTGGTGCAGAGCCTTTTCAGGGCTTTTGAAAGAAGTGTGGACTGGCTTGTGCTGCATAGCCAGGATGAACTTTATCTTCAGGAAGATAAAAAGCACTTTCCTAGCAAGGCAGATAAAGTTTGCTACAAAGCTACTGCGGTGAAAAACTCCCTTTTCTGTAGCCAGCACAGTACGAAAAGCCACCACCCCTTTCACAGAACGCTATCGGTCATAAACTAGCTGTGATGTGGACAAGCCAACGTGGAAGTTAAGGTAAGAAAGGTCCTGTCTCTGCATGTTACCAAGTCTGGCAATGCTGCTGAGGTTTCTGACGCTTTGCATGCATGTATTTTCCAGTTGTGCCAGGGAGGGAATGGAGAGTACTCATGTTCCCTCTGAGACAAACCTAAAAGCTCATAATTAAAAAGCAACACAGCTGCAGTGTGGAGTGTCCTGACACTAATGCCAGATTGTCTGGAAAAGTTCCTTGCTGATAGAATTTTTGGATAATTCCACTTTTTTTTTTTCTTTTTTTCATGTGAGGCAGTAGGGGTGGGGATACGGTCACTCTGGTATGGACAGCAGTGCTGTAGGCATTTCTCTCGGTTATTCTGAGAGGCTCTGTGTCCCTGGCTGATGCCTTTTGCTGTACAGTTGGATCGCAGAAAGGAACCACTGAGCTGTTGCCTAAGCAGCTGGAGAGTGACAGTGTGCGACTGCCGTGGGGAGAAGGAGAGGACAGATGACAGTCACAGGGGAGGGCTGGGGGCTGCCGAGCCGTAACAGCACACTGTGTGTTGCACAGCAGTTGGGAGAAGGGAGCTGAGAATAGGGTTTTCCTTAGCAAGGCCTGAGGGGACAAGATTCAGAGATTCTCAAAAAAGCAGCAGTACTCCAGCTAGCAATTGACAGAAAGCTTTACAGTTTGCCTTTGAAAATAGGGACTTTGTTGTTGTTGCTGTTGTCCATGCAATTTTTCAGTTTCCTTCACATTTTCACTGTGTAGAGTATGGTTATTTCACAGTTTTCAAGGCAAGTTTCAAAATGGGGGAATTTTACTCATTTATTCAGCAATTCTTTGCAGTTTTAAACTGATGGCTTGCATTTTTATCAGGTGCAATTTACAAGAATCTCAGTTTAATATTATCACTGATCACAAGGCTGGAAGGATTCGTGTGAGGTCATCTAGCCCAGCTCTAGGACCTGGGGGCAGAATCTGATCTCTCCTTGCTTACTGGTGCTTGTCTAACCTGTTCTTAACAGTCTCCAGTGACAGGTTCAGCTCCATCCCTAAGCAATCCATCTTAATGGCTACCTGTCCTCAGGGTGCTCTTAGATAATTTTTCTAAAACTGTTCAAAATAAAAATTACCACTGTCAAATAAAATGAGACTATACTGTTCTCAAAGTACAAATACATGAAAACGGAATCTGAGGAATTGAACAAATAACCCGAAAATAAAGGAGGTGGAGAGGGGAAGAAACAGAATGTTGCGAACAATAGAATAAAAATATGCAGTCTGAGATTAACAGCTCATTCAGCTTTCAGCCTTTAACTGTACGCAGTTCTGTTGAGCTCTTTCATACTGGGCTGCTTTCAAAAATCTGTGGGACAGGCGTGGAAAGGCATGGAAGCAAGCCCATGTTTGGATAGTTGGGGGGGGGAAAAACACCATTCCATTTGCTACAGAGAAGGCATAAGTGGGAGCGGTGAGAGTTAATTCCAGTAAAAAGAAGCATTCTTCAGTCTCAGACAGCTAAAGTAGTTTGGGTCATGACCACACAGCAGTGTCTTGGAGATAAGAAGTCACACTCAGACTATCCTGAGGCAATCAGTTTTCTTGTAATACTGCAGGTGAAAAAGCTCCAGCTAATTCGAAGTGTGGTCTAAGCAAACACAGCTCTTAGCATAAATGCAGACATGCCATGGCCTAGGCTGATGAAAGATGCCAGAGGGCAGGAAGAGCCATTTCAGATGAGCCTTCTTTTTAACAATAGCAGTTGTTTGCTTGTGATTCCTACCAGATCCCACTGCACTCGTCTGTCCTTTTAATAGTCCTGGAGTATCTACCTAGCTAGATGTCTGCTTCTAAATGGGTCTACCTCTGACACCTCTGTTTGCCTCCGTGTCCTGCTCCTCAATCTTGCTTAGTCCTCTGTGCCAGAAATGCACAGTTTGATCCCAGGAGTGATCCTCAGAGACTATCGTGAGGTTGTTAAGTATTTCGTCTTGATTTATCCTGAGACCTAGTGATGATGAAGAGCCCTAAACAATTAAGAATTCTAAGGTGAGAAACATAACAAATGGGATTTTTTATTTATTATTCAGTGTCCATGAATTCAAAAATCTTTGCTCCAACTTCATTTTAAAATACTGTCCTTGACCTTTGGAAAGTCTCAGTACTAGACGAGTAATGAAAATTATACCTCTGCAGGAAGTGATATATTTTGGGCTACTGGCAAAACTTTGAGGGTATACCAGAAAAACTGGTGTGTAAAAATATACCAGGGAAACAGGCGTTGGTATCATTGACCAAAAAGGTTATATCTTCTCCCTCCTGCAGTGTTGCATAACCAGAAAATGAATGAAATGACTGAGAAGTCACTGTTGTAATGAAGCCAAACAATTCCCATAAAACTCCATTTTATTTCTTAGTGAGCGTGGTGCATTCACAGAACAGATAGATTTTTGCAAGTCTTGCCTGGTGTGCTTGGGGTTAACGCTACTGGTACCCTGTTACTATCTCCCTGTTTGTGTTGCCGCTAAATGGAGTTGCTTACTGATGGAATGCCAACTTTTGCACTTAAAAAGGAGCCTTGCTAAGTTTTGTACTGAGAAAAATAGTCTTGTACTGATGAAATACTACGCTTTCAACCTGGAAAAAAAGCAACTAGAAAATACTTGCTATGCCACAACACTCTGAAATGTGCTTTATAACAAAACTATCAAAAACACCGAATTTCTCCACTTGGCAAAAGTCTCAGTAAACACATTTCTTTGACAAAGTTTTCTTTTCAGAACCTGGCATGCCAGAGTTTCATGGGGGAGGGGATCTGCAAAAAGGAAATTTGTGCTTCTGTGGTGGAAGGAAAGCCATGAAAGAGGAAGGGTCAGCTAAGGTTACTTGTCTGGATGTCTTGTAACAAACGTCCCCTAGCGCCACCTTTATAGTGAGAATCACAGCAGGAGATTGATGGTTATATTGGACATGAAAGGAAATAAATAAATATGGAAAAGACCCATGCTTTGGAGAATATTAAGAAAAAAATATTGCATGAATTCTAGTGGATAAACAAAAAAATACAACATATACTTCCGAGCAGTACGGACAAGGTACGTCTCAAGAAAATAGAATTTGTCAATAGGTGCTTACCATATTCCTTCCTTATGCTACCGCCTGACTGCATACAGGACTCAGTCCCAAAAGCCACGAAGGCAGAGTTTTCTGGTCCATTCCACAGGTTCCTCAATCTGCTTTATGGAGCACAGAAGTTATTGCTTCTGAGGTTAGCACTTCATCATGAAAAATTACTGCTATTCTCAGTGCATGTCTTAATCGTTATTACTGGAGTTACCACAAAATGGAATAGAAAGATAGGATTTCATGGCAAAACCCTGTCCGGTTCCTCGGGGTATAGGTAAGTGGTATTTTTAGAAGTCTGCTCAGGTCTGCTGCTTCCTTGCAAGCCTCTCATTCCAGGTTTTAATGGGTCTTGCTTTTACAACCCTTTTTCACCATCCCGTTAGCAAGAGCTTCAAAGTGAAGCATGCTGGTGATGCCTATGCTTCTCTTAATGGATATATGAGTCTGTATAATGAATAGTCAGTTCTCTGAATCCACAGGATGGAAAACTAAAAAAATCTATGCTGGCTGCAGGCTAGTGTTTCGGCAAAAGGCAAAATCTAAGCTCCATGTTCCCACATCAGTAGGGGACACATGAGTTCAGAGGACAGCAAACCAATGTGAGAAAACAGATCTGGAAGGGATTAAATAGGTAAAGTCACCTGTTTAGTATTGTGAGATGTTAATATTGGTATTCTAGGCAGCATGTGTTTATCCTCACATTGGCATTACAATTCAAAAGCTTCCTACACAAATGCAACACCGTGGACACACTAGAATTTCAAGCAGAGAACTGAATAAGTAATATCTGTCCATTTCCTATGTAGCAAGAATTGCCATGTGATGATGCAGGAACACAACAGTTCCTCCCCTTTACTCCTTTCAGGACCATTTTGCTGAAAGCAGAGAGGACCTGCTAAAGTATGTCCAAAAGAAAGAGGCCAAGACAACAGAGTCAGAGTCAACTCGCTACTATATTTTGTATAAACATATTGAGTATCCGTGCTCTGGAGAGGCCGGGGATGCCCCATGCTGGACATGGCCGGTTCCAGCCGGATCCAGCCAACCCCACCGCAGGGCACGGCTGAGCCCAGCAGCCAAGACGGTGGCTCCTCTGGGAAAGCGTGTGTGAGAAAGGGACAAGCAGTGAGGAACAAAAGGAAAAAATTTGAGAAACAACCCTGTGAGCCCCAAGGTCAGAGAAGGAGGAGTTGCTCCAGGCAGTGGAGCAGAGATTCCCCTGCAGCCCACAGGGGACCATGGTGGAAGAGGTATCCACACTGCAGCCTGAGATGTTCCCCATGCCAGAGCAGGGGGATATGTCCCGAAGGAACGGCAGCCCATGGAGAGCCCACGTAGCAGCAGAGGTTTTTTCCCTGAAGGGACTGTATCCCATGGGAAGGACCCATGTTGGAGCAGGGGAGAAGTGTGAGGAGGAAGGAGCGGCCGAGGGGATCCTCTGTGGACTAAGTGCAAGCCTCCATTCCCCATCCCTCTGCACTGTTCAGGGCCAGGGAGGAGGTAGAGGAGTCAGGAATGAAGGAGAAAGTTGAGCCTGGGAAGAAGTTTGGGGGGGAGGTATTATTTTAACTTTTGTCTTTGTTTCTCACTATCCAAATCTATTTTAATTGGCAATAAATTACATTAATTTTCCCCTAAGTGAGTCTGTTTTGTCTGTGACAGTAATTGGTGAGTGATCTCCTTGCCCTTACCTCGACCCATGAGATTTTAGTCTTATTTTCTCCCCCTGTCATGCTGAGGAGGAGGAGTGAGAAATCAGCTGGGTTGGTGTCTGACAGGCAGCCACAGTTAACTCACCACAATAACTAAAACCAGAATTAAGACCATCTGCCTTCCCAAAAGAGGGGAGACATGGCAAATTCCCTTTTTCTCAGGATGTAATGTTAGAGTAAAGCTAAGCATGATGTTCCCTCCTTTTTCCTTTCTTCAACGATGAATGTGAAAACATTTTTGTTGTAACTGTAGTGCTACACTCACACATCAGTTTTTAATGCTCACAAAGCAGCAAAGTTACGTTGCAGTGATGGACCTCTGAATCACATTACACTATGTCTTCGTTCTGAATTTAAACACTTATTTCACAGGTTAGAGGAGATATGCTATGAAACTGGCTTAAAAGGCCTGAAAATCTCTTTCTGCTTTCTGTGATTTTGAATTATTTATCTGGTTGATTTTTACATATTATATACTTTATCTATGTATTTAGGGGTGGGATTTCTACAAAAATTTTTGTGGAGCTAGCTAGTAAAGATAACCAAACCACAAATAACTGAAAAATATGCAGAAAAGGAAAGCCAGCCAACTTATATCACCATTGAAATGCACTGCAGAATTCCCTTTCAACAATAGGCCAGTATATTCAGAGCATTTCTTTTCGGTAACTGACTTCCACTCTTTTTTCCTTGTATGTCACATTGCTATTTACGTGGTTAACTGTTTTTATTATTAGGACACTTCTGAGTTCTAGGGCTATGTTCAGGAGCAAAGGTTAGCAATAAGCAACTTCTAACTTTGCTAGGTTTCATGAGAACCATACAGACAAGAAGTTCTGGAAAGAGATTTATTACTGCTCTTATGAAGAGACAATGAGAAAGAGGACAAAGGAGGCTACATGAACTCCTCATCCCTTTTTCCCCATGGAAAAAATGGTACCTCACAAATATGCAGCATCTCTCTACTTTTCCTAATTTTTAACACAGGGCTGTGGCATAAAAACATAATCAAATATTTAAGGACATCTTTTTACTCATTTATCTTTACATGGGAACTATGTGAGGCTGCATATGGGAGCAGAAGAGCTGAGAACCTCTATTGCTGCTTTCCTTCTCTAGCTATTTTAGGAGCCCTCTGGAGAAGTGAGAGTGTTCATCCCTATGAATGTTCATCCCTGTGTAGCCATCAGACATGAAGTAGTTTTCTAACAGTCTTATTGATTACAGAATTAAAAGTTACAGTACCTTCCTTTTTCAGTCCTCTAATCCTATCTCTTCCATACGTATATACACACAAATATGCACAGACCAAATCTGCAGCATGTTTTCCCTTACGCAGACAAAAGAACAGAATAAAAGGGTGATTTTGTCTGTCTTGTGTGTCTCTCAAACTCTTGGCCTAGGTTTTAAGCAAAAAGACTTTTCAAGATACATACTGATTTATATCAAGTACGAGATGGATTAAAATCCTGCTTTTGATTTATGTCAATTATTTTCTAATGTGAAGAGAAGAAATACAGCATTATCCAATAATTTGTCAAGAATAGCAAGAAGGAATCCACACTCTCTCCACTCAAAGGAAATTTCTGCGGTTACAGCTCAGTGATATTGAAGTGCTACCCATTTTGATGTCTGATGTTGTCTTGCTTTAATAGGACATATATATGTAATTTAATACCTGATGTTATTTTCTCTCTTTCTCTTCCTCTCTTTTTCTTCAGAACAAATTATGACATCGACATCTAAAGGAATTTTCCGGCCATTTTTTATTATCTTCATTGTCCTTGGTTGTTTCATGGCATTTATACTAATTTATATTAAACCAACAAATAGCTGGATCTCTGGCCCTATAGAATCAGCCAGCTCAGTTTTGAAAATGAAGAGCTTCTTTTCTTCCAAAACTGATAATCTTAATGAGACTACTATTTTGATCTGGGTTTGGCCGTTTGGTCAGACATTCGATCTAACATCCTGCCAAACAATGTTCAATATCCATGGGTGCCATCTGACTATTGACCGCTCGCTATATAACAAATCCCATGCTGTTCTCATTCATCACAGGGACATTAGCTGGGATCTGACTAATTTACCTCAGCAAGCCAGGCCACCATTCCAGAAATGGATTTGGATGAACTTGGAGTCTCCCACTCATACTCCACAAAAGAGTGGCATTGAACACCTATTCAACCTGACCCTGACTTACCGGCGTGATTCAGATATTCAGGTGCCTTATGGCTTCATGATGGTCGGTACAAGTTCCTTCACATTTGAAGTGCCAAGTAAGGAAAACTTGGTCTGTTGGGTTGTAAGTAACTGGAACCCTGAGCACGCTAGAGTCAAGTATTACAATGAGCTTAGCAAATACATTGAAATCCATACCTACGGACAAGCCTTTGGAGACTACGTCAATGATAAAAACTTGATTCCAACAATCTCCACTTGCAAATTCTACCTTTCCTTTGAAAATTCAGTCCACAAAGATTACATTACTGAGAAACTTTACAATGCTCTTCTGGCCGGATCAGTACCAGTCGTACTGGGCCCTTCAAGAGAAAACTACGAGAATTACATTCCAGCAGACTCTTTCATACATGTGGAAGATTTTCTTTCCCCAAGAGAGCTGGCAGAATATCTTCTGATGCTCGACAAAAACAACAAGATGTACCTTAGTTATTTCAACTGGAAGAAAGATTTCTCTGTGCATCTTCCTAGGTTCTGGGAATCACACGCATGTCTTGCTTGTGATCATGTGAAAAGACACCAGGAATACAAGTCCATTGGAAATTTAGAAAAATGGTTTTGGAATTAACTTGTTTGTGTGTGTGTTTGCACTTTTTTGAAGAAGCCAGAAGAAACATCAGTCCAAGTGGAGAGGAAAGCAAAAGTTATAAAAGAAGGAAAAGAGAACCTTATGTCATGGTTTATCAGCTATCCTGTTTTGGCTATCCTATTTATATTTTGTAAGAGATTTTAAAAGATCAGCAGCAGCAGCAGTCATCAATACTCAGTTTTAAATTATAATGTGCATACTAATTATGTGCACTGAAGAATATTTGATTGTTTACTATAATTTTTAAAAAAGATTTTCCACATTTTCTGTGAAATATGTCCCATTTGTACACTTAAAGTAGTCATTTTTAACACTTCTTTTTTATTTTTAACATTTCATTTGCTGTTTAACCTATTTGGAAAATGAGGACACAACTTTTAAATGCCAGAGAGAATTTTAAGAACATAAATTGCTGTTCCAGTCTGAAATGTGTGTAATATTTAAAAGGTACAAGTTCTTTTATGGTTCATGTTACATTTTAAGAACACAGTAAAGTTCAACACCTACCGTTATTCCAGTGTGATCAATTGCACCCATTTTTAAAGGCAATGAACTTAAAAACAGAGTTTTAAAAGGTGTTACAATAGTAGATAGTCTTTTTTTCTAAAAATGTTTCCTAACAAACAGCTCCATTAAGTTACTTTAAGAATATGTCTTTTCTTATCCTCCAAACAATAAAGGAGTCAGATATAGAGAAGATGGACAACCTTAGTGACCAAAGCCCAGACTCACCCAATTTTTTAGTGTATTTAAATGTAGCATGTCCTTAAGTGTCATTGTGTCTCAAGTACTGTTTACCCAAACCAGGGCTGTAAATGGTGTTATACTGATACAGAGATAGCTAAACAGATTTTAACACACACATTTGGTGACATCAGCCTCCTCAACTGAATTCAGTTGGTAATAATGGATTTTTAGAAATAGCTTGTTGAGAAATTTCAGCAATTTCTCTCATGTAATTTCTTGAATAACTGTGAATTTTTCCCCAATTCTATAAAGATCTGTTGAACTTTAATTGTACCTGGACAACTTGCTGTTGTGTCTCACGAATGTGGAAAAAAATGACCAAACATTTTATTTTATGAAATAAATATATTGAAATTCAGTAAATAAGTTATCAGGCTGACATATTCAACCATTCAAGTTATAAAGCTAATGAGTTTTGGTTTTTGAAAATATTTTATGCCACAGGTATAAACAAACGGAGTCTTAAGAGCAGCAGTTGCTATTAAATTGGAATATTTGCTCTGATAGCACATGTGAAAATGTGATGATTGTCATGATTGTTTAAAATTTCTGTTTTTAACATGCATCATTTGATTTTATTACCTTTTTCTTTCAACTAAGACTTAAATATCTGATTGTTATGTATATTCACATGTACAATGTTGGTTTAATGACATAGATGTATGGATAAGTTTTGGTATCAAGTGAAAGCCAATAAGTTTGTTTTTTCAGGTCAAAATGTTACAAATCACACCTTCTATTAAAAAAAAAAAAAAGTTTAACTGGAAAAACTTCAGGTTAAGTGATGTATAAGACCTTGATCAAGCAAAGCAGTTGATCAAGTACTCAAGATTAAATTTGCAGACAACAGTGTTGCTGAAGTCACAGAATAAGGAATAAACAGTGATAAACATTTAGCAAAAGATAAGGTGATTTGTCAGATACTTTTTTTACCCCAGGATGGAATAGAAACACAGAAGGTTGTAAGAGTAATGTCGTTACATTTCTAAAACAGGAAACTTCACAGAAAGGTTATAGAAAAATTTGTGCTCTCCCTATGGCTTTCAAAGCTGTTTTCTGATCCAGATATTTATTTATACTATTCATTGCTGTCTTTGAAAACTAGCTTGCAATACACAGTAAACCTCCTAAACTCACCAGCATTCCAGTGTGAAACAAGATAAGTTTACCTTGCATACTAATGCAATATAATGAAACCCAGCCTTCTAAAAACAAAGCACTGACATGGCTGTAATGTGAGTAGTATTTGTATCATTTTGAAGGCAAGCTGCTATCACCTGCAGTTTGTCTTACAGGACATCATACCTTTTGTTTTCAGGAGGGCTGTGAAATACTCAGCCACTGAATATGTCACTGCTTTGGCTGGATAATCTGATTCCCTTGATGCTGGAATTTGGAAGTTCTTTGCATTGATCTCCGTGGAAATACATTCACCCCTTGATGAACATGCACAGTCCCTTATTTCATTCCTCATTTCAGATAATGGGAGTTGTGCTGTGTGTTACAAGGACTTATGTCAAATCAGACTTGTTTCTTGGCATCAGGATTCAACTGATAAATTCTTCTACTAATAACAAGTAAGCACAATAATAAGATACATGACTTGTTACTACAAATATCAATTGGTGCATACACAGGAAAGTTTTGAAATGTATGCTAAATTTTAAGCCTGTAAGTAATGTCATTACCTCTGTGAGCACTAGATCCAGTCAGCATGTCTAATCTTGTGCTGAATTTTAAGAAATGTGAAAGTCTTTTGCTGGAACTGGAAAGAGAGTTGTTCTCTTCACATAAAATCCACACAAGGCTTGCATACTTTGCATTCAGGATGCATTGACAAAATTGTTTCAAAAATTAATAAAACAGGAGAGAAATCTAATCCTGATTGAAATGACCAAGAATCATGATCAAATCCTAAACAAAAGACATGACCCTAATGCCTCATCTTGACATTCTTGAAGAGTGTGGACTGGAACATAAGTGAGCCAGCAATATTATGAAGATCTGAAGGTGATCTACAGGTATCCAGCCTTAAGAAGTTCTGGACATAAAAAGCTTTGCTGATAGAAGATGAAGCATCTTCAGGCATGTCCAGCCTAGGTGGTAAATGATGTAAAGCAATGGATGTAAAACATCTGGACTCCATGCATGCATAAAGGCAGTCTACCTAGACCTACACACATAACTCACAGAAGACTGATTCCAGTCTATGTATAATATTAAGCGTTGTTATGTCTGTGCTCCTTCGGTAAACTATCCTACGTGAACAGCCAGTATAAATAGACTCATATAGTAAATCACTGTGAAGGAAAATGGGCAAAACCAATTAATTATGGAAGGGTAAACTACATGGAATCGGTTAAAATAGAGGACAAGGTATTATTTATGCCTTGGTACCACTGGCAAAAGAAGATAGTCGCACAAGAAAACAGAAATGAAAGATGAGAAATCACACCGATTCTTACTATTTTCTGAACAATTTTATTTCAGGCATTCAGTTTATTTATTTGCCAGCCCACAATAATGTTGCATATTCGCTTGTCACAAGTTAACTTGGCAGTCACTGAAGACAGAGAATAATCATTATTCTTTCTTTTACAATGGCTGCTCTTGGATCTTTTTAGGCTCTCTCTCGTGCACTGAGCTATGAACATTACTGCCTTTCTCAGCGTGGAAAATCAGACCCAAAACAGATGAAATACTAACTGCAGATGCATTGCTAACCCACTGAATGTGAACAGACATCAGATGTTCTGATGCGGCAGATCCTTCTAAAGCAGAGTTTTCCTTTCATTTCACAGACACTCAATGTCCACAGCAGCTCTTGCTCAGTGTGAGATCTCCGTTCCTTAACGAATCCTGGTTGCCAGATGCTTTGAATACCTCTTGCCATCCGAGATGGCTGTGCTCACAGTGAACAAGCAGCCTGAGCGAGGCCCACAGAATGTGCGAGACACAGCCAGCAACATCTTTGTCTTTTAAGAAACATATCAAATCAAATGAAAGTTGGACTGAGCGAGCATGAATGTGGGGATTTGTAGAGTTCGTGCAAGCTGAGCAAGGTACGGGAAATTGGCACTGCTGAGGGCAATAAACAGCTACTTACTGTTTCTAGCTACTCATGTTTGCTTCTCAAACAGGGCTTTAAAAAACATAAAAAAGACATAATTTTCTCCCATCTCTAATCAAGCAAGCTTCAGGTAAATAACCAATAACTTTTGCTGATTATTCAAGCAAGGGACTCCTGTCGGCCTTGTGTTATCTCTTTTATTAGATGAAAAAGAACATTCCGGGGGAAGAGTGTAGTCTGTCAGTACGATAATCGTATTTCTTATCTGACTTCAAGAATCCTTATTCTTATTTCCTTTTCTTTTTTGATTTTGAAGTAGTCTTTCATGTCCTCATACAACAATACTTTCTGAACTTTATTCAAGAAAGACCTTAAGCACATGAATATGACCACGAGACTAAAGCGCGTGCTTAAATTTAAGAGCATCTTAAACTCTTTAATTCATTGGGGATTCAAACAGCATGTTTTTATTGCCTTTGGGAATTGTGCCTGACAGCACAGTCCATAGCCAACAGAGGCCAATTTGTGTGGCCTCCTTTGCATCATGTGTGTCCATCCTGCGAGTGGACCGGCTACTCCACACTGAAAATCATGCGGACTAATTCTCGCTTAGTGTCCATCCAATATACCTTGGCCCTTGTCTTCTGCTTCAGCGTACTGTGTGTGCCACCATCGCCTCCTGCTATCTACTCAGCACGGCACTCCACCTTACAGCCGGCCTGTGCTGGGCCGGGTGAGCGAACTCACACATCGTATGAGGAGCTGAGAGGAGCTGAGAGAAGCTGAGGCTTGCTGAGATAGATAGTTTTTTGAGGACTGTCCTAGGAAGAAAGCATAAAATCTAGTCATGAGTACATCCTTTTAATCTGGACTGAATGTGTCCTAGAGACGGTCCATCTCAGCCATACCTGATTTTTCCCTTGGAGGAAAATATTTGTTTGAGCCCACATGAGACTCTGCGAGTGAACAATTGCACGTGCAAAGTGAGAACAAACAGTGTGCCTGTGCAGGCTGACAAGGAGGCTTCTGACCTAATTAAACCTAATGGTGAAAGTTAATCAAATACTGAAGTGTTTCCTTGGTAAAAACTAGTGCATTATTCAGAAGAGAGTTCAGAAGACAGTATTTATTTATCTACTAGTTGGTGGGCTTATTCATTAATATTGGCTGACAGTTCTGTTTTGTTTGTTTGTTTTTAATATAAGTGATTTTTATATGTTAGAAATCCATCAATATGATTCATACAAAATAGTTATTTCAGCTTCATCTTTCACTCCTTGCTCAGGCAAATCTTCCATTGGAGTCAGCAGGTGATTTGGGAGATTCTTGTATCAGTAGGGCAGGAGCTGGGGTGAAAAACAAACTTCTTATTCATAGATGTTTCCCTTCTAATATTTGAATAACCAGTTCTAGTGCTGTAACCAAGCCTACCTTTAGACAATCAGTGTAAAATTCATACAGTTACATATGTTCATAAAAGGTACAGAAATGTCAAGAAATTGATTAAATAAACCATGCAGTAGTAATTTTAATTCACGGCACAACTGCCACAGAATGATACAGATGATAAAACCACAAACTCATGAGAAATAATTAGGCCTAGAGACATCACCCTGCAGTTTTCATATTGGAAAAAGTCACTTCATTACTCTATTGGAAAGGTAATTAATTGGGAATCTTTTATGTCACCATATTGTCAATGCAATTAACTGAAACCAACAGTCTCTGTGCAGTGAATAAATAGTTCAAAGATTCGCTCACGTGGCAGAAAGCCTTTCACCGCCAGGTAAATAGCCTGAATTATGAGCAGGTTGGTACAGAGCGCTGCATGGCAACCTCTAGCAGATGACTCGGTGACCTCAGTCAGGTTTCTCACTCCTGATTTCAGCCAAGGAGGCAAAGAACTGAACCGAGACTTGTCTGACATCTTCTGTGCATTTCTCGGCACACTCACGGGGTGGCTGAGGATGCTCTCGCTCCTGCAGCCTGTACCATGTCTGTTTACGATTACGCAGAATACTTAGGCATTCCAAGTAAAAAGAATATTGGCATTTTTTTGAAATATAGTGCCAGTCTGTACAAATGAAGTATTTATTCTTGGGGGAACTTTTCATTAATATTCTTCACTAAATAATTATTAGGAAAATGATTTAATCATTGCAAATTGGCATTAAAAGCACTTGGTTTTATTCTTTATATGAATCATTCCAGTGAAATACAGGCTTTGAAGAAATCTTATCCCCCTGACTGATTTCTTTGAAGAAATCTGATCCCCCTGACTTTGCATGATACCAAAATTTGAAAGATATGTGGTAAACCAACATTAATACATACAAATTTGTGATAAAATTTCCATAGAGCCTTGAAGCTGTACCTAACACTTCAGCAGTCA
>Ga0065711_1007595_pt1 | contig 14559 bp, 5 predicted proteins | sample Hoacrofraction12_FD_59098 | JGI IMG/M metagenome (GOLD analysis project Ga0065711, IMG submission 59098) | Hoatzin crop microbial communities from Cojedes, Venezuela - Epithelial fraction 12 v2 (version 2) | ecosystem: Host-associated > Birds > Digestive system > Esophagus > Crop | place...
TTCACAAAGACTTTTCTGTCTGTCTTTTTTTTTTGCTGGGCTGTTGTTGCAGAAACTGGAAGAGAAGTTCCGGCTGAACAGGCGAGAGCTGATTGCCTTCGAGTTCCCGGTGCTGGTGGCCTTGGAGTTTGCTCTCCACCTTCCCGAGCACGAAGTGATGCCGCACTACAGACGCTTGGTGCAGAACTCCTAGCGCTGGCTGCCCTGCGGGGAAGGGGCTCCTGACTGTTCCCGCTTGGCTCTCCTGAGCCACAGTTACTACTGGAAATGCAAAATCAGACTCCTAACACTTTGCTCTCTCTCCCCCCAAAACAGTTTTTCCAGCAACATATAGGAAACACTGCGTCAACGTAAGACTCTCAGCTTTGACGGATTTACGTATCGTTACCTTCTCAGAGCAGGTGAGGACTGAGCTGTTGGTAAATGGTTAGCGTGCTGAAACTGGGTGGCGACTGGCCCTACCTGTGGGGACTACAGCTGTAAAAGTGGGCAAAAATGAGAAGGGCAGCCTCTGTGACCACCCCTCCCTCCATCACACAAACCCTGGAAGCCCACGTGAGTGCATTCTCATAGCGCTTTTTCTACAGACCTGCTGCAACTTCCAAAAGGACTTCTTAACATTGTGAACAAGCTTTTAAAGAGGATATCTTCACTGTGTCAAAAAGAATGTGCCAATCTATTTTTGTATCAGCAATTGAAAGTGCACTTTTTCCTGTGGGGTGTTTGTGTGTGTACCCGTGTGCGTGTGCGACACCGAACTGATCTCAGTCCGGGTGGTCGGCTTAGCTGTTTCCCAGCATATCAGTTACCGATGGCGAAGATCAAGGTGACCTTAACGTGTTTACTTCTTGTAAAGCATAACTACTGGAAAAGTGGTAAATGGGATCATTTTTGGACACTTGTTTTTTTTATTCTCTGATCTTTCCAGCGTTATACCTTTGAAAGGATTACACTGCTACTACTACGAGAGAAGGATCAGCAACTGACCTTAAGTTTTCAGTCATGTTTGTGATAAAGATGAAAGCATTAGTATGAGATTTCCATGTCATGTTTTTTAAAAATATCTTGTGTTAAGCCACATGCATATTTTTAACCTTCGCACTTTTCCCACTGTGGAGATGGTTAGACTTGCACTCTGTAGTGTTTGTATTTCTGTGCTCTATGTTAGAGTGCGTAATAAGCACATTTATTGTGCTCTATCTTAAAACAGTGTTTTATTAAAAAAAAAAAAAGAGTAGGGCTCAGCAGTATAACAGGTGTCTTAAGGCTCCAACAGCAGGGCCATCAGCTATTAAAGGTTTGGTTTTTAACTACAATCGCCTGTGCAAAACCTAAAATTAGTGCCCATTGAAGTTAGAGGTCCAGTTCCTTTAGACATTTCAGTACTGGAGTTTTACAGGAAAACTGCTTACAGCTTCCCTGGTTCTGACTGGACACCCAGAAAGCTGGAGGGTTTCATCCAAGCTCCCCGATGCTACATACACACTAAGCTAGCGCCGTGCTTACAGACATCATTCAATTGCTGTTACCCCGGGGAATCGCACCCCGTCCAATCTTCTCCTGTGCTGGGTCGCTTAGCAAGCCTTGCCCTCGACATGCCCCGCGTGAATCCCGTAAAGTCAAATACTTAACATTTATTTTATATTAAAAAAAAATCAAAATCTCAGCCGTGAGATTTTAGCTGAAGCCTTACCTCTCTTAAGTTTGGGAGTGCTTGCTCAGAGGATGGAGAGGGCTTGTGAGCAGAACATAGAGAAGTGGGACATACCAGAGGATGTAAACACACTAATGCTTACTTTCTTTCGCTCTTAATCAGTTTTATTATTTCCTTCAGTTAGGCCAGGAAACATCCAGTTTCTTTACCAGCTTTGACTTCTTTAAATTCTAGTATGAAAAATGCCTGCGTACGATTGCTCTATAGGATCTGGAAAGGTTACACATGTCCGGACAAATGGGAGTTTGTTTGATGCTGTTGCTCTCCCTCCATTTTAAGGGGGAGGGTGGCTGTGCTAGCTTATGGTTATTATTAATACTTATCTAATTACTGATTAGATACATTCCAACAGGATTGGGGAGGAGGGGGTAAAGAGAAGAGCATGCACTTACCTCCCTGGTGCAAGGCCCCACGCCGCTGCAACCCACACATCACTTGGCTGGCTGCAGAGCGAGGGGAGAGGGGGCCCTCGCCGGTGCTCCTGCTCCCTCCTCCTCCTCCTCCTCCCAGCCCCATGCAGCCAAGGAGCGGAGGAGCCGAGAGCCTGGAGTGCACCTGCGGCTGCCCTGCCAGCTTGTTCAGCCCATAAAGGTGGTCTAGCGTTGACCTACAAGCCAAAACAGACTACGGGTTTGCTAGGTGGGCTTCTGTCCTTGGCTGCGTCCCTTTCCCGCCAAAATCGTGTATATACGTTCAAGATTTGCTTCTGATTGCAGAGATCTGTTTCCAATAGCGACCACTCAAGGCTAAGCAGAAGCTTTACCTTTCTGTAAAGGCTTCTACCTTTTGCTTTTGAGTCTGATTTTTATTTTTTTTTATGTTGCTTTATAGTATTGCAGGGAATAAGCAAATTGTGATTGCAAGATGCAGACTAAAGAATGACAGTCTTACAGTAGTCTTTAGAGACGCTATTGAATCACGCTGTCACATCTTTTGTCTTCTGTGCTGCTACCCAACCGTGATCTACAGTTTACACGGATTTCTGGGATAGAAATCTGATTTCTGGAGACTTTCTGCTTTTTGTTGTTGTTCTTCTTGTTGTTTTGGGGGCGGAAAGGGGTTTCAGAGTAATGTTCAGTTACAGTTTGAATGTGGAATAAACACTTAAGATGGTGATGATGTTGCACTGTTCACTTAGGAACGTATATAAAGCCATATGATGCTAGATCTCAGAGCACAAAGCTTGGTCAGTACAATTATGGTTAGGACAACGGGCAGGATTTGCACCCCTTTTCTCCCCAGCCCTGGGAAGATTCAGGCTGAAGCGGTAGAGGGAATGTGTACCAAACAAAAAAACACATTGATTGTTTGCCTTTGTCTTACATGGTAATGCGTGTTGATTTACGAATGATTTTAGGTTCAACTTTAAATAGTTTGGGAAAATAATCCATTCCATATCATCTGTTCTGTTTTGAAATTGTATACCGTACACTCTACCATGCAGAGTTTATTTCTTTTCTAAAAAAAATAAAAGTTTTAAAAAAATGGAAAAAACCAGAGTCTATTCCACAAGTGACAGTATGTAAAATTACTCTGCTCTCCCATCTGTATGTGTCAAATGGTTTTGGTTTTGCCTTCCTCTGGGACATAAAGCTTATTAGTAAGCCAGTGCTGGGATTGCCTGAGTGCCCTCACTGTCTCCTGGCATTCGCCTCCATCAGTGGGGGAGGACGAGGCACAAGCAGGCTTCTAAGCATTGCCCCCATCTCATGACCCCTTGTTCACTGGAGAATTTGGGATACACCACTTCAGTCCAGGTGTTAGTAAAATTTACAACTAGTCCCCGTACCAGTTGTAGTTCTCAAGCAGCCACTTTTGCGTGGGAGGGCGAAAGTTCGATTCTGGACATTGACACGCGGGCGCACACCCAATTACCCACCACCTGTTGGCATTCAAGCTATTTTTTCCCACCTGTGACACCCCCTAAAACCAACACCTAGCTAGGCTGGGTGGTCTCGCCAAACAGCACCCATTTTTTGTGCATTTTCATTCCATATTAATAAAGACAGGCTAAAAGTTTGGCTCCCTACCTCCACCGGTCACTGGGGCCTCTCGGGACCGTCAGCTGCAAGGCGTATTCGTGGCAGTGTGAGCATCAGTGGGATTTATGCACACCCCAGAACATACGAGTCTGCAGAAAATTGCTTTACTATCACTTTCCAAAACTACTGACTAACAGGCAATGACTTCTTCGGGAGAGTCTGTAACGTCTTTAAATGATGCAACTTCACCTAACTGCTGCAGCCCCATCATGTGGAGGCCACAGCACGAGCCTTCCCTGGAAGCGGTGAGGAGCAGTTTGTTAGGAGATGATAGCACCTTCCCACGACACTAAGGGATTTTGGCACCAGGCCCCACACAAAGCTTTTTTTTTCCAAAAAAAAAAGGTAAAAGCGGTTTAGCGAAGTGAGAGCCTGAGCCGTCCCAGCAACGCCAGCACCACTGGCTGAGCCTGAAGTCTGTCCCAGGTTGTACCTTTGGGGCGGGAGAAAGAGTGTGGGAGGTGGATTTGAGTTTTATGTGTTCATCTTCTATTTTAAACTTCATAGTGAAGGGGAAAAAGATGAGGAAAAACAAACTTTTGGTGCATCCCTTCAGAGAAATGTGCACACAAGTCAGAAGGTCTTTCTGAAACCCCGGCCCTTGCTCCTTCCCACCGACCACCGTGCACTCCTACAGCCAGAGACCCCCTGCCTCAGCCCGGGGCCTGCTGCCTCGGCTGCACTCTGGGGAGAGCTTTCCAGTCACTGTAAACCAAAGAAACACCTTTCCCAGCCCCAACAGCAAACACCAGGACCGACAGCGAGAGTAGATGTGATGTTTCTCGTGAGCTGCCGGGAAAGAGCAGGCACTGGGATTCTGGAAAATGGCCTGTATACCTTCACAGTGAGGCGGGGGGGACACCGAGACGTTGCTGCTGACTTGAGCAGCAAACACTTCCTTCACTTAGTGAGAGCTAAATATTGGCTACCATCAGAAGTTAATTTACCCTTTCTATGTGTTCCTCTAGCCTGTCGTACTACCCTTTCTGTAATCTTGCTGAGCATCATCTCAAACCAGCTAGGAACCTTGCCTCTGCTACGCTGTTGACTCAGATGCTCCAGGGCTTGGTTCCTCAGACCAGAAGAAGCCTTCCAGTTTGCAGGCAAATTTCAGTGGTGACTAACTGATAGCTTTTTGAACTCACGTCAGTATTTCATCTAACCTGAAACTAAAATATTTCCCCATGGGAACTATGGAGTTGATGGGTCCTCAGTGGCAGCAGATAGTCTTAACAAAGGTCAGGTATTGAGTTAGAGAAGATACTAAAAGGAGAAAGGAAAGGCGAAAATAATCCTCTTCCAAGAGCTGTGCAGTGCAGCAAAGTGCTGCCTTGGCTAACATCAGGAGGGCTAAGCTTACCCCATTTTCAATTCACCAGCATCAATGATCCAGCCTTTATACTCTGCTGTCCTTCACAACACGTACAGACACGAAGGGCAAGTGTCCCTTTTCTGCACTGCTTCCCCCTCCCGACAGCGGGAGGGTTTTCCTTTGAGAGTTGACTGAAGAGCGAGGATGAAGAGGCAGAAGAGGAGCATGTGAAGCCTGGTTTATTTACAAGCCAGACTGGTTTACCAGGAATGGATTCTGTTCATTGATTTAGGAGAGGGAAGACTGGGATTTTTTTCTAGTTTTTAGACTAAGCTTTAGACAAGCACGTCTTCAGCACCTGTAGAGGCTGGAGCCCTACAGCAAGGAAAGGTTTGGAGGCATCGAGACTACCTCAAGCCAGCTGTTTCTCCTCTGTTGCGACACCGCTTGTCTACATTGCCCACATGGTTGCGTTGTGCTGGGTTTAGAAAGGACAAAAGCATCGTCTTGCAGCATGAGAACGGAGGGTGCAACATTGCCTTTTAGTTTCGCACCGGAAGACAAAGGGGTCCCCATTCTGGTCCCTAAATTTCTGCCATCCATTTGCCTCTTAGGAATCTCTGGGAGTGCACACGGGTCTCAGCTCTTTCGCCTTCTCTCACACTTAGCCAATCATCACATACATACAAATTAAAAGAGAAGGCAGGTAAGATGGCAAATCTCAACATATTTATAGAATGCTAAAAAAAAAAAGCAATCTTACCAAACGCTAAGCACAAGAGACGCGTTACGTGCTGGTCTGCTGCTCCCTTGCAAGGAGCTCAGGTGGCGTTCCCGGTCGGTAAAGCAGCACGCCGTGACGGCCTCTCCCACCCCTCCACACGTCAATGTGGCCTTGACTAAACAGCCACTCTGGACGGGGATGGGAGGTAACGCCCCAGGAACAGAGTCAGAAGAATTGTGGAGATGAGCAGCCCCATATGCTGCTCAAGGGAAGCCGGAACCGCTCACAAAATTATAAATATGCTGAAAACAATGGGAGTCTGTGGTTTCTGGTGGTATTTTCTGCTGGCAACTGAAGAAGCCAAATTTTTTTTTTTGGTCAAAAAAGATAAAAACCTAATATAGAAGCATAGTAGCTGCAAAGTTTTTTTTAAAAAAGGATACAAAGCTTTTATGTCTAAACTGCTCTCATCCCACTCAGCGCAAAAGTGACTGAACTGTTACCGTCCGAACTGGATTAACAGACTAGATCGTGCTGCTTCCCCAGTCCCTCCCCACTTGTCGGCGGCCGGACGTCCCTGCAGAATGACCCACGTGTGAACACCCCTAACCAGGGGCCTGAACCCCAGACACCTTCCTCATGTCCTTCTGCTTCTGTGGGTGAGAGCACAGCCTGCGAGGCAATCGACTCCTGTCAATTACACTGCCATGTGCAGCCCTTTTTAATGGGGAAAGATATGAGCTCTGTCTTCAGGGCAGGGCAAGACCGTACGGTGGGCCTGGTTCCCGCCTGTCTTGGTTGCACGCTGGGGTAAGACCTGGCTGTGCACCCACCCACGCAGCTTTCCTTCAAAAGGAAGCCCACAGCACCAGCAAGAAGGAGTGCAAGGGGCCATCACCACATTTGCCCACGTGAGCATCCCTAGAGGAAAAGAGAGAATGGAGGCATGTTTAAGACATGCTCACCTAAAGAAAGGAGAACTGAAGCAATGACTACCCACTCATCAACCTCATCTTCATCTCTTAAGAAAAGGAACTCCGATCTCCCACCAGCTGTGAGAGGGCTAAAAGGGTGCTGAGCATCATGGGTGACATACAACCACTAGTAACCTACCTTCTGCCCTCAAGGCCAAAAGCGAGCTATTCAAAGAGCGCTAGGTCTGTGCTCTGACCTTCCATGATGCAACCCACAAACTGACTGCGCTGCAGCTCCTCAGGGAGCACAAGCATTTTAACAAAAGAACTAAGCATGGTTTAGCCATCTCAGATGGACAAAGTCCAACACACTGCCAAACATCAGTAGGTTGTTCCAATCTCAGTCTCTTCTAGTTGTGAGTGTTTTTTTACAGCCAAAACTAGACCAACTCAAGCTTATATGCAATCCCAGGGCATTTAAATGCTCAATATTTAATGCCGCCTTCTGGAGCGACATCCTCCCAGCTACCATGAAACATCCTCCAGCGACCAGCAGAGACGGGACACCCATCAGCGTCTGGGGTATTTCTGTGGGCAAAGATTACAACGCACACAAAGCCAACACCAGAATGGCAAAAGTGCTCATCTCCCGCGACAGCCCGAGAGATTCGTTAGTGTGTTCTGAATTCAAGACTCTGCAAGCTGTCATCTGCCTTCCAGGGCAACCTGTCTATCATCTTATTTCTGTACGGATTGGAGTTCAATTAAGACAACAAACTACATAGAAGAAAAATTGACTTTTTTTTTTGTCCAGTACCCAATCTTTCATTTCCTCTAACCTGAGATGTATCATGCCGAGTTAGACGTTCACCAGTCAGTGGGGCATACGAGGCATTGCATGCAGGTGTACTCTCTAAGGAACATGTCAGGTATCACAGTTTAAACTATGGATCACGTAGACAGATTAAAAATTATGAGATCCTGTCTCCTCTGTTATTCCTTGTTAGGTGCTTTTCACTTGACTGCTGCTTTTTAGCTGTCTTTCTGTCTTTTTTTTTTCTCTTGGTTCACCTTTTAATATTTTAGTAAATGCAAGGACAAGCAGAAAGAAGCCGGTGCAGCGCTGGGAGTTGGGTCTGGCTGACTCTTTCACACGGTGCATCCGGAGCTGCAGACTCCACCCTGCATCTGATTTATTTTAAAAGCCTGCTGTGTCCATTAATGGAAAATTGGACTCTGTTCAGGCTGTGATGGTATCCATGGACAGGAAAATGGAAAGTTTCAGATTAAAGCTGCAGGAGGTCAGGAAGAAAAATATCTGGTGAATTTCATTGATGGTGGCAGCACAATTATTAAGAACAAATATTAAAGAAATGGCAGTCTGTGACCCAAAGTAGCTCCTTAGAAAGACAGAGTGTAGCATGAAAGTCTGCAAGACCACAGGGATGAGAAGTTTAAATATTCCTCTCCAACAGGAAGTTCAGACACTTTGCAAAACTGATCTTTTGAGCATATGCAATAGGACATCCCTGTGGCGTTAAATTTGCTAACCATCCAGGTTATTCTCTCCTCAATTTCTTAAGGATCTGAGATATATCTGATGGCACTTGGGCCTTCCCTGCTCGCTTTTGTACCCTGCTCATGGCAGGGTGGTTGGAACTAGATGATCTTTAAGGTCCCTTCCAACCCAAACCATTCTATGATTCTATAAGGTGGTAGGAAGCTCAGGGACACTATTCTGTAGTTTCATTAGAATAAGCAGCTGAGCAGAGGAAGAAGTCGCAGTAGCAGCCTGCACTGAAGACCTCATCAGACACTGGAAAAGCCCATCAAGGCTCATGGAAGCCCATATACACCTGGGCTGCTGCTGCCCACAGAGCAAAAGCCAGTAATTCAGTGAACAGACTTTTCAAAGAGCAACTGAGCTTAGATCCTAGCAATGGGATTCTTAAGGGAAAAATAGGTAAACAAAAAGCTGGAAAAACAAGTGGAATTGCTTCTCATAAACCAAATGATTTAATAACAACTCTGTCCTCATATGATTTTTTTTTTTTGCAGTTAACAGTGTAGCAATAAAGTAAAAGAAATATTTATTTTTAGCATAACTGTAACTATGGTTATTTATATAAGACCACTATAGAATATAGGAGATGAAACCGGTACGATGACATGAAAACTTCATGGATTCTACACCAAAAAAACCTCCAAAACCTTAAAGAGTGCTCCTGCTGAAATCTCATGCCATGGGATTGGTGTATTGTTTGGTTTTAAACCATCACATGGAAAATGAGGATAGAATTCTACAGCAGGAATATATTTTTGGAGTGGTCAAAAATATTTCAGAGTACTTTGTACCTTCCTATTAAGGCAAGAGAGCCGAACCTCCAGCGCATGAAAGAATTTCTCATGAAGTGAGTTCATGAAGTCTCTCAGTGACCAACATGAAAGCCATTGGCTCTTTAAGGGTATGTTCCCTTCTCTCCTTTCCCTAAAAAAACACAAACACGTGCAAAACCCTTCTAGTCTTTACCTTTGGATGAAAAGATTGAGTGGACTGGGAGCTGGTGCAATAGAACAGCGCATGATTTCCCTCCTCCTAGCTGAAGTCACAGCTGAAGACATTCCCATCAGCACAACCATCTGTTGAAGGGAGCTGTGTCTAGCCCGAAGCCCATGCGAAGTGAGTATCATGACTGATTGATAAGCGGATTTAATTTGCACCAGTTTAAAAGAAGATGCCATTTATTATTTCACAGTGCAGAACATGGTAATAACCCCAAGTTTCCTCTGGTCTAGAAAATTCTCCTCGTTTTCCCACGAGCTGCTGAAGCCCCAGCCGCTGGCAGCAAGAGGTTACACAATCATCTCGGCTGCTTTCCACTGCATTTACTCCTTCAAAACTGACTTTCCATGGCTTCAAAGAGGAGTTTGAACCAGAATGGTGCCCTTGTGTCACATTTTCAGAAACAAGCAGAGTGAAAAACATGAGAGAGATTTTTAAGGGAAAGGGGAAGTTATTTTCTATCCTTACACCAATTTCTGCAGCAGGAGGTTAAGGGTTCCGCTGTCAAAATATTCAGTGGCATTGCCTTTGCAATTCAGCACTTGCCCTGGTGAACTACACTGCTTTTCTCCAAAGATTTGTAAATCACAGAGGATTTTTTAATGGGTTGGTTTGGTTGGTTTAACCCAAAAGAAAACAATATAGTTGAGTTTTTTCCATCTGAGAGGCTGCGGTAAGCAACTTACCCATACAACATGGCTATTCACAACACGAGCCATTCAATTCTTTGCTCAGCAATTTTAACATTCCACTTTGAGCACAGCTGAGCCACATGAAATTCTGTTGTCTAAGGCTCTGCTTGAAAGTAAAGATTTATCTTCTCTGGTTACAGCTCATCAAGTCTTGAGGCTACAACCATCTGCGCTAATCTCCGCACAGTCTGTTCTTATCCATCATCAATAATAAGCCCAAGGAGCATCCATGCTGAAGACACTCTGAACAAACAAGTATAATAAAGAAATAAAAGCTGGCTTGCTGAAATTTTTAGCTTCTGTGTCTATCCTACGTCCTAATTCTTTGAATATAACTGGAGACATTAAATGAGAGAAAACAATTAACTTCGCCGCAAAGGAGCATAATGTTTGAGAGAAAGTTCAGCTCTGTTTTCTGAGTGGCCGTCGTTGGAGTGATTTGCAGATCTGTCTTTGGCAGAGGGACAGCCAGAAGCAACATGGCAAAGGGAAGAACTTGGACGCTGTTTTCTTCTGCCTGCTAAAATTTATTATTATTATTATTTAACATTATTGGGGTGTTCTCCATTAACTGCTGAAGTTTGCTACACAAGCAGACTGGGTCATTCAACTGCTGGGGCAGGCGAGATCCAGGGCAATGCCTTCAGAGTCACATACAACTTTACCTCTAGCTTGATCTCCAGTGACACCGAAATGGGGTTGGTGCTTCTGTCGTTCAGCTTAAATGAAGAAACCCACTGTAAGGGCTGAGCACCGCAGGCAACACGCTGATAATCTTTTTGCTGGCATTGGACCTGCCCCGCAGGGTTGCAGATTTATGGGGATGGAGGGTCTCAATTAAAATTTCTTCTGACTGCTCTAACCTGAATGAACTTCATTTGCCAACTTGTGGAGGTAACTGGCACGGAGGCACGGGGACCCCTGCCCTGAGAAGGCAAAGAACAAACTGATTTCTAGGCATCAGTAAGAAGAGGTGACTCCCTGAGAGAAGTTCTCCATGCCTTGTTTGAAGCCAAAGCTCATCCCTTGGCATCCCAGAAGGTGCGTGCCAGAGAAAGAGCAATAATCCCTTCTGGTTCCAATCTCCAGCCAGGGCTAAAGGGGATGATTAGCCAGGCTGGCTTAGTCTCCACAGCTTTCAAAGGAAGGTCTGAGAAATATTTGCCTTGCGGTGTTTCCCACCCCAGTCAATGAATGCTTTCTGCTTTTGTGACATGACTGCTAATTACAGCAGCATAGTTCTTACAGCAGGCATCTGGAAATCTCCAAAATATTTCTGCTTAACCACCACCTCCTCATGCTTGAACCATAGTCCTCTTAACAGAAACATTAACCCTCTTGTTGATCTATCTAGTGTCAGTGATACTCCCTTCTGTGCTTAGGCACGGCAAATGGCGTTCCCAGCTCTCCACCTTTGCTTTCCACCTTCGCTGCCTGATGCCTTAAGGAGCAGTGTCACTCCAAATTATTCTCAGTCTGAATATCCATTTCCTCCAAACAACATCAATGCCTTCTCCTTGTCAGTTGGGGTTGTGCTGGAGGCTTCGGCCAGTTCGCCCCAGGCAGGCATTGTTCCCACACTGTATCGCAAGGCACTGGATGCTTGCAACTCCAGTATAAACAAACTTGTTGGTGCACCAGCTTTCCTCAGCAGTAAGCAGTACAGAAATCAGAAGTTTAAGCGTAAAGGTGAACCAGACTCCTACAGGAACATGGCCCTTACGTCTGCAGGACTTCAGCAGGAAGAAAAGCTCAAGCACTCTCAGTTTCTGCCATCACGCAGTGTCTCCTGCGGTCACATCTGTGAATGCAATTACGGGATTTCATCCCTTGCCAGGCAGGGGTGTTGTGACAGGCTCGCACCCATTTTACTGTATTCCTCCATATACAGGCTTCTCCATGCAGGCAACAATCTGGCAATTACACAAGTTCTGAGCTGTATGGTTTTAAATCTTAATGATAGACCATAAGACAGAATATACTAAGCACGCTGTCAGTGTGGTTTTCAAAGAGATTTTGTGTACCGACAAATCAAGAACTTAAGATGCCAACTGGCTGCCCCCACCTATTCTGGAAGCCAAGACATTTATTAAAAGGTAGAAGAGCACTGTGTGACTGCTTCCCATCCCAGACAGCAAGGAGGAGGTACGCTGCCCACCTTGGTGATCAAGAAGAGATAGCACAACTTTTTTACCAGGATTCTTGCAAAAAATAGTAAATCTTCTAGCAGAATGCAAGCCTTACATAATGTCATTTTCAAAGCACAGTTAAAAAACGGTTAAGCTTCCTAAATAAGGCAATTAATATGGAAATAGTTATACAACCTTCATGGGCTCCTCTAATTCCTTTTTGGGACTAAACAGACGTATCTGTAATATATCCTAATAAAAAAGCCCCTATGAATAAGCAACACATTTTTCAGAAGCAAATCTCTTCCCATTTTATCGCCTAGTACAAAAGTATTTCAGCCTCATTTTTTTTCAGTCCTGTCCCCAATCTCCTTCCCCTCACCCACACCTCCTTTTCAAACAAAATGATCCTGTCCCCGTGCCTATCATCTGGAACAGGATTAAAGTTTCACACTGAGCCTGTTGCCTGGTGCGCAGTAGCAGATGATCTGTTTGAAAGCTGTTCATTCAGCTTCTGCTCCGGGCAAGACAAATTCGCTGTGGCGTTTTCTTCAACCCATCATCTCCTTTAGCTTACAGGTAAAACAGAGCTGGAGGAAACCTTTCCGCAGCACTCAGTACAGCTCCCAGCAACTAACTTTTCTACAATACTTAATAAAAGCATCCTTTTCAAAACATGCCCTATGTTGACATCACATTTATTCAGATCATCTTGTTTGAGGATGGGAAACAAGAACTTAAATATATATACACACTCATCCACCAACTCGAACATAGGTGTTAAAAAGAGTAGTAGTAAATCAGAACTCTATCCCTTACAGAGTGTTTTAATAGGTCCATTGTTTTAAAAAAATAATAATAAAAAAGCTCTTGCTATTGCTTTTTGCTAAGATCACTTGCTCTGCAGATTCTCAGCTTCAGTATTAAACTGGTACTGAAAGACTGGCATAGATTCTCTTCCAACATGAAGTACAACAGCCACTCAGCAACACGCAACAACAGAATCACTTCAGTGGTAAGCATCAGCTTGATTTAATTAATTCAGTAACATTTTCTGCTGGAAGCTATGTCACAGCCGCCAGATGCAGAAGATTATTTTGAAGAAGCGTGTCTGCTGCCTGTGTTTTAGTAACCCACTTGTAGACAACACCCATCAGCTTTACTATTTCAGTCTTCCTTCCATGGCACTTGGCTTTAAGTAGAGGTTCCTCAGCACGAAGGCCAGCCACATGCACGAGTCATGCCTTTGCGGCAGACGATACAAGCCTTACCCTAAACCAATCACTTCAATGAGAAAAAAAAAACACAACAAAAAAAAAAAAGGACATTTGGAAAATAAAAGTGTAAGCAAGATAAGATCAAAAACGTATGACATGATTCAGAACTATCTCTGTCTGAGTGGTTTGATCAAAACCAGCAGATGAGAAGATGGCGTGGTGGGACAGCCTCCAGGGACCTGCTGTCTCTCAGAAAGACCCGCACACTCTGATTTCTCTCTCTAGTCCCATGTGCCATGGCCCAAGAACTGCAGAGCCTTCAGACAGTAAGTGCCTCAAATGACAGATACCGATACAGCTAGAGGCTGCTCCACCAGCTGAGCTATGGACCCACTGCATTGCGTTCATTGGCGTCACTGCATCATCACAGTGTAAAGGAAACTCCTCCTTCCTCAGAGCTGTGTGCTTGTCACTTTGTATCTTTGACTGGAAAAAAGGTCAATTCAATATAAATAATCCGCCCTTTGCATATTTGTTCTCTGAATTACTGAACGTAACTGTTCGCTGGTCTTGCAAGAGCCATCTTAAGCTTCAACTTCTGAGGTCTCCTGCTTTGAACGTCATTATGACAACCCCAAAGTCTGTTTTTCACCATGCAGCATCCCTCCTTCTGAGGCAGGCCTGAATTAAGGATTAGGCCGCTGCTTCCTCCGGAAAGGACAAGGTTTGCTCTGCCCCATCGCCTCGTCGCCAGCTGTCCCCAGCAGCCAGCATGTGCCTGCCCTCCCCGCTGTGCCGCTCTGCTGCCATGGCCTCCCTGCCTGGGGCTGTCTGCTGCGGGACCAGGAAGCCCACCCGGCACCTTGCTGGGTCTCTTCTGCCTGGGGTGCCGCTGTTGGGACTGCAGCCCTTCCCACAGCAGGGCTGACCCCCCCTCCGCCTTGCTCCGGCCGTGCTCCGGCAGCCCTCGCCCACAGGCGCTGCCCCAGGGGTGGTTGTCACTGCTGCCATGGCTCATGCGAGGAGGAAGCCAACCCATGGCTTTAGCACCTTGAAGCAACTCTGAATATGCAAAGATGGACTTTGAAGGCCTTGGAGCTGGTCGACAGCTGGTTGAACATGAGTCAGCAGTGTGCCCAGGTGGCCAAGAAGGCCAGCGGCATCCTGGCTTGTATCAGGAATAGTGTGGCCAGCAGGAGTAGGGAGGTGATCGTGCCCCTGTACTCGGCACTGGTGAGGCCGCATCTCGAGT
>Ga0065711_1043710_pt1 | contig 14559 bp, 5 predicted proteins | sample Hoacrofraction12_FD_59098 | JGI IMG/M metagenome (GOLD analysis project Ga0065711, IMG submission 59098) | Hoatzin crop microbial communities from Cojedes, Venezuela - Epithelial fraction 12 v2 (version 2) | ecosystem: Host-associated > Birds > Digestive system > Esophagus > Crop | place...
GGTCCGTCCCAAGCCTGTACTGATGCATGGGGTTGTTCCTCCCCAGGTGCAGGACCCTGCACTTGCCCTTGTTGAACCTCATCAGGTTCCTCTCTGCCCAACCTTCCAGCCTGTCCAGGTCTCGCTGAATGGCAGCACAGCCTGCCAGTGTATCCACCACTCCTTCCAGTTTTGTGTCATCAGCAAACTTGCTAAGGGTACACTCTATCTCTTCATCCAGGTCATTGATGAAGAAGTTGAGCAAGACTGGGCGCAGTACTGACCCCTGGGGGACACCATTAGTTACAGGCCTCTAACTAGACTCAGCGCCGCTGATGATAACCCTCTGAGTTCGGCCATTCAGCCAGTTCTCATTCCATCTCACTGACCACTCATAAAGCCCACACTTCCTGAGCTTCCCTAGGAGGATATCATGGGAGACTGTGTCGAAAGCCTTGCTGAAGTCAAGGTAGACAACATCCACGGCTCTCCCCTCATTTACCCAGCCAGTCACACCATCGTAGAAAGCTATCAGATTGGTCAAGCATGATTTCTCCTTGGTGAATCCATGTTGACTATTCTTGATAACCTTCTTTTCCTCCACTTGCTTGATGATGACCTCTAGAATGAGCTGCTCATTGCAAGTTATCATGTCTAGTGCCTCTAGTGTCCAGTCCTGGGCTCCTCAGTACAAGAGAGACACGGAGCTACTGGAGAAAGTTCAGTGAAGAGCCACAAAGATGGTGAATGGACTGAAGCATCTCACATATGAGGAAAGGCTGAGAGCTGGGGCTGCTTAGCCTGGAGAAGAGAGGGACGGGGGGATCTCATCAATGTGTATAAATACCTGAAGGGAGCGTGCAAATAAGAAAGAGCCAGGCTCTTTTCATTGGTGTCCAGTGACAGGACCAGAGGCAATGGGCACAAACTGAAACACAGGAGGTTCCCTCTGAACATCAGGAAACAATTTTTCACTGTGAGGGTGACCAAGCACTGGCACAGGTTGCTCAGAGAGGTTGTGGGGTCTTCATCACTGGAGATAAAAAACCTTCTGAACACATTCCTGAGAAGCCTACTCTAGGTTGGACAAGATGATCAGCAGAGATCCCTTCCAACCTCAACTATTATGTTAATCTATGTCACTAAATGAATGCGAGGGATTGAGTTTAAGCTGCACTCATTTGTAAATACTACAGTTAAAGATATTTTGATCTAGATTTCTGGGTGCATTAGCCAAGTGACAAACCACTAGACAGAAAAGGCAGGCAGTGAAAATTACCATGTGTTGCAGACAAAGACACCTTAAATCACATTTTAGCTGAAGCCATTTTCTGTTATGATTTGCATTTTTTAAATGTTGAAATTTTGTTAAATTCAATCTTTATCTGTATCTCTGTGTATAGATAAAAATATTCTATTCAGTAAAGATGTTGGATCAAAAGCAAAACTAACACTAAGATTTTACATTTACCTGTTGATTTCACAAGCTCAAACAAAGAATCAATATGTCTCAGCAATGTTCAAAATCAGGAGCTCTTCCTCTGTGTTCATAAAAGGCTCTGTGTAACCTTCTCCTCTGGATAGAAATCTCTAGTCTTGCTGCCAGTTGATCTTGGTTACTCACATTCCTGACTAGATTTCAGAAATTAATAGTTCCTAAACACTGGGGTAAATTGTAACTCAGTTCCTTCCTTCTACTTACAATTTAAGGAGTATCTTCAATGATGCTATTTTTAGTAAGTGACCAAAAATTAGATAGGCAAGCACAGAAGTTATACATAAAATTATGCCAACTTGTTTTTCCTTAATATATTTTGAAGTTTACCTTAAAAAAAACCCAAACCAAAAAATTTATTATTTACATTGTTTAAAAAAAAAAAAAAAAGGAATGTAAGAACAGTAACATGTTTCTTTCTTCCTAGCTTATTCAGTTACAAAACCCTCCAGTCTCTAAATATTTTTTTCAAACTCACAGAAGTTTACTGAAGTATTGCACTTTTTGTAAATGATTTTCAGGTTTTACCACTGATTTAAAAAAAGAATTGCAGTTCAGATAAGTGCCTAAGCCTAGTACTTACCATTAGGCATGCCCCCAAGCTCTGCATATTCCAGATATCATAACTAAGATGGTAAAAAGATTTCCCTCTCTGAGGGAAACATTCTTCTACTGTGGGTGAGCATTTTAAGCTCTCCCCGAGGGCTGCAACTCAAGCTGCTAGAGGTGTTTTTGTAAACGAGCAAAAAACTAAGTCCTCTCTAGAAAAAAAAAAATGCTGCCTGAAAAGGCTGCCCTCTCACCACTGCACCCCCAGTTCTGAGAATAAAATGTCCACAAGAAGCACATGGTTCCTAAATGATTCCTAGCAAAGAGTTGACATTGGTTTCAGCTAAATAAGCCTCTGTGCCATAACTGCCATAGTAGAGGTATGTCACACCCCTGTTACAGATTCATTTGAGTTGTCACAGGCATTCCAGTTTCTCTCCTCTAAAAATACATTCTATGTCAACTTCTGCTGATATGTAACAGGTCACTGAAAACACAGAGAAGCGCTAGTTACTTTTCTTGTTAGGGGAACTGTTGTCCAGCATCTGAATTCCAGTTGCCCAGAATTTACTTTTGTAAAAGTTTTGCATGGTTTCTCTGAGAAACACCACACTTCCAGTATTTGCGGGAAGCCATTGACATTCACTAAGAAGATAATCCACTTGGTTTACAAAAATGCTTTTTCTATATCCTGCAGTGCAGCATTGTATTGCATCTGCATACCAAAAATACTTCAGTATTTTACCTAGCAACAAATACCAAACAATAAACATTAATGGAGGTGATAAGTTTCCCTGAAGAGTAACTGCTCTTCTTTCTTTCACTCTGAATGTTATTAGGTTGTTGTCTTGGCTTAGTGTATCATCCTAGGATCACGGGACCATTCAGGCTGGAGGGGACCTCAGGAGGTCATCTAGTCCTGATCAAATGCAAGGCAGCAGTATGAACTCAGAACCATAAAGCTTCTGAAGAGTCCCCAAATACAGTGTAGTTTTGTCTTCAGCTGGAAAAGTTTGTCTTTCTAATCACACATGTCCAAGTTGTCTTTGGCTGTACCAGCAGGTTACCTCTGTGATGCAGACAACAGTGGGGGCCTGGACTCTAGTCTGTCTTGCTGTGGCATCGTTCCACATCAAAAGAGAAGAGCTGTCTGCATGCAGTTTTGATACGTGATACTAAATCAATTAGCTTGGCTAAAAGCAAAAATAAAGAAAGAGTAGTTCTGTTATTACAGCTTTCAGTTAGTTTACTCATATTTTCGGTATTTAAAAAAACACCTTAGACCCTACTCTAAGTAGTCAAACAGTGAAGCCAATTACTGAAACTCTAGTAGATTAAGACACAAGTGTACAATAACTATCAGTAGGCTATAGCAGAAATGAAGCCAGCGTGGAACTGACACTCACAGCTTGCAAGGCCAGGATCTGACTTTAACTCTCTAAAAGGTGGGTACGTAGTCTAATTCAATCACCTAACTTACCTCCAGTGGGTAAAAATAGAGAGATAGGCACTGCTGATATGCACCGAGTGATTCAGCAAGCTTGTTTAGATATTGCTTCTCTTTTATCCCCTGAACATAGAGGATGCTCAGCTGACTAGCTTAATGTAGCCACTTAACATTCAGATGACTAAAGCTAGATGGGGTTAACTCTGCCTTGGTGTGCCATAAATTCAGTTATACGTGCCTGTAGACCTTGAAGTCCAATAGGATTTCTACAGAATATGTACTGCAGGATCAAAGCCCCAGAAATACTGAGCTAACAGACTAAAAGAAGATCTTAACTGATGTGCAAGAGACATTCATCTTCACTGTTACCACTCTCTCACATGTATATTAGATTACGATAGGACCTACAGGCAAACAGCCTCAGAATCCTTCCGAGCTGCCCCTGAACCCGGAACTACAGTCTTTAGTAGCCATGAGTCAGCAAACAAGCAAACATCAGGCTATCCTGACATGTATTATGTGGAGGAAACCGCTTGTGCCTGTCACAAGTCCACATCTCCCGGCTATGACCCACAGAAAGCAAGCTGTACCTGTCCTGCTCCAGCAGAGACCTGCAGCAATGCCAGAGGTGTCACAGCCTCCACACTGTTCAACAGGAAGAAAGGAGCTGCAAAGGAACGAGGCATGTGACGTGCTTATTCCTATCATATACCATGTTGGGACAGTCAAATGCAATAGCCATGTGGCAGAACATCCAAATGCAAGTTTTCATGGACTGAGAAAATATATGGCTGAATAAGGCAAAGCATATTTTATTCAGGTAATATTTCAGGCTCAGTTTATCTCTCTGATATTAGATCTCTAATATAAGCCAGATCATTCAGAAATTTAAACTAAAGAAAAAAAAGTCAGCTTTTTTATGTAATTACAAGTCACACTGAAAGATTATTATACTTCTGCTCTGTAGATCTGTACTGTCAGATCCATTTATTTTCAGATATCATTCCAAGCTTGTTTGTTGTTGGGCGTATTTTGTGCTTTTTGTTTTTAAAGTTCTGATGTCTCAGTCTTCTATAGTTGAAAGTAGCTGGGCTACTCTGCGATTTATCTCTAAGAACACTTACTGACTTGGAGGTGGCTTTTCATTCAAACTTTTCAAATAACATACCTATTTTCCTTTCTTTTGAAAAAATATTTCAAGTATGTTTTTAAATATTTTTTTAGTATTGTTTTTCTACTTCAGTCATTGATCTGTTGGACAACTCAATGCAGCCAATGGGTTTTGGAGTCTACATAGCAGCCCAGAAAGCCAACCGTATCCTGGGCTGCATCAAAAGCAGTGTGGCCAGCAGGTCAAGGGAGGTGATTCTGCCACTCTGCTCTGGTGAGAGCTCACCTGGAGTCTTGCGTCCAGCTCTGGAGCTCTCAGCACAGGAAAGACATGGACCTGTTGGAGCAGGTCCAGAGGAGGGCCACAAAAATGATCAGAGGGCTGGAACATCTCTCCTATGAGGAAAGGCTGAGAGAGTTGGGGCCTGAAGAAAAGGCTCTGGGGAGACCTTATAGCAGCCTTCCAGTACCTGAAGGGGGCTTATAAGAAAGACAGAGAGAGACTTTTTACAAGGGTATGCAGTGATAGGACAAGGGGTAATGGCTTTAAATTAAAAGAGGGTAGATTTACATGAGATATAAGGAAGAAATGCTTTACTATGAGGTGGTGAGACACTGGAACAGGTTGCCCAGAGAAGCTGTGGATGCCCCCTCCCTGGCAGAGTTGAAGGCCAGGTTGGATGGGGCTTTGAGCAACCTGGTCTAGTGGAAGGTGTCCCTGCCCATGGCAGGGGGATTGGAACTAGATGATCTTTAAGGTCCCTTCCAATCCAAACCATTCTATGGTTGTTCCAGGACCACAGAGTGACCTGACAGCATATCAGCTTGGGCCAAGTGTGCAAATCAGAAGAAAAATCAGGTACACAAAGTAACACTAGTAAACACTTAGGCTTTTACATAGACATTTTAAAAGCTGTCCTCCTACTATGACCTGTGTTTTCTATGGCAGTGAATCCAAGCATAATTGACTGCCAAAATATGTTCTAAAAACAACGTATAGTACCCATATCTCCTGAAAATCAATATATCTCCACCGGGTTTAGTGGAACCTGCAGGTCCCAATTCCTTTTGATTCAGATTACAAACATATAACAATAATATGAGCATTATAATATTTTATGTTACTCATTTGTCTGGATATTTCTCCTTCCTCAAGAGTGTTACAATACATTTAAAGCCTTATTTGGTACATTTATTCCCCTTCTACTGACAACCCTAATTCCCCATGCCAGGTATCATTAATGGGGGTTTCATAGACAAAGGTATCCTAGAAACTCACTCCCACCAGTGATCACTTCAGATCTTAGCACTCTCCAACCTAAATGCACAAGATATTTCCTTGAGGTTTAATATTTCCACAATTAGTTCTTCAGATGCAAGCACCACAGCACCAGAAATCCTCTCCATTCCACGGAGACAAATCCATGAGTCTACCAGGCTCTCTCCCCCGCAAACTGAGAATTGTTACTTTGTCCTATACTTGGGAAATGCTCAGACACAATGGTGAAGATGTCAATATGGATAAGCAGGCTGGAGTTAGGTTGCAAGTGATGAGGAATTTTAAAACCCGTCTTCCTCTTATCTCGTAAGTCGATGTGCAACAGCTTGAACTTCGTGTAGATCATAATGGGGCAGCAGAGGAAACCTGCTGTGAAGTTCCTGGGGTGGAGAGCTGACTGACTGCAAATAATGCAACCCTGTGGTTTCTTTTCCCTGAGATTTAATTAAATTCATTTGCCTAGTTTTCACTGTTGTTCTTTCCTTCACTTCTTTCCTTTCTTACAGGAAGATGAGCAGGCAAGTTTTGCTTTATGGATTTGTAAATATGGAAATTTGACACACATTTTCTCCTGCTTGGAGCACACAAGGGAAGTGTATGTCAAGTACTGCTTAAGTGTGCCAAGTTTAGCCTAGCCTAATTTGCTTTTCTTGTTGCATGTTTCTTCCCTTCCCTGCACCACGGTGCTAGTTTGGTATACTTGGATTGCCGTGCTGTTTCTAGAGAGCCAGGTCATGCCAGTCCACCTGGTGAGGAGGACAGACATTTACCAATTAAAGCAGAGCAAGCCTTTAAAAGCACATGAAGCATTAGGGGGTTGCAAAAATGCATTATTCATTTGCTTAAAAGATTGAGATTGTTTGAAAATATTAAAGGACTAAGGTGAAAAACTGGCCCCACTGGAATCAGTAGTCAGTTCTCTGTTCTTTTTGTAGAGCCAGAATTTCATCCTGGATCTCCAGGAGGCAAAGCCTCTCTCCTTATAGCTGCAAATCAAAGTACCTGTAATTCCCCTTAATTTACCTTAATTTACCTAAGAGTACAAGCAGGTGTGGTTACTCTGACTGGGACCTGTATTTGAATTGGAGGGTCAATTTCAGCTCTAGGGCCACTGCAAATTCAAGTTTTGGAGAAGAGAAGCTTTTTCTAGTCTCTGAATATTTTGCTTTCCTAACTCTTTGCAGACACATTAGCTTTTACCAGTAGTGATGCACACTGCATTAGGGTAAGGACTCAAATATCAATGGCAGTAAAATATTAGTAACCTGCAGCCTATTCACACAACACCCTTAAATATTTCTGGCCCGAAGTCTCAACCCCACTATCCTGTCTCTATGATGTATGGTGCATTATCATAGAATGGTAAGGGTTTGAAGGGACCTTAAAGATCATCTAGTTCCAACCCCTCTGCCATGAGCAGGGACATCTTCTACTAGACCAGGTTGCAATGTCATTATCACGTTGCAATAATCCATCAGAAGCACTGATTTATAGTATCCCAATCCCTTAAGCACAAAGAATATAAATCAGTATGACTCAAACTATTCCTTGATGTGGGGCTCACACAGCATAGTCTGAAGCACAGGTTGCCAGGGAGGCTGTGGAGTCTCCCTTCTTGGAGATACTCAAAACCCTATCCAGACATACTCCTGGGCAACCAGCTGTGGGTGGCCCTGCTTGAGCAGGAGGGTTGGACCAGATGACCTCCAGTGCTCCCTTCCCACCTCAGCCATTCTGTGATTGTGCAACCATAGGTAAGACAACCATGTAGTCACACCTATGAATAGCAAATAATACTTATCTGTCAGATGCTTAGAAATGAAAATTTTTTTCATGCTCTAACTTTATTCCCACTATAAAAGCCAGTGTCTTGTGTTTGAACTGCAGCTAACAAAAAGTGACAGGGTCTATTAATAACACAACATGTATGAAATGCCAAGAATTGCTATAAAAAAGCAGAAGTCACAAGAAATCACTGATTGCAGGGAATCATATTTTTGACACTGCCACCCACTTCTCTACCCCATGCCCCCATAAGTCACTAACACTTGCATTGATTTTTGTTGCGACAGCTTCTCACCCAAAATTTGTTCTGTGTTTAGGTAGTAAATACTTTCTTTAACAGATTATAATCCTTATTTGCTGGCTGGTAGTACCAAAAAGGAAAGTCTGGTATCTTAGCTGAGTACCAAGAACGTCCACAACTAACACATCAGGAATGATTCTTACACAGACTCTCAACAAAACACTACAGGATTGTTATGGTTTAAGATAGATGCTTTCTTTTCCTATTTCTTTCCCTCCATAAAAATCTACTTTTAGACTGGCCTAGTACATGCATATACATAAAATCATAAGGCATATGGTATATATGAGTTATTGCAGAGTGTATCACCACTGGCCACCTTTTACAGAAGCACTTTCACCCCTCCTCCATCTTTCAGGACTACTCATGGTACCAGAATGTCAGCTTAAAAATGATTTCAACTTATCTGTGATGTCCCTGCTCCAGAGTTACCAGTTAGTACTTGCTTTATAGTTGACAGGTTGACTCAGACCCAGTAGGCTCTGAAAGATCCTCTGGCTACTCATGAACTACGGTAAATGATCAAAAACTTAAACACCACATGTAATTACAATCCATGTAGTTTCAAAACATATACCAGTTGCTGTGTTCTTTTATTCCCTTCATTAAATATTATCATTTTTCATTGACAAATGCCAGGCACCAGGGATTAGGCAAATCGGTTTGCAGGACTTCAGTAGCTTTGGTTTTGTGTGGTTCCAAAGAGAGACACATGTTACCACACGGTGCACGTCTTTGAGCTTCTTGTATAAAAATCACATGACTAACTGTTGGGTTTTCTGAAGAAAAAGGTAAAGTTGGTTCTCAAGGTGGGGATGCCAATATTTTACACTGCCTCATATCTTGCCTTTAATACTAAACTTCACTTATTTGATTAGTACATAACTACATCACTCTCGTTTAACTGTCTTGTTCACTTGCAAATCCTGCCTCATATTTAGATCGTGGTATTTCCCAGTCCAAGGCTATCTTTTGTTAGCTGTTTTGATGAAGCCAGGCAGTGCAAGGCTCTGCTAGTTCAATGACCTTTTCCAGAGTAAGTTTTGATGAATTCATACTCAGTAAGGAATAACAACTAACCGTGTGTATTGTAATGCTAAGAAATGAAAAAACAATTGATACAATGTCTCTATTTTTAACTGAAAAAGATCCCAGTTTGCCAGGTCCACAGGTTGTATCTAAACCAAAAGACAACAGCATACACAATTAATACGTTGCATTTTTACACTGCCTGCTGGAAGCAGCTAGGTAAGAATCCTCGTAAACATACTGCTCATTCAAAACCCAAAAGCAATAGCTGGTTTTGCATTCCAGGATGATAATGATAAGAGCGAGGGAGATGGCTGCTCATGTGCTAGAGCAAAGGCATGAAATAGTTTAATTACAATTTGCATTTATGAGATTTATCTTGTTGCTCTGTTCATAAGAGCCAGATGTCCAAAAAACAAACAAAAAAAGGAGTATTCTCAATAGTAACATTTCTCTGCAAGCAGACATTTAATCATGATACCTTTTGGCAATGTTATCCTTAAGATAAATTCCAGTTCAAACATCAGTGTGTCTTCTCCTCTGTGCAAGTAACATATTCTTCATGTTTACCAGCTCCCACTACTTTAGTGCACTGAGACACATCACTGTTCATGAAGTAGCTAAAACAGACACTGGGGCCCACCACAGCTCCTAGATATTCTCTTTAGGTGTGGCTTAACAGTCAGCAGAAGCCAGTCCTAAATCCACACCATTCCTGAGCAGCTATACCTTTTCTATGCTTGCTTTTTTTTTTAAATGCATTGATTTCCAGCTGCATCTGTTCTCTGCTCAGGCTAAGAAAAGTCTGCAAAAGCAAGTGGAATCCAGGATTCCCCTTTCAATCACAGCCCACCTGGAACAGCATAATTTGCCTGTGAAACTACATCCTCAGATAACCCCAGGGAGCATGCAGAATATGTCGGCTGAAAAACATCGCTTTACTCGCAGACATCAAGCACCTGAGACCACTGGCTAAAGCATGGCTTCAGATGGATCCAAAGTGAAATGGGGCAAGGAGAGAGCCCAATTTGAACTGAACTTGCCCTATTCCTTTATCATATTAAATTTGGTACTGTTTTGAGAACTCATCATGGCACAGAATTTGTAGAAAACTCAGAGGGCTGGCTGTGGATGCTAAAGGAATACAGGTATAATCTAGTGAGAAATAAACAATCGTGTTGGAATAACAGCTCTCCAGTCTTCATCCCAGGGCTTTCCTGGTGCTAATGAACCCAACTATCTACCTGGAGAGATGGCAACTCTACAACAGGGCAAACCATGAGCTGCGTCTCCATCAACGCTGGGAATGGATGTCCTGAAGATGCAAATCCTTCGTGTGTTTACAGTCAAAGAAGTTCACAGAAATCTTGCAGAACTACACACAACTGGAGCAGATTTAGGTGCTATAGCCCTACTTGCAGAACTGTTATTTACTTTGGTGTGTGCTTACTCAAGTGGCCATTAGTGAAACTGGTGCTGGTGCTCCAAGAGGCCCAGACAGGCCGTATACATCCTAGTCCCCACCACTGTAACAAAAATACCTTTACAGGGACCAGGTAACTGTTCCTGCTCACTCATGGAAATACGCTTCCCCAGAACAAGCTCTCCTGACTCCACCAGGACTGAGCAGTCAAGGACTCAGAAGAATGGCAAAATTCAGACTTAAAGAAGGATTCGGTGACTTTTAGATGGCTTAGCTGAAAGAACAGGACTACCACGAACTGTCTGCTCTTTAAGGCTGCTATTTCTGCATAAGTTACTTAAGCAGGGCCCAAAGCACTCCAGCAATCTCGCTTCATCAGCCAAAGGACAGCATTCAAATATACAGCTACATGGTAGACAGACACACTGTAGCCTTGAGGAGATTTTATTCATTACTGTAAAATTAAGGAAAATATTACTACACAGAGTGATTAGTCCTGACCGTGACCTTTGCAAAACAAGCATTCTGACATTCAAGACTGATAGAGGCTATTAAAGGTGATTTTCTGATACTTGTTATTTAGAGGATCACAATCTTTTTGATGTCAAACACTGTGTACCTCACAAAGTTTCAGGCAACTCCATTACAGCACCATTCCTTTAATTTTCCTTTACCTAAGATTATACAGGGAGTATGCGAGAGACTGGAGAAGGCAGGCATATGATATAAAACAAGGTCTATTTTGAGTTTGGTCCTATGTCATTGATATCAATGGAGCCAGAATTTTCCATAAAAGCAAATGTAATTTTTAAAAAGAAAATGCCACTTCCCTGGTTTGCTGAAAGGCTAACAGGATTTTCTCTTGTAGGGCGAGCTGGAGAACAGAAGAGAACAAACTGTTCCATATGTTGTTCAGTTGGCCTAAAATAAAAGTTTTTCTTTTGTTCCTGAAGATGGCTAACTAAAAGCATGCAAGTGGAACATGACGTGTAAACTTCCAGCTTTGAAGCAGTTCCTGTTCTAGGATGGAAAGAATTGTATCAAAGCAGATTATTGGAGAGCATTAAATTCACTTAGATATAAAAGCAAAACCAAAAAGATCCTCTGCAATGCTGAGAAACATTGATTAAGAGCTTTATTTGGAGTGCTTTGTTATTTCCACGGTGATGAAGGGTATGCAGGATCTCGCGAGAGGATGGCAGTCCAGGGAAGCCGTGAGTTAGGGTTCACTTCAAAACACTAACAAAGCCAGTTTTCAGGCACGAAGAGCACACCCTCACGAAGATTTGATTGTTTCCTCAGGGTCCCTTGGGGATCGCAGGGCTAGAAGGCAAGACAGGATCCCTGGGTTGAAAAGACAATACAGCGTGGCTAGCACATGAAATCAGTTTTAGCATTCACAGTAACTGGGACACAAAACAAGAAGAAACAAAACGATAGCAGAGAAAGTACCATCTTCCAGGGCTTGACCTTCCAACAGCACTTGAGTGACTTTACAGCTAAAAGCCTTGCCAAAAATCTAAGAGTGGGTAAAGAACTCCAGATGATTCCTACAGCCTAATTTTTTACTATGATTACACCAAGAGGCTTGCCACATAATCCAATCATCTCCTTGGCTATTGCTGCTGCCTTCCAAGATCCTCCTTTCCTTGGGCAGGTTTGCTGTAAAAATGAGCTAGAAATAGAGATTTTATCGTTTCTCCAGAACTAAAAAATAAATAAAAGTTCCATAAGCCACCATGAGTCCAGCTTAACTCTTTCAAGATTTACCTTCACTGCATAGTGATATTGGATTGAAGTCGGATACCGTTAACTGCCATTTTCCAGAAGCAAATGATCCCAGATGTTTTCATCTGCCTTGGTAGGAGCTAAGGTCAAGGATGCTCCTCAGGAAGACAGGGCTGTATTGTGCTACACAGCACAATCCACTTCTTCAGTGTTGGCGCTTGGGTACCAGTTTTAGGACCCAATGTGGTACAAATACGTATGTGTCAGCGTGTGCCTGTCCATGTGCCAGCACAGTAGGAAGCAGGGATTTTTTTTGTCTTTCCTCCTGCTTCAAATGCCATTTCCAGGCTGCTGCAAAGCCCGAGCAGGAAAGACAGCAGTCTGGAGGGAAGCTGGTGGATGGCTGGAGGATGCCACGGTGCTAAGGTCTAACCGCACCTTCTCAGCCAAACACACAACTGCAATCTTCTTATGAATGATGATGATGATATCTGGGGTGCAGCTGGGACTACGGGAAGTGTAACCTCCCTGCTACATGCAGAGTGCTACTGATCCCTGGGGCATAAGCGCATGGCACTGTGCAGCAGCAGCAGCTCGACAAGGTGTGATGAGAAATGATCACCTGAAGGGGTCTCCAAGGGGAAAGCTTTGTCTGTAGGACCCACTTTTGTTTCCAGAGGGGAAAAAGGAGAGGGAAAAAAGTCGTCTTGAATATTTCTGGAGACCTGCTCACCAAAACTTTGGGAGTTTAAGATCCAAGTCTGAATTTGACTTACAGATATTTCAAATATTGAAACTGGAGAACTGCAAAGCAGGCGTATTTGTAAGAGAGAAAATCTGCCCAAAAATGACCTCTACAAGAAAGATAAGCCAAATCTCCCATGCAGTAAAAAAAAAAAAAAAATTAAAAAATTAAAATCAAACTTACTAACCTCTCGCTAAGTAGAAGTAAAAATAACCTAAGTAAGTTAACGTATTGTTAATGTTAAGAAAAATCAAGCAGCTGTGTAACTGACCTTTTAAGCAGCCCCTGTGCACATTAGTGGAGAAGTCTAGGTACAGCCTGCCATTTTATATCCTCTAGAACAGATCTCATTTCTAATTTAGGACTCAGACACAATCACATTAGCAGAGTCTAACAAGTCTTCCAAGACACACTCAAGACTTATGCAAATGCTTTCAGACCACAGAAAAAGTAAGATAATTCAACTACTTTGCTAGGAAGGCCCACCCTAGCCTCAGATCCTTAGATTCACAGGTGAATGGAGTTATATGGCGCTGGCAGGGAATAAATCTTTCCATCCACAGATCTCAAGCCTAATGCAGCACAGGTAACACTCACACGCAGCTGAGTTTAAAGGCTCGTATTTTCTACATCGGGGATCAAAAAACTGTAATGAATGAGAATATCTCTCTTTATGGAGAGAAGGTCCAAGGACAGAGCTGGACTCCCTATTTTGGAGGGTAGTACTGTAGGAAAACGAGACAGGGATGCTGGGTCAAAGGTAGAACCGATGTTCTTTGACATTCTAGTAATTGGTAATTTCTAATAGCTGTAAAGCCTTCCCCCCCTTTTTTTCCTTTTTAAAATCCTGATGCCTACTGCAATGGGTCAGAAGCCTGAGGGGGAAGGAGTAAAATTAATTTCCAGTCCTACTCCCTATGCCATTGTTAAAGAAAGCTCTTATCCAGAAACAAATACATTTCCAGTAAGGTCACCTTTGGAGCTCACGTACAATTCACAAAGGCTTAGTATACGAATAAAAGCCATGCATTAGTCTCATTCAGCCACAGGCAACTACGATAGCTCATTCAAAATGGCTGGTTTATCAGAATTCAGTGTTCCCAGCAGGGTGATGGACTTAGCACAAGCCTGCTGCATATTTGACACTAATCAGAGTCTTTGCTGGCAGCCTCTGCAGAAAGGCCAACAGTGAAGATGATTTCAAAGCTCTGCTGCTCTTCCCGGGCTTTTCTTCAGCTGGTCTGCAAGGCAGGGGCACAGAAATGACTCCTCGCTCCCACCTCCAGCCTGGGCTCACACTGAGCAGGTAGGTCAGACCTCCTTTCCATACTCCTCTGGGGATGGCACAGCTACTTGCCAGGGTGGGGGGGAGGCTCTCAAACTGCCTAAGGCTCTGTGGGTCTGGCTGCACAGGGAGTAATGCTGAGATTGTGAGCAAGTAGAGTCATACAAAATGGGGCATCTTAAGCCAGGTAATAAGCACCCCTACCCGAGGGGATGCAATACTAGACCTGGTGGTCACCAATACGAGTGAGCTCGTTGGGGATGTCAACATCGGAGGCAGCCTGGGCTGCAGTGACCACGTGCTGGTGGAACTAACGCTACGGAGGGAAATGGGAATAACGAAGAGCATAGTCAGGACCCTAAATTTTAGGAGGGCAAATTTCCAGCTCTTCAAGGAGATAGTCA
>Ga0065711_1043711_pt1 | contig 14559 bp, 6 predicted proteins | sample Hoacrofraction12_FD_59098 | JGI IMG/M metagenome (GOLD analysis project Ga0065711, IMG submission 59098) | Hoatzin crop microbial communities from Cojedes, Venezuela - Epithelial fraction 12 v2 (version 2) | ecosystem: Host-associated > Birds > Digestive system > Esophagus > Crop | place...
CGATGGCACCAGTCCCTGAGCCACCTGTTAACCAGGTGAGTTTTCCTGCCCCTTTCAGTGCTGTTCCCTGCCACTGATGGGATGGAGGAAAACACCACCTGCGCCCCTGATCCCTCAACCAGTCGCCCCAATGCCCTGAAGTCCCTTTTGATGGCCTTGGGACTTCTTTCTGCTATCTCGTCCCCGCCAACCTGCATTACCAAGAGGGGGTAATAATCAGAAGGCTGCACCAGACCAGGGAGTTTCTTAGCAACATCCCTAACCCGGGCCCCAGGGAGGCAGCAGACTTCCCTGTGGGATGGGTCCGGTCGGCAGATCGGGCCCTCTGTCCCCCTCAGAAGGGAATCACCTATGACAATGACCCTCCTTTTTTTCTTAGCCAAGGCAGTTGTAATACGTGGGGCTGTCTGACTCGTTCTAGGCAACCCCCTGGATGGAGCTTCACCTTCACCCACATCCTCTGTGGCCAGTCCCTCACATTCCAGAGCCCCATATCTGTTGCTTAAGAGCAACTGGGCAGGTGAGGGAGGCCGGGGGGAGATTTGCTTGCCAGCTTATTGCAAAGGTCTGTTACTATAAGTAGTAATGATATTAGTTAAGAATGAGTTAGGAATGTTACCTTACAAGATGAAGTAAAATAAGGTAAGTGCTGCATTTAGGTATAGGGATAATCCAGTGTAGTTTCAGCTTGTTTCCTTGTGTGTTTCAACACAAGGAAAAGTGGCTTGCATTTCTTTGTTGAAATGGTAAAGCCCCAGTACTTTATTCCAGGTATTTAGAAGTACATACTAATACATAATAAACCAGAGGAGCAGAAGTGCAGTAAAAACATTGTTTATTCTGTTAAAGATTAAATCAGTCCCAAAGAGTTGATAGAGTCAGGAAAAATCTACTTTGTGTAATGATGTAAATACTAAGAGATACTCTTGTGTGTAGAATGGAAACAGAAAAATTGACTTCATAACCATTTCCCCTGGTTTTTTTTTTTTCACTTTATGGGTTTAAAAAGAAATTAAGTTGAAGATCTAGATAATTTTTAAAAGATGTGCTGCATTACAAATGTCAGAAATTATTACATTCTGTATACATGTGGGGAGCTCCTTGCCATATTTAGTTCAATTAATAATGAACATTAATGAATTAAATTGTTTATTGCATTTTTTATCTCGTATGTCCAGCACTTGAATAGGCAGGTGGAAACAGTCTAGCTGTATTTTGCTGGCAAATTTCTCTGGGTGTACATTGTGACTGTTACCAAGGTACCATTAGATAAGTTCATTGTTTTCCTATAATATTATCTTCTGCTATTTTCATGTATGATGTTATAACAGATGAGCTTTATTTACCCGCTTTCCTGGAATACCAGATCAGGTTTCTTTGTACAGGGGATGTTAAGTGAATTAAGCACGTGAGCAGTTAGCCCGTTTGCTTAGGGTGGTTGGTGTTGAGACAGGGAGGTCATGGCAGGATACAGAGCGGTCTGGAGGAAAAATACTCTGGATGTAACCATTCCAGTAGAAGAACAGAATTGAAATGGGGACACTAGTGTTAATTCATGTGTAATTACATTCCTTTGTTGTTAAAAATTATATCCTGGATGAGAGGGAAGTTTGAGCCTGGAACTGTCTTTTGAAGGAAATTTGAGCTGATGTCTTTCCAAAAAACCTTTGGAGATTGCCAGGGTGTAGTCACCAGGAGGTAGTTGCCTGATGGACATGTTTATGTTCTTTTATCATCTAACTTTTCTGTGAGTTTATCAGCGTCTTCCATCATGCAGGTTATTTATACAATACCACCTATTACAAAGTTTTGCTTCTCTTCCTCTCTTCCCTCCACTAAACCACAGTTTGAGGGAAGAATTCGCAATGCCTGCTCTTTGAGGCTGGCATTTAAATCTGCACAAAAATCTTTGCCGTTCATTGTGCTTAATGTGATCACTGTCATAGGGCCAGAGGTCACAAACCCCTCCTGGCAGACGTAATTCTGCAGGAGTCTCAGTAGGGATATGGGTTGCAAGGCCTTTGTGCCTTGAGATTTGTACCTTAAAAAATTGTGCATGCATTTGATGCCACATGGTAGCGTCCTGCAGCGTTTCCCCCTGTAAAGTACATTTTAAAGTGCTTTTATGTTTCAAAATGATTATTCTTCCTTCCAACATCTCTGCCTCCTTCTCTCCACTCCCCCAAGCTGTTGTTTTTAACTACATTTTTTAATGTGAGGAATTCCCTTTCACTAGGAACTGTGAAATTATTGCATCTGAAGAGTACGCCCCTTTTTGCTCTTTTCCATCAGTGTGCCAGTCTGATGCATCCATTCTGCATGTCAGTCGTTCACATTTCTACCCCAGGCTGTAAGTTCATCTTTTCACTGGAGCATCAGTTCAGACTTTTTCTCAACTGCTTGTTTCTCCAGTGCTTGTCCCTCCCTTGTCCCCAGCTGTGCTGGTATGTACTTCAAAATGCTGGACTTTGTCATTTCAACTAAGAAGTGGCACACGGTACAGTGCCTGAGTCTGGTGTCCTTCATACAGGCCATAACATGCAAAAATTATTGTCTTAGCTTTTGCTGTGTATGCAGACAAATGAAGCTTAATATCTCTGCCCAGGCTCCGAATTACATATGAGATTATTTAATCATTTCGATCTGTGTTGCTCATGGCTTTTCGACCTCTGTTCAGCTTCCTTTCAGAGAGTGCTGGCACCACAGAACAACAGGGTTCACTGGCCAGCTGGCTCTGTACTTTATTGTGTGTTGTCTTTATTGCATTTGTGGGATTTATCATTATTTCATTATAAATCTTCACAATTTTTTAAAGTCCTGTGTTAACCCTGGAAAGTTATAGAATTGGGTTAAGAATTAAAAGGCTTTCAAAGCATCCTTGTCCTGACACAACTCTGCAGGGCATGAATAAGTAACAAGTGGACTGTTTCTCAGTCAAAATGAATCAGCTGACATGAGCTTCCCTGTGAAAAATCTAGTTGAGTTTTTACAGATACCTGTACGGTTATATTTCTCCCCTCTTAAGTTATACAAGAATTTAGATTACCTTGCATCAATGATCATAGGCTGAGTTGACCTCTGAAATACTAGATCTTCTGGAACCTTGTGAGAAGATCAAAATATATGGGATCCCATGTTAGAGAGGATGTATTTTGTCTGGGTTTTTACAGTATACATTTAGCACGACACTGGGTTGATTAGATGATTTCCTGAAGCCACATTCTAGTTCTTCAGGGTCTGACTATGCCATTTTTTTAAAAAATACAGTGTGCAGTAAGAAGCTGTACTGGTATTTATGATTGTTGATTCACATGAAATCTAGACTAGATAGAGGTAGATATTTAAAGAAGATATCAGCTGATGGAAGATTTTGAGGAAATACTGCTTAAAATTTCATTTTTAAAATGTTTTTTTTCTCTTATGTGTCAGTCCATGATAAATATGTGCATAAAGTTATTATTGTCATGTATGTTATAATTATACCTGTACACACATTAAGTTACAGTTTACGTAATAAATACCTCCAGTATAAGCTGTACTGTGGCATAATTAACCATCACTTTTCTTTTTCAACATCTCGTTACTTTCAGTATACATCTTCTGGAAGGACTGTAAATAAATAGGTGGTCTTAAGTAGCTTTTCTTTTTCCCCAGACTGACCTTAATTTAGGGGATGATAGGATCTTTTTTTTAAACTTCCTTGGAAGACACTCACTTTAGCAGTGACAAACTTTGCTTTTTGCTTCTGGTAATTACAGACTCCCAAACGTGCTCGGATGAGACAAATCTGGTCTTCCTGTTTGATGTCTTTCGCACTGCGCACTCTATGTCTTCACTCAGCTTTCTTGTCTCTCTTTCATCAATGCAGTGTCTTATTCCTGCCCGGTGGCTTGTAAGGAGGTGGCTGAAGGAGATCCGTTGAATGCTTTTTTAGGAGTTTGGCCATATATTCTGAGTTGTGTTCTCTCTTTAAGATCTGGCAAGTGTGAAATTTTGAAGTCGAGTGTTTTCACTGGGTTGTTGAGAATTCCCTTACATGGTTTCCTGTAAATCTGTTATTTTTCGTCAGCAGGAAGCTTAGAAGTGCTGGGAGGTAAGAGCTGGTCTTCAGCCTGCTTAGCTTTGCGTGAACCTCATGTGCCATATTTTTAGTATGTGCCCTGCGAAGTGGTCGATGAAGTCTGTTTGCTGTGGTCACTGGGATAGCTGCTTCCAGGACTTCCCTATTGAGAGGCTTGCAAACAAGCTGGGAAGGCAGTGAGGAAAACTGACAGCTGTGAGGTCAATCCCGCAGCTTTGGCAGTTAGTGTGTGAAAAGGTCCTATGGTAGCATTGGTGACGATGCTTTGGTATTAATCTTGAATACGTCTAAAATGTTCTGTATTATTAAACCAATAGTGGTGATGTTTGTTAATGGTACCACTGTGGGAAGGTAACAAGACGCCTTTAGAGCCCTCTGGTAGAAGTGTTTCAGGATCTCATGCTATTATTTCTGAAAGTGCATGGTAACAGAGAACATTGGGAGGTCTCAGGACAAATTAGTGATTGCTGAAAAATTAACACAAGTTAGAGCTGTATGATAAAAGCATTAAAAATTTTTTTTCAAACCATATAAAGTAAAGAGAAAAGCTAAAAGTGACTCCCCAGGCAGGGCTGAAATAGATGCATTGTATGTGCTGAGGCTTAGTCCTGTAGTATTTGGCATAATTTGAAAGTTGAAGTTACTTTAAAATTTATAGTTGTTTCTAAAAAATTCTTGAAAAACAACTTCAGATTCTGTTTCCTGGAAGTGCAAAAGTTCCGTAAAGTACAGTAGGTTTCCTTGTTTTCATGTGTTAATTCTGGTATTCTAAAAGCATGCAAATGTTATTTGTCTTTGGATTTACAAAAACTCTAGATATTCAGAGTTTGAATTATTTAAAGTCCCACAACACATGCACTTTTGCTTTTCAAGCTTGAGTTATAATTTAATTAAAAACTTCTGGTGCATTGCTAGCTATTTAAATATTAAAATGTTCCATGGATCACTTTCGATTATCTACCATCATGAAATTCCTGAAGATGTCAGATTTTTAAGATTCCCAAAGTTGCACTTGGAATTGTCTGTTGATGCAAAGGGGACTGTGATAATTACATACATCCATTAGTATCAGCAGAGGAGATAAACTTTGGGGAGGCTTAATGGGCATGTCTCGGTGACAGCTAGCAAAGAACATTTGGCATGATTAAGGATGGATTTGAACGTACTTGAAAATATACTCTCATTATGGACGCCCAGTGGAAGTTGCACTACAAATGTTAAATTCCCCAGAAGAAGAGTTGTGTGGCAGGGAAGCTTTGAAATCCACTGTGGCCGTCATCCAAATTACTCTCTTCTCTTTGTGTGTTTCCACTGTCAGATTCACTTTGTGACGCCCAACTTGGCTCCCTGCATCTTTGAAAAGAGGCAACCTGTTGGTTTCTGTGTTTCAGATTGTCCGAAGATACATCAAGGACTGGCTTGAAAGGAAGAAGCCTCCATTTGGCGCTATCAGCAGCTGTGTGCTCCTGATGATCATCTACACAACATTCTGTGATACTTTTGCCAATCCAAATATTGACCTTGATAAATTTAGCTTGATTGTGATAGTGTTCATAAGTAAGTTCAGCATTAAAGCATCTCTTTTATCTGTTTCAGGTGTGTAATGAGCTATAGGTACTGGAAGGGGTGGGTCTGTGGGGGTGTTGGCATGGGGCTCGAGCTTTTACTTTTGGTGCGTCTAGTAAACCAGATTTCCAGACTTCTTAGAGGCTGGATGCTTTTAAGGGATTGAGTAAGCATTTAGAGGGGGATGGACTCTGCTGTTTAGGTGGGCCTGAGATTGCTCAGTGGTCCTTCCTTTCTAAGGAAGCACGATATTACTTTCTAAGAGTTTATGACCATTCTGATTTGGCTTTTTTGTTATTAAACAACCATAAATGCACACACGTTGCATTCCAAACAGAAAGGAAAGATGTGGGTTTGAGCTGTTACTCAAAAGCACCATTAGAACTTTTATGTAGTTCTTCCTTACTGTATTATAAACCTAGAAACTAGTTGGGAGTTCGAATTTGTTGATACATTTCTGTGGATGAACACATTTCTTGCAGAAGCACTCTAGTCATTCAGCCTTAAATAACACGCACATGAGAATAGGCTGCTGGTATTCTTGCCATCAGTTAAAAATACACTTGCAGTGTTGTGGCTTAACCCCAGCTGGCGACTAAGCACCAGACAGCCGCTTGCTCACTCCCCTGTGGGATGGGGAGGAGAATGGGAAAAAGTAAAAACTCATGGGCTGACATAAGGACAGTTCAATAGGAAAGCAAGAGGAAGAGATGATGATAATAATATATATACAAAATAAGTGATGCACAAATGCATTTGTTTACCACCGGGTGAACGACAGCCAGCCCGTCCGCAAGCAATGATTGCTGTCCCCCAGCCAACTCCCCCCAGCTTATATACTGAGCATAACATCATACAGAATAAAATATCCCTCTGGCCAGTTTGGGTCAGCTGTCCCAGCGGTGTCCCCCCTTAGCTTCCTGTCCACCTGACAGGCCAGGCCAGTTTGAGAAGCTGAAAATTCCTTGACTGCCTAGAAACAACTAGAAACATCAGTATGTTATCAACGTTATCTTCATCCCAAATTCACACAGTGCTACACCAGCAACCAGAAAGAAAATTGACTCTATCCCACCCGAAACCAGGACATGCAGATTGCTGCCTCCCCGGGAGAGGCAATGGTATGCAGGCACTGTCTCCTCTCCCAGTAAGGAATTCCCATCTTGCTTCAGGCTGTCTAGAGACAGGAGTTTCAGTTTGCTTCAGGGACAGGTAACTGCAGTATACTACAGTATAAATCACATCTCATACACTCTAAAACTGTTAGATGATGTACTGATTTCTTGAAATCTACCTTGAAATGTGTGTATGTGGACATTTCTGTCTAATAAAAATAACATATCTTCTATAAATCCAACCTCCACTAAAGTCAGTAGGAATTTTGCTCCTGCCTTTTGTGGGTCATTTCATATTCTATTCCAATTGTGGCAGGTTTTTGGATTATGAAATGCTACACATGTAAAATACTATATGGAATTATAAATGGTGCTGTATAAATTATTCTGAAGGCAAAGAAGGAGGAAGCCATGCTAGGGAGCTTTTTTCCAAATGGAGGAAATACTTGTTTGTCTAGGCACCTGAGAAAGAATGCATCCTCGATGCACGTAAATCAGTGCAGAGTTGTCAGCAAATAAGAGGGATATGGAAATGTTCAACTTTGACTTAACATGTAGAGAAACTCAGAATGAGGTAATTTTATGTTACTGTGCTGACCGCTACTTTGAAAAAAAGGTCTTTTTTAGTTTAAAAGGCGTGTTCTTCCTGGAACAGTTGGTGTAGAGTGGTTGCTTTCATAGCCTTTCTTGTCCTTTCTTTTATTTCTCTGGGAGACAATTCTGCATTTGTGCCATGTGTAATTATATATACTGCTTGCAATGCAATACACTGAAAATCATTATATATACATTTTTATTGCCAGTGTGCTTAACTGGAGTTTCTTAGTAAGAATATTAGCATAAGCATTGAAACTGCTCAGAACATACTAGGCATTTGTTTCTTTCTGAAATATTTATAAAACCAAAAACCAAGGAAGTTGTGGAGATGGATATGCACATTGTATTCTAGAAAAAGTTTCTGTACTGCCATTGGATCTGTTGGCTGGATGTGTGTGTTGTGTTATATGAGGACGTGAAATTAGCAAAAGGAGTTTGAGATGAAACTGCATTTATTATTCTACTGATTAATGTTTTTATATAATTTTTATATTAATATTCTAGCCACAGCAGAATATGCACAAAGGATAATTGGTAGCAACACATGCTTATTGCTTTACAGAATTATACGTATTAAGGGATTTTTTTTTTCCTGTGCATATTAAATTAATGCACTTAGTTGCAGAAAAATTGTAATTCAGGAACAATGGATTGCTTACTTAGCTCATGAAGGAAGAATTAAGTGCATGCTGAGGCGACATTTATACATCCTAGGAAATGTATGCAAGAGAATGGAAAATGTCACTGGTAATAGCTAATATCACTGCTACGTTGCCCAGTTGTAAACTGGGGTTAAATCAAATGTATTGTCTTGGCTTGCACTACCCTATGGGACACATTAGCCTTATTGCATCCACAAGTTTTGTGAGGAAGAGCCACCCCAGATTCTGCTGCAAGTAAAAGCCCTTCTCCCATAACTCACAAACCCCCAGAAAAGGTCTGTGCAGGTCACTGGGTTTCTCCTCCAGCTCTGTGGGGAGTTCTGTGCTCTGGCCTGATGCTCGGTATCTGCAGTCCCAGCAGCTATTCAGGGCACAGCGGAGAAGGCGCCTGCTTCTCCCCACATCTCTGCAAACCAAGAGTGGCCTCTGTGCATCCCCCAACCCCTGGGGGGGTCAGGAGAGCTGGCAGAGGGGAGAGGTCCTCTCAGGATGCTCAAAAACCCTCCACACTTACAAAGCTGACTGAGCTTGAACGAAAGCTGTTTTATCTGATGTACACTGCCCAGTTCAGGAATTAGCCTTTCTCTAAGAGAGAAATTAAAGAGAGAATTAAAGCATCTGTGATGATCTTGCCTTAACAGTGATCATTCATCAGGAGACTAATATACCCAGTGTGTGAGAATATTTGTTGTGATAATGCTTACACATTGTATTTTCTCCTGTTAAATAGAAAGGGACTAAATTTAAATACTTGGCAGCCAAAGCATGTCTGAGAGATTTTATATTGTCAACCCAATAAGCAAAACTAGTGCAAACAGATGTGCAGCATGCAGTGGTAAACTTTCCTGCCATTCATCGTGTCAAGAAATACTTCATTTAGAAGAGTTACCTCAGGAAGAATTTGTGTAGCCATGGTATTAGCTCTGGTTTTCTTGGATGTAGTGAGATGTGTTGTTCTTCCAGGCATGCTTGTCTTTAAAGGTTGTCTGTCACTGGATTTCTCTGGATAGACTTGGTCCAACCTAGCTTCTGACCTGTTGTATGGGGGCAAAATGCACGTACGCAGCAATTGCAGAGATTTAAGTGATCTTTGCTTCTGTGATCTCAAGTCTAACTGTAACTTGTTTCTCTTTCAGTATTTTCTGTTCAGATGAGCTTCATGTTTTTGACTTTCCTCTTCTCTACAAGGTATTTGAATGTGCTGAATCAGAATCTTTGAATATTTGTTTTGTGTGAAATCTCTGGTTTGGGTGATACAGTTTATGCAAATGTGTAAGGGCAGTTTCTGAATAGGGGTGACCTCATTTTGGTATTTCATATTGTCCTTACTGCACTTTCTCTGTTAGAGGTTCATAGGCTAAGAGAGCAGGACCTGAATACTGTCCTTTCTTGTGTGTTAATTACAGAGTTGTTAAATCTCAATCAATCACTGCTATACCTCATCCACTGAAAAAAATGGATTTGCACAGATGTCACTGAAGGTATAATTTGCCCTGCAGACATGCTGATGACATATGAGAGAGAGAACTCAGTTTGACTTTTTACATCTCAAGATACATTTGCTGGGCTGGCAATTCACTCTTTTTTGTATATGTCAAATGTGTTATGTTTATATGGTGATTCTTAAAAGACAGTTGTCTTGAACTAATGTTTTGTAGAGCTCTATTTTTTATTTTTAAATATCAACCAGGAAGAACAGTTATACATTCACTTCTCAAAAAATGGTACCATGGGAATGGTGTTAGCCAGTGGCTTAGTGCATCACTTGAGCTGGTCAGAGTATCCACCACTGTCCTCTCCCTTAGGCTTACTGGAGTATTTTTCTTAGCAGCACTCTGCTGAATGGGAAGTGCAACAATACAGCAGATTCCAGACATATGCTTTATATAAATTACACAATATCCATAAGGGAGAATCGCAAAGAAGGGTGCAATGAGCTACTTATGCTTTTTTAGTGCAACAAGAAAATTTCTCTGTGAGAGGATCATACTCTGATCTGAGAAAGCATTTTGAAATAACATTTCAACTACTAGACCTAACCTGGGGGAAAGATATGTCCCCACTGTAAAATCTAAAATGCCTTAAGTAGTAGTCAACGCAGTATGGTAAATACTTAGAATCTCATAAAATGCCTCCTGATTTGGACCAAAAGGTGATCCATTGGCCAGTCATATACCTCTCTCTGTATGTCATTTTTCCATCCTTCCTGGCCTTACTCCCAGTATGTAAACCCTTATATGCGTGTTTTCTCTGAAGTGGAAGATAAACTACGTGTTCTAAGCAGTGTTCATAGTGTAGACTGAATATGCTCTCTAAATTGAGCATTTTGTTAACATTTCATGCTAGGAGAAGAAATTGTAGGTCACTTTTTTTTACAGAGGCAAGCTGGCCACTGCTGTGATATAGCATGTTTGCAAAAATAACCTTGACTGGAATAAAGTTGTGTCCTACATACCATGTGTTCAGAATACCTCTCCTTCACACGTGAGCATATTCATTAGAGAGTTTGCCACAACTGAGAAACAATTCTGCTTTTTAAGAAAAATTTCAAACAGTACTGTTCATTTGTGGAGAGAATTATTTCTGTCACTAGACCTGATGAAAGTGATGTGAAAGTGCATATAGATCCTCAAAGTAATACATTTGATCAATGATGTTTTAAGAAGGTTTTTGCTATCAGATGTTATTAAAACTCTTTCTTTTCTAGGAATAACTCTAGTTTCACACCAGCAGACACAGTGGCTATAATTTTCTGTTCCACACACAAATCCCTCACCCTGGGTAAGTCAGGAGATAAGCTTTTGAGCAAAACAACAGTAGCATTCATACCTTGCTGTGTTGAAAAAAAAAGTTGTTGGTTGCTGGATTTTCTGCTTAAATGGTTTTGGTTTTAGTGTGACAAGTAATGCTACCAGTATGATACTGATAGTAGGGTAGTATTCTTGCACAGATAAAATACATACATATTACAGGGCAGGCAACATAGTCTTCTCAGCTGAGATTTTAATGGTTATACAGTAAGACCACCTTATTTATGGAAAGCTGGATTCTTCTTTCTGTTCTTATTCTGTTCTGTTGCCTAATCCAATATTGACAAAATTTCAGATTTGTTACTGAAAACATTGTAAGGTATATCTGCCCAATCTCACAGTAAAATCTTATACATAAAAGCTGGGATGTACAAGTGAAAATCAAAGCATGTAGTGTATTCAGAAATCACGTTGCTTAACATGAGCAAAATGTATGTGTTTATTTTAAGTCTGCAGATATTTTGGATAGTTTTATTAATTAGAATTCATTTATCAAAACATCATTGAGATACGTGTCACTTACGAACCCTTAGTGGTACTCAGATGTTCTGATGGAAATTCACAAAATACTGCCAAATCAGTTATTCTTACAGCCACTTGCTACTGCTTCATCCATTATGTTCAGTCAGTGAAACGACTCATGCTTGAATATTTTCTTACTGGTTTTCAAAATACAAAAATGTGTTTGATAAAGCATATGTGACTGAATATATGCCTTTTCAAGACTGTATCTGTCAAAGAGAAACACGGTTGGTGTCAATAACAAAGGTAAGAACTCAGCCTGAAACAGGGGTAGAACAAATCGGGACTTAGGCAAGATGTTTTCCAGGTCAGTTTGTAGCGAAACTCATCTCAGGGTTCTTTGCTTCAGCCAGGCCTGTGCTGCAGAACTGTTAGCAAGTGCCCTTGAAAGTCTGTGGGACGTGAAGGAGTTCTTGGAAGACAAGACAAAGGCAAACATAATGCCTCTTTTTCACAGTGGAAACAAGGAGGGGACGAGGAATTATAGATCAGTGAGTTTAACTTCATTTTCTAGAAAACTACTGAAACAAATAATTAAATAAATTGTTTTAACAGTGTAGGAAGAAACAAGGAAATGAGTAACAGCACCATAGATTTGCCAAATGTGTATCATACAAAACTAACCTAATTTCGTTTCACACAAGTCCTGTGTGTTTCAGAGAAGCAGCAAAAGTTGTATGGCTTGAGAGCATTATGGCTTTTCACATTTGCGTGATGTTTTGGGCTCCACAATTCAAAAATTATGTGGACCCACTAGAAAGTGATCAGAGGAGAGTGCCATGAATGATCATAGATCTCAAAAATGTGACCCCGGAGGAAGGTTGAAACAGTTGGGATTGTTGAGAGAAGACAGCTGAAATACAGTAGTGATCTTCAAATGCATAAAAGGTTGATGCAAAGGAGGAAAAAAGTAACTCTTTCACAGTGGACTTTGAAAAGGGAAAGCCTTTGTTACAATGATGGTGATTTAAGCTAAGCCATGGAATATGTTGCCTACTGATGTCTTGAATCTCCTGTCATTGTAGACAAGCCTCAGATAGGAATTAGATAACTAGAGTTGATCTTGCCTTGGAGCAGAACATAGATTAAATGACATTAGATCTTTTCCAGCCAAATGTTCTATGAAACTGAAGCTTCAACTAATAAATGAGCTTGTATTCAGGAGGACAATTACACTTGTATTTATAGAAAACAACCCCAAACATGAGTCATAACACACTACCATACTTGCTATTTGGAGGTGCATATAAACTTAGGACACAACTGTGATTCTGCAGAAGAGAAGCTGATTGTATTTAACAGCACAAATGTGTAAGTCTCCTCTTCCTTTCTCGTGGAATCATAGAATGGCAAGGGTTAGAAGGGACCTTAAAGATCATCTGGTTCCAACCCCCATGCCATGAGCAGGGACATCTTCCACCAGACCAGGTTGCTCAGAGCTCCATCCAACCTGGCCTTGAACACTTCCAGGGAAGAGGCATCCACGGCTTCTCTGGGCAACCTGTTCCAGTGTTTCACCTCCCTCATTGTGAAGAATTTCTTCCTAATATCTAATCTAAATCTGCCCTCTTTTAGTTTACAGCCATTCCCCCTTGTCCTATCACTACACACCCTTGTGAAAAGTCCCTCTCCATCCTTCCTGTAGGCCCCCTTCAGGTACTGGAAGGCTGCTGTAAGGTCACCCCAGAGTCTTCTCCAGGCTGAACAACTCCAACTCTCTTAGCCCGTCCTCGTAGGAGAGGTAGTCCAGCCCTCTGATCATCTCTGTGGCCCTCCTCTGGACCCGCTCCAACACATCCATGTCCTTCTTATGTTGGGGGCTCCAGAGCTGGATGCAATACTCCAGGTGGGAGTCTCAGCAGAGCAGAGTAGAGGGGCAAAATCACCTCCCTCGACCTGCTGGCCACGCTTCTCTTGATGCAGCCCAGGATAAGGTTGGCTTTCTGGCCTGCAAGTGCACATTGCCAGCTCATGTCGAGCTTCTCGTCCACAAGTACCCCCAAGCCCTTCTCCTCAGGGCTGCTCTCGAGCCACTGTCCGCACAGTCTGTACCTGTGTTTCGTATTGCCCCGACCCACATGCAGGACCTTGCACTTGGCCTTGTTGAACTTCATGTGGTTCACGCAGGCCCACCTCTCCAGCCTGTCAAGGTCCCTCTGAATGGCATCCTATCCCTCCAGCGTGTCGACCACACCACACAGCTTGGTGTCGGCAAACTTGCTGAGGGTCCACTCAGTCCCACTGTCCATGTTGCCGACAAAGATATTAAACAGCACTGGCCCCAGTACCGACCCGTGAGGCACACCACTCGTCACTGGTCTCCACCTGGACATCGAGCTAGTGACTGTAACTCTCTGAGTGCATCCATCAAGCCAGTTACTTATCCAATGAGCGGTCCATCTTTCAAATCCATGTCCTTCCAATTTAGACACAAGGACATCATGCGGGACAGTGTCGAATGCCTTGCACAAGTCCAGGCAGACAATGTCAGTTGCCTGCCCTTTGTCCACCAATGCTGTAACCCCATCATAGAAGGATACCAAGTTGGTCAGGCACGATTTGCCCTTGGTGAAGCCATGTTGGCTGTCCCCAGTCACCTCCTTGTTATCCATGTGCCTTAGCATGGTTTTGAGGAGGATCTGCTCCATCATCTTGCCAGGCACAGAGGTGAGGCTGACTGGCCTATAGTTCCCCAGGTCTTCCTTTTATCCCTTTTTAAAAATGGGGGTGACTTTGCCCCTTCTCCAGTCAGTGGGGACCTCCCCAGACTGCCATGACCTCTCAAATATGATGGAGAGTGGTTTGGCACCTTTGTTTGCCAGTTCCCTCAGGACCTGTGGATGCATCTCATCAGGCCCCATGGACTTGTGCACCTTCAGGTTCCTTAGGCAGTCTCGAACCTGGTCTTCTCCTACAGCGGGCAGTTCTTCATTCTCCCAGTCCCCGCCTTTGCCTTCTGCAACTTGGGCGCTGTGGCTAGAGCACTTGCTGTTGAAGACTGAGAAAAAAAAGTCATTCAGCACCTCAGCTTTCTCCACGTTCCGTGTAACCAGGTCTCCAGCTTCCTTCCGGAGCGGGCCCACTTTTTCCCTAGTCTTCCTTCTATCACTGACATACCTATAGAAGGCTTTCTTGTTCCCTTTGACATCCCTGGCCAGATTTAATTCTGTCAGGGCTTTAGCTTTCCTAACTTGCTCCCTGGCTAC
>Ga0065711_1043712_pt1 | contig 14559 bp, 8 predicted proteins | sample Hoacrofraction12_FD_59098 | JGI IMG/M metagenome (GOLD analysis project Ga0065711, IMG submission 59098) | Hoatzin crop microbial communities from Cojedes, Venezuela - Epithelial fraction 12 v2 (version 2) | ecosystem: Host-associated > Birds > Digestive system > Esophagus > Crop | place...
GGGGGGGAGTGGGGGTGTGGAAGCAGAGCAGCAGCAACATTGCTGCTGATAGATTGTTCCAAAAGATAGTATTTTTTTTCTTAGATTTTTGAGGAGGTGACGGAGTATGAGCATTTTGGAAGACGCTGGAGAATATAAGAGCCTGAAGGATATAAGCATTCTTAAGGATTCTTAAGCATTACAGGGAGATGAAATATAACATGATCCTCAGTCCACAGCATTTCTCATTGGCCAGGAAATTGCCCACTCTGCCTGTGCAGGCCCAGTACATGAAATCAAGGTGTCTCACAGGTGAGGTAGGTTCCACCACATAGACTAGTCTGAAAACAGATGATGTGCAGTCAGCAGTTAGCATCTAAGTCTCCTTTTGAATTCAGCCCCAATTTTTTATAAACCCCAAAATGTGTTTGGGTTTTTTTTCCTGTTATTTCCAGCATCTGAAGTAATGCTGTGCATTCTGATACCATAAATCAGTGGACAATGAATAAGAAAACATCAGCCTAATGAAATTACTTAATTTCCAGAGAATTTTCAGCAGCAGTTTTTCATGCATGGTAGAGGTAACCAAGTGTATTCTTCTCTGTGAATGTGCACCATTGAACTCCCATCACAAAAAGATAAAGCAGCACTTCTGAACATTGCTCTGCCACTTTGATCTCAATGTGGAGTCTAGCTCAGTCTCAGATCTGTGTTTTGCTTCTGTGCTCATTTCCTTCTCTGCTTATGAAGTATGATTTGTTTTGTTTTGTATAATAATTGTCTCCACTAACAATGATATCATTTAGAAATGTCCTTTACGTTTTTTTCCTTTTTTTTTTTTTTAAATTGGGAAGAGATATCTTTGTGAGAATCCATATTTCCTTAATATAGACAGTTTTTGTCCTGGACAGGTGAGGATTCTGGAAAAGCAGAGGTTGCTCTTTGTACAAAACCATGTAGTTGGCAGTAACAAACTTGAAAATCCTAACAATACATGCAGCCTTTCTGCCTCTTGCTTTAACAAACCAGTTCCACAGTAGGGATATGTCCCTTACTAGGATTGTAATGGATATGAAAGATACCACCTAACGCTCTAATCCCCACACTGTAAAAGCAAGCAGGGCACGATCTGTAGGAACATGAAAGCATGTCAGTTTTGAATACAAATATAGCGACCAAACTATAATGTGAGGAAGTCATGCCTGTATTAAAAGCATCTGCTATAGACATTTCACAAAACAAATTTAATTGCTGGTTTCCAGTGCTATTAGCGGTTTAGAAAAAGTTGTTATTCTCCTGCTCTATCAGTCTAATAACAGATACTGCATCTCTCCAAACCTTGCCTTGTTTTAAGAAAACAACAGTTTACAACTAAGGCTGAAATGCAGTCCGTCAAACGTACGTTGTGATTTACTATGCTTACTGCATAACTAATATTGCAAATTAATGACACTGCTTTTAATAGAGCGCAGATTAACACTGAATTAATTATATTAATGAGCTCAAGACCAGTGGAAAGACATTTATTTTCTTGTATGACTCCAAAAAGAAAACTGACATTTAGGAAATCGTCTTTGACAAGGGTCAATGAAAGACAATGAGCATTTGTATTGCGTTTCATGTGCAGATCGCTATTGTGAATTATACTGTTGAAACTACATCTGTAAGATCACTCAATAGCCCTAAAAGCTGGGCTCTTTGGAAGTAAGGTAGGTAACGAGATCTCTCATCTATTTGTTTGTTTCAGAGGTATTCAGGAAATCATTCCAGTCACAGAGTAGCGTGTTGATAGAACTAACCTCTGTGGGAACAGAGATGGTGAGAGTGCGCTGGCCTCACCAATGGAGCTCATAGTTAGCAGGTAATATTTCTTGAGCCTTTTAAGCATTGTTTAAAATCTCCTTCATAGTAAGAGATTGTAGTGGGATTTGTGTTGCCAAATATGGTTTTTTTTATAGTTATAGTCCTGTTTACACTGAAAAATCTCATTTTTGAAGGCTGGCAATGAACAGGTATGGAGGACAACCCACTTACTTATGTTCTCTTAAAAAGTGCAGTAAAGAATGGGATTGCTCTGCATGATGCAAAGACAGAGCAAATCCATTTCAGGTAATAACCTTCATGCTCAAAAGGTATTTTTCAAATATAATTGTAGCCTAAGAACCTTCAGTATCTGTAGTGAAGCAGTGATGTAAGTGAAAACGCAGTATATGTGGTTTTGGGGTGGATGAAGAGAAAAGAATAGGAGAAAAAGAGGAGAGGGAAAGAAGAAGCTCTCATACTAGAAATTTGAGATTACTTAATGGAGACTAAAGCAGTGAGAAAAGAGAAAAATAAACAGCAAACCTTCTAAAGATTTTTGAAGAGAAATTTTATAAGGCTTCATTAGATATACTTTCAAATTTACACTGAGTAACTATATTACTGATGCTAAAGATAGCTTTCGTCTTAAAATGTTTTCTGATAATCTTATGTGCATTTTGTAGTCAGATAATTATTTTGTACATAAGTACTCACAGTATGTAGCTAGTGAGAACCTAGTCCAAAGACATGTGAATTTTCCAAAGGGAGAGACTCAACCTTCTCAGTATACATAGGTGTTATATCAGACTTTTTCTCTAAAGCGAGTAATTCTTTGACCTGTGGTGGTCAGATGGTGTTCTGCAGTAAAGGCTATCTGAAGACATACAGTTTGTAATGAGGGACAATATTTTGCATAAACCCAGGCAAAATTGCTGGGGAGAAGAAGTGAGAAGGCAGGAGGAGAAAGGATCCAATGTGGGAACTTGTCCCCGAAAGATCCTCTGTTTATTGGGGCTGGTCTGTTCATTGGGTTTGTTGCTTCTTCCCTCCCCACCTCATCTTCTTTGCTAACCCTACCAGGTCATCAAATAAAATACAGTCTCTCTTTGTACAAACTGTCAGCTGTATTCTTAGGTTATCTTGACCTTAACACAATTAAGTTCACCTACTGTTCATCTGGTCAGCAATGCCATATATCACTTTCCTGAGGCACGGTTGAGGTTTGCCAACAAGGAAGTGCAGAATTTCTTTTCTCTGCCATAAGTATTGTTGAGATGGAAACTTTTCTAATGGTGTACAGTTCAAAAGAAGACTCTTTTTTATTTCCTTTGTTTTTTTTCATTTTCTAGCTCACAGAGGTTTTTTTTGTTTGGTTGGGTTTTTTACTCTTATGCCCATTAATGAATGCTTCACAATCCTTTCAAATAACATAACAGCATTGACAGACAAACATTCTTTATCTAACTCTTATTAGAATGTGTTGCTTCTGAACTCTTTCACCTGTTTTCAGCCTTCTTTTAAGTTCAGCTGAAAGCCACAAGGAAACACCTTCAATTTTCGTATTTTCATCTCTTGATCTCTGTGGATGCTGTTGATGAGAGAGATGTTCTGCTTAGTTGGTGACTACAGAAAACCATTATAATAAGTTAAGAAAAAAACTGCTTATGTATTGTTTTAATTTCTTTGGCTCCAGCACCCATCAGCTTTGAACATCTTCTTAGAATGAAGTATCATTTATTGCAATCAAAGTCAGATATGTATGTAACTTTCTAGCAGCAAAGAAAATACAAGATATCTCCAGGATGTGCTTCCAACGAGCAATTTTCTCACCCCATCTTAACTGTGTGGCAACAGAAATAATCACCAAGGTACAAATGTGTATGTATTCAAGTTGGTCCCAATGTTTTAGTGCGGGTACCTTAAATTTTGTTTCCTTGGGATCCGCAATATCGGTAGATTTAAAAAGATCAGAGAGACAGCATGAAGTTCACTGTGAACGCAGTGTGAAGTTAATTGGCCCACAGTCTGTGGAGACAGGTCTTCATGGCTACCCTTTTTGAGGCTAACCAAATCTTTCCTGGCCTTCCTCTAATGATTATTGTGCACATTTACATTATGTCAGAAGCTCAAATAGAATTAAAAAGAACATCTGCAGAGAAATATAAGGGTTTTGGTAATGATACCTGATTATTTTCAATTGAGAGAATATTAATGCATTAACGCAGTAAAAGTCATATGCGAGTAGGCAGATAGAGCAAGTCAGTGTCATATTGCCATGTGTTCGCCCTGGTTTCCATGTAAACAAGTTTTAAGGACTGGCAACAGGTTTTCATTTTGTTTTCTGTTTTATAGCACGAGGCTTATCTGGCCTCCATCCCCCTCTGTGAAGAGCAGACAAAAATCTCCCCAAGCTCTGACTTACCAGCGGGTCTCCCCAGGCTGTAGTGAGGCCTGCACAGTGCTAGATAAGAAAAGAGTATACTTCAAACAGCTCGGCATTAATCAGCCAGCAAGGCTTCAAGCTCAGTGTTAGAGCAAAGGAATGCAGTTCAGAGGCTCGCTTACATTAAATGAAATTAAATGAGACAGACTCACTTAATTCCTGCTTTTAAAAAGCTCTTGAAGTGCTGTTTTAAACTAGTTACTTTGTGATGCCGCAGAGTGAGGCGGTTATTCTGGCTCATCGGACAGGGAAAGCAGCAGCAGACCCCATGGGATTCTTTCGGAGAATTGCTGGGTTGGCCTTTGAAACAATTTCCTTATCTCTTATTCATACCTTTTCAGCATAACATATTGTAGCATCTATTATCTTAACGAAAATACTCAGCTCCTCCTTTTGCATCACTGTTAGGGTAATCATTATAAGGAACGTAGATGGTAGCTTAATTGCTCTATGAGGCAACACAGGTTCTTTTACATTACACCCAAGAACTACACTCATGTGATTCTAGGGAAATCTTAGCTTGTGACTTAAAGGGTGCTGAAGGAGCTGGCAGTGAATCTTAACCTTGCAATATGCTCCAAATTGGGCTGGGGAAGGATGTTGGAGAATTTGAGGAAATCAGTTTAAAAAGCTGAGCAAAAATTCATCCTCTGTCTATTCTTCTCATTTTACAAGTTTTGAAAATTAGAAGAAAGTCATTATGCACCGCAGTATATGCATGATAATAAAAGATTTTTGAAAACCATATAGATGGCAAGTCATAAGTAAAGTCTAAAGTCTAAACAGAATGTGCCTAAGAAAATCCTGTAGTTATAGAAACTACTCCAAAATAGGTCCATATTAAGGCTCTCTTTCCTAATTAAGTGACAAGCCAATCAGAGCAATCAATTTATGGTAATGAGGAGGCTAATAGTGAATTCCCTGTTGGGGTTTACACCCATGGCTGTAAGCTCAGGAGCACCTGTTCTAATGATTAAACCATTTGCTCTCTATATATCTGATACTAGCTCCATTAGCTAAACCAATAATAACTTAACTGTAGCACTTTCACCTTAGGCAGAAAGTAAAGCATCTAAGAAGAAGTCCTTTACTGACAAACTCCTAATAGGTATGTATTTCTGTCATTATGCGCTTTGAACTATGCTGCAGCAAAAACAGGTCTGCAGCACTTAGAACTCTATCCTTTGCTCCAGCAGAAACAAAAGTCACCTACCAAAAATATGGGACTTTTGCTGAGCAGTGGAGCTTTTCTGGAGCTCGTGTATACTTGCCACTGAGGTATGTATTTGCATTTATAAAATAATAGCCTTAAATACAAATATTCAGGGGATTTGTGGAGATAGAAGAAAGGTCAGTAGGATGCTGAAGGAGTCCTGCATGAGTGAGATGGAAGAGGGCTTTCCATAAGCAACTGACATCAGATTTTTACGGTCCCTACCTTACCAGAGAAACATTTTAGAAATTAAGATAAATAAGCATTTATAACTCTCTGAAATGAAAACAACACTTTTTATCCATTTGAAGGCCAAATCTAGATCTTACCCTCCGACCATCTCTTTCTTTTCGCTTGTATAATATATGTAACATTCTTTTAAAAGTGAAGATATATAAAATAAGATTATATAGGAGAATATATATATTATAATTGCCTATATACAATTTCCCATCTTACTTGGAGATTTATGCAATTCACTTAAACTGTGTTTACTGGCATTTGTATTATGGAGTAGGATTGGTCGGTTCAGTCTACGTTAAAGCATGCAGTTATTAGTTATCAGTGTGGGTGCTTTTTCTGGAAAGCATTAGGTTGCTGTCCCACTCTGACATATTATTTTCAAATCAGAGATGTTGAAATAAGGCATTGTTGCAAGAAGAAAAATGGGTTTTGGAATAGTATGTTAATGGAAAGGAATTTGTCCTCAGAATGTGATTTAATTTATGCTAATACCTTGCATTGTTGAAGTGGTGAACTCTTACACAGAAGAGGGAAATCCTGCATTTTTTTAAAAACTGAAAATTAAATATGTTTACTCTTAAAAGAAGAAAATATTGTACTTTTCAAGCATGCCCTCCTCCAATGTTATCTACGGGAGAGGAGTGGGCAGTTATATTATTATGGGCTTATTGTATTTGGTTTGGCTACATAGCATTAGAAGAGACACGAGAATGAGAACTGAGTACGTTAAGATGCGTGCTATAAGACTGTCTTCTGTGTTTCATCCAGAATGGCCTATTATCATCTAGCTGGGGTCCAACTAAGCAATGTTATTTTTTTATTTATTATCTTTATTTGAAAGATAAAATGAAAAGGAAATAAAGGCTCATCAGAAGGACTGAGGGATGAGAATGTTGATAAAGAACAACAAAGCAGAAGAAGAGGTAAGGAGTTCCAGTGAAAAGAAGGAAAGGGTGGCAGAGAAAATGTAAGGGAAGTGATGGGAGGAAAAGAGACAGGCAGCAAAGTTTGTGTGACAGGATAGGGGCTTTTTTACCTCTATTTTTTAAGTGAAAATTGCCATATGGGTGGTAAGTGGAACTAAATGCAATATCTGGTAAGGTCAGAGAGTGAGGGACAAGCAGGCTTAAACAAATGCTAGTCCATTAAGTGTTTTGTCCTGTCCAGTCACTTCCCACATCTACTGTCACAAACTGGAAAACAGAGACCAAAGGCAATTCTGTCAGACCTGTGCAGCACTCCAACAAGCTGAGCGAAAGGATATAGGTGAGGATTATATGGGGAGAGAAAGACGGCAGAGCATAGCGCTCCAAACAGCAATGATATGTGGCAGGAAAGGGTGCTAATTTGCTTCCATAACAGTCATGTGATTTGCTTGCATTTCCTGCAGAGAAAATAAATATTTTCTTCCTCCCCGTCTTACTTTTCTGCCTCCATATTTCACTTGCAGTCATCTGTTCTGCAGTGTACTATTCTCTTCAGTCAAGAACAGCACACCAGCTATTGCCAATTCCGGTCTTCTGGGAGATGCTCTTGCGTTGGGCAGCTGTCTTCCAAAAGACAGGGGCATCACCTCCCTAAAAACCTCTTACTTTGCTATTCTCAAGGCTGCAAGCTTGAGTGTGTCCCAGAAACCAATCATCCAGTTGTCACTCAGCGTGCTGTCACCATACGCTAACTTGATGGGAAACTGTCTCCAAAGCAAACGCGATTGTCCACTCTACCACTCCATGATTGTGTGGGTGCATATGCGCAACCACGCAGGTGGTGTCTGTGTGTGTATGCAGGGAAGCAGAGTTAGCGTGAAAAGATTCAAGTGTCAAACAACAGGGAGAGTTTGCTAGTCACATATGCTGTGTGAAACCTGGCAGCATTTAGCATTTTCCATTTTTACTGACAGAGGATCACAAACCCCATAGGTCGTTTAAACCCACCACCCCCCTGAAGCCACAAATAAAATAAGCAGGGTGGTGGCAGGGAAGTATTGGGGTCAGTCCAGTAATTTCAGACATGAAGTTTGTATAAGTGGAAACACTGATTTATTCACATCTAGCCATTCTCATTTTCAGCAACTGGGATGAGCTACATCTGGAGGCAGAAACATGATAAAGAGTCCCCAGATACTGGTAGTCTTTGAGAGCAGAAACTACTTTAGAGCATTTAAATGACAATTTTTTTCAAAGTTGTTAGCTGCTAAATCAGCTTATTAGGCATGCTTCAAAACTCCACTGGGAATCATGCTTCTTTCTTTCTTTCTTTTTTTTTTTTTAAGGCACAAAGACACAAATCCTTCTTTTAAAAAAATGTGTAAACACAAGTGAATAGCAACATATCCCAACAGTTATATTTTGCAGTTCCCTTGTGTCACACTGAGGACACCTAATTCAGTGGCACTATTCACATCAGTGAGGCGAGGACAATAATGGAAGGAAAGTGTGAAAATACCATTTAGGCTTCTGTTTGGAACCTGAAGGGCAAACCTCCCAAGGCTCTGTGTGGAAACAGAAAGCTTCGTCAGGTTCTGGACAGTTATTGAAGCCAGATTGCCTAATTTTGACAAACGTACATAAATGCGTGGACTAGCATATCGTGCATAAGTATCTATGGAGCAGTTGTGTGTGGTTAGTAAGGGGCTCACTTGCCATGTTTTTGCACAGGTTGGCGATCGCGATATGTAAATGAGGTAGTAGAGGACATAAATGAGAGATGCATGTGTATGCAGGTAACGTAGTTACACCCTCCCCTAAATTATGATCCTAGTAAGAAGTGCTAGCAATGCCAACCTATGATTCTGTGAATGGTCTGAAGTCAGCCAGGGACCTTAGTACTGATTTTTATGTAGGTGTTCAAACAGTATGGTGAAGGTAGTGGCAGAAGACTGAGGGGAAAATTGCTGTTTGTAACTGCTATGACGGTGGTAGAAGATTATAGCCAAGTGAAGAAAATGTGGTGAAGCCTCACCGATGTCTACTAGCAATAGCAATAGCAACATCCCAGAGGGGAGAGGTAGAGGCAAGCACAGAAGTGGCCTGGACAGTGGAAGAGCCTGCTGTGGCTCAGAGTTCGCTATCTGCGTTTGGAAATCTGGTCTTCTTTCTGGTAGTGAGGTGGAATGTGATTCTTCACATAGCACCAGGATATATGCACATACAGAACAGTAAAAATGCATAGAAATCCTGAATGACAGGAATTTTGAAGGAAAATTTGCAGTGAAAGCAGTCATTTAATTGAGCAGAGGTTGAGTAGGTAGGAGCTTTTCATTTAGTGTGAGCTTCTTTTCTAAATCTCTACTTTGAAAAGGCACATAGCTGTTGCCTGTCAACTAAATTGGACTAGTGTTTTGACGCTGCACATTTTTATGCACCAGTGGAGCAGAAATGAAAGCTGTCAATAATAAGCTTGGCCATACAGGTGTACGCCCACTTACATTCTAATGTTTATAAAAAGCTATTCCATACTTCACTGCTGAGGGGTGAAACTAGTGACAGAAATTATATGAGCCTTCCAGAGCCCGTGCACTACAAGCTCACTTTTCCTCTTCTCAGGGAAGAAATTTTGTTTTCTTTTATATTCTAAGAATGGAGAAAATAAACATATTCAATGTTCCTGTCAGTGCCAGACTTTTGCACTGGAGGACTTCTGTGTGACAAGAAATCGAAAGCTACTGTTCACTGGCAGCCCTGCCTGTCGTTCAGTCTGGTCTAATAAAAGAGAAAAGAATGTAAAAAGTGGCAACTTCTGCAACTGTGCAAATGATGTATCTCATTGCCAGTAGGCTCGTGGCTGGGATTCAACATATGCACCAAGTCTAGGGCCAGCCAACACTTCACATGTTTGTTTAGGTATGTTATATACACTGGACATGTATGGTTTATTGCTTTCCAAAGGGACTAGCATGTACTCTTCCAAAATTAGATGAAAGCATATGAAAACCAGCACAGAGGAACTAGAATCTGATTGACACAGATATTCCACAGGGTGTAAGAAATGCATCTTCCCTCCATAAACCACTAGAATTTTAACCTACTGAACTTTCCTCCTAAAGAAATATGTATTTGCAAATGTAATTACCATCCTTTTCAGTGGTTATTGTATTAGTATTTGCATGAAGCTGACTTGAAGTACCTCATGCATCTCATTTTCATGTGTTTAATGATGTCATATGTGGCTCTTGGAGGGCATGTGAAGCACTCCAAACTTCCCTTTCTTTCAGTAGTATTTCTAGGCCTAAAATGGTACTTGACATCAGACTTCACAATGATGAAACAGTGCATAAAGTTAAATGCAAAGAGAGGGTTATAGTCTTCATCTGGGAGGTATGTGAGCTATGATTATTGATAATATTTCACAGTCTTTTGATACTTATAAAAAAATGCATGGAAATAAGAACCTCAGCCTCTTGCCTTCAAGATTTTTTTCCTTTTAAAGGATGTGGGAACACAAACCAATTTTTAGTATGAGGGACATAGTTGTTTTAAGAGGTTGATTTAAATTCCTGCATTGTCCCTAGCCTAGAGATATGCAGAGAGGAGAGAGAGGGTCTCTTATGTGTGAGTACATGTGCATGCATGTGTGTATGGAGACTGTGAAGTGTACACACACACACACAGACACAGTTAGTTGGCCTGTCATAAATTTGTCCAGCTATTACACAGTATCTCCGTAGCTTGAGGTTTAAGTGAATAATCACCTGACTGAATGAGGCCTTTTAACTAGGTGTGTTTGATATTTAAATGTTTCAATTTTTCGCAGTTACAGGATTCAAACAACTGGCAAATTATCCACACTTAAGCTGGCAAGCAGTTTTATCACCTACAATTGACTGTTAGTCCAGCACATGCTCACATTCGTGCTATGCATTCACCATGGAGCTTGTTCTAGTTAAGATCCTATTAGCTGAATTACTTTGCAGCAAGTTATAAACATCGCTGTGATTACAGGGACCAAACGTCGCCCTATTAATTTCTGCAGAACAGTAGCTCTGAGCATCAAAGCTACCATTCCAATTACATCGAAATTGGGTTGCTGCACTGTTTTGACAAGCAGTGCTATGAATAGCACAGGTGTGAATACCTGCTCTCGTGGGGGAGGTCAAACACAGCAGAAAAGGAGTCTCCATAGATCACGTGTAGGCTAACTGGAGGGACTGGTAATTTAAGCTAGTTTCTAAGTAAATGAAGTCACACAAATGGTGGGGTGGATTTCACAACTCTTACTATGCTTCTCTTTCACAATTTGCTGCATGTTTGTAAACACCTCTTAAAATGCCTTCACTGATATAAGGGGCAAACTCTGCCCTGCGGAGGCAGACGTGCGTGCAGCTTCATCAGAAATGATGGCGGTTGTGAGAGTGGCGTCCAAAGGCTGAATTTGGCCTGACATGGACATGTGAAAACTGACATAACTACACCTGGGACAGAAGTGCTAGGAATACAAAATGCATCACTCTAGTAATTTTGTCTTGCTTTTTCTGCTTCCCTACTGTCAGGGTACCTGCTGGAGTGGGAAACTCCTTGGCACAGAGCAGATAAATAATGTTGTTCCCATAAACGAGTTATTTAGAGTGCCTTACTAAGTTACTTCTTTTTTCTTTTATTTTTTTTGATTTGCACTATTTTTAACACCACTTATTGCATTGCAAATTATTGCAGTGGCTTTCAGTTAAGTTTGCTAAGCGTGTATGTAGAAGTGGTTATCTTAGCATGGTTGGGGCCTTTGGAGTCAAATCTGATGAAAAAGTCGAGGTGGTTGTGCATGGCCAGGGGTATCAGTGTCCCCTGTCATCCAGAGGGTCAGCAATCTGTGCCAGGCCTTTTTCAGCTCCTCTTTCAGAAAATGTCCAGTTGATACGTACAAGCGGACTAGGAAAATCTGATGTCAGAAATAGTGTTTCTGCCAAACCTTGCTCAGTCCTTTCATCCTCTCCATGATGGGAAACTCTTTTGTTAGCAACTCCACCCAAACTTCTGGTTTTAGGTAGACATGGCCCATCCCTGTATCACTCACCCCCTTGTTTCTTAATTTGCTACAATCTCCAATTTTAAATATATTTCTTTTCCAGATCTTGAATTAGGGAGCTGCTTATCGCAGCCCTACAATTAGGGAGCTCTGTATTGTCTGAGTAGGAATGCAGGGGAAAACTGTGGAAGGGATATTTCTTAATTTTATCAGTCTGCATTACTATATATGTATTTTATTATGAAATTGTAATTTTGAGTACAGCAGTTCTTAATTTTTCCTGTAAGTCAGTAAGTATGATAATTTTCACAAGCATTTGAAGTGAAATGTGTTATGACAAATCAGTAATAGTAACTGTTATCTGCTAGCTTTAATCATCACTAAAATTCCAGAAAGGTTAAAAAAAAAATCCCCAAGCCCTGATCAAAGAAAGCATAGATATGCAGCAAACGAGTGTGACATGTTTCTATTTTGTGCTAGAATGGTTACTGTACAGAACTGGTGTTTCAAATTGCAATTGTACTTTTGCTGGTAAACAAATACCTTAGATGATTGAGCATTTTGCGTGTGGCAGCTGCCTTCAAGGACAAACACAAATGTCTGTCGTAGGACTCAGCATGTTGATGTAATGCCGCAAAAAACATCAGGAAATTGTGAAGAAATAAATAACTTGAGCTCCATCATTATGATAGTTAATGGCTTTAGGGATGGCACTAAAGTAGACAATATGGTCAGAATGAAGTCCCCATCTGTGTCTGTGCTGTCAAGGGAAATAGTTTTACATCATTTCTTATCTCTCTTTTGGTCCCTGTGACAAGTAGCCCATGAGGTGTTCAGACCCTGCACTGAACTGACTAATGAAAGATGATAGGATGGGAATTGATAAGTGAATTTAGCTTGACTGCAAACCCTGCAACGTCAGATGGCAACTCCTCCTCTTATCCCTTTTGTAATCTTTCTTTTAGTATGGTGGCCCTGAAAACCTTTCCGCATAACTCCGAAATGTTGTTTTCACAGTGATTCAGAAGTGATCAGAAAGGCAAGCAAAATGACATAGAGAGCAGGGCTAAATTAATGGGCTGTCAAAAAAGAATTCTCACTTGGAAGGATTTCAGGCTTCTCTCACATCTGATGCTAACCCAGAATAAATCTTGACAAAACTGAATTCTATTAATTTTCAACATAAAAGTTGGAGTTTCTTTATTGAAAGTTTTGCAATGTACTTTTAGCTCGTAACTAGACTATTTGTGTTTATTCTCCATTCTGGTGACAGGCAAACCCTAATACTATTCTGATGCCTGATCCCAGAGAGGGGTCATGAAGGTTACCCATGTGAGTGAAGTCATATACATGCTTAAATGTGAGCACAGTGGGAGCCACAGTTTAATGATCTGGTTCACTCTGATTAAGAACTTTGAATAGTTGTCTGAAATAGCCCAAGCTGTCTGCAAAAAAACCACAGCACATTAAACAAACCTCCCTTGACAAGCAGCCCCTGCCTCCCGACCTCAACAGGGATGTGTTACGAGGTTGCTAACACATGTCGGTGAAAATCACTGCATAAAAAGTATTTTGGAGATAAGTTGTTATAATAGTTTCAGGTCCCAGTTACAAAACAGAAAAGCAAAATCTTACCAAACAAGAAGACAAATCAACTTTTTTAAAAATTATTTTTTAAAAAACACTCAGATTGGCTAAATTTGTTCATTTTGTTTCAATTTCACTATTGTGGCTTGGGATTATAATTAATAATTGTTCCATTTTTAAAGACCACACTCCTGAGTGTGTAAAGGGAGTAAAACCTGATCCTGTTTTTGACCTGACTTGACTGTGTCAATAAGCAAAGGCTTAGTCCTTCCTCTTCTTCCGGAAGCTATGTTTTGACTTCCTGTACTACTAACTTGCACCATTTTATATTCTTAATTTTCATGATCTCTAATGTTGCATCCTCCATGCTCTGCAATATTCAGGCTCTGAGCCAATGTCACTGAATTATAACAAAGCACTCACATCCTTCTAAATCCTTGAGCCTGATTATTTGGATAAACTCTGACTGTGTGCTAAACAGTTTGAAAATTGGGCATAATGTCTGAGCAATGAATCATGCTTTACTCTCTATTAACTCCAGTCACCACAAGGAGAACCACCCCAAACTTGAACGCACGTGGATCATGGATGGGATGACTTGTCTAGAGTGATTCGAGGGAACAGGGAAAAGTAGCTGAGATTTGATAGATGCATAGCATTTTATAACACAAAGTGAGATGAAACCTATGAAATATGATCAAATGGGTATCAGTTTCTAGAGGCTCAGAAATACAGACATTAAACTATTTAGCTACTTGATCTAGGTCACCTATTTGAACCTAATTTAAAAAGGTGGCTGGTTTGCCTATTCTTTTGTAATAGAGGTACTAAACACGAGGACAAAATGCTAAGGTAATGTCTAAGGTTCCCTTATTTGTTTGATGTTGGTGTGTAGGGGAGAATTTGAGAACAGAGCAAAGAGTTGTAAAAGTGAACAGTTAAACTGCATCATTTGTCACTTTCTGGAGATCAGGGTACATTAGCTAAGAATACAGCCGCTAGTTTTTAAGGTAAAGAGCCAGAGCTAGATCTTTGTGGTAAGTATACATTTTTTTTTTCTTTTCAGTACTAAAAGTCAAAATTAAAGGGAAAAGAAGAAAAAGTTGTCCTGAAATTATTTTACTGAAAAAAATTAAAGAAAAAAGGTAGGACTCTTAAAAGTTGTCAGTTTGATTTCAACCAAAGTAATTTTTATTTCAAAAATTATGAGTTTAGATAAATGTATGTATATTATTTTGAAAAAGTAAAAAAAAAAAAAAGGCAGTCCTTTGGAAAATGTTCAAATAGAATCCTTCAGATTTACAAAATTTTTCCCTTTTTTTGGGGTGGGTGG
>Ga0065711_1007596_pt1 | contig 14558 bp, 8 predicted proteins | sample Hoacrofraction12_FD_59098 | JGI IMG/M metagenome (GOLD analysis project Ga0065711, IMG submission 59098) | Hoatzin crop microbial communities from Cojedes, Venezuela - Epithelial fraction 12 v2 (version 2) | ecosystem: Host-associated > Birds > Digestive system > Esophagus > Crop | place...
GTGGCGGCCGCCGGTACCTGCGCGGTGATGAAGCCCTCGTAGGCCGTCCCCTCCCGGTTCTGAGGCAGCAGCAGCGGGCACTGGCGGAGCAAGGCCCCTGGGCGCGCCATGACGCGTCGCTTTCGCGCCCGGCACGGCCGTTCAAATCCGACGCGCCGCCGGGTGAGGCCCCGCCCACGCTCCTGAGGGGAAGGGAGGGGCGCATGCCGGCCGCTTCCTGGCGGGGGGGGCAGCGTCCAGAGTTCTGAGGAGAGCGGGTCCCCGGGAACCGAGTCGCGGACCAGCCCGGGGGTTTCCTCACGCTTTAGCACGTCCTGAGGGGACGAGTGCCCTGGACTAAGGAAAACCGTCGATCTGCGCCAAGCAGATTGCAGTGCCACCCAGGGCAAGGCAAGGCAAGGGGTTACTTATGGCTCGATTCATGCGTTGGTTTTTTAGAAATCATACGGTGTTTTTTGCCGCGACACATTTAGGGTAATAAAAGCTCATCTGCCCACTCCTGAAGATGTTGGGATAAAAACCTTCCTCGCTCTTCTGTGTGGGCTGCCACTAGGACCTGACAGTCACCGTGTTTGGGAAAGCCTGAGGAAAGAGACTGAAATACAACTTAGGGGTTTATTGTGTATGTTCAGGGGGCCGTAAGAGGCAGTTTCTACCTGAATAGACACATCTGAGAAAGAAAAAACAGTTTTGCAAAGGGATAGGCGACTTACCAAAGTCACTTAAGAGGTGTGTTGCAGAACTAGTAACTGAATCTTGAGAGTCCCTGGGGCTGCTCCCCTTGGGAACAAATGCAAATACAATCTGATTATCATGCAGTATATTACTGAAGTTTGTAGAAGGACATATATTTATAGGCCAGCTGATAAGGCCTCCACTGTTGGATATGTTATGAATGACTAAAGTGGCTAAATCTTCTCAACTTTTCCAGTTACTCATCTCTTGTAATAGAGGAGGTTATTTCTCCCAATACATGTTGGGTCATTTATATCTTTAAACCAGTGCTTCCCACTGTGGAAATAAGGACAGAAGGCTCAGCAAAATGTAGAAAAGGCAGTATTAGCAGGAGCTCGGTTGTTCCAGGTCAGGGAACTGTGAAGTTCTTTCTGGAACAGTTCAAGGAACTGACAAGTGTTTTCTGCAAGTTTTTATGGCCACCATCTCTGATTGCTGGCAGCAGCTCAGTAGCTATGGGACATGAGGAGAATTAAAAGAGAAGCAAAGAAAACAATAAAAATGTTTATACCTGCAGCTAGATCTTGTTCCCTTAGCTTGGGAGACCTATATGTGGGTATTGCTTGGAAACAGAGGAGTCAAAAGAAGTCAAACCCTTTGCAGTTTTATATGGTTGTAGTGGCTTAGAAATACAGCTACTACGTGAGGGAATGAAGGTGAAGCCTTGTTTGCTCATTTGAGCTAGATGTTGGTCTCTTATGTTCTTTTTATATGCTGACAAGCTTCCTCTGTCCTGTGTCCAAATTCATCCAATGATTTGCCTAAGCATCAGGCATACAACGCACTGAGAAGAGTCAATGGAGAGGTGAAAGAGTCCCAAGATTTGCCATTTAAATTCATCATAGTAAGATTTTCAGCAATACGTGCTAATGAAAATATGTACTCAGTGCTGGTTAATTTTTTTTTTTTTTAAATGCCTTGCAAATGTCACTGATGATTTCCAGACTTCCAGCAAATAATCAGTGTACCTCAGAAAGTCATGTTCTAGCAGTTCAGTTCTTTGCAAGAATGTTGCTCTAGTCACCTTTTTTTGCTCCAGAGAACTTAGGACAATGCAAGACTCCGTTACTCATTCAAGACACATTTTCCAAATATATGCACAAACAGATTTTAAATACCACTATGTTTAACCTGTATGCCCATAGTTTGCTCCCCTAAAGCTGTTCATGTGCATTTCATTATCCAGCATGGATCACCTTGAGCAGTTAATCCAATGCTTCATAGTAAATTGCATTCTTCAATTATCTGTTAATTTCATTTTGATCAAAACATTCCTTCTCTTGAGCTGTTTTCTCTCAATATGCACTACACCAGAAATTACCTTATTTAATTGTGAAGTATCTTTGTACTTTACCATGTACAGAGATTATTTCTTAATTGCATCAAATGCAGAACTGAAGACAGGTTTTTTTTCTTCTTCTTTTGGCCACTTTTATTCTCTGACATTAAATGAAAGAAATGTCAAGTCACTTTGGCCTCATGCAGTTATAGAATAATGTATCTCAATAAAAATATCATAATATCAGAACCATAGAATATTTTAGTACTGGGGCCCAGGGAACATTAATCATTATCTTATACTGTATATACTGCACACTTAAACTTCATATAGAAATGCAATTACTTGAAACATCATGTTACTTTGATCTGGCACACAGACTTCAGCATTTTTTAAAACACAAAAATAACAAAAGAAAAGCACGGAAGAGTTTTGACAGGTATACTTCTTCAGGCAAAGGAGTCCTGATCTGATCTTGCAACCACAGGCCACATTTTCTAATTTAATTCCAATTATCGTTTGCCAGAAGAATCATAATAGAGTTTGGTATTAATTATTTGTCCATTCAAATATCTCATTCAGCCAGTTAAGTAGTCAAAAAAATCAGGACTTGAGTAACAAAACAAACAGTATGCAGACTAAACACTTGAAAGCAACAATTTCTGAATATCTACTAGGCCAGATTTTGTTGGTAAAATTATCCCATGAAGAGTCAGACGGCAAGTACATTCACAGAAGATAGAATTCACATGAAACCACTTAGTAACCTAAAAAAATAATTCATTGAAATAATGTAGATTTCTTAGGAGCTTGATTTTTTTGTTTATTTAAGGATATTATGAAAGGCAAGAAAATAACTGTGCATTGTTCTCCAACATTAGTATCTCCAACATAAAACAATCAATTTAAAACCTTGCAAAATTGCTAATACTGTTATTGCTGTCCTTCATCATAACTCAGTGTCATTTTATTCATCTCACCCCTAAGAAATGACCTTTTCTGTGTATATCCCCACATTTTTCCACAAATCCCTGAGTGACAGAATCTCATCCTAATCCTATTTCCATTTAGATGTTACAGAAAAGCTCTGTAGACCTTTGAGGGAATAAGTAATCATAATGGAAAGATAATAATATGTTTATGAAATCTGGGTTTTATAATAGTAAATTGAAAAATTACAATAGTATTTCAAGCCACTGAAGGTTAATGTTACGAAGTGCAAATCCATTGATCAAGTGTTTTTTCAGCTTTCACAGCTGAAAATCTACACTCATGTGCAGCCCCAGGCAGGGTGGGCAATTGTTGCAAACATCCGCCTTGAGAAACTGATAAAGATGCTCGAATTAAGCAAACTCCTAAATCAGGCATTGTGCTTTGGGAGCTTCCTCATCTTGATAAAGGAATGTGGAAGATGAGCGAAATCCTGTGGAGGCAGGGTGTAGGCTTGTGAAACCCACCTATGTCACGTAGCCAAGGAAGTTAAGCACTTGCCTTCGGGGAGATGCAGAGGCCTGAGACCACCAAGACCCCCCACACACCCCCCATGCCCACTGGCTCATTTCCAAGAACTTCTGGGAAGCTATGAGACAGGTACCCAAAGGGTATAAAAAAAGAGGGGGCCAGCCCCTTGTGGTGCATGCCCACCACCAGAGGACCCTGACCACCAACTCGGAGACCACCGGTGGATCCAAGGGTGGTGATATCTTTTCCCTTATTTCTTCTTCTCTTATCTTTCCTTTCGTCTTCCTCTCCACCTCTGACTTTCTGGGCACATAAGGGTAATGTGGCTGTAAGTTTGTTAACCTGCTATATTGTGTGGTTTTTGTGAAATCAGACATTGTGTTGTTGAGACCTTTGCCAAGTCAATATCTGTTTCCAACCCCACTGCACTGAAAGTAATGTTATGAATTTGCAAAGTTATCATCTTTTGTAATTCCACTGCCATTCCAAGTAAAGCTTTGTTTTTAGTCAAGCCTCTTGGTCATTGTTATGACTCTTCAGCACTGCACAGAGAATTAAGTTCACCTTCCCCTTTTCCTGCTGAGCAGGACAACTAGTAATTTTTTAATACAAAGCACTTGTTTCAGAGAGCACCCGTTTTCTGAGGTGATTCCTCCATCTATCTAGTGATCACAAAGTCTGGTGTTAAAAGCAGTAGTTGTTTGTAAGGAAAAGCTACACTAGAAAAATATTTAGTATATTTTAGCTGCCTTTTAAACAGACCTAAAAACATAGAACAACTTCACAGGCCTCTACAAAATGCGACATAGACCACAATTTAAGAATTCCAGCCCTAACAAGTTCTTAAAGGTAAAAGCATATGAAAGGACTCATAACTAAACACAGCAAAAGAATACTTTGAATAGTATGCAGTTGTACCTTTTTTACTGGAGGTAAATTAGCTTGCTTATGCCTAAAAGCTACACCAAATGTGTACACTCTGAAAACCAGTGAAACTTAACTGAAGTCCTAGACAAAAAATAACACTTAAACCTTGTCCTCGCCTAATTAAGGAGTTTCCCTCTCTTGAGCTTCAGTTTTCCACTGTTTGAAAGCACAGCTCAGACACACAAACAGCCAGTGGTACTACATGGAGTTTTCTGTGACTAAACAAGCAGGCTGTGGTTGTCATCTGAAAGAGGTTTACTGTACTGCTGCTCCCACTGAATGGCTCACTGTTGTTGTGAAGGACAGCCGTGCTCTTCCTTTCACCCTGTTCCAGGCCCTGCAGCCCCTTCTTCTCACTTATGCCAACTCTGGTTCCCCATTGATCCCCTTGTACACTGGCCCAGTTTATTCACTGACCAAAAACTTATTGTTTTTTTGATTAGTTTCTTTTAGGCTGGCCTGGCTTGCTGAAGCAGTGACACAAGCACTAGAGCTGATGTGAAAAAAAGCATCAAGAGGGCTTATCCACAAGCCAAACCACCCTTTTTGGAAACAGTGGGATGTTAGATCAGACACTGGAAGAGCACACAAGTGAGAACCACCAGGCTTCCCCTTCTACCACAGTCCTTCCAGTCCACAGGCTGTTACTTGCACAGTTTTCATGTATCCCCCTTCCTTTGCTTTACCCAAGAAATTCTTGCCACAAAATATTTCTAGTGATTTGCATAGAGTTGTCTTGCACTATACTTATTTCTGGGTATTTTAAACACATTTTGCACCATTAACAGTTCACAAACTCGGATGGAGATGCTGGACATGTCTATTATAATACCTCAATACAAAGCATTGCAGCTGTTAACAAAAGTGTCTGAAGGAGCAAATGTGTCTGTTTGGATGGTTTTGAATGCAATTGTTCTTCTATATTTAAGAACTTCAATATTAGAAAACATATGCTGGTACCAAAATGAAGAACACTGATTGATCTATTAACAGTATACAATTATTAAGTAAGCACTGGATATTTTAAAATGTCTTAGGTCTAGAGGGCTCTCAAAGCTCATGTTAATCTTTGTACATATAGGCAAAATCTTGGCACTCTCTTTGGCAGATGACCCAGTGAAATGACTGATGTATGGACATTAATGCATTCACATAAATTAACTTCTGTACATAAAAACCACAGAGGCTTTAAGCCGAATTACATCTTCCTGAATTGTACAAATACTCCCTTTGCAGCCAGTGGCAAATCAAGAAGATGAGGCAATCCATATGTTGTATTGATTCTAAAGACACAAGAGTATACAGTTAATCCCTTTCAAACCTTGTAGAGCGCAAAATCTTGGACATCTTCCAAGCAGCCAGATGAAAGTTGCCTTTTAGAATCAGGGAAGGTATGTTGTTAGGGATTCGAAAAGATGCTGGACCAAAATCTGACCTAGCTTTTACCAGTGTAAAATGAGAATATTTCAGTGGAGATGTGTATATGTATGCCAATGTAGATATAAAACTGATCATTATCTTGCAAGATAGAGCATAATGCTAACATCCTCTTTCCTGTTAATTCCTAAGAAAACCAAACTGAAGATAACAAATACAAATATTATCTTGTTCCAGCTAGAAGTTTTATAACCCCCAAAACATTTGCCAGACACTTCATGATAGCTTTGAGGGTGTTTTGAGCTGTTAATAGGTTTTACCTGGAAATAATTCATATACCAGAGTGATGATTGACAGCATAAATGTTCCCAGGTAAGTTGAAAAATGTTAAAAGTTGCGAATGCACCCATGGTCTGTGTTTGCATGTGAATAGGATCTCCTGTACACAGATGACTTGGAGCATCCATGACAATTGTTACAGATGTGGAACTTGAGGATTATCATTCTGTAAAGTTAAAGGTTTAGCACATTTAGATGTGTTCACACTGAATCAGCCAGCCACTGAATCTGAGTATTTTAAACCTATGGTATTTCACTTGGGTGTTGGCAATGCCGCTCTGTGGGATTTTCCAAGTACTGTAGGGATACAAAACCACCTCTCAAGCATAGCTCAGAATCCACAGTCTGACTCCTCAGATTTCACAGTGTAGCTGGATCATGCGAGTAACACTGAGGTTGAAATGAACTATGTTACTAAATGAGTGTTGTATTTGTATGGTGTTAAAGTATATTTCTATGACTGGCAAAGTTCCAACCTTAGTGCCCATTATAAATCAAGAGTGTCTAGTAAAATAAAGTAAAATGCCTGTATTATCCAAAATGAGGGGCGTCACTAAGACAAAGCTGTATCACTGAGCATCATTTTCCCTATGTTTTCAAGGTTTCTTCAATCTCAGTTTAGAAAACTTGCATAACAAAAACAAATTTTGAAGCAAAACTAAATATGTTCTTTTATAAATTTCACAACAACATCAATGTGTAAAACAAAGGGTCTAAGTTTGCATGCATTTTTAAATGATAAAATTACTCCCTATTCCCAGACTGTTGGGAAGTGTAAAGTATACTGACAGCAAACGCTAACTTTTAGAACGCGAAGGTCAGAAAGGTGAGTTATTGCTGCCCATTACATTAAGAATGTCTTTCATTACTTTTAACTCTTGAACCTTTTAAAAGAGTTACCTCAAAACTTACAGAAAAAACAGCCATTATTCATGGATAGTAGTCCATAAATTGGGACAATTCCATTCTTTGTCTTAGAAACAAAGAAGTTGAATACTTACTGTTCTGTCTACATTTAAAGTTTTGTTTTGTGATCAGTGGCTTAAAAACTCATTGTATCTGTGTAAGCACCTTATGAAGAAAGCTAGTGTTTGTCTAGATTAGTTTTCAAGCCAGTCGATGCAACTCTAGTGATTTTATGCTAAGCAAAAATTTACATTATAGCACTTTATTACATTTAACTTTATAATAGTTTTAAGCAAATGTATGAGGAGTACAGACTGTAAAAGTAGAGAATACTGTGCAGAAATTAGAAAGAAAAAGAAAAATACATAATGTATGATGTAAAAAGAAACAGATAACGAAAATTAAAAGGATTTTACTAGAGAAAAACAATTTCATTTTATTGTATAGCTCTAAATGAATAAAATAAAGTCTTTGAATGCGAAGATGATTAAAAAGACAAAATCATTAGCTAAAGATATTTCCAAGTTTAGACTTTCATTTTGATTGTAATTTTAATTAGCTGGACACTGGGGGGGATGAAAATGAAAGCCTACATCATCTACATACTCTTTAAATTGCATTCCACCTTAATTTTCTGCTCTTCAGTTCTTAATTTTGTCTATTTTTGTTCTAAGTAATCCGGTTATCAGAATAAAGTGATTTTCTCTCAGCCAGGTTTAACATTCAGTATTTGAGTCTGTGAATCAAAAGTTCACCCCACTGCTTCAATTTTTATTCTTTCAATAGCAGAAACTCTCCAGGAAACTTTTCCAGTCTTTTGTCTGTACAGCAGGGTGCTTTATGTACACATGACAGTTATGTAGTTAATAACAAAGGATTCTATTTTAAAAATAATTACGTTCCATTTACACAGTTTCCCATGGAATTTACTCATAAAATGCAGGATGCACCAAAAGATTAAATGCCATTTTCCTGTTCACTAAAGCCATTTTTCTAAATGTAACCGAGTTATTTGCCTTTTCGTCTTGAAAGCACCACATGCCCAAGAAGTAGTTAGAGTCAGTTTATTCTTAAACAAAAGAACTAATTACGTTTAGTCTGTGTCTGCAGCATACAGTTAACTTACTGATTTGTACTCCGATGTCAGGCCATGGACAGATACTCCTTTCATGAATAGCTGTACTGGTTGAAGATGCTGAAGACACTGTTGACCTGACTGTCCCTTCTGTGCCAGAAAGTGCTTCTTCAGCTGATTAGTCTGAGTGAGGGAACACAGTAGATCCTCCTGCTTTTAGCAATGCCATACAGGTTGACTTAAATATTTGATGAAGGCAATTGAAGCAGATTATGTTACCTTTTCCAGAGAAGCTCTGGAGGCAGAAATCCAGAGATGAGGTGGTTGCTGCAGGTGCATAAGCATGGCAATCTAGTCACTGTGTGAGCATCCTCACTGTCAAGCCTTATCTGTATGAAGCATTCCTCACAGCCTCTGCCTTCCCCTGATCATGACCTGTTGTCAAGTAACATGGCATTCTTCCGCAAGTTGACTTGTAAAACACCTTATTGGCCCATGAGGGTGAGCTGTGGAAAGGGCATAAAGGGACTATCAACACATTAGGATTCTCATCTGCGCTGAAAATGGAAGATGTCATATAAAAGGGAGTAAGCCTGTATTTCGTCCTTAACCTAGCCAGGTTAGCTGGTTTGGGCTAAAAGTATCTACACTGCAATTGATGTTTTCTCTTAAAGGTCAGCAGAGGAGTTAATGTTACCTCAGCAAGTCTTTGTTCCTTTCCAGATAGTTTCTTTTAGGAATAATTCAGTCCTAAGAAATGTGTTATACAGAATTCTTCTATTACATTATTATTTTAGCTGGCTAAAAACCTGCCAGCGTAGCCTGATTTTGACGAGATCATTTTATCTCATTGTTTAAAAAGCAATTCACTCACAGGTCTTCTTGCCCTGTCTTCCCACTTCAGGAAAGAACACAGATAGGATTCACTCAGGGCCTTTTTGTAAGGCTGTTTTCACTGAGTGTACAAACAATCTTCAGCAAAGCCTATAAATACCTTTCTGTACCCAGCAGTTCTCTTTTTAGTGTCAGGTTAGTTCAAATCAGCATTGTGCTTTTGAAGTGAATCCCTGATTGTCCCGATGTTCTGTGCTTTGATTCACATCATGATGTGGTATTGAAGCACATGAACTGAATTCCTTTTGGATTACACTGAAGTGGAAAATGCTGTAATGCATCTAATGCACTGCAGCTGCAAATGGGCATTCAGTCAATTGAACCCAACTACAGCTTTTCTTAAGTTAAAAAAAAAAAAAATAGCGTGACATGGACATCACACCCTCATCACCACCTATTTCGCTTTAAGTTAAAGCTTCTCCTGGTCTACAAACCCTGCTAAAGCAGATGTGAGTTTAAGGATCATCTACTTCAAATTCAGCAACTCCCCATTTCTAGTTTTACTTATTTCTCTTTTACAGAATTACACGTTCATCATGTAGTCACCCTCTCCCAACTAATTCTAATAGGTTCAGAACTCTGTCAAGGTAGAGTTGTCTGTTCCCTGGGCAGAACAGCCAATTGCAAATGTTATATTTAAAATAAAGGTCCAATTACAGTTGAGCCAATATAAATCTGATATAGTTCATTGACTTTAACCTGACTGCAGTAGCTGTATTCCAGATTTGCTCATGTGTAATGAAATTGAGTTCAGACAATGGCTCTGATTATTACTGTTTAAAGAATTAACTGGTAATGTAAGTTGCAGTACAGAGTTCTTCCACCTTTGAAACAAGGCTTCGTAATTATCACTTGTGGGTCAAGAGCATATATTCAGTCCAACTGTGCTTCAAGGACCAAAGTGCTTTAAGGATTTTGCTAAAGAAAGCAAGAGGTGGGCATAGCAAGGCATGAAGACTTTAGCAACACTGCCCGGAAATAAGGACTGGTCACCTGGTATAACATATACATACATAAATACAAAAAAGTTTTTATTTATCCATAGTAACTGATAAGGTTAACTTTCTGTGTGCACGCTGTAGAATCATTAAGAATTTTTATGGGTTTCAGTTTACAAGGTTTGGCGGAATTCTCCAAAGGGACAGTATGCAGAATCTGCAAAGGCCATGTTTCTGCAGACTGATTATTTTCAATATCCAGATTGAGAACAGAGATATTGGTCTCGAATTTCAGTGCTTCCATCCCATTCTTTAGGGGAGGTGCACATATGCTGATTTTAGCACTGTCAAGCAATATCTGTATAGCAATAACCCAGCCCTTCCAAAGACAATTCAAAGCACTTAAAATTAGGCTTTTGCTCTGTATTATGCTGCAGAGGAGTTTGTCTATCTATAACGACTAATGCAGTTTAGTGAGGCAAATCTCTGTAGACAAAATTTAGTGCTTTTTTTCCAGTACTTTCCTTTATTCCTGTAGAAACATGGTAGTTTTATGGGCGTCATGAAATGTGTAGTATTAATTTGTATACAGGTTATTTTTTTAAGCACATAGGAAGAAAATACTGTTTCATTTTTGTGCATTCTGCAGAATGTAGTTTAAAAACCCAAGTAGGCACATATGACTTCCACAGGGCACACAGCTACTGAATAAGCATCAGTACTGCATAGTCACTTTTCAAAACAGAACTTAAAGAATGTTTTCAAGTTTTAGGTGAAGACTCCTCATTAAACATTTAGCATCTACACCATCTTTCCTCTGTCTTATCAAGTTATTTATCTTTCCGGAATTTCTTTCACAATGGCAGACACCTTTTTGTTTGGTTGGGGTTTTTTGGTTTGGGTTTTGGGTGTTTTTAGGTTTTTTAACTTTATGCAGTTTAATTATGTTAGATCTTGCCAATAATTCAATGCCAATTCTGTTTTGTCTTTTTTTTTTTTCTTCTCTGTATTAGCATTTTTCATCAGGGAGTAGTTTGAATTTCCCTGTTTCCCAGTACTTTAAAGACTAGCAGAAAACTGTCAAAGGTAAAATATGGCAGTGGAACTTTCTTTTGGGCTTTCACAGTCAGCCTAGTCCCCTGGTTTCTGTGATAACTATTTGTGAATTGCTAGAGAGGAAAGAAACAGATACTTCCATATATAACTTTCTTATGTTAAATAGTCCAATTGAAATAAGTATGATTATTCACCCCCATATTCAAGAAAGAAAAATCATTCAGAAAAATATTTAAGTAAACATTAGTTATGGTTTAGCCTGGACAAATGCCAGGTGCCCAGCAAAGACAGTCTATCACTCCTCAATGGGACAGGGGAGAAAAAATATGATGAAAGGCTTGTGGGTCAAGATAGGAAAAGGGAGACACCACTCACCGATTACCATCATGGACAAAATAGGTTGAACTTGGGGAAAAAACTAAAGTTTAATTTATCACCAATCAAATCAGAGTAGGATACTGAGAAATAAACCCAAATCTTAAACACACCTTTCCCCCCTACCCCTCCCTTCTTCCCGGGCTTAACTTTACTCCCAATTTTCTACCTCCCCCCCCCAAGCAGTGCAGGGGGATGGGGAATGGGACTGTGGTCAGTTCTTCACATGTCTGTGCCTCCTCTTCCTCCTCAGACTATTCCCCTGCTCCAGTGTGAGGTCTCTCTCACGGGAGACAGTTCTCCATGAACTTCTCCAACATGAGTCCTTCCCATGGGCTGCAGTTCTTCACAAACTGCCCCAGCGTGGGTGCAGTCCTTCAGGAACAGACTGCTCTGGCGTGGGCCCCCTGTGAGGTCACAAGTGCTGCCAGCAAACCTGCTCCAGCATGGGGTCCTCTCTCTCCATGGGTCCACAGGTCCCGCCAGGAGCCTGAATTCCCTGAAATTCATAGAAATTCCACTTTACTGCATGGAGTTTTATTTTGTTAAATTAATGAGAAAGAAGTTACGTAAATGAATAAATGCTCTACCCAGTCAGTCTGCCGCAAATTGCCCGCAGGTAGTTGATTTTCAGAGTCACTGACTAAATTACATTGGAAGAGAGGACTAACTGTAGACAGCAAGTGCTAGAACCTATAAAGCAAAACGGGACTGAGCACAGAGTTAAAACAGAATTCAGGTATCTAAACTCAAACTAGACTGAATAGCATACATTACTATATAATAAATAAACATGTTTCAATTAAATCTAAAGGTGAAATACTTGACGCCGACAAAATTTTCTTAACTGGGAAGCAGAATCTTGCATAACATAATCTAGCACAGCTCTATCAGCTTCTCAGATGTGCTGGCCCTGGGTTTAATTCTGTATGTTTGAATGCTTGGAATTAGTTTCAGGTACAGTAATCACAGAAATAAAACATGTGCAGAGACACAACTTTTTAAAGAAATAACAAAACTGAAACAGGTTTAGAAAATTAACCATCGAATTACATTTTTAAGAGTGGCTATTAAAATGTTCATGAAAGAATATAAGATGATGAGTCAGGGACACTAAAAGACCAAATGCATGGGTTCTACAAGATACTGCACTAAGTACTAAGAATTTCACTTTATAACCCAATGTGATTAAATAGCATACTGCTGAAAATGCAGATGTTATACTACTATAGTAAAAAAAAAAGTGCCTTTTAAAGATGTTTCTAATTAAATCATGAAAGATCACAAAGAAAATAGGGAGGGGCTTTGCTAAGAATGCAGTCATACACAAGGACCAGGATTTGAGGCTGATCTTTCAAGTTTCCTTCTTCAAACTATGTGGTTTTGAAGCCATTGAAAGATTTTTCTGGTGAAACTGGGTAATGTTATGTTTATGTTCTATTTATGTTCTATTACTCAGTAATATGAGTGAGCTGCTTGTAAGGAAAGATTATTTATAAGGAAAATCTGTTTTTAGATTGCCCTTGGACTCATATTTCTAAGGCAGCTAAAGAGAAGGCAACATTCAAAGCAGTGAAGATTCCTGCCAGCTATGTAACATTTAAATCTCAGTTAAGCATGTTTTAAAATGGCAGTGACAGTGATAGATAGGAAAAGTAAAATAATTCACCTATCTTTCAAAACAGAGGTGTTCATGTAAAATAAGGCTTCAGTGAGGACAGCAGGATTTATGAAAACAATCATTTGTATATGGAATTTTTTATTTTTAAATAATCCTGATTTCTTAGGCATTGGACGAGACTGCTTCTGAACTAAAGGAAGTGTACGCATTCTGTTATGTTTTACAGGGTTAGAAGTATGTGTCAATAAATATTACAATAGCCCATAACACAACCGAGACTGCGGACCTTGCTTAATCTCAAAATATTCCAGTACTTATGGAACAATGTCTTATGGAATAAGGCTTTTCTTCTGCCATTCAACCTACTGTCATTATGTATTGTCTGAAGGAAGTACTTAACCATAAGAAGTTATGGATTAATATGTTCAAGTATGGGGACAAGCCCATGAATGTATGTCAGACCCCCTTGTTCTGGGATATTCCATTCATACACTTAAATCCATTTTTACACGGTCAAGTCTGGCTCTTTGTCACTATTTTCTTCTACATAACCAAATTCTTCCAGGATGAACAAGAAGTATGTTTCTGTTCAGTCTTATGTTCTTCCTCCTTTACAGAAATTAAACTTTCTGATTTGGGAGCTGATCTTCTTCAATTCCCAACAGGTCAGTAGTAATTACTTCATTCCATGCTGTCCACACCCTTCAAAATCTGAGACAAGATACTCCTAAAAATCAGGTGCTGATGGAATTATGAAATATATTCATTCTTGCAAACCTTTTCTGAAAAGAGTTGATGGAACAAATTTTTTATCAAGTCAGACTTGCCAGGCTCCTTGGCTGACATCCCAAACTAAAAGCCCTCTTGCATTTTGAAGTCTAGATGTGACCTCTTCACCTACTCTTCTGGGGAACTACTTTAGGCTGATTGCTTTATTCATGTCCTTCTTATCTCTAAAGTTCTCATAACTTTTTTTATTATTTAGTACAGTGACCGTACTATTAACCCAGTCAGTAGTGTTTGAAGTAACTTAAAATGATTGAGCCACCTGATGAAGTTCAGTTGGTATTCTGTCTCTGAGTTAATTTGGTTTTATGTGGCAAATCTAATTCAGAAAGCACACTGGGGCCTGCAGCAGTATGATATATTATAGATTTAATGCATCCCAATCTGTTAAAAACTCCATCAGATTCATTAATTATTGTTTGTACATCCATTTCGGTAGACAAATTGGTTTGATCATATGCATTTGCAATTGACCATTACATCTAAGCATGCTTCCTCTTCCACTGCTTATAACTTTAACCACTGGCATCTCCTCTGTAGAAACAACAGTTTGGCTTCATATCCTGAACATTTTAATTGCTCCCTAATGAATCATATTTAGTACTTCAGTATTTGAGCATTGGGTGGCTGTTTGTTTTGCTGTGTATGGAGGATGGGGCCAGACTCTTTTCAGTGGTGCCCAGCAACAGGACAAGGGGCAGCGGGCACAAACTGAAGCACAGGAAGTTCCATCTGAACATGAGGAAGAACTTCTTCCCTCTGAGGGTGACGGAGCACTGGAACAGGCTG
>Ga0065711_1043714_pt1 | contig 14557 bp, 10 predicted proteins | sample Hoacrofraction12_FD_59098 | JGI IMG/M metagenome (GOLD analysis project Ga0065711, IMG submission 59098) | Hoatzin crop microbial communities from Cojedes, Venezuela - Epithelial fraction 12 v2 (version 2) | ecosystem: Host-associated > Birds > Digestive system > Esophagus > Crop | place...
CAGGCTGCCCAGGGAGGTTGTGGAGTCTCCTTCTCTGGAGATATTCAAGACCCGCCTGGACAAGGTCCTGTGCAGCTTGCTGTAGGTGACACTGCTTCGGCAGGAGGGTTGGACTAGATGACCCACAGAGGTCGCTTCCAACCCCTACTATTCTGTGATTCTGTGATTCTGTAATGCATCCATGTATGCAAAAGTGTATGTCCCAGGCACAGCACAAGGACTGGGATTATGCCGCCTGGTAAGGAGTAGTACTGTCACTGATGCACACAACATAGTGAATTCACAGTCTTTGTTATGTTTAAAATTAATAAAGCTACAGCAATAATTCAGATAAAATCGTGTTCTGAATGTGTATTTTCCCCAAAGAAAATGTGTCAGGTGACTTGTAATGACAAGTAAGTATAGGAGTTCCTGAAAATGCATGACTTTCCTTCCTCTTTTCTTCCAGATATTAGGAAGAACACATCACTTATTTATTTATTAAACAGAAATGGTAAAGTACCATCTCAGTGTTTTAGTTAGTAATCACCATCACATCTTCCAACTCCCAAAGCATGTTTCATACTCATCCTGCGGCTACTTATGTTTAAAAAAAAAAAAGAAAACCTTTTAAAAGATAAAGATACCCAGAGAAAGAGATCATCATCAGCCTGTTTGATATAGTATAAGCATAGTTTCTCAAAATGTAAGGAATGCTGACTGTGCCAGTAAATTGACCTTTTTATTAGGGGCAGCAAGCAAGCAAGCGTTCCTAAAAGGTCCAGCATTGTTTATTTTTGTTACATTCATGTAGGTGGTTATTTTGGTAGTCAACAAGGTCTTGATGCACAGCTGAGAATTTTTTCTATTTATTAAGAAACAACTTGTGGGTGACAAATAAAGAGTACTGAGTCTGTTCATTAGACCAGATCAGTCAGGGTATCCCAGGCTTAAAAACTGTTGCAAGTTCCAGAGGTTTGAGGCTTTACAGCAGTGATTTCAGCATCTCTTTACTAGCAGATGCAGCCTTAAAGCTGAACTGTCCAGAGAAAACTGATTAGCATCTGAACAAAACCAATCCATGTTGTAATCTTCAGAGACTGCTTTGCAGCACTGTGTGTAGAGACACAAGTTATCACTCCAAGCTTTGGAGTTTTGAAGATGCATGTGTTATTTCAACATACTGAAGTTGAAATCCGCTGCTGGTCATCATGTGTCCTGTGCAGTGGTCACCAAAAACTACCATCTCTTTTGTGAGCCTTGAGTGGATAGGAGTAAAGCATTACAAGATTAGATTGCTGCTATAGGGTGATTCATCTTTTCATCTCTTCTTTGTCTGCATTTTCATATTCTTCTTCATGTAACTCCATGTGACACGGAGGAAATCGGAGGCGTTTAGAGGCTGGCACGTCAGGTCCATCATCACAAGCCTCTGTTACAGCTACCAGTGCTTCTGGTAGCTGTGCGTGGGGCACTTTTTCATCCTTAGTTGTGTGGTAGGAGTTTCAAAATGGCAGTGGCTGTGCAAAGTGCTCACTGAAGAGTGGCAAGGAGGGACTCAAGGAGCTTTCAAGAGTCCAGCTTACATGTGATGACAAGATGTCGGGTGCTGGGGCTTTCTGCTAACTTCTGATAAATACTGAACTGCTGTTGAGGAAAGTTACACGGTGCGTAGCAGTACATAGTGGGGTAAAAAGCAGGTACCTGGATGTGCATAATGAATGTATGCCAATTCACACAAAGTAGTTACAGTGAACCATCTCGTTTAAAACTAACCTTTCTCTCCACGCTTTTACTTAAAGGTAACAAGACCTTGGATACTTCTACAAGAAAGGGTTAATTTTCCTTTTGATGTCAGCTTGAGAAGTTCTTATCTAGAAAACATTGTATGCTCTGCATGTTGTTAAACATTGTGTATGATTTGTCCATTCTTCTAATAGCTGAACTCTACTGAGTTAGAAATGTGGATATGTGTTCAGAACATCTTCAACTAATTTTATTTTGAACCAGGATGTTCATACAGGCAAGCTTTCACCTTGTTTTATCTCGAAAAGAATGGCCATTGCAAGACTGTTTAGAATATAATACTGTATCTTACACGTATATATTGTTTATATCTACATATAAAATCCTTACATATAAACAAATTTTTAAATACTAGAAAGCAGCAAAAGAAAACCATGATGACTCCAGGAGCATCACGTTGCTGCTTCAGAGCTTGTCTGGACATCACCTTTTCTGGTTAAACTTAGAGGTCGTTTTAGTTTCTGATTTTCAGTTTGTTTTGGTTTTTCTCCTCTCCTCTTTTTGCGTGCTAAGATAAGTCAGTGACAGAGGAATTTGCACCCCGTTTCCAAATGTTATTGGTTGGGACTAACTTCAATCTGTAATCAAAACCATCTTCTTAGTGGAAGAATAGTTACACCCTTCTCTTCTGCTTAGTAGCTGGTTGATTTAACTGCTTTCTTTGTTTGAGCTCAATAGTACTCATTACAACAGTAACACAGCTATTTTATTTCATCTGCTAGCATGAGGGGAACGTGAAAAAATAAAAGCTAAATATAATCAAGGGGCTCACCCAACTCCCAGGTATCAGGTTCTGTGCTAACCTGTAACCCCAAAAGCTGTGATCAGGCATCTTCATGTGCTGAAGACGTTACCGTCTCAGGCTTGCTGGCAGCAGGTGGAGATTACCTGCATCGAACTGTAGAAATCACGAGTCCCAATTCAGTCACAGTCAGTCAGTTTGCCTAAATATCTGAAGAAGGTAATTTGCCTGCAGTTCACTAGAGAAAACTAATATAATCCCTTTTACCATAGAATTGATAACCTACAAGAGAGGGGCAGCAGTTTACAAAGTGCACATGTGTTCACAACCTATTTTTTCTCATGCTTTGCAAATGAAATAAAGTAAATGGAACGTTTTATGGCTTCAGTAATAGCTGGATCAGGTAAGAAATAAATTAGTATACTTATTTGTGTTCTGTTTTGGTCTTTATTTTGGAAAATATTTATGTAATGTTCAACAGTTAATACTTCCTTAACCATAATGTAGAAAAACAAATTCTGGAGTAAAGATTTTTCACTTTTCCTTGGTTATACCTGTTCTAACTATTACACTATATACACACATGTATATATATGTACGTGTGTGTATCTGTATGTATATTGATTTCTTATGTCTGAAAGAAATCAATATATTCCTGTTTCTTCCATTTGATTAAATTATTAATTCCTGTATATTTTCACATATAATTTCAATGAAAAGCTGTGTGGCTTGTTTGTTTAATGAGAACATAAATCTTCAGGTGTGCTTTTTGAATTAGCGAATCCAAAACACAGTTTGGTGCTATGATTAGTATTGTTAAATTGGAAGAAAGTCTTTGGTTTTCATAGCTGTAAATCTTTTTTAGGAAGTCAGTTTATTCTACTCTGTCCAAGCAAAACAACTAGTAAACAAATACATACTTTTAAAACAGAAATACTTTCAAGCTAGATGAATTCTGAAAGCGTACTCTACTCATTTAAGTGTAACATTTTGTTGACCTTAAAACTTTCATTCCTTCACTTACTCCCCAGCTATCGTCTTGTCACTTGACTCTCAATTTGAGAACTCTATAGAAATCTGTATAGGAGTACAGATTTTTTTTTTTTTTTTTTACCAAATAAATTTAAAATGGAACCTAATAGTTTTATGAAAGGACTTGTATGTATTTGCTTACAGTAGAAGGATACTGGTATAAGTGATTCAAGACATCAGTGCAAGTTCCAGTAAATAAATATCATCTGACAGTGTGTGATGCTTGTCAGAACACCAACTCTGTACTGAGATCTCTGTAAGTTCTTCATGTGCTTAAATATTTACATGGACAAAAATACGTATTGGCACATGTTAATGTTCTTCACTTTAGCAGGCAAGCCTATTTGGCCAAACTGTTGTTGCTGTAATTGGCTCAACTGAATTCTGTGGAGAAGACACACTGGAAACATGCTTCCTAATGTCGTGATGAAATCTCATGGCAGCACTTGCCTGGATGTCCTCAGTGACAGGAAAAGCTTCTCAGCACATATTTATTTGAAAATTTTAATGGAAGTTTAATGTAAAGTTTTTAATCTTTCTAAGATACAGGGTAACTATTTTCATATAGTTCAATTACTGTGAAAATTATTTTTAAAGATGTTTCTAGGCTCTGTTTTTATAGCCTAGAAACACAGGTTTGTTTCCCCCATTCAGAATATAAAAAAAAAAAAAAGATTGGATTAAAAAAAAAAGTTAGAATTCATTTTCTGGTCATTAACTACACTGAAGGATGTGTAAGCCTCTGATTTTGTTTGGCTCATTAATAATATGGTATAATGTTTGTAGTGCAAAATTGTAGCTAGCTGTTGTTTTGTGGATTAAATATGACACCCTGTAAACAGGAGTTCTCTGTATTATTTATGTGCTTTTATTTCTTAATCTGTTTTTGCTTTTTCTTACTCTAAAAATGTCTATGAGTTCATGTTAATTTATATGATAACCACAGAATTAAAACTGCTGATAATGAAAACCTTTTTCGGAGCCTGTAGTACAACGCTGGATGCTCATGCCTCACACAGTGTGCTGTGGTAACTAGCAGACGTATTTACCAGTGAAACAACGCTGGGGTGGGAGGATGCTGCTATTTCCAGCTTCCTAGAGATTTGCATGATGCCATCATGCTGTACTTTGTGTCCTGACAATTTTTTTTTTGACAGATTTGAGGCTGGTTAGGTTTAACTAGGCAAAGTAAAAACAAAACTAAGCTGCCTCCATTTTATTGATTAAACTTTTGAAACTTGAAACCTGCAACTGTAGCTTTCAGATTTTAAAAGTTACAACGTACCAGTCTTGTTAATAGTGTGGTGTTTCTCTGTTTACTAGTTGAGTGTTCCCCCTGTTTTAAGCACAGGCAGAAGAGGATACATCTTTCAGTAGAATATCAGGAAAACTTCTTTAGTTTGTTTTATCTTTACAAAAATTATGTTAGCAAGCTCTTTAATGAACCTCAAAATAATGTCTTTCAGCTTACAGAACACAGAGAGATTCGTAATACGTATGGCCTAGATTCCCTTTGCCATTGCCCATTGTATGAAGAAGCTATGCATTTAGCAGAAGAAGGCAAAATTTATTCACGAGTGTTAAGGTATTGATTTATGTCTACGTAATTATTATTTCAAGAAAAACAAGAATTAAAGTTAAATATTCTATACAGAACCCATTTATTAGAAGTTACTTGTACTAGGTATTCTTTTCTAGGAATTAGACTGTGTTGAATTTTCTTGTGCTCCTTTTTTTAATGGTCTTTGAAAACTTTTCTATTTTATGTAGGACCGAAATGTTTGAATGTCTAGGAGACAGTGACTTCCTTGCTAAGCTTCATTGTCTTCGACAAGCTTTTCAGGTAAATAGTGAGGAGAGTGATTTGTCTGTCTGTCTAGTTAAGCCTAAAGTACGTGGCACTGGAAACTATCAATGCACTACCCTTGCAAGCATTTTTATAACATATTCTGTAATTAAATACTTTCTTATTGCTTTTACATTTCTGTAATTCTAAAATGGGATGTATTTGCAGAGGAGTCCCAGTTTTGTGATTGGCTTTGGAACCTTTGCAGCAAAGGCTAATTAGGAACTTGCCTACTATACTAGCTGTTATAGTTATATTAAATTTAATTGAAGTGTTTAAGGTCACTTAGTATAACCTGTGAATGAATATGTCTATATTTTCTGAAACCTTTTCTAGATAATCCTTTCAGAAACAGCAAACAGAATATTTCTTGCTGAAAGTGGAAGAAAAATTTTGTCTGCTTTAATTGTGAGAGCACGAAAGGTAAAAGCCTTTTTAAACTGTTTTATTGTTAATGTAACTTCTACCAGAATGCACTTTCCAGTGTGAATAAACTGTCTCTTGTTAAACTTGCTCGATACTTATTGCTTTTACTTTACAGAATCCAAAGAAATTTGAAGATGTCTTTGATGAAATGATACATTTTTTAGAACAGACAGATCACTGGGATAATACTGAAATGGAACTTGCTGCTAGAGGAGTGAGTCTGAATTTCTGAAAAGTGCTTTTACCCTTAATTATGCAAACCATAGCATCTAAAAAGAATTTTTTACGGTTCAGAATGGTGGGAAAGGCAGCTTTTCTTTGTTTACGTTGCTGATTTAGAGAAATGATATCCACCGCTGCAGTTTAGTACCAGAAAGCACATAATATTTTTTCTACTTCTCCTTTGCTAATAAAGTATCTTTAATATTTAAAAACAATTATAAATCTTCTTGTTAATACAGAGTTAGAATAGGGTGCATGCTGAATTACACTGCTGAAAGACAAACTAGGTTACTTTCATCATGTTCTGATTTTAATATAGGTGAAAAACCTGAATTTTTATGATGTTGTTCTGGACTTCATATTAATGGATTCATTTGAAGATTTAGAAAATCCACCAATATCTATACAGAATGTAGTAAATAACCGCTGGCTGAATTCCTCTTTTAAAGAAACAGTAAGTATTTATGTGTAATTTTCATAACCATTATTCTGTGGTATGTTACAGCGAGTAGAGGGTACAATCAATATAACATTGGCGCAAGCATTCTGATATAAAATCTCTGTATATGCCAAAACTGTTCTTCGAGCAAGCTCTCTCTATATTCTTAAAGCACAATGTAAAAGTGAGAATGAATCCAACAACCGCATGATAAAGACTGTGTATATTGTCTTGATAATAGCATTAATTTTGAAGCAAAGAAACTACACCGTCCTTCACTGTAAAGTCTAATTCAGCTTTCAATATAACTGAAATACTCTGCAGAAAAAAATAAACGGATTGTATTAGCAGCATTTTCATAATAGCAAATTAAAAGCCACGTCTGGGCCCAAAATATGTAGAGTGATCGAATGTATTGGAGAAAATACTTTAACTTGTCCTGCAAAAATGAGTTTTCTCTAAGGAAGTAGAATTTTAGGAGGAAGTTTCTGTTAGCTACATCTTGTACATTAGATACAGGTTTTGGTTCATACACCAGAGGTTTAGCAATACGGCACAAAGTTGCAAGCAAACAGAAGTAAAGTAATACAGTACAGGCATTCAGATGTTGGTAACGTTTCGCGCTTTATCAGATGTGCCTGTTTATTTGTCAAATAGATTTCATCCCTCTGTTACCGACATGCAGGCTACTGCCATGGTCAGTTGGTAGAGATACTGCCGTCATGTCAACCTTTTGTATCTGTAAACTGCCAGTTTTCCTTTTACTTTTGTCTTTCAATTGAAATATTCCCTCTAGAGGAATAAAAAAGGTAACATGCATATATTTATTTTTGTAGTTATGTGATAACCTTGTGTTTTGTGAGCAGTAGATTGTCTTGCAGTACTGAAGGAGAATCAGATGGGGATAGTTAGGAGCTCTGAAGGGAAAAAGCCTAGTGCCGATATCGGTATGTTGTATTTCACCAGTCCATATTTGGACAAAACTCCTTAGCTGAATCTGAAGCCATTGCAAGAATGTTTTTGCTAAAATGAAAAAAGTCATTTCAATGTGTTCACATGGTACTTAATATCTAAAATAGTTACTTATGTCTGAGCACACACTTTGGTGGATGAGAGCCTGGTCCTCAGTTAAACCCAGCAAATGTTGCTAACTGTTGCAACTGTAAGATCAGTCAAGGATGCCAATTGCATTGGAATTGCATTTGAGTTAAACTAAAGAAAATGTTACAAAGTAAGATCTGAAAATAACCAATATGAACTACATATAAAATTAGTTATTTATATCAGCACATATTTTATAGTTTTAAAACTCTGTTATCGCAAGATTGAAACTGAAGACAATACAAATCCCCCAACAGAGTATTCTGCAGATCACTTATTTTGAGATGAAAAATGATTGTAGTGAAGCAGTGAAGTTATGCAGGGTTTGGGGCTTCTTTTTTTTTTTTTTTTCACATTTAGGCTGTGGCTTCAAGCTGTTGGTCAGTCCTGAAGCAGAAAAGACAGCAAATGAAGGTAAGTTGCCTTGCAAATTATGTGGACCAAAGTTACTGATAGGCTCCTGAGAATTTGAAGTCCTGTCCTGTAGCTTTAGCAAAATAAATTACAGATCAACCCTTAATCCTCTAGATGTGTTAGTTTAGACAAGAGGCTGCCAATTGTAGAAGTTTAGCTCATGGGGCCCTAATATCAGGTTTTTAGCAAAATGTTTTAGCCGAAAGATTTTCAGCCTAGTTTACTTCCAGTCAACAGTGGTGACAGTGATTTCTCTGACTTAAGGCCCCACACATGTACCTCGGATTTTTGCAGACCAAGGTCATTAATCTTGTATCTTGTCTGCTTATGCTGGAATTCTCAGCCCCATCTCCCGGCATCATCTCCACAGCTCAGTAAAATCCAGTCCTCTCCCTTTACCCACCCAAAGCACCACCTTCCCCGCCAGCGGCAGGAACCCTGTGGCAGCCTCCCTCTGCCCCCTTCTGCATCCTGACCTCTCAGTGAGGGATGCTGCAGATTTTGAAGCAGAACTCCTCAGCGCCCACAGCTCCTTACTTTACCTCTGCCTTTGGAGGCTTCGGGTAGACCTGGGAGGCAAATGCCCCACCTCCGTAATCGCCCGCCCAAACGTGGAGTTGAGGCTTCCTGCGGGACATCATGGCCATCAGGAGCGGGTTTTCAGAGTGCAGGTGAGGAATCTCTGCTCAAGTGATTGGCACTGGCACCTTTCTCTCAGTCTAAGAATAGCTAGTTGTGTGACTCTGAACTGCTAACGACATATTTAATCGTAAAAAAAAATTGCTTCTGGTGGAAGCTCGTATTTTGTAAAAGGTCTTCAGTGACAGTTATGTCTTAACATTTGAGATGTTACACCGCTGTGTCAGTGTGGTTGGGAACTTTATATAAATAGATCTTTTCTACACGTAGTTTTATATAAAGGGATTATATCTCCAAAATTGATGTTAGAGTAACCGGTTGTTTTCGTCCCTATTTCAGTGCACAACTACCTTACTCTGTAGTTCCTTTGTATATTGAAGTTTTAGTATTTATAATTTTGTAAATGTGCGAGTAGATTTGCTGCTTGGGGCTTGTTTCATCAGTGCTGCTGGAATTATTCAAAAGTGGATAAAGTTAAGCATCATGAAAGTCTTTATAAGGGAGATACTAACTGTGCCACAAGGAGTCTCAGGAACTTAAATTTACTTATGGACAGTTCTTTATGTGGTATTTTGTGTTTTAATTTATGATTTAATTTCTTTAATATTTCATAAATTAACTGCTGTTGTAAAATTACATGTTTATGAGTATATAAAATAATCTGTATGTTCATATATGATATATAAATTTATACTATGTTATATTTTATGAGTGCCTGTGGTTTGTAAAAATAGCAACAGGATGGACATTTACAGATATGTTTTTCTTTAGATGTAAAGATGGAGTCTTGTAAGGTGTATTTTTTTTCCATTCAAAACTGTGCAGTTTGCTTATGTTTTTGCGAGTTTCAGCTATACATAGTGTATAGGGGCTCAAACAAGAATAACTGAATGAACTTATCTGGTCTGCCATATGGGAGTCAGGGTAGATTGTTCATGATCTTTTTGGGCTTATGCCTATTAATCTTAAAATATTTAAAATACAAAGTACCACTGAAGTAAAAACCTGTTCTAAAAAATTCGTGATGCAATTTTGTACAGTTGCCCTGTAGCTTAATGGAGTTCGAGTTACCACAGCCCTGAAGTAGCAGGTGTTCTAGGCTTTGCTGGAGACTTCATTTTATAAATAGAGATTTATACTGAATTTACTGTGTAACTTTTGTCTACAATTTTTACATCACTAGGTGCCTGATGGATTTTTTGCACATTTCTATGCTGTATGTGAACATATCAGCCCTGTTTTGGCGTGGGGCTTTTTGGGCCCTAGAAACTCCCTTTATGACCTATGCTGCTTCTTCAAGGTTTGCAACTTTTTTTTTAATTACCACTTAATTTAAAGAAAAAATATCTTCCACATTAAAAGAAATTAGGATCTTATTTATAGGCATACTTTTGCATTTTCCTAAGATTAAAACTAACAGTAAGAAACCATGAAAATAAATATTTTCATAGTAAATTTTTTTTAAGCCTGGAACTGTTCTGCAAAGTCTATTTTAGTGCACTTCTATCTTAGCACCAAAAGAATCCATAAATGGATGTTTTTAGGAATCGTATAAAAGAAATAGCTAGCATTGCATGCTTTTTTTCTTCTTGTAAGTAAATACAAGTTTTTCCTGCCCTCCCCAGGATCAAGTGCTTTTCTTCCTCAAAGACATTTTTGATTTTGAAAAGGTGAGATACTCAACTATGGAGACCTTGGCTGAAGATCTTATGCAATTATTAATCCGACACACTGAGCTTCTAATGGCCTATCTTGGAGCAGATTCACTAAGACATGTCGGAGCTTGCGTAAGTGGCCATGGGCACGTCCTGACCAGTGGCCTCGTAGAAGCGAAAGTACAGTAAGCTTCAAACCCGTGACGAACGAAATGGCGTGCGCTTTGACGCACCCCTTCCCGCCTTTCTCTCGACCCCCGAAGCTGTCATTGCTGTTACCAAGCAAGCATCTGAAATTGTGTCATGTCGCTAAGTGTGGAAAAGGACTCAGGGAGGTTAAATGTACATCTGTGAAAAGAACTGGTGAGCATATTATTGTCTATGCCTAAATTGATTTTGCAGCTCAGCTGTCACTGTATTTATACTTAATGTATCCCAAAGCTTTTTTCTGTAATATTTGGGTATAGTTTATTTATGAAATATTGTACTTTTGCACAGATAATTTGTAAGTGAAGCTGATGGAGTTGTTTCCTTTAAAGGCTTACAGTACAAAATGTTCATTACAGAGTCTCCAAATCATGGTGTGTCTAGATCTAGACGGTGTTTCGGCTGGGGTATATGCGGTGTCTGATTCATGTGACACGTGCAACAAAGTAATCACACTCAAAATAGAGCATGTTGCCACTGCCCTGCAGTCACGTTTGTGTGGGTGTAAGCAGTCCGTTTTGTACGATGGTGGAACAGGGCGATGCAGGAAATGCAGGCACCATTTGGGCAGGAATGACTTCCAGTATGCATTTTTTACTTTATTTTGTTTCAAAATACCTAAACATCATGAAGATGTTTGAGAGCACTTATTTATATCCAGAAAGCTATGCTAGCCTTCACCAATTAATTTAAAACTTCTCCTTTTTCTAAAACTGTTACTACTTTATATGGTGGTGGGAAATAAACTAAAACAGTTCTCAGTTCATATGTAGCATTTCAAATATATTTCAATATATTTTTAAATAGGGATGTATGATGAGTTTTGTTAATCATGAAACAGAATCAAAGGTAGTGTTTTATAATTAAAAGCATTTCTGTCTTCCTCCCTTCCTTGCAGGAAGTCAGGTGTCTGTCTGAGAGGAAATTTAAGCAGTTGTGGCCACCTATGTGCAGTGCAAACCTGTGGCTCAGGATATGGAACCCTGAGCTTTAGACAGGAGCACAGCACTATAAGGAGGCATGAGGGAACTTGCAGAAGCATTTTTTCCTGTGCTGGAGGTGATAAATAATGATGATCTATAATCTTTGAGTTTCTGTAGACTGAAACAATATTTCATAGTTCGCTGAGGCTCCTAAACTATGCTTCCATATGCTTTGCCACACAAAGCCAGCCCACAAGAACCTGTCCTGTGTCGAGTGATACAGACTAAATAATTACAGAGTAATGCTAACTATGCAGGTACTTGAGAAGCATGTTGTTAAAATCTAGAATATGAAAACCAACTTCGATTAGAAACATTTCAACTTTTGTTGCTAACACAATCCAAAATGGTATTTGGAGAGGAGGGCCTGTGTAATTCCATAGATTTTACTCAAGCTGACATTTTGCTCCTTTGTTGTACTCATTTGGTAAATGTAAAAATGATGAAAAGGTGTCATATGACTTGTGCGAAATGCCAACTGATTATAGTATATTTTAAAAATATATATATACTTCTGTGTGTAATAAAACAGAAATTCCAAGGGCTGCTGTTGGCCTGTTTCCACCATTCGAATGGCTGAACTTGGCCCCGTGGTCCACGCTGTACTTTTTTTTCCGCAAAGTGTGTCTTCCTTACCAGAATGTGAAGTTTTTTTCACCCATCTCACTTGGCTTAAACACACTCATCTCCCCCGATCATACTACTCAAAGTATCTGTATTTTGGCAGCTTTTTGCAAGTCTGTGAATGAAATTATATGGAACAGTGAGGTGTCTCGTTGGGTTCAGAATCAACAGCAACAGCTGGAAATAGAAGTAATGGAGTAGATGGCATGTTCCACAACACATGTACTACCTGGAGGCTGCCGTGTGTCAGAGGAAACTGTCTGCTGTGGCTTGTCTGGCCTCATAGAATGATGTGAAGAAAATGACACTTTAACATTCATCACAGAAATGCACGTTTTCACACAAGTAACTGTATATTTAAGTGAGTGATTTTCATATTATTTATAAAAAACTCTTGAAGAAGGTGCAACAGTGCTGCACATGAGGTTATAAATGTTTCTAGGTAATTTAAAAGTCAAATCTGTCGAAACAACAAAGGATTTCTTTAAACAGAAGAATGAATAAGGTCTAATGAAACACCAAAATATTTAGAAAATGGGTAAGATCCTGATAATATCTGGCTTCAACAAATCTATCCCTTTAAATCAGGAGCACTTCCATATGCACTCACAGACCTCGCAGAAGTCCGTAGAACCGGGTTGAAAAGTGGACGGATGCATTTTCCATCCAAACCAAGAATTACAGTGCCTGATGGCTGTAAGATCCCACCACCAACCGTTTGATTCGGAGACAGTTAAGAAAGGAAGAAAGAAACAGAGAGCAAGGGGGAGGGAGAAAAAGAGAGAGGGAGGGGGAAACGTGCAAGTGCATGTGGGTAGGTGTGTGGTCTCCTCTGGGTCGCTTTGGGCCTCTTCCCAAAAAGCATTCCCGTATAGCGTCCTTCCTAACTCCAGAGATGCTGCTGTAAGTGTAAATGGGAGATAGCTGCCTCCTCGTCATGCAGAACTGGCATCGGTTCGGTTGTAACCCGAGTCTTACACCCCTTGGCTAGAAGGTGTGTAAGGAATGTCTGTTGATGACCAGCCATAGGGTTTAGGAATTCCAGAAGTCCACCATCTTTGAAAACACAAGTGCTAGAGCTGCACCAAAGCAGCGACAGGATGATGCAATTCTACTTTTGTGAATTCACAATCAAAATCAGAATGTAATCTCTAAATGTTTAAATAGTTTGGAATGCCACTTTCCATGCTAAGAAGAACAAGCTAAATTCGAAAGCCATCCTCTTCTGCCGTAACTGTACTCCTACGATCAGAAGTGTTGAATGTGTAGGGATTATACAAGAATCAAACATTTATATAATTTGTAATTTAGTTGTAATAATAATCTCACTGTTAATGTGTTCTTAATGATTATTATACTTTTGTAGTCTTTGGTTTCTATCAAACTAAACGTGTCAAGTGTCAGAGTAAGTGTATTTGTGAACTTTCGGTTGCCTAAATGAACTGCAGCTGTGTATATTAAATAAAACAATTCAGTGAAACGACTGTTGCTCATATAACTGTATCTAAAACTTGAATATGCTCCCTGAAATCCAACCAAAAACAACTATTAGAAAATTTATTATATATGTGAAAAAGAAACAGAATACAGACAGCTTTCGAGCTGTCTGTTCAAACTGATTTTGTTGACCTGTTTAATTTTGCTTCCATTACATGGTCCCCAGCATTGATAAATTTTCAACGCACAGGCCAGTGATCCGCCAAAAAGCCGAACATTGCTGTTTCTAGACTTGGAAGTCAGAAAGCGACTCGGCCAGATGCCTTAACAAATGACGAAGCCCCCAACCCGAGGACGGCTGTCGTGGCTGGTGGGTGTGATTCCGGCGCAGGGGTTTCAGGGCTGTGGGATGCGCGGCTGGCGAGAGCCCTGCCCGTCGTCCTGACCGGAGCGGAGCCGTGGCCTGCATCTCTCTGGGCCAAGCTGTCGTCTCTTGTCTTGGTTTTGGGAGACATTTTCAGGCTGATTTCCCAACCAAGCTGCCACAGTGTGCTCCAGCCGTGGAGCCAGGCTTCCTCTGTGGGGTGACACAAACAACGAAATGGAGAACATGAAGCGTTCCGTCCTCACTGCTGTGGAAGGGCAGCACACGCGTGCCTCGGTCTGCCCGGGTTCGTTAGATGTGTTACATGTGTTCGTCCGCTGAGAACTGCTACTCTAGTGAGAGCCGGAAGCCCGAGGTCACGTGGTTATCGTCCTCGTGTCCGCAAACCCAGCTGGAAGTCGGGCTCCGGCGGGGCGGACACGACGCCAGCGAGGTGGGGGGAGAAAGGCCTGCCCTGGAGACCTTGCAGCTGAACCTGGGGCAAACAAGTCATCTTTCGGCAGCAAGGGGAACGTGTTCAGATGCAATAAAATCACCTTTCTGCCTCTGTGAGGTCTCCGGAGAAGGAAACCCCGATGCGGGCCTGGCAGGAGCCGGACCCCCTCCGGGGCGGCCACCGG